>Ga0181531_10000074_pt1 | contig 78911 bp, 69 predicted proteins | sample PEATcosm2014_Bin_38_FD_119743 | JGI IMG/M metagenome (GOLD analysis project Ga0181531, IMG submission 119743) | Peatland microbial communities from MTU Mesocosm Facility, Houghton, MI, USA - PEATcosm2014_Bin11_10_metaG | ecosystem: Environmental > Terrestrial > Soil > Wetlands > Peat | place... | reverse complement strand
GACAACATTTCCTGCGAGATCACTTTGATAACACCGGTAGCCTTGGAGAAGGGCTTGCGCTTCGCGATTCGCGAAGGCGGGCACACCGTGGGCGCCGGAGCGGTTGCCGAGATCATCGAGTAAACGACTATGAGAGAAATCATTACACTGCAGTGCAACGATTGTAAAAACCGGAACTACACGACGACTAAGAACCGCCGCAAGCATACGGAACGCTTGGAAACGTCTAAATTCTGCAATACGTGCAGAAAGCATACGGGGCATAAGGAAGTAAAATAGTCCTCCGGATTCGGCGAGGTTTTTGTGGCCGAGGAGATTGCCGGGAATTGGTTTTCTTACATGGTGCGATGCGCGGATTGGTCGTTCTAGGTTGGAATCGCAACTGACGTGGAAGAACGAGTGCAGCGGCACAATTGAAGCGTTGGACCGAGGTTTACGGCTCAGCGTCGACCGGTCGAATTAGTTTGGTTCCAGCGCTGCGGATCGTCGGAAGTGGCGCCTTGTCGGGAGAAAGAGATTAAGGGTTGGAGCCGCGCTAAGAAGTTGCGGTTGGTAAACGAGAAACAGCCTACGGCGGATAGGGTAAACCCTTCGAACCCGCCACTGGCGGGTTCTCAGGGTAAAGGGGAGTAGGTTTAACGGTAGACCATCGGTCTCCAAAACCGAGAGTGGGGGTTCGAATCCCTCCTCCCCTGCCAGTTTGTTGGAGATGAAGCGGGCAGGGAATGCAGCAGAGTTGCACGGTTGCAGAGTTAACGGACGCAGATACGGAGTGAAATGGCCGACGCGATACGCACCAATCGAGACGAAGAATCCCATCGCGTAAGCGGGTTTGCGCTTTTGGAGCCGGTGCAGAAGCTGGGCGGCTATCCGAAGCGTTTCCGCTCGTTTCTGCATGATGTGCGCGTGGAAATGCGGCAAGTGAACTGGCCGTCGCGCGCGGACGTGATTTCCACGACGATCGTGGTGACTGTGACGGTGGCGTTTTTCGGCGTGTATTTCTTTTTCACGGATTCGATATTCACGAAAATCATCGGCTGGTTGATGGCATATGCCAAGAAATTCTGAAGAACCGAACGCGAGCAACGAAGGCAACGAAGTGAGCGAACTGAACGCAGCACCGGAAATGCCGGAAGGACACGACGAAGCCGCCGCCGCGGGGGCGATCCCCTCGACGAAGCAGTGGTACATCGTCCACACCTACTCGGGCTTCGAGAAGAAAGTGAAGGAAAGCCTGGAAGGCCGCGTGGCGGCATTCGGGCTGACCGACAAAATCGGGCAGATCATTATCCCGACGGAATCGGTGGTGGAAGTACGCGGCGGGAAGAAAGTGATTTCACCGCGGATGTGCTATCCGGGCTACGTGCTGGTGGAAATGGATATGGACGATTACACCTGGCACGTGGTGCGCTCGACGCCGCGCGTCACAGGGTTCGTTGGGTCGGGGCAGACGCCCTCGCCGCTGACCGAAGAAGAAGTACAGAACATTTTGAACCGGGCGGCGACTACGGCGGAGAAGCCCAAGCCGAAATTGTCGTTCGATCGCGGCGAGAAGGTGCGCATCGGCGAAGGGCCGTTCGCGAATTTTACGGGCGTGGTGGAAGAAGTGAATTCGGATCGGTCGACGCTGAAGGTTTCGGTGACGATTTTCGGGCGCTCGACGCCGGTGGAACTGGATTTCGCGCAGGTGGAAAAAGTAGCGTAAAGCGGCAAAGCGTGGGCCGCGCCATCGAGCGCGCCGCGCACTGAACTAAAACGGGGAACAAATGGCAAAGAAAGTACAGGCTACCGTAAAACTGCAATTGCCCGCCATGAAGGCCACACCGGCGCCGCCCGTGGGCACCGCGCTGGGTCCGCACGGCGTGAACATCATGGATTTCTGCAAGCAGTTCAACGCCAAGACGGCCAAAGAGCCGGATGGCATGATCATTCCGGTGCTGGTGACGATCTACAGCGACCGCACGTTCACGTTTATCATGAAGACGCCGCCGGCCTCCGAGCTGATCAAGCGCGCGGCGGGAATCGTGAAAGGCTCGCCCGAGCCAAACCGCAACAAGGTGGGTAAGCTGACGGCGAAGCAGGTGGAAGATATCGCCAAGCTGAAGCTGCCGGACCTGAACACCATGAGCCTTGCGTCCGCCGTGAAGTCGATTCGGGGAACGGCGCGCAACATGGGCGTGGAAGTCAGCGATTAGTTTTGCAGCACGCGCAGGAGTCCGAATAGAGAACGGACGCAAGTAATTCCTAACTGCGCAGGAGAGAAAAACGATGGGTCGTTCGGCAAAAGTCGGCGGGAAAAATATCGATCGGGCGCGCAAACAGGTCGAGGCGCGTCCATACAAGCTGGAAGAAGCGGCTGAGCTGCTGCGCAAAGTTCACTACGTGAAGTTCGATGAAACGGTCGAGCTGGTCTTGAACCTGGGCGTGGACTCCAAGCAGTCCGACCAGATGGTGCGCGGCACCGTGGTGCTGCCGCACGGCCTGGGAAAATCCAAGCGCGTGGTGGTGATCGCCGGCGGCGATAAAGTTCGCGAGGCGGAAGAAGCGGGCGCGGATTTTGTCGGCGGCGAAGACATGGTGGAAAAGATTCAAGGCGGCTGGACGGATTACGAAGCGGTGATCGCTACTCCGGACATGATGCGTTCCGCCGGCAAGCTGGGAAAAGTGCTGGGGCCGCGCGGCTTGATGCCAAATCCGAAGACCGGCACGGTTACTACCGATGTGGCGAAGGCGATCAAGGAAATCAAGGCCGGTAAAGTGGAATTTCGCCTCGATAAAACCGGGCTGATTCACTCCCCGGTGGGCAAGATCAGCTTTACCGCGAAGAATTTGGCGGACAACGCGCATGCGCTGCTGGCGGCGATCATCAAGGCCAAGCCCGCGGCGGCCAAGGGCAAGTTCATCAAGAAAATCACGCTCACCTCGACGATGGGCCCGGGAATTCTGATTGAGGAAGCGGAAGCGGACACGGCGGTAGCGGCAGCAGCGTAAGCAGAACGAGCGACAGGGAGATTTGGGCATGAAGAAGAAGTCCGAAAAAGTCACGCAGGCGGAAGACCTGAAGAAGCAGCTGGCGACCGTCTCGACGGTGATTCTCTCGACGTTCCAGGGAATTACGGTGGAGCAGGATACGCAGCTGCGCCGCAGCGTGGAAGCCGCCGGTGGAAAATACCAAGTGGTGAAGAACACGGTTGCAGAGCGTGCTGGAGAAGGCACGCCTCCCGAAGGTTTGCTGAAGAACCTGAAGGGCACGAATTCGATCGCCTACACCAAGACGGATCCGGTGGCGCTGGCGAAGATTCTCACGAAGGTGGCGAAAGATGTTCCGGCATTTCAGTTCCGCGCCGGCTGGGTGGAAGGGCGCGTCATCTCCATTCAGGAAATCAAGCAGCTTGCGGACCTGCCGAGCAAGGAAGAACTCATCAGCAAGGTGATGTTCCTGCTGAATGCTCCGGCGCAACGCCTAGCCACGGCGCTGGCAGCGCTGCCGCGGAATCTGGCGGTGGTGACGAGCGAAGCAGTGAAGGCCAACAAGTTTGCGGGCGGCGGCAGTGCGCCAGCAGCGGCGCCCGAAGCGGTTCAGTCGTAAAGTTTTCTGGGCAATTCAGCAGCACCGTAATTCTAGCAACGGTTTTTCAATTCGGAGGAGGATAGGAAACAGCAATGGCCAGCAAAGTGGAAACAATTCTGGAAGAAATCAAGGGTCTCACGCTGCTCGAAGCTTCTGACCTGGTAAAGAAGATGGAAGAAGCCTTCGGAGTATCGGCGGCAGCGGCAGCGCCCGTAATGGTAGCCGGCGGCGGTGGCGCAGGCGCGCCAGCGGCGGAAGAGAAGACGGAATTTGCCGTCGTTCTCACCGAAGTGGGCGCCAACAAGATCAACGTGATTAAGGCGGTCCGCGAAGTCACCAGCCTGGGCTTGAAAGAAGCCAAGGACCTGGTGGATGGCGCTCCCAAGACGGTGAAAGAGGGCGTCAACAAAGAAGAAGCGGCCACCATCAAGAAGAAATTCGAAGACGCCGGCGCGAAAGTCGAAGTCAAGTAACGCCTGGCAGTGCGGCCCGCGAAACCATTGCGGACGGGCCGCGAAGGAATTCGCGTACGCGCGCACTCCTGAGGATCCTGGCACTTCACAATACGTCCTTCCCGGACTGACGGGGCGGGTGTCTATCCGCATCGTCATTTCCGGCATGAATTCATATTTAAGGATGGTCCATGAGCAATCGCAACGGTAATCGCGCCAATCGGGAACGAGCACGCCTGGACTTCGCAAAAATCAAGACCACGGTGCAGATTCCGAACCTGATTGACGTGCAGAAGAAGTCCTATCAACGGTTTTTGCAGATGGATTTGCTGCCGAGCGAGCGCGAAGATTCCGGCCTGCAGTCGGTCTTCGCCTCGGTGTTTCCGATTCAGGATTTTCGCGGCCTCTCGCAGCTGGATTTCGTGGACTACGCGATCGGAAACTGGGAGTGCAAGTGCGGCCATCTGCGCGGCCTGCACCACTTGCGCGCCACCTGCCGCAATTGCGGAGCTTCGGTCGTAACGAATCCTTACAAGACCGGCGACGTGCTCTGCGCGAAGTGCGGCACGTTCAACAAGAACACGCCGACTTTCTGCAACAAGTGCGGCGATCCCGTCACTCTGCAGCTGAAGTACGACGTGAACGAGTGCCAGGAACGGGGCATGACGTACTCCGCGCCGCTGAAGGTGACGATCCGCCTGACGATTTACGACAAGGATCCGGACACAGGCGCGAAGTCCATTCGCGATATTAAGGAGCAGGAAGTCTTCTTTGGCGATATTCCGCTGATGACCGAGAACGGTACCTTCATCATCAACGGAACGGAGCGCGTCATCGTCAGCCAGTTGCACCGTTCGCCGGGCGTGTTCTTTGAGACCTCAAACAATCGCAGCTACTTCCTCGGCAAGATTATTCCTTACCGCGGATCGTGGGTGGAGTTTGAGTACGACACCAAGAACATCCTGTACGTGCGCATTGACCGCAAGCGCAAATTCCTCGGCTCGATTTTCCTGCGAGCGCTGGGATTGAAGTCGAACGAAGACATCCTGCGCACGTTCTACCAAGTGGAGCGGATTTCGCTGCGCGACGGCGAGCTGTACTGGAACGCTTCGGAAGGCTTGATCGACCGCAAGCTGACGAAGGAAATCAAGCACCCGAAGTCCGGCGAGACTCTGGTGGGCGCGCACAAGCGCATCACCGAGCCTCTGTACAAGGAACTGGTGAAGGCGCGCGTCACGCAGGCCGAAATCGGCGTGGCTGACCTGGAAACCGCCGTCACCGTAAGCGAACTGGTGAACCGCCAGACTGGTGAAGTGCTGCTCGAGGCCAACAAGCCGCTGACCGCGGAAATGTGGGCTTCCATCGCCGAAGCTGGAATCACCGAAGTGGACGTGTGCTTCCCGGACCGCGACGATACCGGCATCATCGTCACGCGCACGCTGGAAAAGGACTCCATCCGTTCGCCGAAGGAAGCGCTGATCGAAATTTACCGCAAGCTGCGCCCGGGCGATCCTCCGACGCTGGAAACCGCGACGGCGCTCTTCAACGGAATGTTTTTCGACGCACGCAAGTACGATTTCAGCAAAGTGGGCCGGCTGAAGTTCAACATCAAGCTGGGCCTGGAAACTCCGCTGGAAAAGCGCACCCTCGATCCTTCGGACTTCGTTGCGGCGATCAAGTATTTGCTGAAGCTGCGCAAGAACGTGGGCTCGGTGGACGACATCGACCACTTGGGCAATCGCCGCGTCCGCGCGGTGGGCGAACTCCTGGAAAACCAGTTCCGCATTGGCCTGGTCCGCATGGAGCGCGCGATCAAGGAAAAGATGTCCGTGTACCAGGAAATGTCGACCGCGATGCCGCACGATTTGGTGAACGCCAAGCCAGTTATGGCCGCGATTCGCGAATTCTTCGGCAGTTCGCAGCTTTCGCAGTTCATGGACCAGACCAACCCCTTGAGCGAAATCACGCACAAGCGGCGTCTTTCGGCTTTGGGACCAGGTGGTTTGTCGCGTGAACGCGCGGGATTCGAAGTCCGTGACGTGCACCCGACGCACTACGGCCGCATCTGCCCGATTGAAACTCCGGAAGGCCCGAACATCGGCTTGATCAGTTCGCTTTCGTCTTATGCGCGGATCAACGAGTTCGGCTTCATCGAATCGCCGTATCGCAAGGTGAAGAATGGGCGCGTGATTGACTTCGTGCAGATCGTGAATTCCGGCGACAGCGAATTCAAAGCCGGGGAAATCGTCGAGAAGGAAAAAGTCGAGGATGCCAACGAAGAGTTGAAGCGGCGGCGCGTGGTTTGGGCGGCGCATTGCTTCTATCTTTCGGCCTGGGAAGAGGACCGCTACGTTGTAGCGCAGGCCAACGCCTCGCTCGATGAAAAAGAGCGCATCACCACGGAACTGGTGAACTGCCGCCAGGCCGGCAACTTCGTGCTGAAGAGCCGCGAGGAAGTTGATTACATCGACGTCTCGCCGAAGCAGCTGGTATCGGTCGCAGCCAGCTTGATTCCGTTCCTCGAGAACGACGACGCGAACCGCGCGTTGATGGGCTCGAACATGCAGCGCCAGGCAGTGCCGCTGATTCGTGGCGACGCTCCGCTGGTGGGCACGGGTATGGAACGCGTCACGGCTCGCGATTCTGGCGCCGTCATCGTGTGCAAACGCGATGGCATCGTGGACCAGGTGGACTCCGAACGCGTGATCGTGCGCGTGGAATCCGATCAGTCCGGCGTACTGAGCCGCGAAGTCGGGTCGGACATTTACCTGCTCACGAAGTTTAAGCGCTCGAACCAGAACACCTGCATCAGCCAGAAGCCTCTTGTTCGCGCGGGCGACCGCGTGAAGCAAGGTCAAGTGCTGGCAGACGGTCCTTGCACGGATCGCGGCGAGCTCGCGCTCGGCCGCAACGTGCTGGTGGCCTTTGTGCCCTGGCGCGGGTACAACTTCGAGGACGCGATTCTCGTCAGCGAAAAGCTGGTCGAGGAGGATTACTACACTTCGATTCACATCGAAGAGTATGAAATCGAGGCGCGCGATACGAAGCTGGGTCCCGAGGAAATTACTCGCGACATTCCCAACATCAACGAGAGCTTCCTGCGCAATCTGGACGAGAGCGGCGTAATCCGCATCGGCGCGACAGTGAAGCCGGGCGACATTCTGGTAGGCAAAGTAACGCCGAAGGGCGAAACCACGCTGACGCCGGAAGAAAAGCTGCTGCGCGCGATTTTCGGTGAAAAAGCCGGGGACGTGCGCGACGCTTCACTTTATTGCCCGCCGGGCATCGAAGGCACCATCGTGGACGTGAAGATCTTCTGCCGCAAGGGCGCGGAGAAGGACGAACGCCACAAGGCCATCGAAGCTGCGCAGGTAGCGAAGCTCGAAAAGAACCTGGCCGATGAAATCCGCATTCTCACCGACGAACGCTTGAAGCGCTTGAACGACTTGCTGGGCGGACAGACTTTGACCGCCGATCTGCACGACGAGCGCACCAATAAGCGTTTGCTGACCAAGGGCAGCGAGTTGACGCGTGACATTCTGGAAAAGATTTCCACGCGCAACTTGAAGCGCCTGCGGCTGAACGACAAGGACCCGCTGCTCATCGAGAAGATCGACGAGGTCGAGGAAATGACCTCGCGGCAAATCGATGTGCTGCGCAAAATCACCGACGAGCGCATCGGCAAGCTGAAGAAGGGCGACGAGCTGCCTCCGGGCGTGATCAAGCTGGTGAAGTGCTACATCGCCATGAAGCGCAAGCTCTCCGTCGGAGACAAGATGGCCGGACGCCACGGTAACAAAGGCGTGATCGCGCGCATCGTTCCGAAGGAAGACATGCCCTACATGCCGGATGGCACGCCGGTGGAAATCGTGCTGAACCCGCTGGGCGTTCCTTCACGTATGAACGTCGGACAGATTCTCGAAACGCATCTGGGCTGGGCTTCGAAAGAGCTGGGCGAGAAAATCGGGAAGCTGCTCGACAAGGAAACGCGCGCGGAGGGCGTGCGCAAATGGTTCAAGGATGCGTTTGGTCCCACGGCGGTGTGGAAGACCATCACCGGACTGGACGACGACGAGATCCTGGACCTGGCGCATAGCTTCCGCGACGGTGTGCCGTTCGCAACGCCAGTTTTCGACGGCGCGCGCGAAGGCGACATCCGCCACTTGCTGCAATTCACCGAGCTGCCGGAAAGCGGAAAGATTTCGCTCTACGACGGCATGACCGGCGACCTGTTCGCGCAGCAAGTGACCGTGGGCTACATCTACATGCTCAAGCTCTCGCACTTGGTGGACGACAAGATTCACGCTCGCTCCATCGGGCCGTATTCACTCATCACGCAGCAGCCGCTGGGCGGCAAGGCGCAATTCGGCGGACAGCGTTTCGGAGAAATGGAAGTGTGGGCGCTAGAAGCGTACGGCGCCGCGCACATTCTCCAGGAACTGCTCACCGCGAAGTCCGACGACGTATATGGCCGCGCGAAAATTTACGAGGCCATTGTGAAGGGCGAGCCGGGCATCGAGCCTGGCGTGCCGGAATCCTTCAACGTCTTGGTGCGCGAGTTGCAGTCCCTGTGCCTGGACATCGAATTGATGAAGCGGCAAAAACCGCAGCTGGAAAAAGCGGAAGCGGCGGACTAACTGCAGGCAATCGTTCCGCGGAGAATTTCCGCGGAACGCAAGATTCTTAGCAACTGTCTTTGTTTTACTGAATTGGGGTCCCGCTCTGCGGGACAGGAGGATCGCCCTTGTATCGATCGAGCCCGTATGATCGCGCCAGCCAGATAGCGGATTTTGATTCCATTCGCATCAGCCTGGCGAGTCCTGAAAAAATCCGTTCCTGGTCGCACGGTGAAGTGACCAAGCCGGAAACCATCAATTACCGCACTTTCAAACCCGAACGCGACGGATTGTTCTGCGCCAAGATTTTCGGCCCCGTCACGGACTGGGAATGCTTGTGCGGCAAGTACAAGCGCATGAAGCATCGCGGAGTGATCTGCGACAAGTGCGGCGTGGAAGTCACGCTCAGCAAAGTGCGCCGCGAGCGCCTGGGCCACATCGAACTGGCTTCGCCTTGCTCGCACGTGTGGTTCTTCAAGGGTCTGCCCAGCCGCATCGGCTACCTGCTGGACATCACCATGCGCGACCTGGAGCACATTCTGTACTTCGAGACGTTCGTCTGCATCGATCCGGGCGAAGTGCTGGGACTGAAGCAGAAGGACATCATTCCCGAAGACAAGCTGCGCGAGTTGCAGAAGGAATATCCCGGAAAGTTCACCTACGGGATGGGCGCCGAAGCCATCAAGGAATTGCTGCGCCGCGTGGAAGTGGACAAGCTGTCGGAAGAATTGCGCGAAAAGATGAAGATTGACCCCAGCCTGCAGAAGCGGATCAAGTTCGCCAAGCGGCTGAAGGTGCTGGAAGCGTTCCGCAAGAGCGGCAACAAGCCGGAATGGATGATTCTGGATGTGATTCCGGTTCTGCCGCCCGAGCTGCGTCCGCTGGTGCCTCTGGATGGCGGACGTTTCGCGACTTCCGACCTGAACGATCTGTATCGCCGCGTGATCAACCGCAACAACCGGTTGAAGAAGCTGATGGAATTGCACGCGCCGGACGTGATCGTGCGCAACGAAAAGCGCATGCTGCAGGAAGCGGTGGATGCGCTGTTTGACAACGGCCGCCGCGGACGTGTGCTGCGCGGCACGAACAATCGCCCGCTGAAGTCGCTTTCTGACACGCTGAAGGGCAAGCAAGGGCGTTTCCGCCAGAACTTGCTCGGCAAGCGCGTGGACTACTCGGGACGCTCGGTCATCGTCGTCGGCCCCGAACTGAAGCTGCACCAGTGCGGTCTGCCGAAGAAGATGGCGCTGGAACTTTTCAAGCCGTTCATCTATCACAAGCTGGAAGCCGCGGGACACTGCACCACCATCAAGCAGGCCAAGGAATTGGTGGAAGCGCAGGAACCGGTGGTGTGGGACATTCTGGAAGATGTGATTCGCGAACATCCCGTACTGCTGAACCGCGCTCCTACGCTGCACCGCCTGGGCATTCAGGCGTTCGAGCCAGTGTTGGTGGAAGGCAAGGCCATCCGCATTCACCCGCTGGTTTGCACCGCGTTCAACGCGGACTTCGACGGCGACCAGATGGCGGTGCATATTCCGCTGTCGCCGGAAGCGCAGGTGGAGGCGTCGGTGTTGATGCTCAGCTCGCACAACATTCTTTCGCCGGCCAACGGCTATCCGCTGGCAGTGCCCACGCAGGACATGGTCCTGGGCATCTATTACATGACCAAGTCCAAGCCGCAGGCCAAGGGCGAAGGGCGCGCGTTCGGCTCGCCGGAAGAAGTCGTGATGGCGCTGGAAGCGAACGAAGTGGAATTGCTGACGCCGATTCGCATGCGTTACACCGGTGAATTGATCGACCTGACGAATGCGTATGACGATCAGGACGTCTCGCACACCGAGCCGATCAACCTGACGAAGCAGTTCCTGCACACCACCGTCGGCCGCGTGATCTTCAACGATCACCTGCCAACGGACATGCCCTTCATCAACGGCTTGCTCAAGAAGAAGGGCGTGCAGGCGCTGGTGCAATATTGCTACCTGCGCTTCGGCTTGGAAAAGACCGTGCTGGCGCTCGACAAGCTGAAGGAGCTCGGCTTCTTGTACGCGACGAAGTCCGGCGTTTCCATCGGCATCAGCGACATGGTCATCCCCAGCGTGAAATTCAAGCTGGTGGATACAGCCGAGCATGAGGTGGTGAAAGTCCAGCAGCAATATCTGGACGGCGCCATCACCAACGGCGAACGCTACAACAAGGTGATCGCCATCTGGTCGGACGTCACGGAAAAAGTGGCGGACGAAATGTTCAAGGCCCTGGAAGAGCAAGACAAGCAGGGCGTGATCAACCCGGTGTACGTGATGGCTGACTCCGGAGCGCGCGGATCGAAACAGCAGATCCGCCAGCTTTCCGGCATGCGCGGATTGATGGCCAAGCCCTCGGGCGAAGTCATCGAGACGCCGATCACTTCCAACTTCCGCGAAGGGTTGACCGTGCTGCAGTACTTCATTTCAACGCACGGCGCGCGTAAGGGTCTGGCCGATACGGCGCTGAAGACGGCCGATTCGGGCTACCTGACGCGGCGGCTGGTGGACGTGGCGCAAGACGTGATCATCAATGAGTTCGACTGCGGCACGGCGGACGGCATTTACGTCGAGCCGATTTTGGAAGCGGGCGTCGAAGTCGAGCCGTTGCGCGACCGCGTGGTGGGCCGCGTATCACTCGAGAAGATCAAGGACTACGAAGGCAACGTGATCGTCGAGATCAACCAGGAAATCACCGAAGAACTGGCGAACTCGATTCAAGCAGCCGGCATCGAGCGCGTGAAGATTCGCTCGGTGTTGACCTGCGAATCACGGCGCGGAGTTTGCGGACGTTGCTACGGCCGCAACCTGGCTACCGGACGCTTCGTGGAAATGGGCGAGGCCATCGGTGTGATCGCGGCTCAGTCCATCGGCGAGCCGGGCACGCAGTTGACCATGCGCACGTTCCACATCGGCGGCACGGCTACACGCGTCACCGAACAGTCCAAGGTGGAAGCGCGCAACAACGGCTTCGTGAAGTTCATTGACCTGAAGGTGGTCGAAGGCCGCGGCAAGCAGATCGTTTCCATGAATCGGTCCGGCTTGATCGCCGTCGTTGACGAAAAGGGCCGTGAGAAAGAGCGTCACCATGTGGTCTATGGCGCGCGCTTGAAGGTTGAAGACGGGCAGCCGGTCACGCTGGGCCAGACGATGGTCGAGTGGGATCCCTACACGTTCTCGATCCTCACGGAAACCGCGGGCTCGGTGCAGTTCAAGGACTTGCAAGCGGGCATCACGATCGAAGAGCAGGTGGACGAAGTCACCGGGTTGTCGCAGCTGGTCGTAACGCTGCCGCCGGGTGATGAAAAACACCAGCCGACGATCTTGATCCGCGGAGCGCAGGGCCGCACCAAGAAGTACCTGATGCCTTCACGCGCTCACTTGATGGTCGTGGATGGCGACGAGGTGCAGCCCGGAGACGTTCTCGCGAAGATCCCGCGCGAGACGACCAAGACCAAGGACATCACCGGCGGTTTGCCGCGCGTCGTGGAACTGTTCGAAACGCGCAAGCCGAAGGACCCCGCGGTCATCAGCGAAATCGACGGCGTGGTGAAGTACGGCGAAATCGTCAAGGGCCAGCGGAAGATTTACGTCGAAAGCGAAGACGGCAAGGGCGTCGCGCAGACCATTAAGGAATATTCGATCTCGCGCGGCGTGCACATCAACGTGCAGGAAGGCGAACACGTTGCGGCCGGCGAACCGTTGATTGACGGTCCGCTGAACCCGCACGACATTCTCGCCGTCCTCGGTGAAAAGTACACGCAGGCATACCTGGTTAATTCGATTCAAGAGGTTTACCGGTTGCAGGGCGTGAACATCAACGACAAGCACATTGAGTGCATCGTGCGGCAGATGATGCGCTGGGTGAAGGTCGAGGACGTGGGCGATACGACGTTCCTTCTCGAGGAGCAGGTGGACAAGTTCCGCTTCCGCGAAGAGAACGATCGTGTGATCCGCGATGGCGGGCGGCCGGCTACCGGGCGTCCTTTGCTCCTCGGCATCACCAAGGCGTCGCTGTCCACGGATTCGTTCATCTCCGCGGCCAGCTTCCAGGAGACCACCCGCGTTCTTACCGAAGCGGCGATTTCCGGGAAGGTGGATTACCTGCGCGGCTTGAAGGAAAACGTGATCATGGGCCGGTTGATTCCCGCGGGAACCGGTTTGGAGCGCTACCGCAACATTCAGCTCCTTACCGAAATCCCGAAGGAAGAGCCAGAGTCCATGGAGCCGGAGCTTACTCCCGAAGAAGCGGCGGCGCTGGATTTCCTGCGCAAGGATACCGACGCTGTAGCCGAAAGCTAGAGGCAATTTACAATTCAACCCTGAGAGCCTGCCTGCGGTTTGCGGGCTTTCCGGGCCGAGGGAAGCAAAGAGGCGCTGCGAAAAATCGCAGCGCCTCTTTTTTTTGCTTAGTGCGAGGATTTCATCCGGTCACCCTGTCCTTTGGGCCTGTTATGCAACTTGGCATACGCCGCCGCTTTCTTTTCCTCTGTGGCGCGTGTACTCAGTAAAATTGAGGTGACGAACGAGATGTTATGGCCTTCTCTGCGGAGAAGGCGCTCACGTATCCGCATGTCCAAACGAATCCCAGCCCAACCGCGACCACGGGCGTCAACAGGCGCGCCACGGCCGGCGCCGGAAGTGGCGCCGGTACAGGGCGCCGTGTCGGCCTCGACCGAGGCGCAGTTCCAGAAGCTCGTCGAGGTGATTTCGCGATCGCAGCTGAATTACCGTGAGCTGATTGACAGCCTGGACCATGCCGTCTTTACGATTTCGCTCGAAGGCGAAATCCGCGTAGCCAACCGCCGCTTCGTGGAGATTCTCGGCGCTTCATTTCAAGATCTGATAGGTCACCGCCTCGATGAATTTGTGGCGATGCCCACCATGGCGGAGGCCACGCGCAGCCGCGACGCCTTTCTGCTAAAGGGGCACTGGGCCGGCCGCATCTCGATCCAATTAAAAAGCGATCCGCGCCGCCGCTTCTACGATTGCTGGCTGCAGGCGCTGACGGACGTCGCACAGGTGACGTCGGTATGCGGCTGGGTCCGCGACGTTACTTCGCAGCACGAATCCGAACTTCGATTTACGGAACTGTTCGAATCGTTGCGCGAGGGAATTTTCTTCACCACTCCTGAAGGCACCCTGCTCGATGCGAATCCCGCGCTGTTGCGCATGTTGGGATATGAGAACAAAGAAGAACTGAAGAAAGTCAATTTCCGCGACATTTACGCCGACCCCGCGCAACGCGACGCACTGGTACACCAGGTGATCTATCAAGGCGCGGTGCAGGATGTGGACGCGATCTTCCGCCGCAAAGACGGAAGCCAGATTCACTGTCTGGCATCCGGATTCGCTATTCGCGACACTTTTGGTCGCACCATCCGCATGCAGGGCACGCTGGTGGACGTCACCGAGCGCATCGAAATCGAAGCGCGCCTGCATCAGGAACAGGAGTTCGTGCGCCGCCTGGTAGCCAGCTTTCCGGACATGATCGCGGTGATGGATTTCGAGGGCCGCTTTACCTTCGTCAGCCCGCGCGTGGAGGATATTCTGGGGCATCCGGCGCAGGAGCTGGTGGGCAAGCTGCTTAGCGAACAAATGCACCGTAGCGAAGTGCCGCAAGTGCGCGAGGTCTTTGAAAAGCTCACCAGCGGGCGCGTCGCCAACGCGCAGTTTGAATACCGCACCAGGCATGCCGACGGAACCTGGCGCTCCATGCGCGCCAGTGCCAGCCCGCTCTACGACGCCACGGGCAAAATCAATGGCGTGGTGGCCTCGGCGCGCGACGTCACCGACGCCAAGGTTGCGGAAAAGCAGAATCTGCAGAAAGAGAAACTCGCCGCCATGGGCGAAATGATGTCCGGGGTGGCGCACGAGCTGAATAACCCGCTCACCGCGATTCTGGGCGTCAGCGATTTATTGCGCGAACGCGCGCCGGACGACGCCACGCGCCGCCAGACGGAAATCATATTGAAACAGGCGCGGCGCGCCGCCGTGATCGTGCAGAATCTGCTGGCGTACGCGCGGCCCTCGGCGCTGGCGCGCAAGAAAATGCGGCCGGGGGAAGCGCTGCAAGCGGCGATCGATCAGCAGCGCGCTTCGCTCTCGCAGAAAAACATTTCGATCGAGCTTGCGCCGCCTCCGGCGGGGCTGGCGCTCGAAGCTGATCCCAAGCTCTTGAATCAAGTTTTCGTGAATCTGATCGTCAACGCGGAGCAGGCCATTACCAGCCACGGCGAACACGGCACGCTGCGAATTTCCATCGAACACGCCGACGGCAGGATCGCATTCGTATTCGCGGACGATGGCCCCGGCATCTCTCCGGAAAACATCGGGAAAATATTCGACCCCTTTTTCACCACCAAGCGTCCCGGCGGCGGCACCGGCCTGGGCCTGGCGATTTGCACGGCCATTGTGAAAGAGCACGGTGGAACTATCGAAGTGCAGTCGACGCCGGGGAAAGGCTCGGAATTTCGCGTCTGGCTGCCGGAGTTCGTGGAAGAAATCAGCGCGCCGGCACCCGCGCTCGCGGTGCGGCCGGCGGTCGCCGCTCCGGCCGGTTCGGGAGCTCTGCGCGGGCATTCGGTGTATGTGGTGGATGACGAAGAAAGCATCCGCGAAATCGTGCAAGAAGGACTTTCGGCGCGTGGCATGACCGTGGAGGGCGCTTCCAGCTCGGAGGAGGCGCTGCCGCATCTCGCCGCGCACAGCTACGATTTTGTAATTTGCGATTTCAATCTTCCGGGATTGAATGGCGAAGAGTTCTTCCAGCGGGTTCAGCCGCAAGCGGGCGCGCCCGCACCCAAATTCGTTTTCATGAGCGGCGCGCTGTTGGATTCCGCAACCATGGCTCATTTCACGGAGAAGGGCGCGTCGGTGCTGCAAAAGCCGTTCCACATCGCGGCGCTGGCCACTCTGCTCACCGAACTGTTGCAGCCGCAACCCGCCGGAGTCAAATAGCAGCTGGGCCGGCGTGCTTTTGTACTGTCCCTGCTACTTTGCCTTGTTGCCCGCGGGCGGCGTGGTGGCATTTCCGTCGACGCCAAAATCCCAGAAATACAGGCTGGTCGCTCCGCCCTGCACCACTTCCGCCATCGCGTATTCACCGGGTTCCAGGCTCGCGCCCAGCGTGAAGCGGTACACGCCATGCGCGATTTCCCAGCGCTGGATGGGGATCGAAATTTTTCCGGTGGCCGCCTGTTCTTTAAAAAGTTCATCCAGATTTTCCAGGTCGCGTTTATCGCCTTTCACTTTGGCGCGGATCAGGTCCAGTTGCGGCTCGCGGCCATCGGCCGTGCGCATGTAGAACTCCGTCTGCGTGCTTTTCAGCCGGAATTTCGCGCGCGTACCCCGCAGCGAAATCGTGTGGCGCGTGGGAACGATGGGCACAGGGATGAGTACTTGTTTCAGCATTTGCGTCTTGCTGAATTTCATGTCCGCTTCGGCCTGCGACAGCGGATAGACGGCTTTGCCGTCGAATTCGAAAAGGCCGTCGCCGGGCGGCAGAAATACTTTCGGCGCGATTTCGATGCTGGCATCCACGTCCATGGCGTCCGCGCGCCGGGCCACTTCCGCCGCATGTACTTTGGCGATCAGTGCGGCCTTGCGTGCCGCTTCGTCACCCGCGATTTTCTTGGTGGCCTCCCAGTCCACCAGCGAAGCCGGGATCTCTTCCCAGTCCCGCTGGTCAATGCTGAAATAACGCACGCGATCGCCGTCCACTTCGTACTCGCGCACCAGTTGAAAGCTGCCGTCCTTGAGCATCAGCTTCTTGCCGGTGGGGAGGCCCGGTTCCCAGGTGTCTTTTGGCTGCGGAGAAGTTGCCGGAGCGCTGGTAGCGGCACCCGACGGATTCGCCGCAGTTTGCGCGCAAAGCGCGGGGCATAGCAACAGCTGAGCGGAAGCCAAAAGAGCGAGCGCGGCGAGGAGTCCGTGCGTGAGCCGGTCGAATCTTGGTTTTGCAGCCATCAGCGGGTCAGGCTCGAGCGATTTACCGAGACATGCACTGGCGCGGTACCCCCATGCAAACCTAGGATGCATATTCCAGACGCGGGGTTGAGCGAGGTAAGGATAGCCTGAGCAGGCGCAGGGCACAACATCGGCGCGGCGTGCAAAAAAAGGGCCTTCCAGCGTGCTGGAAGGCCTGAAAGAAATGCTTTCGAGCGCCGAATTCAGCGGCAGCGAGCTAGTGGTCGCAGCGCGGCTGCAGCACCGTGAGGATCATCAGATCGGAATGCGAAAAAAGCCATTTTTCGGCTTCGGCGCCGGCCGCTTCCGCGGCGCGCGCGATCGTGCCGAGGTGCTTATTCTGCGCCAGCTTGCGCAGATGGTCGGTGCAGATGCCCGTGAGGGAGACGACTTCGTCTTCGGTGAAGATTTTCTGGCTCACTTTGATTCTCACCATCGCCCGCCCTCCTGCTTGCTTTGATGCTGAATCCAAATTAAATGCTGCAACAGCTCCATGCAATAGTCCTTCCGTTCTAGGCGCCTAGAACCCTTCGTAACCTGTATCGGGCAAACCCTCGTTTTCTCTATGGTTTGACAGCGCAACAGGCGAATTCGCTCCGAAGCCCTCGACTGCACATTCTTGCCTCAAACAGGAAAGGAAAGTCTACCGGTGGAATGTTTCTACAAGTTCACGGATTTGTTTCGCGTGGCGCAATTCGTGGTAACCGATCGTGCGAAACCAATCGTACATGTCGAGGTTGCCGAGGAAGGGATGCTCAAAATGATAGCGACTTACATCGGTGCCGCGCGTCGATTCGATGAAGGCCAATGTCGCTTCGCGCGTGGCGGCCAAACTTGCAAAAGACTCCTGCTTATCGCAAACGCGCTTCGCATCCAGCGGAATCGGCGTACGCACTTTGCGCCCACGCCAAGTGGCTATCGCCAGCGGCAAATGGAGACGCTTGCGCAGCGGAACGGGCTTGGGCGCGGATTGCCGCAGCCTTTTCATCCCGAAAATTGTGCGTTCTTCGACCATGGCCACGTGCGCCATCACTTCAGCTGCCGACCAACGCTCCGGCGCAGGCGATTCGCGCCAGCGCAGATCGCTGACTTCCTCAGCGACGGACAGCAGTTTCGCGCGCGAGAATTGCAGATGCTGCACGATGGCGGACAGGTCTTGCAGAAGCGCATCTCCTCAAATCGAGAAGCCACCGGCCTTTTCAAACGCGCGCGCCAGTTGGAGGATGCGGCCCTCGGCGAAGTGGCTGGCGAAGATCTGCATGCCGATGGGCAGGCCCGCCGCCGTCTTTCCGCAGGGCACGGAGATCCCCGGGACGCCCGCGAGCGAGCCAGTAACCGTATATATGTCAGCAAGATACATAGCCAGCGGGTCGGCTGTCTTTTCGCCCAACTTGAAAGCTGGAGTGGGCGCCGTGGGCGTGAGGATCGCGTCCACTTTCTCGAAGGCGTCCGCAAAATCGCGCGCGATCAGCGAGCGAACCTTCTGCGCGCGCAGATAGTAGGCGTCATAGTAGCCGGACGAAAGCGCGTACGTGCCGAGCATGATGCGCCGTTTCACCTCTGGGCCGAAGCCCCGTTCCCGCGTCTTGCGGTACATGTCCATCAGCGTGCTGCCTGGGACACGCACGCCGTAGCGCACGCCATCATAACGGGCCAGGTTCGAGCTGGCCTCCGCCGTGGCGACAATATAATAGGTGGCGATGGCATAGTCTGTATGCGGCATCTTCAATGGCACGCGCTTGCAGCCGAGCTTTTCCAGCAGAGCGATCCCGGCCAGAACCTTGGCCTTCACTTCCGGATCGAGTCCCGCGCCGAAATAGTCCTCTGGAACGCCGATTCGCAGCCCGGCGATGGGCTTTTCGATTTCCCCGAGGTAATCGGGCACCGCGACGGCGGCTGAAGTCGAGTCGTTTGGGTCGCGCCCGGCGATAATCGAGAGTACGGTCGCCGTGTCGGCGATATTCGTGGCGAACGGGCCGATACGGTCAAGCGAGGAGGCGAAGGCGATCAGCCCGTACCTCGATACGCGTCCGTATGTTGGCATCATTGCTGGAACGCCGCAGTACGCGCCTGGCTGTCTAATCGAGCCTCCAGTGTCCGTACCGAGCGAAACGACCGCCAAGCCAGCCGCCACGACTGCTGCTGCTCCGCCGCTTGAGCCGCCTGGAACTCGATCCAGAGCTGCCGGGTTCCGTACTGGACCGTATGCTGAGTTCTCGTTGGAGCTACCCATGGCAAATTCGTCGCAGTTGGTCTTGCCAAGGATTACCGCGCCGGTTTTTTCCAGCCGCTCGATTGCGGTGGCGTCATACGGCGGCGTATAGGTTTCCAGGATCTTTGACCCGCATGTGGTGCGCACGCCTTGGGTGCTGATCACGTCCTTGATAGCGACGGGAACGCCGGCTAGGGGCGGCAGGGGATGGCCCTTGCCGAGGGCGGCGTCCACACGGTCAGCCTGGGCGTATGCACGCTCCGGGCAGAGTGCGAGGAAGGCGTTCAACTCCGGGTTGCGCCGTTCGATTTGGGCGTAGAAGTCCTTGGTCAGCTCGCGCGCCGAGGTTTTCTTGGAGGCAAGCGCGTCGCGAACGCTCGCAATGGTCCACGTGGGAGCGGCGCTCATCGTTCGATAACCTTCGGCACGCGGAAGAAAGGTTTGGCGGCGTCAGGCGCCTCAGCCAGCACAGCATCGGCGACATTACAGGGGACCACAACGTCGTCGCGCAGCTCGGGTTCGGCCTTGGCGTCCGCGGTGGCGGCACCGTCGGCGCTACGCGGTTGCATCTGCGTCATCGGCTCCACGTTCGATACGTCGATCTCCTGCAGCTTGCCAACGTAGGCGAGGATTTCATCCAGCTGGCCGCGGTAGGTCTCAACTTCCTCGGGCGCGAGGTCCAGGTGCGCCAGTTGGGCGACGCGCAGTACGTCTTCGCGGCTAATTTTCATGGTGACTCCGCGAAGGGCGCAGTTTGCCGCCGCGATCAATTGTGAGCGGTTGGAATTTCATGGTATCCATCTTAGTACAGAAGGGGTTCCGCGCAAGGGCCGGCTGGCGGGCTGGAAGATTGCGATGAAAATCGTCAGGCTTTGCGGCGGCGGATGAACGGGGTGTGTTCGTTGTCCAGCTCACGGGAGATGTGACGCGGCCCAGGTTTCGCTGCGACGAATTTTACTTCGCGGACCAGCGTACTGCCCCAGGCTTTGTTCACCTGCGCGCAGAACTCACTTTTCATTTCTTCCAGTTGTTTGCGCCAGGCCTTGCCATCCGCAGCTACTTCCAGGCATCCCTTGTGGCAGCGCACCGGACGCGTATGCCGCGCGAGAGTCTTTCCCACGACGCTGGGCCACACCCCGGAGAGCCATGCGACCGCCGCTTCCGGACGCTTCAACTGGCGCAACATCCCACCAAGAAAATTTCCCGCGCGTTCCATGGAAGCGGGATTCTAGCACACAAATTGCGGGAGAAATATTCGCAGAAAATTTGCGCGCGAGAAGCGGATAGTTGCGAAGGCTGAATCGGCGCACAGTGTGCGTGGAAACGATGAAGCAGCGCGCACAGCGCGCACCAGGAGAATGAAATGATTCCGATCCGCGTAATCGCAATACCCACGGACATTGCCGAGGCCGTTCGCCGCACGCACAAAGACCCGCACTACGGCCATCCCGCACATACGGAAACTGGCGGCGCGGGCGCGCCCTGCCGCCACTGCCTGCAACTTATCGCGGCCGGTGCCGAAAAGGCCACACTGTTCACCTATGACGCGTTTGAGAGGCTCGAATCGTTGCCGCTGCCCGGGCCGGTTTACATTCACGCCGAAGCGTGCGAACGCTATCCGGAAAATGGTGGCTTTCCTGCGGTGCTGCGCAACAGCCCGCGAACCTTGAACGCTTACGCGCGCGGTCGGCGACTGGTGGCGACGGAATATGTCGAGAACGGCACCGTGGAAGCTGGGATTGAAAAACTCTTCGCCCGCGAAGATGTGGACTACATCCACGTGCGCAGTACTACCGCGGGTTGCTACACATTTCGCATCGAACGCGCAGATCGCCTGTCGCGACAGTAGGGACTCCCCATCGCCAACTCCCAATGCCGAGTGAACGTATTGAGTCGGGCACAACCCAGGCTCGACATGGCTTCGGCCGCCATGGCATTGCTTATGATGGGCACATGAGCAGGCTCATTCGCGTCGCGCTCTGCCTGGCCGCGACTATTTTCACTGCGCAAATGCCAACATGGGCACAGACCTACGGGCCCATCGTGAAGCTGGGAACGCCGATTGATGAAAACACGATGGCCGCGCGACGGACGCACTTTGTCGCGCCGGTCTATAGCGATCTGGCGCGCGCGAACCACATTCAGGGCAGCGTGGTGATGAATGCGAACATTGACTCGCAGGGTAAAGTTATCGGGCTGCAGACAATTTCCGGACACCCGCTGCTGGTCAGGGCCGCGTTAGAAGCCGCAATGCAATGGCAATACGAGCCCATGGTAACTGACGGCCAAGCTGTGGGTGTGGACACCACGATCACCATCGTATTTTCGCTCAGCGACGCACAGACCGACGCCGCGGCACCACCGCTCAGCATGGTGCCGCCCTCAGCCGTGCTCATCCATCTGCAGAACGGCCGAACGATTCACGCCGACAGCAGCCGCGAAGACGGCGACAAAATTGAGTACACGATCGGCGAGGGAATTTATCGCATCAACAAATCCTCGGTGAAGGATATCGTGAAGGGAACTCCCGGGCCGCAGCCCGGCGCGGCATCTTCGCCGGAAGCCACGCACACAAATGCAAGTTCGAGCACGGTGACGGCTTCCGCGCTAGCCGCGTTGCCGCCCAGTCCCGGCGAAGATCGCGCGATCTGGCGGATGTATGAATCCACCGAACAGCTGAAAGCCGAATGCCGCAACGGCGAAATTTCGAAATACATGCACCCTGAATTCCAGGGTATGTCGGTCTTTCCCCCCAGCAAGGACGAAGTAGAGCGCGAGTGCGCCATGTTCAGTGTCGAAATGGATCCGGACTATGAGCGAATGATTGATCGGGGAGTCGAGCTGGAAAGAAATCTATGCAGCGCCAACAACATGAGGCCGCTCAGCGATCTCCGGCCGGAATTGAAAGCGACGCCAGAGGTGCAAGAGCTGGCGCGAATTGAGGCCGATTTTAGCGGTCGCATGAACGGGGCGATCAAACATCAGCCCGTGGATCGCGCCCAGGGCCTGCGAATGATGCTCGATACTTACCGCCTCGGCGGCTCGTGCGGCAACGGTGGTTAGCGGCCACTCGGTGCGGTCGTCTCTGTCGGATGTAAACGTGGTTTCAAGGGATGCGAAATGGGAGTTTCGGTGGTACGCGATGGGTAGCGGAGGGCGGGTCTTAGACCCGTCCCTACAACGACCTTCTATCACAAGCGCTTACGGCGCGGCGACCGTGCCCACACCGTTGAGACCCAGCTCCGGTGCGACGCTGCGCAAGGCCGCGATGCAGAACGCGATGTGTTCGTCCAGAGGCACGCCTAGTTCTTCAGCGCCTTTGTAAACGTCGTCGCGATTCACCCCACGTGCGAACGCCTTGTCTTTCAGTTTTTTCTTCACTGACGCCGCTTCGACTTCGTGAATGCTCTTGCTCGGCTTGATCAGGGCGCAGGCGGTGAGGAAGCCGGCCAGTTCGTCACAGGCGAATAGAGTCCTGTCCAGCGGCGTGGTGCGCGCGACGTTGCAATAATCGGCGTGGCCCAGGATGGCGTGGATCATTTCTTCGGGGTAGCCGCGCTCGCGCAGAATCTTCGATCCTTCATAGGGATGCTCCTCAGTGGGGTGATGAGCCGCATTGGGCCAGCGCTCGTAGTCGAAATCGTGGAGCAAGGCGGTCGTGCCCCAGAGCTCTTCGTCCGCGCCCAATTTGTGGGCGTAGGCTCGGACACAAGCCTCTACCGCGAGCGCGTGTTTACGCAGGCTTTCGCCTTGCGTGTACTGGCACAGCAAAGCCCAAGACTCTTCCCGATTCGGCATTTTGGCCCGGTTTGGAGTCTACCGCATACCAGAACAGGGCCGCCAGCGCCTTCCGATGGTCCGAACGAAGCATAAAGGCACGTCAGAAACTGAGATCTGGGGAGTATTCGTGCCACCGCCGGATAAGAATCCAAGAAAAGTCCGGGCAAGAGCTCCGATTCGTTCGCAGTTGGCCAGCGCCGACGGAGGTTCGAGGCCCGGCCGTTGCCGGTCGCAACCCCTGAGCCTCAGCCATAGGACTTACGGCAGAGCTGTCTCAATCGGACCGTCGTCCGCGGAATGAGACGTATAGTTTTGAGACAGTTTCATCGGCGCATACGCACTCGCCGCAAAGCGATTCGGTGTTTGTTCTCTTCATTCATTGAACACAAACGCTTTGCGGTCGGGATTTCCCGAGCAACGAGCAGCAAAACACGCAAACGAAGCCGAAAATCTCTTGCGAAGTGTGGGCACCTAAATTGCAAGCACAATTCGTCAGCGGATGACGCTGAATGGCATTGTGTCCATCTCGTTAGCGGACGTGAATCGGCGAGGGCGAAGAAAAATCGCACCACTTTTAGGGCCGCAGGGGAAGCGTAACGGCCTCTGATTGTGGTCTCCGCTGCGAGGGAGTTAGACTGATTCCGGCTAGAGGACGAAAAAGGGCTTGACAAGAAATGGCACCGTGTGGAGAATCGCTCCCGCGCCTGTTTCTGCCTTCCCCTGTTGTGACGTTCCTCCCCTTCGCATCGCCGGAATAGTCTGTGAGGAGAACCGGTGGCGGAAAAAGAAGCCATAGAAGCGAGCATGGAATTGGATCGAGAAGTACTTCGATGTCAGGTATGCGGTTTAGTGCAATACCGGACACGCACGGACAACTGCCGTCGTTGTCTGCGTATGCTGCCCCCGAAGGTGACGTTCGTCATTCCGACGCCGTCGCCTCAAGATTTGCCGGGGGACGACCGCCAACTGTTTGAGAGCTGGCCGAACCGCGAAACTGTGGAGAACATCGGCCAACGCATCAGGCAATTGCGCGAGTCGCGAGGCATGACGCAGAGCCAGCTACAGGCTCGTTCGCGCGTATCTCGCTCCTATTTGTCCCGGATCGAGAGCGGTCAGATGACGCCTAGCCTCGGCACGCTGGAAAAGATTGCCGAAGCATTGGGTGTTGGACTGAATCGCTTCTTCGTGCCGGAGACGAATGGCGAGACGGTGTTGGAAGATCCGTTCATTCAGGGTCTTCGCCCGTACCTGCGGCAGCTCGATTGGACGCAGTGGCAGGGTATCCTGAAGCGTCTGCAGGCGATCAGCGAGCACGTGAGCACCAACCACGTGCGTCCGATGCCGCCGCAAGCTGCCGAGCGGATGCCTCACCATATGCCCCGCCGGCAACAGCAGATGCCCCACACCGCGACGGCGCTGCACCGCTAGTCGTCACGGGTTGGGAAGGCGCGAAACGCCTGATGGACAGGCCGGATTCTGGGTAGGGCTTGGCACGCCTGCTTAGGCAGGGTGCCAAGCTCGCTCCCAAACAGCCTGAACTTCGTCACGCGCCAATCCCACCGAGCCATTACGCTCGGCGTATTCTTACGCTTACTCCAGTCCACAAAAACTGTCTTGACTGATTCGAGCGGCGGGCTGCGAGCTTCACAGCGCGGAATGCAGAGGCACGATTGCGTGTCGCCGCTTCGAGCTTGCTTTCTGCCGGGCGGTTGCCGCGTTCAGAGCAACGTTCTTCGGGGCAGCCTTCGCGGGCATTACTGCGCTTCTTTCTTGCCGGCACGAAACAGCACGATATCCACTCCCTCGCCTTTTTTAGTCAGTGCCACCACGCGCGCGCCGTCGCCGTGGTCGTCCACGAATGCGATGTCGGTGTCCGAATCAACCGTTACGCCATGAATGGGATGACGAGAGAGGTCTTGCTCGCGCCGGAAGCTGGGACCAAGCCGGTGTAAGTACCACTTGTCCACCTGGTCCAAATTGTCGATTGTACTAAAGTGTTCGACGGCAATTCCTACTCCTCCGTCTCCTGCCGAAAGCTCCACTTTCGCGTTTTTGTCATTTCCGCTGGACGTCGCGCCGGGATAGACCGGCAGGCCGGTGGCGCGCGGCACATCTTTATTCACTTTGATCGCGCCGACCGGAGTCTGAATCTCAACGTTGTTGCCTTGATTGTGCACGCGCAAATTGCGGATGAATAAGCCGGCCAGCGCGAGGCCGAACAGCACCATCACGACGATGCCGCCCGCGACAATCCCCAGAATCCACCACACCGCGTTGTTGCTGCGGCGTTGCGGTGGAATCGCAGCTGGTGGCCGTGCGGACGCGCTAGACATAATTCACCCCTTGCATGTTGGACGCTTGGATATACGCAATAGGGCCTGAAAATGTTTCCGGTATGCCGGTGCGATCGCCCTAGTTGAATCGCACTTCCACGCCGGGATGCCGGTCGAGGTGCACGGAATCAATGAAGCGCACCTCCGCTTCCTCCAGCGTCATGATCAAAGAGTGTGTGCGCGTTCCGTCGCGGAAGAAATTCACCCCGTGCAGCAACCCGCCGCCTGTAACGCCCGTGCACGCGAAAATAATTCTCTTTCCCGGAGCCAGATCCACTGTCTCGTAAATGCGCTTGGGATCCCTGATGCCCATCGCGGCGGTCCGTTCCAGGTGCTCTGGCTTCGCCACCACCAATCGCGCCAGGATTTGGCCGTTCAGGCAGCGCAAGGCAGCCGCCGTGAGCACGCCTTCAGGCGCGCCGCCGGTGCCCATCACTGCGTGCACAGAGGTGCCGCGCACGGCAGCGGAAATTCCCGCGGAAAGATCGCCGTCGGAGATCAGTCGTATGCGCGCGCCAGCCTTGCGTATATCCGCGATCAGCTTTTCGTGACGGGGGCGGTCCAGCACCACGATCACCAGATCCTCTACGTCGCGGTCGTAGCGCCGCGCGATGGCGCGCAAGTTGTCTTTCACTGGTGCGTCAAGATCAATCGCGCCTTTGGCGGGCGGCCCCACGATAATTTTTTCCATGTAGAGATCCGGCGCGTGCAACAAGCCGCCATGCTCGCTCGCCGCCAGCACCACGATCGCGCCAGGTTCGCCCGTCGCGCAGAGGTTGGTGCCTTCCAGCGGGTCCACGGCGATGTCCACCTTGGGGTATTCGCGGCTTTTGTCGCGCACGGCCGCGCCCACCTTTTCGCCAATGAAAAGCATCGGCGCTTCGTCGCGCTCGCCTTCGCCGATGACGATCGTGCCGTCCATGCCCACGCGATCCATTTCCTTGCGCATCGCTTCGACGGCGGCCTGGTCCGAGCCCTCGCGGTCGCCCTGGCCCATCGTGCGGGCCGAAGCGATGGCCGCATTTTCAACTGTGCGCAGGAATTCGAGGCTGAGTTCTTTCTCCATGGCGGCTCCTGAATTGTGATTTGCTTCCGGCGGCTGGGACGGTCCTTCCGGGCGGCCTATCATAATCCAAATGGCCGAATTTCAATCAAGGCGTTATTTGCAGGCAGAGGTGGCGCTCGCGAAGCAACTCAAGGCGTGCCTTTGCGCCGAAGCAACAAGCGCGGCTGCATTCTTGACTATTTTTCGATGATATGTATTATAGCCATATATGGCAGCAACATCGGATCGAGAACTCAAGAAGGGCAATGCGGAATTAATGATTCTGGCGCTGCTGGAACACCAGGCCCGCCACGGTTATGAAATTGGCAAGCTGATCGCTGAGCGTTCCGAAGGCGTGGTCCGTTTCCACGTCGCCTCGCTCTATCCGCTGCTGTACCGCCTGGAACGACGCGGCTGGGTGCGAGGCGAATGGGAGACCGCCGGAGGGCGCCGCCGCCGTTTCTACCGGCTGACGGCAAGCGGCCGCAAAACGCTCGCCGATCAACGCGTCCGCTGGCGCTCATTTTCCCGCGCGGTTAATCGCATCGTGGAGGTGCGCTATGCATAACTGGAAGGAATTGGTCCGCGTCAGGCTTATGCCACTGCCCCTGGAAGCTACGCGGCGGGAAGAAATCATCGAGGAGCTGGCGCAACAACTCGAAGGAGCCTACAACGAAGCTGTGGCCGGCGGCGCGAGCGACTCCGAGGCGCTTCACCGCAGCCTCGCGCAGTTCAAAGATTGGGAAGATTTGCGAAGAGGCGTCTTCCGCGCGGTGAAAGCCGAGGAGCTTCCGGTCTGGGAGCAAAACGGGATTCTTTCTCCGCGGCGCCCCGTGGTTTGGATCGCGCTGACTCTTTCATGCGCTCTTTTGGGGCTGTTTGGTTTCCGGCAGGCGCTCGGCACGCTGTCGGTTCCGTTCGGCAAAAATCCGTGGGCAGATCGATTATTGTCCTCGAGTTCGCTCAGCAAGATCGAGCGACAAGCTCTAGCCCAAGGCGATTCCCGCGCGCTGGCGTTTGTCGCGCTGCACCATCCAGACATCAACGAAGCGGCCGGTGCCGCGGAAAAAGCGATCGCGCTCGATCCGCGCCTTACCTGGATTTCCGCGCGTTTCGCGCAGGCGCATCCGCCTGAATTCGATCCCGCTTCCTGGATCGCACGACTCAAAACGTGGGACCCCGACAACGCGTTTCCTTATCTGCTGCAAGCGGACCAGGCTTTCAACCCTCGGTCCTTCGGAGGCGCATGGGAACGCCGCGGTGCTAGATTGGCGCCGCCCCGCGCGATCGCGTTTGAATCTGACTTTCGTCTGCCCATGGAGAAAGCTTTCGCCGCGCCGCGGTACGACACCTATGGTGCACAGCGCTTCGAACTTGACCGCGCCGTTCTGCAGCAGCAAGGCTGGGATCGTCCGGATCTGTTGATGCTCAGCGTCGAGTCGCAGCCCATTCCCAACTTAAACGCGGCCAGAAGCTATGCGGAATACCTGGTCATGGACTTGGGAGAAAGCGCCGGGAAGGCCGGCCGCAAGGAGGAAGCATTCGCGCAATACCAGACCGCCGCCCAGTTTGGCGCGCGCATGCAGCAAGGAACTTCCCTGATTGAGCGCCTAATTGGCATGACAATTCGCCAACACGCCTACGAACACCTCGTGCCGCTGCTACGCCAAGCGGGGCACGCGGAGGAAGCTGCGCTTCTAGATACAAGCCTGACTGACATACACGATGCATTCGCAGCTGAGGCGGCGCAACGTAGCTGGGGAGAGATTGCCGCGGGACGAGCCGCTTCGCTGGTGTTTTTTTCTGGTGTGCTGGTGGTGGCGCTCGGGTTGGCCGCCCTCGGCTGGCTGGCAGTGGTCGTCGTGCTGCGGTGGAAAGAGAATGCCAGCAGCCTGCTCAACTGGTTCGCGTCCGTGGCCCGCCTTGCTCCACCGGCGCTGCTTCTCGCAGGGCTTTGGTTTTATAGCGCCTACTACCCCTTCATGCGCCATGTGAGTCAGTTCGAGAGCGGAGAACAGCTTGCGCGTGATCTGCTGCCGTTCTGGGACAGCCTCGCCTGGATGAATGGAGGGTTCGGGCTGAATATGCTGGTCTGGCCCGCGGTTTGGTGCATGGCCGTCGCTGTTCTTGGCGCAATCACGCTGCATTGGGTGGCGATGCGGCGGCGGGCTGAGGCGCGACACCAGGAATAGAGGGGTCGTCACCGCAATTTCGACCGTTTAAATTCCGTTGACTGCCAATATAACTTGCGTCAAGAATCGCTTGCCCGGCCGTGGAGCTGACCGTGAACGTCAGCTATTCCCCGGAGGTCATCGCTTTCACTGCATCCGATCCACTGTAGCAAACATCACACACAACGTCGTTTCTCAGAGGAATGCGAGTTAGTTGACCGCGGAGGCGCCGCAGATGGACCGCGTTGCCCTTTCGCGCAGACCTCGCGCCATTTCCCGGAAGGAGGAAATATGGCGGCGAACACGCTCGGGAAGATACTGCTCGTAGCAGCTGCTGTGCTGCTTGCATCGGTTCGACTCCCAGCCCAAGCTTGGAGCCAAAACCAAGGAAGGCAACGTCCCGTGGAACATTTGACCTCTTATCGCACGATACAGATTGACGGCCTCTCCATCTTTTACCGCGAGGCTGGTCCGAAAGACGCGCCGACTCTACTGTTGCTGCACGGCCTGCCATCTTCGTCGCGCATGTTCGACCCGCTCTTCGTCCGCCTTGCCGATCGCTATCACATGGTCGCGCCCGATTACCCTGGCTTCGGGCACAGCGACTGGCCCGACCCCAAGAAATTCGCCTACACGTTCGAGCACATCGCTGAAGTCATGAATCACTTCGTCGATGCGCTCGGCCTTACGCGCTACACGCTGTACATGCAGGATTACGGCGGGCCCGTGGGATTTCGCATGATCCTGGCGCATCCGGAGCGCGTCGAGGCGCTGATCGTGCAGGACGCGGTGGCGCACAACGAAGGTCTGGGAGCGAACTGGAAGACGCGGCGCGCGTTTTGGGCCGATCGCGCCACCTACGAAAGCGCACTGCGCACGAACCTTCTCTCGCTCGCGACCACGCGCTCCCGCCACGTGGGCGAGGATCCCGATGTAGAACGCCACGATCCGGATCTGTGGACCGATGAATATTATTTTCTCAATCAGCCGGGACAGGCGGACATTCAAAGCGACCTCTTCTACGATTACCGCACCAATGTGGAAAGCTACCCGAAGTGGCAAGCCTGGATGCGCGAAAAGCAGCCGCGCCTCCTGGTAATCTGGGGCAAGTACGAAAGCTCATTCGATCCGTCTGAACCGGAATCCTATCGCCGCGATGTGCCGAAGGCCGAAGTGCACAGTGTTGACGGCGGGCATTTCGCGCTCGATACCGCAGCCGATCCGATCGCGCAGTACGTCCGGGAGTTCATGAAGTAGCGCGGGGCCATGAACCAACGCGGCACACTGGCTCCGGCCGATTTGAGAACATCTGCTATTGAATTTGCAGCGTAAACGGGTGCGCCGCATCCATATCGGGAGGAGTTCACATGCGATCTGACATTGTTCCAGGGGCCATCTTCCCCGACTTCGAACTTTCCGACCACACCGCGAAACATCGCAAGCTCTCCGATTTGCAGGGACCGCATCCCATGGTTCTAGTCCTCAGCCGCGGCGGTTTCTGTCCCAAGGACCGCCGACAGGCAGAGGGTCTGGTGCAACTGCATCGCGAGCTGGAAGTTTCCTATTGCCGGCTCGTTACCATCAGCACCGATAACATCACCGAGACGAACGAATATCGCACCGGCATCGGCGCCCACTGGCCGTTTCTCTCCGACGCCGGGCGCGTCGTGCAGAAAGATCTGGACATCGCCGAATACACCGATGCCGCGCACAACCCCATGATCCCGCACGTAATCGTGCTCGAGCCCGGCTTGGTCATCTACAAAATCTACAACGGCTACTGGTTCCTGGGTCGGCCCACTCTGGAAGAACTCCGCCAGGATTTGCGCGCAGTAACCAAGAAATGCCGGCCCGATTGGGACATCACCAAGCCCGATCTAAAAGCAGCGTGGCAACAAGGGCGCAAGGAGCTCTTCTATCCCTATGGCAAGACCTATGCGCAGACGATCGGTGAGCAGGATTAGCGGCGGAGTCCCCGTCTGTTGCGCACGACGTTGGGTGGCGAACGTCCAGCATGGTACCGTCCCACTCAGAAAGTTGAAAATTCCACCGCACGGTTAAAATTTCAACGCCGTCCTGATGGTGCAGTTCCCCTAACTGCAATCGTTTCGGTCCCGCAAGCGAAGCGGGACGTTGGTATCAATCTTGCATTTAGCAGGCTGGCAGGTAAATTAACGGGAGGAAAACATGGCCACTGCAAAGAAAGCGAAGAAGAGCGCAAAGCACCTCCGCAAGGCCCGAAAGCTGGAAGAGCAAAAGGCCCTCACCAAGTTCACCGCACCCGCCGAATCCGTTAGCCTGCCGTACGGCGGGATCCAGGTTAAGTACACGCAGCAGGGCTCATAAACAAGCGTCACGGCTTGACGTGAAGCTGAATTTCAGACAAAAGCGAGGACGCCGTGCCCACCAAGAAGAAGACAAAGAGCCTGAAAAAGCCTAAGAAACTCACAGCCACAAAGCCGCTGCGCGCCACATTGCAACCTCAACCCACGCCGTACTAGGCGGAAGAAGTCGGCACGGAAGGAACGATCGTGCCGACTAATCACCGCGCGTAAAAACCCCACCCTTCGTTTTCGAAGCGTGGGGTTTTTCATTTGCGCAATTCAGCTCGGCCGCGCAGCCTCCGTCTCTCGCCACAAACGAAAAAGCCCGCCCGAATACTTTCGAGCGGGTTTTTCGTTTGAATTCCTCCGCGCGTTTACGCCGACGGATGCTTCAGGATTTCCGCCAACGCACGCAACCGCTTCGCGTCAGCAGGATCAGCCGCCGCGCTGGCACCCTGCTCCAGCGACGGCGCCATGCCGCTTAACTTCGCTACTTTGCCCTTGTTCATGTGCGAGCTTTCCGCGTTTTGAATCGCGGTGCGCAGCGCCGTGATGCGCTCCGCCGGCAATGCTTGTGACCTTTCCAGTTGGTCCACGTAAGCCTTCGCCACCACCAACTGCGCAGGCCATTCTAGCTTCTGCTGGTTCTGCACATTCAGCGTGTCCACGCGGACCGTCTTCGCCGCATCAATTTCGTTCTGCGTCAGAAATTGCGTCGGCGTCAATTCAAAAACATCCAACCCGCGCGCGATTTCCGAACCGTAGATGTCGCCGTTGTACCAATACGCTGACCACTCGCCGCCCAGCACCAGCATCTTCGAATCGATGGCGCCGCGGTCGAAGTAAGCAATCTCCCTGGGGTGCGCCGCGTCGGTGAAATCCATCACCGAGACGCCGCCCTGGTACCAAGCCTGCACCTCGATATCGCGCCCCGGAACCGGGATCAGCGAACCGTTGTGCGCGACACAATTTTCCGTGTCGCCCTGCGCTGCAGGCAGCTTGTAGTAGCTAGCGAAGGTCAATTTGTCGTCATGTAGATGGAAGATCGCATCCGCGCCCCACTTATTCGGATCGTTCGGACGGCAGCGTGCGCCCAAGCCGCCGCCCCACTCATCCGTAAACACCACCTTCGTCCCATCGTTCGAAAACGAAGCCGAGTGCCAGTAGGAATAGTTCGGATCGTTCACCGCATCCAAACGCTTGGGATGCACAGGGTCCTTGATGTCCAGCAAAATTCCATTGCCGGAGCAAGCACCAGCCGCCAAACCAATCGCCGAATACACGGTAATGTCGTGGCACTGGTTGGTATCCGCAGGCTTTGTCTCCTCATCATTCTTGCCGTGGCTGCCGCCGTTGTTCAGGCCGTTCAGCGCGCCGGTGCGTGGATCGATGAATACCCTCGGGCTGGCGACGACTTTGGCGTCCTGCGGCGCCGCCACCGGGACCTTGATCACGTCGATGCGAAATAGCGCTGTATTCGGATCCTTGTCCGGCGCTTCGCCCGAGCACCCGGCCAATTCTTCGGGCTGGCGCACAAACGATGTTCCCGAGACGTAGATATAAACGTTGTCCTTATCGTTCGGATCCACCACCAGCGTGTGCGTGTGCGATCCGCGGCAGGTCTGCACCGCAGCCATTTGCTTGGGGTTCCTGATGTCCGAGATGTCGAAGATGCGCACGCCGCGGAAACGGTCCGCTTGCGCGGCCGGCTTGCGGCGTTCTTTTTCATGTCCTGCGGCCGGTGGAGGCTCGGGCGGAAATCCTTGCGTGCCGCAATCGAGGCGTCCGTTCGGCATTTCCACCGACATGAACATCAGGTTCTTGTACACCGAGACGTCGCCTTGGCCGCCCGGGCACACCATCGAAGTGACCAGCGTGGTCTGCGCGGGATTTGAGATGTCGAAGATATTCATGCCGTAGAAGTTTCCCTGGAACAGGTGGTTGCCCTGGAAGGCCAAATCCGAATTCGAGAAAGCAAGTTCCGCGATCACCAACTGCAGGTCTTTCGGAATCTTCATCGCGCCGCCGCCGATGCCGAGCTGGCCGATCAGTTTTTGCACTTTGGGATCGTTGGCGTCCGTGGTACCGAGCTGAAACGCGCCGGGCTTTTTCACCAGCTGCAGGTGCTTCAAGCCCAGCGAGGTTTCGCCCGCGTCATAAAGCCCCGGCGTCAGCTTGTAGCGCGGATCGTTTATGTCCGATCCGGTCATTCCTGGCGGCAGCGGCGGAGCAGGCTGCGCCGCAAAGGGATTCGAGTCGGCGTCCGGCGCTTTCGCTGGCGCCTCCTGCGCAGCTGCGGCAGGTGGGGCAGCCTGACCGGGAATCCGGCCAGGCGCCTGCGCCGCCATCTGGCCGGCACCGGCAAATAAAATCATCGCGGCCACCGCCGCACGCGACGCAAAGCTGGGCATCCGGTTCATCATTTCTCCTTTGACGTTTCCTTCTCCAACATCGACTGCATAATTTTGATCTCGGCGCGCTGCGTGTTGTCCGCATCGGTCGCGAAGTTGAAGATGTCGGCTTCTTGCCCCGCACCCGCCGTATTGAACAGATCCTTGACCATGATCAACGCGCCGTTGTGGTGCTGAATCATGCCGGTCAAGAATAAATGGTCGAACTCGGCGCCCTTCGCGCTGCGCAACGCTTCCATCTGCGCCGGCGTCAGCATCCCCGGCATCAGAGCCATCGGCTTGCCGGACGCATCCATGTCGGACATTCCCGCCATCGTCATCGAATTCGGCTCTCCGCGTGCCGCCAGCCAGCGCTGCATAAACCTGATCTCGTCGGATTGCGAGCTGCTGATCTTCGCGCCGAGCATCCGCAGATCCTTATTCTCAGTGTGCGAAGCGATCAGCGCCGTCATCTCCACCGCCTGCTGATGATGCATGATCATGCCCTGCATGAATTCCACATCTGCGGGCGAACGCGCCGGCAGCGTGCCCTTCGTGGATGGCGGCAGCGTCTTGGTCGGCTTGCCCGGTGCACCCGGCTGCACCACCACGGGCCCCGTGGCGGAACCAGTTTGCTGTGTGTCGCGCAAAGGAAGGGAACTGAACGCCGCGGCGACGCTCGCCGCGAGCAGCACGGCACCGAGCACCGCCGGGACTATTGCAGAAGGGAACTGTCGCGCGCGAGGGCGGCCAAACCAGCGGAACTTCGAATTCAGTGCATGGCTGAACATTTTCGATACTCTCATTTCAAGCGGCCGAGCCCGCCTTTTCGGGCGCACTATGATAGTCCAATTTGGCATGTTTCAATCACTGGAATCGCGGAGCGTCAGGGAAGCGGCAGAATTTTCGCGTTCACCAGGAAGGGATCGTCGAACTCGGTGATGTCGCCCGGTTTCTTTCCAGCGACCGGCTGCAAACGCGCGGAGAGCGGCTTGTGCCATTTTACCGAAAGGCTGGCGACGTCGCCCAGGATGCGTTCCAGTTGTTCCGGCGTCACGTCGCCCGGCAGCGGAATCGTGTCCAGGCCGGTGCCGCACACCGCCGAATACGAAAGCAGGGCATCCATTGAGAGCCGGCCTTCGCTCCAGCGCTGCGCGAGCACCTTATCTTCTAGTATTGGCAGCATCAATCCCGAATAGCCGGCCTGTTTCACCGGAATTGCTTTCAGTGCGCGCGTGATGATTGCCGCCGCGGTGAGCGTTCCGCTGGAACCCAGCGGCGCCCCGAGGAAATTTTCAATCGCACCGCCGATGGAAACGTCCATCAGTGGTGCCGGTGAAAGGTCCAAGCCGCCGTATTTCCATCCGCTGGCGTTGCTGATTTCGGTCGCGGTCCTTGCGATCTGGGCAGCGTAAATGCCCAGAGTATTTTTCAGGCGCTCTTCGGCTTCATTCGGGGATTTCGTCGAAGCGAAAACTTCGCTTACCACGTTTGCGGATTGCAGCCCGACGGCGAACTGTTTTCCTTCGCCGGTGTAATAGGACGCCGGATAAAAAGGCGTGCCGGAGGGAACCAGCGACGCGGCTGTAAAACTGAAATTTCCCTGGCCGTGCAGCGTGTTTGCTTCCAGATATTTAATGACGCCCGCGGCGGCGTGAATGGACTTCCAGTGAATTCCGTCATCTCCCGCGATGAACACCGAGCCTTCCAGCGTTTTTGAATTTGCGATAACTCTTGCCAGAAGCTGCGCTTGGTGCGGATCATCCGCGTCGCTCATCATGGCTGGGCCGATGGAGGCGTCGAATCCCTCTTTCACGGCCAGGGCGTCGTAATCGCGGAAGAAAGCCAGCACCTGCTCGTCCGTCATACCGCGGGTGTATTCTGGAAATGGTTGCGTGGTGATGCGGATCGTCATCACTTCGTAGCCGGATTTTTCGAACGCAGTCTTGGCCTGGCGCAAAAACTTCAGAGCTTCTTGAATTTGCTCCTGGTAATGCGCGCAATCCAGGCGGACAAACGCCGTGATCGCGCGTACTTTTGGTTTCGAAGTTGAATCCGTCGCGCGTGTGGGAACCGCCGCGGTAAAAATCGCGGCGAGCAGGCAGATTACGATGCCCCATGCACTGGCTATCTGGCGCGCCCCGCTCACGAGAACGCCGCGATTCCGGTGATGCGCTCACCGATGATCAATTTATGGATGTCGTGCGTACCTTCGTACGTGAAGACCGATTCCAGGTTGTTCATGTGCCGCATCACGCAGTAATCGTCCACGATTCCATTCGCGCCCAGAATTTCCCGGGCCATGCGGGCTGTCTCGCGCGCCATCCACACGTTGTTCATCTTCAACATCGAAATGTGGGAAGGATGCACGCGTCCCGCATCCTTCAGCTTGCCCACCTGCAGCGCCAGGAATTGCGCCTTGGTGATTTCGGTAATCATCCACACCAATTTTTCCTGTACCAGTTGGTGCGAAGCAATCGGCTTGTTGTCGAATTGTTTGCGCTGCTTGGCGTAACTCAGCGCCGTGTCGTAACACGCCATCGCCGCGCCGATGCCGCCCCAGCCGATGCCGTAGCGCGCCTGATTCAGGCAGGAGAGCGGACCCTTCAGCCCTTCGACACCCGGCAGCAAGTTTGACGCCGGAATTTTACAGTCCGTCATCGCGAGACCCGAAGTCACCGAGGCCCGCAAAGAATATTTTCCGTGCACGTCCCAGGCCTTGTACCCGGGTGTGCCTTTTTCCACCAGGAATCCGCGGATCACTTCGTCCTCGCACTTGGCCCAAATCACGGCCACATCCGCGATCGAGCCGCTGGTGATCCACATTTTTTCGCCGTTCAAGACGTAGTCGCCGCCCTTTTTAACCGCGCGCGTCAGCATCCCCCCGGGGTTCGATCCGAATTGCGGCTCGGTAAGGCCGAAGCACCCGATTGCTTTGCCCTGTTGCAGCAAAGGAAGCCACTTGTCTTTCTGCGCATCCGAACCGAAGGCGTGGATCGGATACATCACTAGCGCCGATTGCACCGAAACAAAACTGCGCAGCCCGGAATCGCCGCGCTCCAGCTCCTGCGTCACCAGGCCGTATTCCACGTTGGACATGCCGGCGCAGCCATAACCCTTCAGGCTCGCGCCAAAAAGACCAAGCTCGGCCATCTGCGGCACCAGTTGCACAGGAAATTTTCCGTCGCGGTTGTATTCCTCGATGATCGGCATGATTTCCGCATCGACAAACTGCCGCGCGGTATTGCGCGCCAGCTTCTCTTCGTCGCTCAGCAGGGAGTCGAAGTCGAGGTAATCAACCCCGGGAAATGATGGCATGGAATGTCTCCTTGAAAAGAGGCTGCGCCTATCGGCAGGTCGCAATTTACAGCGCAGTCCAAACCGCGATTGTATCGAATTCGCGCCACCCCGCGCCAGTCAGTGCCAGCCAGCGCAGCCGGTTAGGTTCCGACGACGCGATTATCCAGAGGTCGGGGATTGGCGGAGATGAATGACTCAATCGCGAAGAACGGTTCTGATTTATGGTCAGGTCAGAATGGCGGAGTATTGGGCCTGTAACCGCTCGGCTGCTCGCTGTTTCGCTCTCCGGTAAGATCGAACCAACCATTCACCAATCGCGAATAACAAAGAAATGAACAGAATGGCGAATAGGTATCGCCTCGCTTCTGTTCCCAGAATCGTGCTATTCAGCCGTTCCCACAAAGGCCCGAGAAGGGCGACCAACAATAGAATAGTGAGCGCGATGGCAACACCCAGCAGCAGAATCGCCAATCGGTCCCACCACGGTCGTTCTTTATTCCAGATCGTCGGAGAAACCCCGACATATCGTTGCGATTGCCCAACCAGTTGCAAATCAGTGAGCGCTTCGGCGAGCGGCAGCGTTCCCGTCACAAGCGACGACACTTCTTGTATTTCTTTCGCTACGCTTTCTTCGGAATCGGACTCGCTCGTGGCGTGGAAGAAGGTCTCGCGATGCGCCAGCACCCAATGGCCACCGGCTTTCAAGCTGATCCCGCGAGGCCACTCCCGTGACAAGATTGTTGCGCAACGGCGAGGCGTAAAGAATTGTTCGATCAGGGCGGTATCCTCTCCCGTCAATGTATAGCGGCTTTCAAACTCGATCTGTCCGGGCAGAGAGACTTTCCTCCACCATCCACGACGCAGGAATGACACCGTGCGAGTCGGTTTCAAATCGAATTTGGGAAACGAACGGTCGCTGAACCGATAGCCCACCCAGTAGAGGTAACTGGTTCGGCCTTTAGAGAGGTGACGAACTTCCTGAAACGAAAAAATCTGGACGTGCGTATTCGGCCACTGCAAGGTGTGAACGATTGAATTGGGATCGATAATTAATTCGCCCGCGAGTTCGTTCTGAAAGGGATTCCCCTGCCCCCAAAATTCGCTGCCCATCGCCTTCGCCGCTCCTCTCAATGCGGCGGCACGCATGTCTCTCGGAGTCTTACGCAGAATTGACGAAAACCTCCACACCCACGTAGCGAAGGCTGCTACTGAGCCCAGGATGAGAAATTCAGTTGCGTCAAAGTGCGTCATCGATGCTTCGGTATCATTAGATTGTAGGCGAAATTGGATCGGGTGCGAGCTAACTGGCTTATTATGTGTGGGGAATGCAACATTGCACCTTAGTGCGAATTTAAGCGATCTGCCGAGTTTTCGGCGACAGGAACTAATTCCCAATTCGGGAGTGCTTCGTTAGTGCATCTATCGGAAGCCGATCCGCTTCTCCCGTAAATACTGGCAAACAGTTGTTCCGACGGAAGATGTGCCGGCGCTGCATGTGGTTCTCCAAATTTTCGCCCCGCTCGCCGCTCGTCATCTTTCCACCAACACTTCCAAATTCGTTGCGTCCGGCGTCGCAGAAGCGTAGGATGCACCAACTAACGGTCGAAGCCCCAGCCCAGCTTCGATCTTGATTTGGATGTCAGTCTTCTGCCGGAACGCAGCGCGCCTCGCAATCCGCTCCGGTCAATTAAATCAGCGGTAGAACGTCTCGAAAGTGGTTGGGGTGGGTGCCAGCGATGATACGTCCCCTGCGTCTTTCGGCCCTGTTGGTCCTTGTAGCGTTTGTTTGTTCCGGTCTTGCCCCTGGAGTTCGCAGCGCTGTTCCTCCCCGTACGCCCGTTACTCAAGAGCGCATCGCTACATCCGAACCAGCCACGGCTACAATTCCAGGTCCTCTCCGTTCCTTCTTGCGCATCGCGGGAATCAGCCAGAAGGCCGCTCCCGAAGAGGTTATGCCCCTGCTAGCCCGGAACGTATTTCTGATCGGCTATCAGGGCACCGGCCTCGGCAGCCGCGCCACCGAATTTCTAATTCTGTTGCGGCGCTACGTGCAGCAGGCCAGGGAACTCTCCGATTTGGCGGGGAAGGACGGCGTGATTCGCGTCAGCGGCTGCGCCGACTCTAAACCGTTGCTGGACATCCTCGGCTACCGTGTCACTACGGACTGCGGAAAAAGCAGTGCCTACGTCGCGACCGCCGATCCGCGCCGTGCGTTTCTCACGATTGACTCCGGCTTTCCTCTGCCCGAACTCGAGGCCACGCTGCAGGGCGGCAAACCGTTCGCTTACACCTATGCCAATTCTCAAGTGCCCATCGCTCTAACCGAACGACAATGGGTGGAAGTAAGCAGCGAGGGCGGCCATGAAAGAGATCGGCCAATAATTGACGCGTTGCTGCACGATCCTTCCCTGGCTCGCCTTTACTATGCGTGGGTTCACGTGGATCCAGAAACGCAGACCGCGCTGTTGCATTCACCGGGACTGAAAAAATTGGTCTCACTCGCCGCTCCGCTGGATTTTTACGGAAGCTACATTCGCGTTGAATCCGGACGCGTGGTCGTGCCCGGTGGCGCGAGCGCCGAACCGCAGTGGAAGGATTTGGTGGGCGCCAGCCCCGGCTCCGTCGGCGAATTTGTCCCGCGGCTGCTCTCGAAAGACAACGGCTGGCTCGCGGCCTACTTCGATTCGCTTTCCCGCATCCCGGCGGAGCAGCAAGCGCACTTCGTCGAGCCTGTGCGCATGCGTCATTGCTACGAAGCGCTGCGCGGCAAGACGCTCTCCCCCAGCGCCATGTCTTCGGTGTTTCGGCCGGACCCAACCTTATTGCTTTTGACCACACGAATGCAGTGGGAGCCCAACGGCGACCCGCACGTGCCGGGAAACCTCCAAGCGTGGAAGGCCATTCTCCGGCAGAAGACTAATACCGAGCTTGCACGCGCGTGGAACGTGGAAACCCGAGGCATGAACAATCCGGACGGCCTGCTGGAAACAATGTTCGCCCTTTCCCGCGTGGGCATGGAAGGCACGCCGGCGGAAGCCTATCTGGTACTGAGTGAGATTGACGCCCGGCGTCCGGCAGGGCATCGCTTGAGCGCTCCGACCGTGGAGCTGATGGCCACCAAGTTCGCGCAATTCCGCAATCAGTATTCGATGTTTTCCGAGTTTCCGGAGTTGAGCGATGCTTCCATCGCCGTATTTTTGAACACGGCGGAAGCCCTCAATAAAGTTCCCGATCACACGTTGCGCGGGAACGCCATGGGCATTTTTGAAGCAAACGTCATGCTCTGGCAGATCATGGCTCGTCAGGGCGAAATTCCCATGAGCTCCCGCGATGAGTCCTGGCAGGCGATGATCAAGCCGTTCTCGCATTTTTCCTCGTCGGCGCAGCTCTTCGATGCAGGACGCAGCTCGCTATCGCATCTACTTCGGGCGGCCACCGGCGATCCCAAGGGCTCGCAGGAGGAGATCGTCAATCTGATTGCCGGCCCTCGCCAGACAAATTCCGAAGGCCAGCGAATTCACCGCGAAGTGGCGGAACGGATTCGCGCGGTGCTGGATGATCAGCGCCTGGTTTCGCTCGATACGCTGCTGGCGCTGGGCGATGGCCTGACGCCGACGCCGCAGGGAACCCCCGCGGGCGATACGCTTCTACCGCTCGCCGAGCAACTCGGGGAATTCCAGATGCCGCGGCCGATCTTTACCAATAGTGAGCGGACCACATTCACCGCAGGCTCCTACAACAATCGTCATACCGATTTGGAAATGCGCACGGATATCGCCAAAGTTCTGAAGTCCAAGGCCTCGGGAGTGGAATTGGAACAAGCGAAGGGGCAACTGGTTCCATTCTTTCGCGATACGCTCGTCGGTTTCAGCTACGCCTATTACGAGCCGCCCGGCGCGCAAGCTCTGCACAACAACCCGCTGCTCATCCGTTCGCACGATTTCTCGGGCGAGACGGTGATGGGCACAGAAGAATCGCTCTGGCAAACTCCGCGCTTGTTTGGCGCGGGCTCTCCCGCCGGCGGCGGCGCCCATCTGGTGGGATCGCTCGCCGACTTGCCCTATGTGCTAGCGCAAATGGAAGAGGACTTTATTGCCCCCGAAAACGTTCAGGCGCTGATCTGGACGGACCTGGTGCCCTCCGTTTTGACCAACGCCGTTTTGCCGCGCTGGTGGAACGTCAGCCGGAACGAACTTCACGCCGTCGCGCTCTATCAGCGCGCGGGAGAAGAAATCCTCGCAGCGTCCGTGCAAAATGATGACCTGCGCGCGAAAGCGATCAGCATTCTATCCGACCGCATGATTCCGCAGCGAGCGGCCGAGTTGGACGGTGCTCTGCGCGCTGGGCACTTGCCGGAAGTTTCAGCGCACGTCACGCCGGCCGATACGTTTTATTTGACCGCGGAATTTCGCCACAGATTTCCGGACGATACCCGCGACTGGGGAATGGCGGGACGTGAACTGCAGGAATTATCGCAGCAGCATCCGGCGGAGCTGACCTGGACGCGCTTGTCGCAGGATTTCGGCGTGCCGCATCCGGTGCTCGCGCGCTCTTACGCGTCTGAATTGCTGAACGTCAGGCCGTTTCCCATGTTCCAGGGCTATTCCAGCCGCTTGCTGGCCGAGACGTGGGACTCGACGAATCTGTATTGGGCGCGCCTGGCCGATGAAATGGGTTACGCGCCTGTCACTCTGAATCGCCTGGCGCCCGAACTAACCGGCCGCATGGTCGCGAAAATTTTCGCCACGGACTTGAACGATTGGCCCGCGATTCTGCGCGCCATGCGTGAAACGGGCGAAGAATTTCGCCAGGGCAAGATTAGTTCGCTGCCCGCGAGCTTTGGCAATCCTCAGCCCTAGAAACTTTGCGGCGCCGCCGCGGCCATTCAGGGTTCGCCCGGCTCGCCCTGTGGAATTTTGGTAAGAAACAACATCGAGGCCCGTCATGCTCAAAAGACTCACTGTAGCACTGGTTCTCTTCGCAGCTCTCTCCGTTTTTGTTGGTCCCGCTCCCGTCGCGCAGGAAAGCGGGCCGCCGCGCATCAATGTCACCGTGGATTTGGTGCAGCTGAACGTCGCGGTGACGGACAATAAGGGGAAATACGTCACCGGCCTGCACCCGCAGGACTTCATCGTCGCCGAGGATGGCATCCCCGAAGACATCGCGACCTACGGAGAAGGCAACGAATCCGCGCGCTCGTTGCTGACCAGCGCGTCGTCCGGGGCAAAGTCGCCTGACGCTCCCTCCGAGCAGCAAAAGGATTCCGGCGCGAGCGTGTCCGGTAGCGAGCTCACTTCGCTAGTATCAGGCGCCAACGTTTTCGTGCTTTTCGACACCAGCAACTACATGTATCGCGGCTTCGTATTCGCGCAGGATGCGATCGCCGATTTCGTGCGCTCGCTCGAAGGAGCGGACAAGGTGGCCTTTTATTCCTACAGCCGCGACCTTTCCCGCGCCTCGCTGCTCACCGCCGATCGCGCGCAGGTTCTGCGTGCCGCACGCACCACCGTAGCCGGCGACGATGCGGCGCTTTATAACTGCTTGCTGCTCACCGTGCAGGACGCCGCCCACTTTACCGGGCGAAAAGTGATCGTGGTCTTCTCGAACGGCCCCGACAACTACAGCATGGTCCCGCCCGAGGACGTGGCCGAGCTGGCGCAATCCACCGGAACGACGATCTATATGGTGAGCACGCAGGAAGCCCACCTGGAGCCGATTTCGAACGCCGTATTTCAACGCATGACCGCTGCAACGGGGGGCAAAGTCTATTTCGCGAGAAACTGGAAGGACGAGCAGAATGCCTTCGCCTCCATCCGCGACGATCTGGCCCATCTTTATTCGCTGAGTTACTACCCCAAGCCGAATCCAAACCGCGGCTGGCGGACCATCTCCGTAAGACTCGCGAACGACCAGCATAAGCACTACCACATACGCACGCGCGACGGCTATCGCCTGCAACGCTCCCACTTATCCGCGGAATACGTCCCACCCACTCCTCCCGAAGCAACCGCAAAATTGCCGTAGCTTGTGCGCGTCAGCGATCTCATCGCTAGCCACGGCTTCGTGTTGTCGTTTAGCCATCTGCTTCGTCGTCCGAACGCAAGCTGGCGGCACACTGTGTTAAAAACGAAGACACCCTTCCCGTTTGGCCGGCCGTGCTTTCCTTCGTGACCGTCCGCGCCCCAACGCAGTTTCCTATTAGAGGTGCGAGCGATGTTTCAACTCGTCTATGCCAGTTCCGCTTTGCAGCCGTTCACCGAGCGCGAGCTTCTGGACCTTTTGCAGAAAGCGCGCCAAAAAAATACCAAACTCGGCGTGACAGGAATGCTGCTCTACAAGGATGGCAATTTCCTGCAGACTCTCGAAGGCGAGCAGCAGGTCGTAACCGAGCTCGTCAAAACCATCGAACTTGATCCCAGACACAAAGGAGTTCTCGTCCTGCTGCGCCGCACCTCGGAGCAGCGCGACTTTCCAGACTGGTCCATGGGATTCCGTGACCTGGCGAACCAGGATGCTGCGAACATGCCTGGCTACTCCGGTTTCATGAATACTCCGCTCATTGGCGCTGAATTCTCACAGGATCCGAATCGCTGCATGAAACTTCTCCTTCTGTTCAAAAAAAACATGTGACCCTCGCATAGGTTGGCCGACGAATCATCGCAGAGTCGAATCACCGTGAGAGAGTGCCCGACCTTTCCATTATCTGAGGGCGGGGCTTTTTTGCTTCGAGGGTTTGAATTTGTGGCAGTGCCCCGCCTGGAAAATTGTAGTATGTTACGAAGTCCATGGACCAGACGCAGACCAGCCAACGCGCGGCGCTCGGCTCGATCGTCATTGTCAGTGCCGCGGCGGTATCTTTTCTGCTGTGGCTGCTCTATTTGCATCGGGCGCCCACGCAGTTCGCGGGCAGGTTTGTCTTTTTGCCGGCGCTGAATGCGGTTCTGAATGGGTTGAGCGCCATCGCCTTGTGCACCGGCCTCTACTTCATAAAAAAACGCGACCGCAAAGCCCATCGCGCCAGCATGCTGCTCGCCTTCGGTTTCTCATCGCTCTTCCTGGTCAGCTATATCGTCAATCACGCGCTGCACGGAGATACGCGTTTCCCGGCAGGCCACGCCACGATTCGCGCGATTTACCTCGTGATTCTCGCCAGTCACATTACGCTTTCGATCGTGGCGCTGCCTCTGGTGCTCATCACCTTCTTCTTTTCACTCAGCGGCCGCTTCCCGCAGCACAAACGCATCGCGCGCTACACGTTCCCGATCTGGCTATACGTCTCGGTCACCGGCGTGGTGGTTTTCGCGCTGCTGCAGTCTTACGCGTATTGATCCGTCACACAGAGTCAGACATCCGCCAGGCATCTCGAGCCCTAGTGTATACTCGCGCGAAAAGTAGCAGCACGCGGCAGGGAGGTGCGCGATGAAGCGCCCGGCGGGTGTCACGGTATCGGCAGTGGTGGTCTTCGTCGGCTGTGGCCTGACGCTGCTTGCAGCCGCCTTGATGCTCCTCGGCTTCGCGGTGACGCCCGCAGACAACATGCCCGCGTTCACGCGCGACGCCGGGCTGGTCATGTCTCTGTTTATGCTGGGGTTCGCGGCGTGGGGCATTGCCACCGGCATCAATCTGCTGCACGTGCGCGAATGGGCCAGAATTTCCATGATTGTTTTCAGCGGCCTGCTTCTGGTGATGGCTATGCCAGGCCTGCTCATGATGCTGGTGATGCCGTTGCCAACTCCGCCGGTGCCTGCGGTGCCAAACGGCGAACCGATTCCCCCGCTGGAGCATTTGATGACTGCGGTGCGCGTCGTCATGGCGGTGTTCTACGCGCTGCTGGCGCTGTTAGGCGGCTGGTGGCTGTATTTCTTCAATTCGCGGCCCATCAGAGAACAATTTCGCGGCGCAGGAACGGCGGCATCCACTTGGGCGTCCGACGCGCTCGCGCCCACGGCACTGCCCGGCTCGCCAAAAAGGCCGTTAAGCATCACCCTCATCGCTTACCTCGCGCTGCTTGGAGCTTGCATGGTTCCGTTCCTGCGTGTGTTCAACATGCCTGTCAACTTCCTGGGATTCTATTTTACTGGCGCTCAAGCCTCGTTGATCGTAATCGGCTACATGTCCGCCCAGTTTCTAATGGGCTACGGCCTGCTGAAGCTGGAAAAGTGGGGCCGCAGCCTGGCCATTTACTATTTCAATTTCGCAATCTTCAATTCGATCATTTCCGTAATCCTTCCCGGCGCGCAAGCGCGTTATCAAGAAGCCACAGCTGCGATGCAAAGCTCCATGGGGCTGCCGCCAAGCCAGTTCCAGGTTCCCATCTGGTTCACCCTCGTGTTCTCGCTCCCGGCAATCGTCATTCAGTTGTGGTTTGTAGTCACCCGGCGGCAGGCGTTTGAAGGTCCGCACAGCTCGCTCGCCTCGCGCTAAGCGTCCTGGAACTCGATGCGCGCGGCTGGCATAACCCCACGCGTTCGACGTAGAATGGAGCGAATCGTGTTTCTCTTTCCGCGATGCAAATAGGCCGTAAAGCGTTGACGGAAGCGGGACTCGATGCGATAATCGCGGCCTTTGCTTGAGCCTAGAAGTGTGTCCCGGAGCGGCTCGCCGCAATCCCGGGCAACAGTGCGACAAACGACACAAGCAACACACACGATACAAACGGGGCAAACGTATTCGTAAGCTTTCCTAACGATGGAAATCCTGCGCCAGCTCGGTGACCTATTTCTTCAAGCTGTGCCTACGGTCATCATCGTTTTCCTTTTTTATCTCTTCATGCGCTGGGCTTTTTTCACGCCCATTCAAAAAGCCATGGCGGAGCGCAGCGCGAAAATCGAAGGCGCGCGCGCTGAAGCCGCGGCCGTGGAAGCCGCCGCGAGGCAGGATCTGGAAAATTACAACGCAGCTCTGCGCAAAGCGCAGGGGGAGATTTACGTCGAGCAGGAAGAAGCTCGTCAGGCCGTGCTGGACGAGCGCGCCAAGAATCTGAAAGCGCAGCGCTCGCTGGCGCGCAAGGAAGTTGACGAGGCCAAGAAGCGTATCGAACTCGAGCTCACTGATGCCCGCAAAGAAGTCGAGCGCCAGACCCCGGAGCTGGCCGGCGCAATCGCGCGCGGGATCCTGGAAGGCAGCAATTCTCCAGGCGGCGGGGCGAGCCGATGAGTTCGCAAGCCATGCGCGTTATAAAGTCCGCCGCCCGCGCGCTCTGCTTCCTGGTTGTTTTTCTGGCACTCGCCGCCGCGTCGGCATTTGCGCAGGACGGCGAAGCTTCGCCCGCGGATTCCACCACCGGCTGGGTTTTTCGCTGGCTGAACTTCGCGCTGGTCTTTGGAGCGATCGCCTATTGCATCGTGAAGTATGCCGCGCCGGCCTTTCGCTCGCAAGCCGAAGAAATCTCCCGGAAAATCGCGGAGGGCGCGCGCGCCCGTGAAGCAGCCGAGCGCCAGCGCCGCGAAATCAAGACCAAGCTCGAAGGTCTCGAGCGCGACATTGAGCAATTGCGCGTGGATGCCAAGCGCGACGCGGAGGCAGAAGCCCAGCGCCTGCGCGACTTGGGCCGCGCCGAAGCGGAAAAAATCGAACAAGCCGCGCGCGCCGAAATTGACGCAGCGGGCCGCGCCGGCCGCATGGAACTGAAAGCGCTGGGCGCTCGCCTCGCGGTGGAACGCGCGGAAGTATTGCTCAAGCAGGAACTGACGCCCAAATCCGAAGCCGCGCTGCTGCGCACTTTCATCGCCGAGCTTGAGAGGAGCGTCAGTTGAGCGCCGTTGCCGAACGCTACGCTGCGGCGCTGGCCGATGTGGCGCTGGAACGCAAGAGCGGCGAAGCTGTGCGCAAGGACCTAGCCGCGTTCGTCGAAACTTTTCTTGCTTCGGCCGATCTGCGCAACGCGCTCGAAAGCCCTGCGGTGGACGGCGCGGTGAAGAACAAAGTCATCACCGCGATTGGCGCCAAGATGGGCCTGAACGATGCGGTCCGCAATTTCGTGTGCCTGATCGTGGATCATCGCCGCACGCATCTGTTTCACGAGATTTTGCAGGTCTTCGGCACGGAGCTCAACAAACGGCTGGGAATCGCGGAAGCCGAAGTCACTACGGCGCACGTGCTCAGCGACGCGGAGAAAAAGGAATTGCTCTCCGTACTGCAACGCCGCACCGGAAAAAAGATCGAAGCGCGCTTTGCGGAAGACGCAAACCTGCTGGGCGGCGCCGTGGTGCGCGTCGGCTCCACCGTTTACGACGGCTCGGTGCGCGAGCAATTGAATCGCTTGCGCGAACAATTGGAAGCGGAATAACAAAGGCAGCAGGACGCCGCAAAGCGCGCGAATGCGCTGGCGTCACACGGTCACTAGAACACAGGAGTCAGGATGGCCAACATCAAAGCGGATGAAATAACCAAGATCCTGCGCGAGCAGATCGAAAACTATCAGCAGACCCTCGCCGTCGAAGAAGTCGGCACCGTGATCTCGGTCGGCGACGGCATCGCGCGCATCCACGGCCTCGACAAGTGCATGGCCGGCGAAATGATCGAGTTCCCGCACGATGTTTTCGGAATCGCGCTGAACCTCGAGGAAGATCAGGTCGGCGCCGTGCTCCTCGGCGATTACACCGAAATCAGAGAAGGCGACACCGTCAAGCGCACCGGCAAAATCATGTCCGTGCCGGTGGGCGATGGCATGATCGGCCGCGTCGTGGACGCGCTGGGTAATCCGATTGACGACAAGGGGCCGATCCAATCCACGCAACGCAATCCGCTCGAACGTCTGGCGCCGGGCGTCGTGGACCGCCAGCCCGTGCGCGAGCCCATTCAGACCGGCATCAAGTCCATCGACGCGATGATCCCCATCGGCCGCGGCCAGCGCGAGCTAATCATCGGCGACCGCCAGATCGGAAAAACCGCCATCATCATCGATACGATTCTGAACCAGCGCGGCGGCGACATGATTTGCATCTACTGCGCCATCGGCCAGAAACGCTCCACGGTCGCGCAGGTGATCAAGACGCTCACCGATTACGGCGCGATGGAGCACAGCATTGTGGTCGCCGCCACCGCTTCGGAATCCGCGTCCATGCAATACATCGCGCCATTTGCCGCCTGCGCGATCGGCGAATATTTCCGCGACACCAAACGCCACGCCATCTGCTTCTACGACGATCTTTCCAAACACGCGCAGTCCTATCGCGAAATTTCGCTGCTGCTGCGCCGCCCGCCCGGCCGCGAAGCTTTCCCGGGAGACGTTTTCTTCCTGCATTCGCGCCTGCTGGAACGCGCCGCGAAATTGAACGACACGCTCGGTGCGGGCTCGCTCACCGCGCTGCCAGTGATTGAAACGCAGGCCGGCGATATTTCCGCCTACATTCCGACGAACGTGATTTCCATTACTGACGGCCAGATTTTCCTGGAAGCCGACCTCTTCAACAGCGGCATCCGCCCCGCCGTGAACGCGGGCATTTCCGTCAGTCGCGTCGGCGGTAATGCGCAAATCAAAGCCATGCGCCAGGTAGCAGGCACCCTGCGCCTGGACCTCGCGCAATATCGCGACCTCGCCGCCTTCGCGCAGTTCGGCACCGAGCAGCTCGACAAAGCTACCCAGGCGCAACTCGCCCGCGGCCAGCGCTTGATGGAAATTTTGAAACAGGATCAGTATCAGCCAGTCTCCGTCGAAAATCAGGTGCTGATTATTTTCGCCGCTTCCAACAAATATCTCGACGATCTGCCGGTTTCCGAGTGTCGCCGTTTCGAAGCTGAGCTGTATCCCTTCATCGAAACGAACTACAGCGGCCTGCTGAAATCGCTGCGCGAAAAGAAAGCGTTCGACGACACCAACAGGGCCGAAGCGAAAAAGGCGCTGGACGCTTTCAAAGAGCGCTTCAAGACCACCCTCAAGGCCGCTCCTGCGGTTGCGGCGCAGGCGAAGTAGTCCCGTTCCATGCCCACACTTCTCGATTATCGCCGTCGCATTCGCTCCGTGAAGAGCACGCAGCAGATCACGCGCGCGATGAAGTTCGTCGCCGCTGCGAAATTACGCCGCGCGCAGGAAGGCGTGTTTGCGGCGCGTCCCTATGCCAAGGAAATTCTTCGCGTGCTGCGTTCCGCGGCCGCACGCATGGAATATCCGGCGCATGCTCTGCTGCAGCGGCGCCCAGAGGAGAAAATTCTGGTAATGGTTCTCACCGGCGATCGCGCCCTCGCCGGAGCATTCAACTCCAACGTCCTGCGCCATGCCACGGAATTCATACGCGAGCATCACGCGCAGAAGCTGGAGTTGATCGTTGTCGGCAAGAAAGGCCGCGACACGCTGCGCAAGCGCGGCTTTTCCTTCGTCGCGGAATATCTGGACGTCTCCGCGAAAGTCGAGTTTTCCAAAGCCAAGGAAATCGCGGCCCGAGTCGCCGAGCTTTACACCAGCGGCGAAGTGGATGCGGTTTACGCCATCTACAATGAGTTCAAAAACGTGATGGTGCAGAATCTGCGCGCCGAAAAACTGCTGCCCGTAGATCCTGAAGTCGTCCGGAAATCGCCGGAAGGCGAAGAACTCATCGCCCATCACGCCGCCCCCGGCGGCTTGCTGCCCACCGAGCCTGCACCCGGGGGCCACGGCCGCCTGGTGGATTACATTTACGAACAACCAGTCGAGCAAATTTTCGCGGGTCTGGTCCCGCGCTACCTCGAAGGCGAAATTTTCCGCATCCTGCTGGAATCCGCCGCCGCCGAACACGCGGCGCGTATGACGGCGATGGATGCAGCAACAAGAAACGCCTCCGAGCTGATCGAAAAGCTAACGCTGCGCATGAACAACATTCGTCAGGCAGCGATCACCAAGGAAATTATCGAAATCGTAAGCGGAGCAGCGTCGGCGACGTCGTGACCGGCGTCGGCGCGCGAATCGCGAAACGCTCGTCATTACTCACGCTCTCAGAGGGAGAACGATCAACATGGCAACGAACGAACAAAAAACTGGACACATAGTAGAAGTGATCGGGCCCGTCGTCGATGTCCAGTTTGAAGAGGGCCATCTTCCTTTCATTAACAACGCCGTGCGGATCACCAGCGAAGGTTTTAACAATCCTGAGCCGCTGGATATCGTCGCCGAAGTAGCCCAGCACCTTGGCGAAGGGCGCGTCCGCTGCGTCGCGATGAAGCCTACCGAAGGTCTGGTGCGCGGCATGAAAGCGCTTGATCTCGGCGAGCCTATTTCCGTTCCAGTAGGCCGCGGCGTGCTCGGCCGCGTGCTCAATGTTCTCGGCGACCCGGTAGATAATCTCGGCCCCGTGAAATACGAAAAGCGTTATCCGATTCACCGCCCGGCGCCACTGCTCGAAGATCAGTCCACCACGCTCGAAATGTTCGAGACCGGCATCAAGGTTGTGGACCTCACCGAGCCATACCTGAAGGGCGGAAAGATCGGCCTGTTCGGCGGTGCGGGCGTAGGCAAGACCGTGCTGATTCAGGAGCTGATCCACAACGTCGCGATGAAGCACGGCGGCGTTTCCGTATTCTCTGGCGTCGGCGAACGCACCCGCGAAGGCAACGACCTCTGGCTGGAAATGCAGGAATCCGGCGTAATCGTCCCGGGCAATTCCGAAAAATCGCGCTGCGCCCTGATCTACGGGCAAATGACCGAACCACCCGGCGCCCGCCTGCGCGTCGGCTTGACCGGGCTGACCGTAGCGGAATATTTCCGCGACGAAGAAAAGCTGGACGTGCTGCTCTTCATCGATAATATTTTCCGCTTCGTGCAAGCCGGCTCGGAAGTTTCCGCGCTGCTCGGACGCATGCCCTCCGCCGTCGGCTATCAGCCGAACCTCAACACCGAAATCGGCGAACTCCAGGAGCGCATCACCTCCACGAAAAATGGCTCGATCACCTCCGTGCAAGCCATTTACGTTCCGGCGGACGATTACACCGATCCGGCCCCCGCGGCCACTTTCGCGCACCTGGACGCCACCACCAACCTGAGCCGCCAGATCGTCGAACGCGGAATTTATCCCGCCGTCGATCCACTCGCGAGCTTTTCGCGCATTTTGGATCCGCGTATCGTCGGGCAGGAACATTACAACGTCGCCCGCTCCGTGAAAGCGGTTCTGCAACGCTACAAGGAACTGCAGGACATCATCGCGATTCTGGGCATCGAAGAACTTTCCGACGACGACAAGCAAACCGTCACCCGCGCGCGCAAAATCGAAAAATTCCTGTCGCAACCGATGTTCGTCGCCGAACAATTCACCGGCTTGGCAGGGAAGTACGTGAAGATCGAAGACACCGTGCGCGGCTTCAAGGAAATCGTTGAAGGCAAGCACGACGATTTGCCCGAACAGGCTTTCTACATGGTCGGCACCGTCGAGGAAGTCCGCGAAAAAGCGGAAAAGATGGCAGCAGGAGCGGCGGCATAGTCGACGCGCGCAAGCGCAACGACCCAAGCGAAGCGACGTAAATGGCAACGCTACCAGAAAAAATCGAGCTGCAAGTGGTGACGCCCGAGCGCCACATTCTCAGCGAAGACGTTGACTCGCTCGAAATGCCCGGCAAAGACGGCTACCTCGGCATTCTCCCCGGCCACGCGCCGCTGATCACCGAGCTAGGCGTCGGAGTCCTCACGTACCACAAGGGCGGCCAAACGCGTTTCCTCACGGTGATGTACGGTTTCGCCGAAGTGCTGCCGGATCGCGTGATCGTCCTGGCGGAAGTCTCCGAGCGCGCCGAAGAAATTGACGTCTCCCGCGCCACCGCCGCGCTGGAGCGCGCCAAAGCCGACACGCCGAAGGCTGGTTCGACCGAAGCCGATTGGGATGTCGCAAACGCTGCGATCGAACGCGCCAACGCGCGCTTGCAGGCGGCTACAAAGGCGGGTTCAGGTTCTGGCGGAGCGGGCGCCGCCAGTAGAGCCATGCAGCACGCGGCCGCCTAGCTCCTATGTGCCTTGTTTACTTTTGGATATCCCCGCATCCCCGGGCTTGACGAGCGCATCTTATAGCTATGGTACAAATGTAGTAGAAGGGGCGTATGTCAGACATTGTTGTGTATTCAACTTCCTGGTGCTGCGATTGCCGCCGGGCCAAATGTTTTCTGCGCGAACGCGGCATTCCTTACCGCGAAGTCAATATTGACGACGACTCCGCCGCCGAAGCCATTGTGCTGCAGGTCAACAACGGCAAGCGCAAAGTCCCCATGATCGGCATCGAAGGCCGCTACTTCTCCCTGAGCCCTTTCGATCCCTACAAATTCGCCGAAGAACTGAAAATCCCGCTGAACAAGTAACCTGCACTCACGACTTCTGTGAATTCCAAAAATCGAGATAGACGCCCGTAATCAACTGCGTCACCGCTTCGTGATTTGCGGCATTCGGCAGCGGTGATTTCTGCTGCGCGGCGTACGTCTCGGCCTGCAGTTCCTTTCCCGTTGCTTCGATTTCGCTGAGCTTGTACTTCCCGTTCCGGATGGCGACGAGTAATTCCACTCGGGGATTCGGCAGCGTGATCTTTCCGTCCTCCATATATTCCTTTGCTTCGAGGTAGAGTCGAATCACATGCATCGCGTACTTCGTGTCGTATCCGTGCGCTTCCTCTAGCGCCGCGCGATGAATATTCTTCTGTCCCTTCCGACCGAGCAATCGATCCATTTGATCGTCGGCGAATTTTATGAACGGAGTCAGGTGCTGCCTGGATGCGAATCCATTGCTATTCTCGCGAATCGTTTGCCACCACTTCGTGGAAAACTGTTCTGCTACAAACACAAAGTGCAGCGCTGAAGGATTCCCCTTAGCCGCCACGCCCGCCCACTTCCGCAGCGAATAGAGACACACGTCTACGTCCTGTGGACCGTTGCCGCCTTCCTTGCCTCCGGTCGTAAAGACAAAGTGTTCATCGCGATCCAGGCCAATCATCTTTTCTGGCGGCTCGATGAACACCCCGTACCAATCGGTATCGTCGGTTCCGTCAATCTTTGCTCCGTGCAGCTGAGAACCGCCGATGAAAGCTTGAATCAAATTGTTTGGGTAAGGGAAACCGTACTGCATGAAGTTGGGGGCGGTCGAGTTCACCTGAAAAATCTCCCTTCGAGTAAAGAAGGGTTGCTGAGCTACGTCAATCCCACGCCGCGCGTCATCACTCCGGCCACATGCAGGTCCGGCGTAAGCACCACCAAATCCGCATCGCCGCCAATCGCCAAAATTCCTTTTTTCCCTGCTAAACCTAGCCGCCGCGCCGGCAAAATCGTCGCCATGCGCAGCGCATCCGGAAACGGCACGCCCACCTCGACCATAAACCGCAGCGCGCGGTCCAGCGTCAGCGTGCTGCCAGCCAAATTGCCTTCGGAATTCCGGACCACGCCGCCCTTCACGGTGACCTCAAAATTTCCCAGCCGGTAATTTCCGTCGCGCATTCCTGTCGCGGACGTCCCGTCGCTTACCAGCAATATGGTGTCGAATCCTTTCGTCCCCACCAGCACCTGAATCGCCGGCCCCGCCACGTGGACACCATCCGCGATGATTTCCGCGGTTATGTCCGTGTCCGTCATGATCGCGCTGATCACGCCCGGATCGCGATGCGTGAACGGGCGCATCGCATTGAAGACATGCACCGCGTGCCGCGCTCCCGCTTTAAACGCCGCGCGCGCCTGATCGTAATCCGCATCCGTGTGTCCCACGGCAACGACCAGCCCGTCGGCCACCGCCCGCGCAATCAATTGCAAAGCGCCAGGGATTTCCGGCGCCACCGTGACGATCTTCACCAAACCATCCGCGGCAGCGCGAAATTTCTCCAGCACATCAATCGAAGGCAGCGCAATGGATTCTGGCGGATGCACTCCGCGCCGCGCCTTATTGATGAACGGCCCCTCCAGATGAATCCCCACGATCTCGGCCGCAGCCCGCGTATTGTCTTCCGCCTTCTCATGGCTGCGCACGTACTGCGCGATCCCTTCCAAACTGTGACAAGTCTCATCGACCGGCGCGGTCACTGTGGTCGCAACGATGGACGTTGTTCCAAAGCGCGCCACGGTCGACGTGACCGCATCCAGCGCCTCAGGAGTGGCCTCCATCACATCGTGCCCGCCCGCGCCGTGAATATGCACATCCACAAACCCGGGAACCACCGTCATTCCCGCCGCCACATAATCCTGCGCGCCAGGCGGAATATGCACTTCGTCGCGATTACCGATGGCGGTAATGCGTCCGCCTTCGACTACGATCACATTGTCCAGGAGCTCTTCTTGCGGCGTCAGGATGCGCCCTGCGTAGATTGCGATAGCCGTCATAGCCCGTCCATGCTACTTGAAGTGAGCTCGAAAATCAGCGCCCAGCCTTGCATCCTTTTCCTAGTCCGATACAATCATGGGGCGCAACTTATTGGGAGGAATTGGATGTCTTACGACAAGAGGTACGTAGCACAGAAACGCCAGCGCCGCCGCCGCAAGACCGCGAAGGCGAAGGTGAAGCTGTACGAGCAAGGCAAACTGCCGCACGACAAGCTCCCCGCACTGGCCAAGAAGTTCCTGAGCCGCAAAAATCGCGCTCTGAAAAAAGCCGAATAAACAAAAAAAGAGGGGCGCCCGTGGGAGCGCCCCTCTTTTTGCTGCGGTGATGCGAGTCAGACCCGCCAAGGCGTGGCTCGTTTCATCGTAATGCGTTAGTTGCCGCCGGAAGTAGCAGCCTGCGCGTGCGTTGAATTCGCCTTCGGCACGCTCAAGTATCCGGTGATCTTGTCCTTGCCTACCTGGTTCACCACGAACTCCAGTGGAGCGCGTGCGCCCGATTCGAAGAAGTAAAGCGGCTCATTGGCCGTCAGGTTCTTCTTGTCATGGCGCTGGTCGTCAACAAAGATCGTGACGCCGTACTGGCTCTTCTTCAGGTTCGTAGCGTGCAGTTCCACCATCAGGTTGCCGACTATCTCGCGCGAGTTCTTCTTGTCGATCGTGAACTCGTAGTAATCGCGCTCGCCGAGCCGACGAAGTTCTTCCACTTCGTCGTGGTTGCGCGCGATCAACGTGCCGAATTCGCCCCGGGCCATCTGCAAGTTGTTCTTCGTGGCATCGAGGTCGGTCTTCACGCCGTTGACGTCCGTTCCGATCTTGTTGACGTCATCAACGCTCGCCTTCGTCGCGAGTTGCGCATTCGTCTGGTTCTGCATCTCCGCCAATTCCTTAGCGTCGTCTTCCTTGATCTTCTTGGCCTGAGAGCGCGCCTTGGAAAGCTCACCTTCGGTCAGCTTCATCTTGTCGGTCACCACGCTCAATTCGCCCTGGAGCTGCGCGTTGGTGTCTTCCGCCTTCGCCAGGCGCTGGCTGATCACGTCGTCGTTCTGCTTGAACTGTTGCGTCTGTGACGCCAAAGACTGCTCGAGCTCTTTCGAGCGCGTGGATGCGGTCCAGCCTGCACCGAGCGCTACCAGTGAGACTACCGCGAGAGCAACCACAACGATTCCCACCCAGCGCGGCGCGGTGGCTTCGTCTGCGATCACTACGTCCTGTCGTTCTTCACTCATGTTTTTCGCTCCTCCGGAAATCCCTTGCGGGCTAGGGAAGTGCAAGCCAAGAACCAAAGTGGGACACCACGCTAGCCGTCCATAAGTCACTGAAACTAAGAGAGTTATTGTATCGCGTAGCGCACGCGAGCGGCGCTTCGCAAGCTTTCGCCCCGGCAAATTTTACGTCCCAGTAACATTTCTGCGTGGTGGAGGAAAACAGGCACTACGAAGTGGGAAGGTGTCGCGGAAGTACTAGCGCCAGGACGGAGGATCGGATTTTGCCGTCGGATTTGTAGCGGCCGCCTGCCGTTCAGGCGGGCGTCTTTGACCTTGAACTTGTAGCGGCCAGCTTTAGCTGGGAGCTTTTCACTTTGTTGTTAAACATGTCGCGCCGGGTCCCGCAAAACAGTACCGGGCAGTCCTCGTCTCGGATTCTCTCTCTGCGTCCTCTGCGCAGCTGCGGTAGCGTTGCCTTTCAATTCGCTGCTAGTAGCGCGTAATCGTCATATTCCGCAATTCCGCAATCCGATCCGAAAGCGGCGGATGCGTGCTGAACAACCCGGAAAACAATGTCCCGGCCGACAACGGCTGCACGATGCACAACGCCGAAGTGGACTGCGGAATATCCATGGGAATCTTCTTGTTGTAAGCGCCCAATTTTTCCAGCGCGCTGATCAATCCATTCGCATGACCGATCATCTGCACGCCCGAAGCGTCCGCCTGATACTCGCGCTGCCGCGAAATCCCCAGCTGCAGCAACAAAGCCGCAAACGGCGCGAGAATCGCCATTAGCAGCACGCCAATTCCGCCGCTGCGATTCCGCCCTCCGCCGCCATAACCGCCGAACATCAGTCCCCAGCGCCCCACGTGCCCGATGAATGTAATCGCGCCGGCCAACGTCGCCGCAATCGACGAAGTCAGTATGTCGTAATTCCGCACATGCGATAGCTCGTGCGCGATCACGCCTTCCAGCTCGTCATCATTCATGATTTCCATCAGCCCTTGCGTGACTGCCACCGACGCGTGGCTCGGATTGCGCCCTGTGGCAAACGCGTTCGGCGCCGCCTGCGGGATCATATAAAGCTTGGGCATCGGCAAATTCGCCTTGGCCGCGAGGCGCTCCATCACTGCATACAATCGCGGCGATTCCTCGCGGCTGATCGGCACAGCCCCGCTGGATTTCAGCGCGATCTTGTCCGAGAAAAAATACGCGCCGCCGTTCATCAGCACCGCAAGCACCAGCGCGATCGTCATGCCATTCGATCCGCCAATCGCCTCGCCAATAAATAGCAACAACAGCGTCAATGCTGTCAGCAGAAATGCAGTCTTCAGAGTCTTCATTGGTATTCAGCCTTGCCGCCGGAAAAAATGAATCAGGCGGCGCCCACCTTCGCGGCCTTCCGCGAAAATTTCATCTCGCCCGACTTCGCATCCACATCCACGTTCACATCATCGCCCGGATGCACTTCGCCATCGAGAATCTTCATCGCCAACGGATCTTGTATCAGCCGCTGGATCGCTCGCTTCATCGGCCGCGCGCCATAAGCCGGATCGTATCCCTCGGCAAACAACAGAGTCTTCGCCGCCGCCGTCAGGTGCAGCTTGATTTGACGCTCGCCCAACCGCTTCACCAGGTGCTGCATCTGCAGGTCGATGATGTGCTCGATCTGATCCTTGCCCAGCGGACGGAACAGCACGATGTCATCGATGCGGTTCAAGAATTCCGGACGGAAAATCTCGCGCAGCGCTGCCATCGCCTGCTCGCGCGCCTTTTTAGGCTCGTTTTCGATCAAATCGAAAATCGCGGTCGAGCCTACGTTCGAAGTCATGATGATCACCGTGTTGCGAAAATCCACGGTGCGGCCTTGGCCGTCCGTCAGCCGGCCATCATCCAGTATTTGCAGCAGCACATTGAAAACGTCCGGGTGCGCCTTCTCGATCTCATCCAGCAGCACCACGGAATACGGGCGCCGCCGCACCTGCTCGGTCAATTGCCCGCCCTCGTCGTAGCCCACGTATCCCGGAGGCGCGCCGATCATCCGCGACACGGAATGTTTCTCCATGTACTCAGACATATCCAGCCGCACGATCGCGCGTTCGTCATCAAACAGAAATTCCGCCACCGCTCGCGCCAGTTCCGTCTTTCCGACGCCGGTCGGTCCCAGAAATAGGAACGACCCGATCGGCCGGTTCGGATCGCTCAGTCCCGACCGGCTGCGCCGAATCGCATTCGCCACGCTCTCGAGCGCCACTTCCTGGCCCACCACGCGCTCGCGCAGCCGCTCTTCCATGTGTACCAGCTTCTGGACTTCACCTTCCAGCAGCCGGCCAGCGGGAATTCCCGTCCACTTGGCCACAATTTTCGCGATTTCCTCTTCGCCGACTTCTTCCTTCAGCATCGGGTGATCTTTTTGCAACTCGCCGAGCTTGTTCTGCGCGGCTTGCAATTCTTTTTCCGCCGCGGCGAGCTTGCCATAACGAATTTCCGCGACCTTCGAAAGATCGCCTGCACGCTCGAAGCGCTGCTCTTCCGTTTTCAGCCGGTCGATTTCTTCCTTTTGCTTACGGATGCGCCCAATCGCGTCCTTCTCGGTCTGCCAGCGGCCTTTCAGCGCGTTGGACTGCTCGCGCAGCGTGCTCAGTTCTTTTTCCACCTGCTTCACGCGTTCGCGCGAATGCGCGTCCGTTTCCTTGCGTAGCGCCTGCCGCTCGATTTCCAGCTGCATGATGCGCCGCTCGATCACATCAATTTCCTGGGGCAGGGAATCAATCTCCATGCGCAGTCCCGCCGCGGCCTCGTCCACCAGGTCAATGGCCTTGTCAGGCAGAAAACGGTCCGTGATATAGCGCTGCGAAAGCATCGCGGCTGCGACGATCGCCGCATCCTTGATGCGCACGCCGTGATGCACCTCGTAACGTTCCTTCAGGCCGCGCAGAATCGCGATGGTATCTTCCACCGACGGCTCGCCCACATACACAGGCTGGAAGCGCCGCTCGAGCGCCGGATCTTTTTCGATGTACTTGCGGAATTCGTTCAGCGTGGTCGCGCCAATGGCCCGCAATTCGCCGCGCGCCAGTGCGGGCTTTAGCATGTTCGACGCGTCCATCGAACCTTCCGCCGCGCCCGCGCCTACCAGCGTATGCAGCTCGTCGATGAACAGAATGATCTGCCCGTCGGACTCGGTGACTTCCTTCAGCACCGCTTTCAGCCGGTCTTCGAACTCGCCACGATATTTCGCGCCGGCCACCAGCGCCGACAAATCCAGCGAAACAATCCGCTTCGGCTTCAACACCTCAGGGACGTCGCCCGCAACGATGCGGCTCGCCAGTCCCTCCACAATCGCGGTCTTGCCCACGCCCGGCTCGCCAATCAGCACCGGGTTATTTTTCGTGCGCCGCGCCAGAATCTGCATTACGCGCCGGATTTCTTCATCGCGCCCGATCACCGGGTCCAGTTTGCCGCGCCGCGCCAGGTCCGTCAGGTCGCGCCCGTACTGCTCCAGCGCGCGATAAGTGGATTCCGGATTTTGCGAAGTTACGCGATGACTGCCGCGAATCGTGGCCATCGCTTGCAGAATCGCGTCGTGGTTCGCGCCCGCGCGAATCAGCGCCTGCCCGGCGGGATCCTTCTCCGCCGCGGAAATCGCGAGCAGAATATGCTCGGTCGAAACGTACTCATCCTTCAATCGCTGCGCTTCGTCGAACGCACTCTCCAGAATCTTGTTGGTCGCGGGAGCCAGATACTGCTGCGACACGCCGGAAACTTTCGGCAGCCGCGCGATCTGCCTTTCCACCTCGCTTGCCAGCGTTGTCGGCGACACTCCTAGCTTTTCCAGCAGCGGCGGCACCACGCCGTCGCCCTGCGCCACCAGCGCCCAAAGCAAATGCAACGGCTCGATTTGCTGTTGTCCCTCGCGCCCGCCCATTTCCTGCGCCGCTTGCAGCGCCTGCTGGGCCTTTACGGTCAATTTGTCAAAATTCAGCATGATGTTATTTTCTCACTTTTCTTCTAATGGACGAAGGGGGCCGGCGGATCCTCCCACCAAGCCCCCGTTCATCCTCAATTCGATGCTGCAGCGCCACCTTAGTTGTTGTTCGTGACGTTGATCTTTACTTGCTTCGGTTTCGATTCGGCGCGCTTCGGCAATTCCACCTTCAGCACGCCGTTCTTGTATTCGGCCTTGATCGCTTCGGTGTTCACCGTATTGGGCAGTCCGAAGCTGCGGCTGAACGAGCCATAGGTACGCTCGATCCGAAGGTAATCTTCCTCTTTCACCTTCTCCTCGAACTTGCGTTCGCCGGTGATGGTTAGCATGTTGTTCTCGACGCGGACATCCAGGTCCTTTTCATTGATGTCCGGTAGATCGGCCTTCAAAACGACCTCGTTTTCGGTCTCGTAGATGTCTACGGCCGGAGCCCACGCTGCCATCGACGAGTTCTCGCCATGCGTGGCTACGTTCGAATTGAAAAGGCGGTTGAGCTGGTCTTGCAGTGAATCCAAACCGCGGAAGCGGTCAAAGCGTGTGATTGACTTCATGATCGTGATCTCCTATAGAAGTGTCGCGCTTTCTTAGCGCATGTAGATAATAAAACCTGCGTCTGCTATTGTCAAGTATTTTCACGCCCTCAACATCGTGGCCCAGTCTTGGGCCATATTTATTCTAACACCTTTAGAATAAGCGCCTTAAGGTAATGCGTCTCCGGCATTGTCAGCAGGATCGGATGATCCTCCGCCTGTGTCCTGCGTTCCACTACCACCACTGCTTTCTTCGCGTCGTTCGCCGCTTCCGCGATCAGTTGCAGGAACAGCGCCTCGCTCAAATGGTAGGAGCACGAACACGTGACCAAGTACCCTCCGGGCGCCAGAATCTTCAGCGCCCGCAGATTGATCTCCTTGTACCCTCGCGTGGCCGCCTCCAAGCTGTCGCGGTTCTTCGCAAACGCCGGAGGGTCCAGAATGACCATCTGGAACCGCCGACCCACTTCGTCATACTCCTTCAGCAAATCGAAAGCGTTCCCCTCGCGGAATGTCACGTTCGCGATCGAGTTCAATTCCTGATTCCGCCTCGCGGCTTGTACCGCCGCCGCGCCCATATCGATCCCTTCCACATGCTCACATTCCGCCGCAACCGTCAGCGCGAACCCACCCTGGTAGCTGAAGCAATCCAGCACTTCGCCTGAAGCGTACCGCCGCGCCGCCCAATGATTTTCGCGCTGGTCCAGGAAAGACCCGGTCTTCTGCCCCTTCGCCAGGTCGTACACGAAAGTGATCCCGTTTTCTTTCGCCAGGATCTCGGCCGGTACTTCTCCGTGCAGCACGCTGACGCTCTGCGGCAAGCCTTCGAGCAGACGCACCTTCGGATCGTTGCGCTCCAAAATGCCCTTCGGTGAAAATTGCTCCAGCAGAATATCCACAATCAGACTCTTCTGCTTCTCTGAGGCCTGGCTCAACGTCTGCACCACCAGGTAATCGCTATAGCGATCAATCACGATAGCAGGCAGCAGGTCCGCTTCGCCATGCACCAGCCGGTAAGCATCCGTGTTTTCCACCACCGTCTCGCGATAAGCCGCAGCCCGCTGCAATCGCTCCGCGAAAAACGCCCGGTCCACCGGCACGTTTTCACGCGTCAACCACCGCACCGCGATCTGCGATTTGTCGCTGTAAAATGCGCGCCCGTGAAACCGGCCGCGTTCGTCCGTAACGCGCACGATCGCGCCAGCATCGGCCTGCGCCGAGCGCACATCGCTGCGATACACCCACGGATGCCCCGAGCGCAGCCGCTCCACACCGCGCGTGCTGATCACGACCGACCCTTCCGCCATGTTTTCCACCAGACGTTCGAGGATTCGACCACCGATTCGCTACAATGATTCCGCCACGAGCTAGTATGAACCTCGACGAATTAAATTTCGACCTGCCGCCGGAGCGCATCGCGCAGCACCCACTCGCCACGCGCGATGCTTCCCGCATGCTGCTCCTCGACAAAATCACCGGCGCCTGGGAAGACCGCCAGTTTCGCGAATTTCCCGACCTGCTGCGCGGCGACGAACTCATCATCCTCAACAATGCGCGCGTCCTGCCCGCACGCCTATTCGGCCGCCGCGTAGGAATCCACGCCGAGCCTCCCGGCATCCGCAACCCGGCACGTCACGAACATCTGCAGTCTGCAATCGAAGTCCTGCTCGTGCGCCAGCTCTCGCCAGACACCTGGGAAACTCTCGTGCGTCCCGGCAGAAAAATCTCCGTAGGCGAAAAAATCATTTTCGGCGAAGGCAGACACGACGGCGAAGGTGAACTAGAAGCCGTGGCCGAAAGCCGCGGCGAATACGGCCAGCGCACGATGCGCTTCACTTCGAAGAGCGGTTTCCACGAAGCGCTCAGCCGCCTGGGGCACATCCCTCTGCCGCCCTACATCAAACGCGCGGACGAGCCCGCCGATCGCGAGCGCTATCAAACCATCTACGCCCGGCAGGGAAGCGCCGTAGCCGCGCCCACCGCGGGCCTGCACTTCACGCCCGAAATTCTCAAACGCATTCGCGCTCGCAATATCGAAATTGCCGAAATGACTCTCGACGTCGGCCTGGGCACATTCGAGCCAGTCCGCACCGAGCGCCTCGAAGACCACAAAATTCACGTCGAGTCCTACGAAATCCCGGAAGCCACCGCGCAAGCAATCGCACAGGCGCGAGAGGAAAAACGACCAATCCTCGCCGTCGGCACCACGGTAGTTCGCGCCTTAGAAGACGTTGCGGAAAAATCCGCGCAGCGCAACGGCAGCAGCGTCCTAACTCCCGGAAAATCCGAAGCCGCGATTTTCCTCTACCCCGGCAAGCCCCTACGCTTAGTAAATCAGCTCCTAACGAATTTCCACCTCCCGCAATCCAGCCTCCTCGCCCTGGTCGCCACGCTCGCCGGAAAAGAAAACATCCTCCGCGCCTATCGCCACGCAGTAGCAGCCGAATACCGCTTCTACAGCTACGGCGATTGCATGTTGATCCGCTAAACGACGGCCGCGCTCCCCGGCCGCCAGCTGCCAAACATCACCCCACGCGTTTTCGTGCAACCCGCCCACTCTTCGTCTATAATTCGCATCCTGCCCCCCGGGGGCAGATTCATGCGCTACCTGATTCTCAGCGACATCCATGCCAATCTAACCGCGCTAGATGCCGCTCTAGCCGCCGCGAAGGGCCACTGGGACAAAGTAATTTGTCTCGGCGACGTGGTCGGCTACGGTCCCGACCCCAATGAAGTCGTCGATCGCGTACGCGAAATCGGCGCCGTCACCATTCGCGGCAATCACGATAAAGCCGGCTCCGGCCTCGCCAATGCGGACGATTTCAATCCCGTCGCGCGCGCCGTAGCGCTGTGGACTCGCGACCAGCTCCGCCCCGAAAATCGCGAATGGCTCGAGCAACTTCCCACAGGCCCGCTTAACGAAAATGGTTTCGTGATGGTTCACGGCGCTTTCCGCGATGAAGACGAGTACGTGTTCGCGCCCGCCCAGGCCCTCGACAGCCTGCTCGACGCCCCCGCGCAAATTACTTTCTTCGGCCACACGCATCTGCAAGGCGGTTTCACTCTTCACGACGATCAAGTCGCCGTGCTGCATTTCAAACCCGCGGCCGGACAGCATTTCTCCACGCTCACCGTCGAGGACGGCACCACTTACCTGCTCAATCCCGGCTCCATTGGACAACCGCGCGATGGAGACACGCGCGCCGCGTTCGTGATCGCCGACCTCGCCAATAAGTCCGTGCAATTCTGGCGCGTGCCTTACGACATCGAAGCCGTACAGAAACGCATGGGCGCAGGCGGCTTGCCCGAGCCGCTGATTCAGCGCTTGGCGTTCGGCCGCTAAGGCGCGCGAGGGATCGAATCCATGGAACCGGGCGAAAGTTCCTACAGCGCAGAACGCCGCCGCTTCCCGGTAGCATTCCTGGCCGGCGCAATAGTCATGGCGCTATTGTTCGGCGGATTCTATCTGCTGACGCGCATCCTCGCCTCGCACGACTCCGCGACAGCCGTAAAACTTCCCTTCGGCGCCGCCGAGCAGGCCTACGCCGAGCGAATCCATTTCAACGAGCTGCACATGTCGCGCTCCACCAACATGATCAAGCAGGAATTCACCTACGTAACCGGGATCATGTCCAACGACGGCGTGCAAGCGATCGCCGCCATGGAAGTCACCGTGGAATTTCGCAACGGTCTCAATCAAGTAATCCTGCGCGATTCCCAATTCGTGATCGCCCCGCACGGCGACCCGCCACTCAACGCCGGCCTCAGCCGCGAATTCCAAGTCACGCTCGAACATGTTCCCGCCGAGTGGAATCAAGAGTATCCGTCCATACGAGTCACTGGCCTGCTTTTACAATAGCCGCCTCACGCTTTTCGAAGCGGCAACGAAATCCTATGGCGGTGTGCAGTTGAATTCGCCTGTGAACGATTGGGCGGCGCTGGATCGCGCGCTTAGCGACCTTGCGGCGTCTGGCAGCGTGGAAGTGCGCGAAGACGGCGAATGGCTGGCCGAACTAGCTATCCTGCATTTCGAGCTCCGCGTCGAACGTAAAAATCCCCTGGTGCATCTCTCTGCTCCGACGAACGCAATCTCACCCGCCGCGTTCTGCGCGTAAAAGAAAACGCCGACCACCGCATCGTCCTCGAAGTCCAGCGCTTCGGCCGCGCCAAGCCCGGCCGCCTGGAATTTCTACGCACCGATTCGCCCCGGCCCGCCGGCCGCGTCACGCGCGAGCAATTTCGCGCCCGCTTCGCGCGTATCCTCGCGGAAAAGTTCCGGATGCGATGGTCGATTCACTCACCGCCGCGCCCGAGCTGGAGAATTCGTTCTCCGGCTCTCACGTCCGCGGCATCACGCACGAAGGTTCGCACGCCTGGGCGCTGCTCGCCTCCGCGCCCAGCGCCGCACCATCGAGGGCCTGCGTTTTTTCGTGCCGCAGGGAAGCAGCCAGCGCTTGCGCGAACGCCTGCTCGCGCTTGCTGCATCCGTGCGTGCCGAGATTTACGAAATGCGCGAGCCGGACGCGGCCATGCAAAAGATTGATGCCGCTGATGCCGGGAATCGGGAAAGTTGGCTGGTGCCGCGCGATCAGCTCCAATCCGCATTGCGCGCCGCAAGCAAAACAATCACGCGCATCCGCGCGAAGCTTCCCGCAAGCGCGGGCGCGATTCAATGCCGCGTGCCCTCCGCCGCAAACGAAGTCGCGCTGGTATTTCACGGCATGTAGTTCGCGCGCTGGACGAGGCAAGGCACATTTTTCGGCGTGGGAAATTCCACGCAAGAGCTCAGCACCGCGAATGCGCGAGCCCTTGAGCGCTTGCTGCATCAACTCGATCTGCATCGCAACCCGCTGGCCACCGACACCAATCACGCTCTGTATCGCGGCGCCCCGGAAAGATGGCTTGAATCCACCGTGCTCGACGATCCCGCGAAATTCGACGCGCTGCTCGACACTCGCCATTTTGATTCGCAAGTTCCCGCGCTGGCAGCCGGTGATAGAGGTGTGCTCGACCCACTAGGAATCACGCGCCAGGGCCGCTTGGTCGTGATCGAACTAGAGGCTTCGGAAGATCTGCGATTGCCGGTGCAAGCAGTGGATTACTGGCTGCGCCTCCGCCACCACCAGCGCGAAGGAGATTTTCAGCGCAACGGATATTTCGCGGGTGTCGCGCGATTGATCCGCAGCCGCCGCTGGTCTGGCTCGTCTCGCCCGGCCTGCGTTTCCGTTCCGCCACGGACACGCTGCAAAAATATCTCGTGCCGGAAATTCACGTCACCAGAATCGGTCTCGCCGAAAATTGGCGCCGCGGCCTGAAGATCATTTTCCGCCAGTAAGCGGTTCACTACTCTCGAAATTTACCTCGTGGGAAAAAAGGAGGGGAAGCGGCCTGGGTTGAGCCAGAACCACTTCCCGGGGTGTGTCCTAGAAGCGATTAAATGATTAGACGCCTGCGGCTGGAAAAGGTTGCACTGAAATGCAGTCACAGAAACAATTCACAAAGCTCAATAAAACAGGTACTTGCGCCACTTCTCATCACGATGCCCGATCAATCGCATCAACTGCCGCGAAGTGTGCAGCGTGAAAGGCCGCGGCCGACGCTGCAATTTGATTCCGGCTTCTTCCGGCGTGCGATCGCCCTTGCGGTTGTTGCACGTGTAGCAGCAAGCCACCAGATTTTCCCACGTCGAACGCCCGCCGCGCGAACGCGGCATCACGTGATCCAGCGTCAACTCCGAAGCAGGGAACGCCCGCGCGCAAAACTGGCAAGTATTCCGGTCGCGCAGCAAAATATTTTTCCGCGAAAGCGCACGGCTCTGCTGCGGAATGTGCCGGTAGCTCAGCAGGCGAATTACCGAAGGCACCTGAATCGCTTTCTGCGTGGAATGCACTTCGGTGTGATTGGTTTCTTCGGCCTGCGCGACGCCCTTCAGCATCAGCACCAGCGCGCGCCGCACTGCCGTCACATTGATAGGTTCGAAGGTAGCGTTCAGAACCAGCACGGGGGCCTGCATCACCGAAGGACGACTCGCAGCAGGTTTTACCGGGGCAACGGTCTCCGACGCGACTCCGCCCAGCCCGATTGCGGGCCGGGGCCGTAAGCCATGCTTGAGCCGCATTTCCATTTGCGCCGCCTTTGCGTCGCTCGACGAGTTTCCTTAGCCTCTAAGGATGCTCGTCGCACCCTGTTGGTTTCTCCTGCCTGCTTCTGTTTCTTGCTGCGTCGGATGCTGGGGACCCGTGGGGGACCAGCCTGGCACGACTCGCGCCACCGTCAACCCCATAATTGCCGCGCCCGCCCGCTTCAGGGCTCGCGCACATGAATCCAGGGTCGCGCCAGTCGTCAATACATCATCTAGCAGCAGAACTCGCAACTTGTCAACCCGCAGCCCCTTGCGAGTCGCGTACGCGCCACGTACCGAATCCCAGTGCTTCTTGCGCGTGAGCACCCGTCGCGCCGGACGCGGCTTCGTCCGCACCAGCAAACAAGCGCCTTGCTTCAGGTGCAGCCGCCGCGCCAGAGGCCGCGCGATCAGCTCAGCCTGGTTGTAACCGCGCTCGCGTTGCCGATCAGGATGCAGCGGCACCGGCACCACTACGGCCGCCCGGAGCGTCTCGCCTTCACGCGCCACAAGCTCCGCCAAGCGCGCCGCGAACCGATCGCCCAACCGAGTCACTTCCTCATATTTCAGCAGCAAGATCGCGTGATGCAATGCGTCGATGTACAGCCCATAGCTGCGCGCCCGGTCGAAAGCGTAGTAGCCGTCGCAGCATAACCGACACAAAGGCCGCGCAGTATCCGCGCTTGCGGTCGCGCCAGCCGCGGCCACACCTGCTACGGCAGCAACTGCCACGCCTGCGGGAAACGGCCACCCGCAACACTCGCACATCGGTTGCTCTATCGGCTGGAACGATGCAAGGCATGACTCGCAAATCGGAATGCGGCGAGCATTCAACAGCGTAGTTCCGCAAATGCGGCAAGGCGCAGGGAACAACACCGCGGCGAGCGCGTCAAGGGCAGTCCGCAATATCACAAAGTAGTCGGCAAGCGAGAGGGGGTACGACGAACGCTACGCCAGCAGAGGAGGAAAGGATAGACCGTACTTCTACGCACAGCGCGAAGCCCCTAGCAGAATGCAAGGAGGCATGGCGTTGAATCTGTAGCGGCCGATTCGGGTTCATCGAACCAGGCAGCCGTTGCCGTTGGTATGAATTCCCGCCGGCCCAGCGCAAAAAAAAGACGGCGGTCCCACGAATCGGGACCGCCGCCACAAAATCCGACAGCCGAGTACTCTTACAGCTGCCCCTGCTCCGTCTTTTCCTGGCAGGTAATGCAATATCGCGTCCACGGCACAGCTTCCAACCGTTTCTGCTGCAGCTCTTCGTGGCACGAATTGCACTCGCCGTACGTGCCGTCCTTAATCCGCGCCAGCGCGTTGTCTACCAGCGCAAGCAGCGAGCGGTCGTTGTGTGTCTGGCCAAACAGGAATTCCTTGGTGTAGGAATTCGCGGCCTTGTCGCCCAGATCCACCGTCGGATCCTCGTCCGCTTCGCGCCCTTCCTGCTCGGTGCGCGCGATGCCGCGCACCAATTCTTCGCGGCGTGTGGCCAGTTTCTTCTTGTAGTACTCCAGTCGTTTCTTGTCCATCGGTCAGTCCCTATGCGAGGCCCAATAGCTCGCTCGAAGCCGCCCAGTTTAACGGCACATACTTCCCATGTCAAATGAGCGCGCAACCGCTGGCGACAAAAGGTAACCGCCGGCAGTCATCCGCCGCGCGAGAATCCAAGAATCGCCGCTAACTTTGACGTTCCGTCAGGAAGAATGTCTCCGGTCGGCTTGTGATAGATGCTGTATCGGCTGAAAAGGATTCCGGTACGCTACCGCAGCAGCGACGATCTGCAGATCAACAGGGGTTATGTAGCGGGCATCCCGATTTCAAGACTTCACGAAGTGTCAAATCTCTTGCCTTACGACGCCACCAGGCACTACGACGCCGCAATCACCTTCTTCGGAAATATAAAATGAATCCCGATGCCGCCGACAATCAACACCAAAAACGCGAACACGCTGCCTTCCGGCCCCACCGTCCCACCGGTAAGCCAGGTAGGCCCATGAAAACTGGAATTGAAAAAATGTCCCTGCGCGAGAAATCCACTATCCGGTACTCCATAAAAATACGTCTCGGACCAATCCCAAGCCGCGTGCATTCCAATCGGGAACCATATATTCCCGGTCCGCTGCAAAGCGAATGCCGCCAGCAGTCCAAACGACCCAGCCATGGCTGCGCCGAACCACGCTTCGCCGCCATTGCTCAGATGGATCGCGCCAAACAAAATCGAAAGCACAATCGCCGCCGGCCAAAACCCGATCCCCGGCCCCAGCGTCGCTTGCATGTACCCGCGGAAGGAAAACTCCTCAAACAGTCCGACCATCAGGAACGCAATCCCGTACAGCCCGCCAAATTTCAATGCATCGGCACCTGAAAGCGCCAGATTGCCTAAGGAAAATCCATGAAACGCCGCGATCAGCACCAGCAGCAACGACAGCATCGCGAACCCATACGGGACGCCCTGCCAAAACCGCTTGGCCAAGAACTGGTTCAGCGGCAAATAATAATCCGCATACGTGCGTTTCTCGATCACCGTCATCAAAGCCGTTGCCACCACCAAGGCAAACAGCATGATGCCTTCGCTAAAAATCGCCACCGGCGGAGTAAACACGTTCGGGTCCTGCGCCTTGAACCACGCTTCCACGCCCGGAATGTGCTTCAGCGTGAATCCCTCTGCTTTAATGCAGGCGAGCCACAGAAAAATAAAGATCAGCAGCCGCCACCCCGCGCGAATTCCGTGCGGTCCCCTGAAAATATTCTCAATCCCCGAGCGCTGCGCCCTCGCGGGATGAAACTCGCCTACTGGTGCAGGGAAACGGTCCGTTTCGCCGTTGCTCGTCATCGTGCCCTCCCAATGCCTGCCTACTATACGGCACACCCACCGAAATAGTTTCAATTTCGTCCAGTTGGTCGAACCTTGCTCAGACGCAGCTTTAGACTTCCCGGTGTCGCGCGTTGTTTGCAGCAGGAAATTTCGGAACGGGACTGTGGAGTTGAGCTACGGATTTGAGGAAATCGAGTTCTAGATTGCGCCTTTCGCTTCGGCGGTGACCGTAACCTCCACGTTAGCGCCCTTCTTCAGCTTTGCTTCGTCGCCATCTGCATCCATCAACGAATTTGCAACGCGCAGCTTGCGATACCGGGGGTCGGTGCGCTTCACGGTAATCTGTGCCTTCCCGGTCCGTTCCGGCGTTGCGATGCGAGCGCCTTGTCCACAGTTCCAGGCATGGAGGTGCTGGGGTGTTCCAGAATTCGTGCGCTGTCCAAGATCCGCTCCATTCTTCTAGCGGACTTGGTGACGCGCGGCTTCGCCATTTCTATCGTGACGCTGGCGCGGGTAGCATTGCCCGATTCTTTCCTGATTTTCTTATGACGCATAAACCCATATTGGCATCGAACCGGTATCCACACAGTTCCATTTCGCACACTTAATGAGACATGCCTGCAATCCGCACACTGCGGCGCAAAACTTCACACCCACACGAATTGTTGCCGCGAGGGAAGCGATCTCGAGAAAACCGGGGAACCGCGCAGCTCAGTGTACGTGTATCCGGCCGGAAAGCAGCGCGATCAGAATAATCAGTATCACCACGCTCACGCCGCCCAGCGGATAATAGCCCCAGTTCTTGCTGTGCGGCCAGGTCGGCAGGCTCCCCACCAGCGCCACGATCAGCACAATCGTCAGAACAAAGATCAGCGCCATTTGGTGGCAGCCTCGTTTGCCGTTGCTGTCGGCAGTGCCTGGGTCGCGATGGGGGTGGGCTCGACGGCGTGAGAATCCGAGATTCTTTCTCTCACGCCGGCGAGTACTGGCTTCGAGGATTGCTTTGGGGTTTTATTGCTCGACATGCTGGGATGATGCCACGCGCCCAAACGCAAAGCTGTCCCATCCAGCACACAAGCATCGCGCGCGTTTCGGAAATCGTTGCTTGCTCGCCGCGCTACTTCCGCCCCGCCCGCTTCTGCGCGATCACCAAACCGCGCGGCGTCGAAAGCAGTACGACCGAAATCAACCCTTCCTGCTCCAAACGCAGCGCCGCTTCGCGCACCACCTTGAAGTGCGAGCTCGCGTCATGAACCAATATCAGGCCCCGCGCGTCAATCTGCGGCAGAAACCGCCGTATCTCCTGCTCGCGAATCGTCAGATGGCTGTCGCTGAACAGAAGATCGATGGTCCCGTCAATCGGCGTCTCCAGGCTCGAGGCGTTGCGATACTCAATCCAATCCCCGAGCCCAGATGCGTCAATGCGTTCCTTGGCCTTCGCGAAAATGGCCGGATCGAATTCGATGGTAATCAGCTTACCGAATCCGTTGGCCTTCAGTCCCTCCGCCATTTTGATCGCGCTGTATCCGATGAACGTCCCAGTCTCCACAATCAATCGCGGCTTCGTTGTGGTCACGATGGATTTCAGGAAGTCCAGCACCTCCAGCTCTGAGCTCTGCGAATCCACCATCTGCCACCATTCCGGATGCGGGCACTCCGGCGTCGCGCCCACGTACTCCGGCTGAACAAAATCCTCCTGCTCGCTCACGCGATCCAGAATGTGGTGCCCCTCGTAACGCTTCACAAACCGCGGAACGATCGCTGCAATAACGGCTCCGCCCGCCAAAATCGCGGCGCCGCAAACCGTAAATGCCGCCGCACCGTGCGGCACGCCCGGCCGCTCGCCGAACACCCCGGATTCCAGCAGTCGGTACGCGCCCCCCAGAATCAGCCACTCGCCAAACACAATCCCCGCCGGCCGCTGAAATTGCAGTTGCTTCCGGCCTTCACTCCAGAGGAAGCCCGCAAGCAAACCTGCCGCTGTGATTCCCCAAGTCGCCGGCGCATAGAGCGGCACGCTGCCATTAACAACCGCCAGAGGAATCAATCCAAACGCAGCTCCCGCCGTCGCCGCCACGCAAGCCACATCCAGCGCCGTAAGCCACCGCCAACCGGCAGCTCTGCTCAGCGAGAGTCTCCTGCGCAGCAAGTCAGCGCGCAGAGTGATTCCCGCAGTGACTAGGAAGAGCACGTAAACGAAGATTGTCATCCGGAAACGCTCCGCAAAGCGCAGTCTCGCAAGCGAACGCACGCGCACACAAAGAAGCAGGCGTCAGAGGCAATCAAAGCGGTCCAATCTGGAGTTTCCGATCGGTCATTCACCGAAGGAGTCTAGGAGGGAACTATGTCTCTTGGCAAGCGGCGCAACGACACAGCGCTCGCAGCGCCGGTGTTCTTGTAGGGCCGGTTCACGAAACGCCCGCGCAACCACGCGTCCTGTCAGCTACGCGTTTTCCGCCGACGCCACTTCCGCCGGCATTCCCATATTGACCGGCATCTGCGGATGCGTCAGCCTTCCCAACTCATAAAACGCGCTCGAAGCCGCATTCTGCATCGCCAGAGAACTTTCCACGCCGCAAGTGCACCCAGGGCATTCCCGGCGCACCATGGCTTCGCACTGCTGCACGTAAGCCTCAGACGCCAGAATCGTCGCCAGCTTGTCCTTCAGAATATTTCCCACCGGCTTCAGCGGGTAACATCCCGTCATCACGTCGCCATTCGACAGCACGAACATCTGCAAATAACCCAGAATGCAGGGCGGCTCCGACACCAGCTGCCGCTTGAAATATTTGGTCACATACTCCACTTCATATTCCGGCCGCTTCAGGTCCTGGCGCAGGAACTTCGCGATCTCCTTCACATCGCCGCCTTCCGGCCACATCGATTCCATATCCGCGTCCTTGATAAAATAAATGCTCTGGCTCAGGACGTTATACTGCACCTCCGCTCCGACTCCGTGCGCCACTTCCGCCAATTTCCCCAATTCCTTAGCGGAAATCCGGTTCAGCGTCACCGCGATCGAAACTTTTTTCCCGCGCAGCAGTTTGATTCCCTGCATCGCCAGATCAAAATACCCGTCAATCCCGCGGATCAAATCGTTGGTCTCTTCCAGGCCGTCAATCGATATGCAAACCTTCGTAATCGCCGAAGCGTTAATCTCTTTGTGCATCTTCTTGATCAGCAGCCCGTTGGTCTGCAGGATGACTTCGCTGAAGGCGCGCATCTCCGCGCGCCTCATGATCTCAAACAGGTCGGTGCGCAGCAGCGGTTCGCCTCCGGTAAAGCGCAGCGAACGAATTCCCGCCGCCCCGATTTCGTTCAGCAGCTCCACCGCGCGATCGGCTTTGATCCCGTCGTGCCAGCGCGTCTTCCAGTAATCGCAGCTGATGCACTTGGCCTGGCAATTTTCCGTCAGTTTCACGTGCGCCGCCAGCGGCCGGACCTTCGACGGCAAAAACTTCTGCGAAAAATTGCTGCCCAGCCACACACGCGTCAAATACAAACCAGAAAACGACATCCAGCACTCCCTCGGACGGCCCTACGATTTACGAATCCCAACGATTTCCCAAGCGTCCAGCAAGGATTATACAGTCTGCGCGGAAGCCCCGCAACGCGCACCCGCCGCGATGTGTTACCTTGCGAGCTTCGGTCGCGCGCGTCCTCCTGCAGCACCTCGCGCAGTGCCACCCAACTCATTACCGTCATTACCGCACAGTACGTGCAGAGCAGCAGCAGGCCTACGGACAACCACACCAGCAACCTACCGAACGGTTCCGCGTGAGCATGGAGTGAGTGGCCTGCTGAAAAAGGTAAGACCGCAGCACAGCTAATGAGCAGCAATGCAACGGAATAGGCGAAGCGTTTCGCCCAGGATCGTTGATAGTCCCTTGCGTGCCGCTGCACTTCTTCAATTTCCACCTCGGATAGCGGTTCGGCGTGTCTCTTAAAAATCATTTTCACAGTCTCTAGTTGGAGTTGCTATCCGATTGAGCAGAAATCGTATCACTGATTAGCGAAGGCCTCCCCTTTCCATCGAAGCGCAAACGATGCGAGATCTTGGATTTCTCGCGCTGGACTCTAGCCGCTGCGACGCGTCCCGGGCCGCGTGCATCCTCAGGGTTGCGGCCAACCCACGCGGCTGTTAAAATCTTACGTTTGCGAGCCTGGAAGAGCCGCAATCCTTATCCGCTATCCTGGACATCCTTCCATGATCGAAACCATTTCGCGCGGCGCATAGCTTCTGGGGGAGGACTGGTTTGGCTAAATACGATGTCGTGATAATCGGCAGCGGACCCGGCGGATACGTCGCCGGCATTCGCGCCGCGCAGTGGGGCCTGAAAGTTGCCGTCGTTGAAAAAGATCCGTTCCTCGGCGGCACCTGCCTGCACGTGGGCTGCATCCCCACCAAAGTTTTCCTGCACCACGCCGACATTTACGACCATTTTAAACGCGCCGAAGAATTCGGGTTCGAAGTGAGCGACCTAAAAATCAATTGGCCCGCCATTCTCGCGCGCAAAGACAAAATCGTAAAAAAACACGCCGGCGGCATCAACGCGCTCTTCAAGAAAAATAAAGTTGAATCCATCATCGGCTGGGGAAAAATCGTCGGCCCAGGCCGCGTCTCTGTGGAAAAAGACGGCAAGATCACCGAACTCGAAACCGCAAACATCCTCGTCGCTACAGGCTCCGCCGCTCGCTCGCTGCCCGGCGTAGAAATTGACGGCACCACGGTGCTGACCAATCGCGAAATTCTCGGCCTGCAACAAATTCCGAAATCCATGATCGTAGTCGGCTGCGGCGCGGTCGGTGTTGAATTCGCCTCCATTTTCCGCACCTTCGGCTCGGACGTCACGCTCCTCGAAGCCCTCACCCGCGTCGTCCCTCTGGAAGACGAGGAAATTTCCGCCGAACTTCACAAAGCCCTCGTAAAAAAAGGCATGAAAATCGAACTCGAAGCAAAAGTCGAGTCGGTAAAGAAAGACGCAAACGGCGCCACCGTCACTTACAAGAACAAGGCCGGCCAATCCGTGACCATCAGCGCCGAAAAAGTCTTAATCGCCGTCGGCCGCCGCCCTCTCACCGAAAATATCGGCCTCGAGAAAACCAAAGCCAAACTCGAACGCGGCTTCATTCACACCAACGCGTTCCTCGAAACCGACGAGCCGCACCTCTACGCCATCGGCGACATCGTTGCCGGCCTCCCACAACTCGCGCACGCCGCATCCATGGAAGGGATCATCGCCGTAGGGCGCATGGCCGGAAAAGAGGTCCAGCCTTTCGACCGCAAGCGTTGCCCCAACTGCACTTACTGCGAGCCGCAGATCGGTTCCATTGGCCTCACCGAAAAGCAAGCCCGCGACGCCGGCTTCCAGGTAAAGACCGGAAAATTTCCGTTCCTCGGCAATAGTAAAGCGACGATTCTTGGTCAGCACGAGGGCTTCATCAAAGTGGTAGCCGAAGAAAAGTATGGCGAAATTCTCGGCGTGCACGCCATCGGCCCGCTGGCAACGGAAATCATCGCCGAGCCGGTAGCGGCCCTCGGCCTGGAAGCCACGCTCGACGACATGGCCGCCACTATCCACGCCCACCCCACGGTCTGGGAAGCAATGGGTGACGCATTCAATTCCGTCCGCGGCTTGAGCATCAACTACTAGCGCGCGATGCAAAAAGCTTATGGCGGCGGTTTTGGTAGCATAGGCAATCTTGCCTGTGCTGTTAGGGCAGTACTGATCGGCGGCAAGCCGCCGGAAACGGCTACGGTTTCGTGAACCACCCAGAAAAAATCTGCTGGCAAGTAAACGCGGGCCTACTGTCCTACGCCCAGGCCTGCGCACTCCAGCAAGAACTCGTCGAAGCCCGCAAAGCCGGCGCGATCCCAGACCTCCTGCTCTTCTGCGAGCACGCCCACGTAATCACCTTGGGCCGCAATGGAAAGAAAGAAAATCTCCGCGCGAACGACCGTCTCCTAACGCAAATGAATGTCACCTTCCACGAAACCGATCGCGGCGGCGACATCACCTATCACGGCCCCGGCCAAATCGTGGGCTACCCCATCCTCGATCTCACCGAACACCGTCGCGACGTCCGTTGGTACGTCCAGCAACTCGAAGAAACCATGATCCGCGCCACAGCCGATTTTGATGTCACAGCGGAAAAAGTCGAAGGCCGCCACGGCATCTGGGTGCGCCAGCCCTCAGGCGAAGAAGAGAAGCTCGCCGCCCTCGGCGTCCACCTAAGCCGATGGGTCACTTCCCACGGCTTCGCGTACAATGTTGCAACCGATCTGCGATACTTTGATCTAATCGTTCCATGCGGCATTGCCGATAAACGAGCCACATCGCTCGAACGCATCCTGGATCGCGCCGTGAGCGCGGAAGAAGTCCGGCCCAAACTGGCCGCGCATTTCGGCGAGCTGTTCGACCGCAAAATGGTCAACATCTCGCGCGCCGAACTCGAGGAAAATTTGCAACACCAAGTCCAACACGCGCTCGCGCCACGCCCCAGCGAGGTTTTAGAGCTGAAAGGGAGCATGGCATGACACAATTCCCGACTCAATCCCCGCCTAAATCAACGGCGCAACCCGAGGCCTCACCGCTCACCCGCGCGCATCACCTCGATCTCTACTACTACATGCAGCTCAATCGCCAGCTGGAAGAGCGCATGGTCCGCCTGTTCCGCCAGAATAAAATTGTCGGCGGCCTTTATTCCAGCCTCGGCCAGGAAGCCGTTTCCGTCGGCACCTGTTACGCCCTGGAAAAACGCGACTGGATCGCGCCCATGATCCGCAATATCGGCGCGCTGCTCGTTAAAGGCGTCCCGCCGCGCGACATCTTCACCCAGCACATGGCGAAATTCACTTCGCCAACGCAAGGAAAAGACGGCACCAGCCATTTCGGCGACCTCAAAGTCCGCCACATCGTCTCCCCAATTTCCATGCTCGGCGACTTGATCCCGGTAATGACCGGAGTCGCCATGGCCGGCCGCTATCTCGGACAAAATATCGTCGCGCTCACATGGATTGGCGACGGCGGCAGCTCCACCGGCGCATTTCACGAAGGCCTGGGCCTGGCGGCCTCGCAGCGCGCGCCCTTCGTTCTGATCATCGAAAATAATCAATGGGCGTATTCCACTCCCGTTTCGCGCCAGGTGCCCGTGCAGAATCTCGCCGATCGCGGCGCGGCCTACGGAATCACCAGCACCATCGTAGACGGCAACGACGTCGTCGCCGTCTACGAAGCCACGAAAGAAGCCGTCAACGAATGTCGCGCCGGCCGCGGCCCGCAGATCATCGAAGTGAAAACCATGCGCATGCGCGGCCACGCCCAGCACGATCCCGCCGAATACGTTCCCAAGGAAATGTTCGACTACTGGAAGGCCCGCGATCCCATCACGCTCTACGAAAAATATCTCACCGAAAATAAAATCTGGGACGCCGCCACCAAATCCGAAATTGACGCCCGCATCGAACGCGAACTCGACGTCGAGCAGAAATTCGCCGAAGATTCGCCGCTCCCGCCGCCTGAACTTGCCGAAGAAGGCGTCTACTGCGACGGCTGTCACAAAATCGAAGCCGATTGGAAACGCGCGAAAGCGGAAGTAATGCCGCCGAAATCCAGCATTGACCCGACCTGGCGCCTGAAGGATTTACCCGCCTACACTCAAGCCGCGATAGCCGGCGGCAACGGAGCGAAAAATCCGGCGCAGACGGCAGCGCCCGCGCCGGTAGCCGCTCCCACTCCAGCCACCAGCCCCGCGATACAAAAATCCGCCCCGGCACCCGCGCCCGAACGCGCCGAACTCCAGCCGGAGCATTTGGCCGCAGGCGTTGCCGCCGAGGATCCCGCCGTACCCCGCGTCCCTTTCGGCCGTGGCCCCAAAGACAAAGCCTTCCGCCAGAGTCCCGAGAACCCGCAAAACAAACCCGCCTACTCCCGCGCGCCCAAAGAAAAATCCTTCGCGCAGAACTCGCAGCAGAAATCTTTCAGCAAAGGCCCGCGCAACAAGCCCTTCGGCAAGAATGCTCAGGGCAAGCCGTTCACAAAAAATCCGCAGGATAAACAGGGGAGGCGCTGACGATGTCCCACACCGCTCCGAACCTGTCTTCGAAAGCCGTTCCTACTTCCGGCCCGATCACCATGGTGGACGCCATCCGCCAGGCGATGTTCGAAGAAATGGAACGCGACCCTGCCGTAGTCGCAATCGGCGAAGATATCGGCGTCTATGGCGGCGCGTTCAAAGTCACCGACGGCCTGCTCGCGAAATTCGGCCGCGAACGCGTTATCGAAACCCCCATCGCCGAAACCGCCATCATCGGCGCGGCCTGCGGCATGAGCTTCCTCGGCCTGCGCCCCGTAGCCGAAATGCAGTTCATTGATTTCATCGCCTGCTGCTTCAACCAGGTCACCAACTTCGTCGCCAAATCTCATTACCTCTGGGGCGCGCCCGTGCCCATGGTCATTCGTGGCCCATCCGGCGGCGGCGTGCACGGCGGCCCATTTCATTCCGCCAACCCCGAAATGTATTTCGTGCATACGCCCGGCCTGAAAGTGATTTATCCTTCCACGCCGTCGGATGCCAAGGGTCTGCTGAAGTCCGCGATACGCGACAACAATCCCGTGCTCTTCTTCGAGCACAAATATCTGTACCGCCGGCTAAAAGAAGAAATGCCGCCCGGCGATTACACCGTGCCCATCGGCAAAGCCATCGTGCGGCGCCCGGGACGCGACATGACCATCGTCAGCTACGCGGCGATGGCGCATACGGCCATGGAAGCGGCCGTCGAACTCGCGAAAGAAGGCATCGAAGCGGAGGTGATTGACCTCCGCACCCTGCTTCCGCTCGATAAGGAAACAATTCTCGCGTCCGTAAAAAAGACCAACAAGCTGCTGGTGGTGCACGAAGACACGCGCACCGGCGGCATTGCCGGCGAAATTGCCGCTCTCGTCTTTGAAGGCGCTTTCGAGGATCTCGACGGTCCGGTCGCCCGCGTCACCGCTTTGGATACGCCGGTGCCGTACTCGCCGCCCCTCGAGGAACGCTTTTTACCCAACACCGAAAAAGTAGTCGCGGCCGCGCGCGAACTGGCAAAATACTAAGCGGACAAAGGCAGGACCGACACGATGGGAAAGACCAAGGGCATCAACAACGCCGAATTTGAAGTAGGCAGCGAAGTGAAGATCGCCGACCGCGCATTCCTGGAGGCTTTTCTCGAGGCCGGCCAGTATCACAACGAGCTCGAACCGGAGCAGCTCGCCTACGCAGGCAAGATCGCCAAAGTGAAGGCCGTCGATTTCTTCACCGGCGGCGACGAGATTTACACGCTGCAGGGCATTCCGGGCGTGTGGCACGAGGAATGTCTCAGCGCCGCCTAGCTCTGCCTCGTTGCCATTAGTGTTGCGGCGCGCGTTCGTACCTACAGGAGAAGACCATGGCTGTTGACGTCATCATGCCCCAAATGGGCGAAAGTATTTTTGAAGGCACCATTACCAAATGGTTGAAGAAAGCGGGAGACAAAATCGAGCGCGATGAACCGCTGTTTGAGATTTCTACCGACAAAGTGGACGCGGAAATTCCCTCGCCCTCGGCCGGAGTCCTGAAAGAAATCAAAGTCGGTGAAGGCCAGACCGTGCCGATTCAGACGGTGGTCGCCACAATCGAAGCCAACGACGGCGCCTCGAGTTCCGCACCCGCAGCCGCGCCCGCGAAACCCGAAGCCGCCAAGCCCGCCGCAGCGGCTCCCGCTGCGAAATCCGCAGCGCCTGCTCCTTCTGCGCCTGCACAGGCCACGCCGCAAGCCGCCTCCAGCGGCGAAAAAGTTCGCAGCTCTCCGTTAGTCCGCAAAATCGCGCGCGAGAATAATATTGACGTCTCCCAGGTTCCCGGCACCGGCGCGGGTGGACGCGTCAGCAAGAGCGACATTCTCAGTGCCGTGCAAGGCGGCGGCGCGCCCGCTGCGGCGGCTTCTTCCAGCGCAGCTCCGGCTTCGGCACCGCCGCCGGCCCGTCCCGCGGGAGTTCCGCCAGCCACAGGTGGCGCGAGCGCTTCCGCGGTCCTCGAAAATGCCGTGCCGCGCGAAAAAATGTACTTCGGCCATTACGAAGTCCAACCCATGTCCGTCATGCGACAGCGCATCGCCGAGCACATGGTGCTCTCGAAGCACGTCTCCCCGCACGTTTACTCCGTGGACGAAGCGGATATGACCGCGATCGCCACCCTGCGCGCCAAGATGAAAAATAAGTTCGAAGATACCAGCGGCACCAAGCTCACCTTCATGCCTTTCTTTGTGCGCGCCGCCGTCGAAGCCCTGCGCGCCTTTCCCACGGTGAACGCGTCGGTGGATGGCACGAACATTATCCTGCACAAGGAATGCAACATCGGTATCGCCGTCGCCTTGGATTGGGGCCTGATCGTCCCCGTGATCAAGAACGCCGAGGAGAAAAATTTCCTGGGCATCGCGCGCACCATGAACGACCTCGCCGAACGCGCCCGCGCCAAGAAACTCAAGCCCGACGAAGTCGCCGAAGGCACCTTCGCCATCACCAACCCGGGCGTCTTCGGCGGCCTGTTCGGCCTGCCGGTGATCAATCAACCGAACGTCGCCATCCTGGGCCTCGGCACAATCGAAAAGCGCCCGGTGGTAATCGACGACGCGATCGCCATTCGCAGCATGGTCTACCTTACCCTCTCCTACGATCACCGCGTAGTAGACGGCGCCGTAGCCCATCAATTTATGGCCAAGCTGAAGCACACGCTGGAAAATTGGACGGAAAGCATCCTGTAAGCCGAGGCTGTGCTGAAGAGTCGAAAGTCAACAGTCAACAGT
>Ga0181531_10000072_pt1 | contig 79844 bp, 72 predicted proteins | sample PEATcosm2014_Bin_38_FD_119743 | JGI IMG/M metagenome (GOLD analysis project Ga0181531, IMG submission 119743) | Peatland microbial communities from MTU Mesocosm Facility, Houghton, MI, USA - PEATcosm2014_Bin11_10_metaG | ecosystem: Environmental > Terrestrial > Soil > Wetlands > Peat | place... | reverse complement strand
TCAAAACGAGTTCTCCCTGAAGAGCCGTGGTAGACCACCACGTTGATAGGCCGGGTGTGTAAGCGCGGTGACGCGTTCAGCTTACCGGTACTAATCGCTCGTTCGGCTTGAACGCTCTCATTAATCAATGCTCATGGCTCGGCTCTTCCGAGCCTGGCGAGAAAGACCGGAAAAGAGCGAATGGTGAGCCATTCGCCTCTTGTTTGCTTCACATTCCGTTCTTGGCCGACTTGGTGGTCATAGCGAGGAGCCTATACCCGATCCCATCCCGAACTCGGCCGTCAAATTCCTCTGCGCCGATGGTACTAAGCCTCAAGGCTTGGAAGAGTAGGTCGCCGCCAGGTCTGCCAAGAACGGAACATCCTCTTCAACGATTTTCACAAAAAAAGCCCCGCGGTTTCCGCGGGGCTTTTTGTTTGTTTGTGACTTTACCGGTCAGCAAATGCAGCCTCGATAAAGTGTAGCGAAATCCGGGCATGCCCGCGGATCATTCCGCATTGCGCTTCGCTCTATGCGGGTGTCTTGCTTCGCTCAACCTGCGCTACGATAGGCATGGAGACGACGACGACCATGTTCTGCGACCTCCCGCTTAGCTGCCGGTGCGGCCATACGCGCGGCGTAGCGCGCGAGGTTTCGCCGCCTGCCGGCTTCCGCTTGGTCTGCTACTGCACGGACTGCCAGGCGTTTGCGTACTATCTTCAGCGCCCGGACGTGCTCGATCCTTCCGGCGGCACGGATATCTTCCAGATGCCGCCGGGGCGCCTGACGTTCAGCGCCGGCGAGGATGCGTTGCGAAGCCTGCGGTTGAGCGAGCGCACGAAAGTCTTGCGCTGGTACACTGAGTGTTGCCGCACCCCGATCGCCAACACCGCCGGTGGCGCACGCTTCCCGGTGATCGGGCTCATCCGCTCTTTCATGGGCCACGACTTAACGAAAGACTTGACGAAAGACTTGGCGGCTAGCGGCTATTCCCGCGACGGGATACTCGGCCCGCCGCGGTGCCGCATTCACGAGCGCTCGGCAACAGCACCGCTGCCGCCGAATGCGCCCCCGCCGGCGTCGTTTGGGTTCCTTGCCCACCGCGCCGGGTCGGCGCTCGGCTGGTGGACGCGCGGGCTCCCTCGGCCCAATCCGTTCTTCGATGAGCGCACAAAGGCTCCGCGTGCCGAGCCTCGAGTGCTTACGCCGAGCGAGCGCGCCGCGCTTTGAACGGCGCAACACGGGTGTCGGGATTTTTCGTTGCGACTTTTTGTTGGAAACTCGGCGGCCGCTGAGGTGCGCGCGAGAGTGCTCAACCAATAAGCTAGAACGGGATGACGATTCGAAGAAAACTCATCGCGTTCTGGGTGTTTGTGTTTGTACTTACGGATGATCTTCAGTCGCCCGAAAGGATTGGCGGTCACTCTCGACCCCGGCGGGGGAGAGCGCCACTTGATCCGAGGAGCGAAACCGTGAGCAGTTCAGTCATCGACTTTGCCAAACGCACCAACGCCGTCGAATCCGGGTTTTTGGCCGCCGGCATCACTGTGTCGGCAGTTGCCGTCGTTCAGTCCGTTTTCGTGCTGATAAGCTGGATGATTTTCGGCGCCTGAGAAGCAACGTTCCGGCGGAGCGATCTTTCCGCGCCGCGGCCGCTCCGACGTTCAGGCGATTTCCAGCCGCTCGAGTTCGTCGGCGAATTCCGAGAAGCGGGCGGCATGCGCCCGGTCGGAGCGAAATTGCGCCAATTCGCCCGCCAGCGCCACGAAGCTTTTGTGCGTGTCGTCGAACATGCGCTCCATTTCGGCGGTGATGGCGCTGCCGTTGATCTGCGCCATTTCCAGCGATTGCGTCACCACTTCGACCCGTTTGCCGAGCGACTGTAGCGCGGTGCGCATCAGCGCCGGCGCGTCCATCCGCGATCCGGCCTCCGATGCTCTGGTCTGAATGGCCTGCCGGGTGTCGTTCGAGAGCTTGCGGATTTCCTCCGCCACCACCGCAAAGCCGCGGCCGGCAACGCCGGCGCGGGCCGCCTCGATGGTGGCGTTGAGCGACAACAGATTGGTCTGCTCGGCGATGTCGCGGATCATGCCGAGGATCGACTCGATCGACTGGGCGACGCTCGAGAGCTGCGCGAAATCGGTGACCAGGCCCGATTGCACCGACTTGTGATCGATGTTGGCTGTGAGCTCGCGCGCCATCCGGTCATGCGCACCCTTGACGTTGGACGCGAGCCCCGACACACGCTCGATCAGCTCGTCCATGCGGTTGGCGAAATCGTGCGACGCCTGCAGCTCTTTGCGGAACACGTCGATCAGCCGCTGCCGCGCCCGCATCTGAAATTCGACGAGCTCAAGCCGCCGGCGCGGAAAATAGCTTTTGAAACGGCCGTAATGCAGCGCGAAGTTGTCGCTGTATTCATCGTGGAACGCGGTGCCCTGTGGCACGTCGAAGAACGCGACGGCGCACAAAGTCTGATTGATATTGATGCCGAGAAGCTCGCCGAAGGTGGAGAAGCCGGCGGCGGGAATGCCGGCAAAGGTGCGCAGCCGATTGAGCGACGGCCCGTTGCCGAGACGCCGCAGGATGCAGTCGTTGAGGATGATGCCGAGCGGCGCCGGCTTGCCGGCAAGAAAGGCGGCGAAGTCGGCGTTGGTCTTGTCGACGAAATCGACCGGCTCGAGCACGTGCAGCCGGTCGCCGGCGGCGACGTCGCAGTAGAATTTCACCGTGCCCTTCGCCGGATCGATGGCGGCGGGTGAGCGGGCGAAGATTTCGCCGTCGATCTCGATGCCGAGGCAATAGCCCTGCATGCGCGCGGCAAGAGTCTCCGGCGCGCAGTGGAAGTGGCGGCCGAGCGCGGTGACGATATTGCTAGGCGCAAGCTCGTCGGTGTCGACGACTTGCGCCACGGTGCGCTGGATCGGATCGGCGTGCGAGACCAGAAAGCTCTTGGCGGTCTTGCGGAAGTTGTGAGTCTTGAAGATGCCGAACCGCTTGCCCTCGGCGATTCGCAAAAACACGATGACGGCGGCATTGTCGACGACGCTGGTGCCGTCGAACAGCCAGGAGTTCTTGAAATCGAGCTTTCCGCCTGACGATCCGCCGACGAACATGCACGAAAAGCGGCCGTCGCTATGCACGGCCTCCATCAAAAAACTTTCGCTCGCCGAGAGGCCGTCGATCAGCGTCAAAGCCAGCGTCTGCCTCGGGTCGAGCGGGAAGACGGGCTTGATCTTGGCGAGCTCCGCCCGCATTAGCTCGACCCGGGCGTCGGTGCTCCGATGGGGATGGCCGCCGCGGATATCGTCGCTGAACAGCGGCACGGTGTGGATGGAAACTTGCCCGATCAGCGCGGGAGAGAACAGCTGCACCACCACCGTCGACCACTGCCCGTCGGCGGCGCAGTAGAGCGGCGCCGTATCGGCTTGGTCGCACGACAATTCGCCGGCGGTCGTCACGGCGATGAAACGGGTTTGCGCCGGCAGCCGCGATTTCAATAACCGCGTCGCGAGATGAAAATCCAGGTGCGGCGAGATGAAGCCGAGCGCCAGAGCCGGCGCGCCGTCGTCGACGGTGAAGTCGGCGGACGCGAGCGTGCGTTCGTTGACGTCGGCAAAACGCAGCGTGCGGATGAACTGCGGCGGTGCGCGCGGCGCCGGCGCCGCAGCGGCAAGCTCCGCCGGCTGTGTAAGCGCGTGGGTCGCTTTTCGACGCCGTGTGAAGCCGAGCATCCGGGTTCTCGCGTAATTCCCGGAGAAAAATAGAACGAACAGGGTAAATAAACTGCTTATCTGACGCGGGTTGCGCAACCCAATCGGGTGCAACCGCAAACCGTGAAGGCATTTTAATACCTGCCGTCGTGCTTTTCGCTGGGTCCGCCGCCGCTCTATCCTACCGCCCGTGCGCCCACAGCGTTTCGAGGCGGTGGCGGAAGGCTTTCGGCTTTTCCGCAAACAGCCGCAGCGCGATGGTGGCGGCGCGGTGCGCCAATTCGTTGGTGCGTTCGGCGACCGCAGGCGTCAGCCGCGAGCGCCAACGCGCCAGCGGCCGATGCGGCTCGGTCAGGTGTTTGAGAATCTCCAGGTCCTGACAGCGGCCGAGCCGGTCGCGCAGCCGCTCCGCCTCGTCAGTCCACATCCGGGCATGGCGCGGCCATAATGGCTCGATCAGGTCCATCTGGTAGCGATGGTCGACCACGCGTTGGCGCAAGTGATGCAACTCCTCGGCGCTGGCCAGCGCCCAGTCCGACGGAATGGCCGCCCGCGCGGCGCGGTAGCCGGCCGCGAGCCGCGCGGCGATCTTGGAGAATTCGAACGGATCGAGGGGCCATTGCTCGATCGACGCCGCGGTGGCGTCGATCCAGGCGACGATCTTGTCGCGCATCTCGGGCGTCAGCACCGCCTGCTCCTCGCTGTCGCGGATCGCCTCGATGCGGCTGCGGATGGTGGCGGTCGAGCGCTCCGACAGCGCCATGCCTTTTTTGACGAGATCGTCGAAGGCATTGAGCGCCGATTGGCCGTCGCGGGCGCGGGCGAGCGAGCGCGCATGGTCGCGTGCTTCCTGGCGCAGCCGCACCGCGTCGGGGATGAAGGGTTCAAGCAGCCGCATCAGCGCGCGCCATTGCTTCATGGCGCGGCGAAAATAATGCACCGCGTCCGCGTCGGCGCGGTCCGCATCGGACATGGTCGCGCGCGCGACCGCCAAGATGGTTGCGGCAATAGCGCGCACGGCCGGCCCGATAGCCGCCTTGGGCTGTAGGGCGGGTTTCTCCCCCATATGCGCTTCTAGGAAGCCGTGCATGACAAACCGAAGGGTTATATATGACAGTATGACTAAAAATAGGGAGACTTGCACTTCCCTTGTTGGGGAGCGCTTGCTACATCAATTTCGCGAACAGGCACCGGGCCAACCGGGGCCTGGATAAGTATTGGCGCGGGGTGGAGCAGCCCGGTAGCTCGTCAGGCTCATAACCTGAAGGTCGTAGGTTCAAATCCTACCCCCGCAACCAATCTCGCGCCCGCTTCCTCCTTTCGTTCTCAATGTCACGTCCCGCCCGCCTGCCTCGTCTTATGCGGCAGGAGACACTCATTCATGCGCGCGGTTCTGACGTGGATGTTCGGATTAGGCCTGGCGGCCAACGGCCTGATCATGCTGGCCGCGCCTGCCGAATGGTATGCCGCCCTGCCGGGCGTCGCCGACACCGGACCCTTTAATCCTCATTTCGTGCGCGATATCGGCGCGGCCTATCTCGTTGCCGGAACGGCGCTCGTCGCCCTGGCGTTGACAGCCAACACATGGCCCGCCGCGCTCGCCGCCGCTGCCTTTCTCGCACTGCATGCGTTCGTCCATCTCTGCGACCTCGCGGCGGGACGCGAGCATGCGCATGCGCTTGTTGTCGACCTGCCAACAATCTTCGTGCCGGCGTTTTTCGCGATCTGGCTCGTCTGGCCGTCAGCGCGGCGCGGACTTTCAACAAAGGAGAAGAACGATGATCGGATGGTTTCTGCGACGGTGGATCGATAAATTCGAGCGCACCTGGAATTACGATGCGAGCTATATGCGCGTCGTGCTCGACGCCGATCCCCGCGCCATGCTGACCTTCAGCAAGGTGGTGGCGCTGGGTGGCTACCGAAAGGACGTTCCGCTCGCCGCCAGTTTAACGGCCGCCATTGTCGGCACCATGACCGAAGACTGCGGACCGTGCACGCAGCTCGGCATCGATATGGCGCAGCGGGCCGGCGTCGATCCCGCGATCCTGCGCGCCGTCGTCGCGCGCGACGTCAATGCCATGCCCTACGAGGTGGCGCTGGTATATCGCTTCGCCGAAGCGACATTGGCGCATGCGCCGGAAGCCGACGATCTGCGCGAGGAAGTCCTGCGCCGTTTCGGCAAACGCGGCTTGGTGTCGCTCGCATTTTCGCTCACCGCCGCCCGGCTCTATCCGACCTTGAAATGTGCGTTGGGCCACGGCAAAGCCTGCACGCGGCTCACCGTTGCCGGAGAATCGCGGCTGGCGCTGCGTGCGATGACCAAAGCGGCATGACCACACCGCTCGACCATAACGGCGTGCAATCGTTCGAGGCGCATCGGCGCGCGCTGACCGGGCTTGCCTATCGCATGCTCGGTTCGCGCGCCGAAGCGGAAGACGTGGTGCAGGATGCCTATTTGCGCTGGCACGCGGCCGATCATGCTCGGATCGAAGAGCCGCGCCGTTATCTCGGCACCGTGGTGACGCGGCTTTGCCTTGACCGGATGAAATCGGCAAAAGCGCGCCGGGAAATCTATGTCGGGCAATGGCTGCCCGAGCCGGTGGTCGATGAAGCGCTCGATGCGGAGGCTGCCGGCGATCTCGCTCACGATCTTTCAGTGGCGCTGATGCTCGTGCTCGAACGGCTCTCGCCGCTCGAGCGCGCGAGTTTTCTGCTGCATGACGTATTCGGTCTGGACTTTGCCGAAGTCGGCCGCGCTTTGGACCGCAGCGAGGCAACCTGCCGGCAGCTGGCGGCGCGAGCGCGCGCACGCATCGAGGAGGGCCGGCCGCGCTTTCGCGCGACGCAGGAGGAGGGGAGGCGGCTTGCTTCTGCATTCATGGCTGCGGCGCAGGCCGGCGACCTGCAGGCGCTGGCGGACCTGTTGACGCAGGACGCGGTGCTTTACTCCGACGGCGGCGGCAAACGCGCCGCCGCGCTCAATCCGATTTACGGCCCGGACAAGATCGTGCGCTTCATCGAGGCGGTCGCGCGCAAGAACACCGGCTTGGCGGCAAGCCAGGTGCGGCCGGCAACCGTCAATGGCCTGGCCGGGTACGTGGTGCGCGAGGCAGACGGCCTGATCGATACGATGGCCTTCGAAACGCGCGACGGCCGCGTCGCTGCCATCTATATCGTGCGCAATCCGGAAAAACTGCGCCACGTGAAGTATTGATCGCGCCAACGGCGCTGCGACGGCCAACCAAGAGCGCAATCGGTACAGATTGATTCGATCGGCGTTCCAACATTTTGGTGGAGCATGATCGTTTCCGAAAACCGGCAGCCGCTTTTCGTAATCATGCTCTAATACACCGCCGGGACGTATAGCTCCTTCGGCACCGGATGGCGCGTGTAGTCCGGTTGGTGGTCACGCGCGGGTAACGCAATCGGCTGGTGCTGCACTTCGCCATACGGCACGTGCTGCAGCAGGTGATGCATGCAGTTGAGCCGTGCCCGCTTCTTGTCGACGCCCTCGACTACCCACCAGCGCGCTTCCGGGATGTGCGTGCGGTCGAGCATTTCTTCCTTGGCGCGGGTGTAGCGCTCCCAGCGCCGCCGCGATTCTAGATCCATCGGGCTCAGCTTCCACTGCTTGAGCGGATCGTGGATGCGCATCAGAAAGCGCAAATTCTGCTCTTCATCGGTGATCGAGAACCAGTATTTGACCAGAATGATCCCGGAGCGCACCAGCATGCGCTCGAATTCCGGCACGGTGTGAAAGAACTCCTCGACCTGCTCTTCGTTGCAAAAGCCCATGACGCGTTCGACGCCGGCGCGATTATACCAGCTGCGGTCGAACAGCACGATTTCGCCGCCGGCGGGCAGATGCGGCACGTAACGTTGAAAGTACCACTGGCTGCGTTCGCGCTCGGTTGGCGCCGACAGTGCCACGACCCTGCAGATCCGCGGGTTGAGCCGCTGCGTAATCCGTTTGATCACGCCGCCCTTGCCGGCGGCGTCGCGGCCTTCGAACAAAACCACCAGTTTGAGCTTTTGGTGGACCACCCAATCCTGCAGCTTGATCAATTCCCGCTGCAGCCGCAAAAGCTCCTTGAAGTAGACGCGGCGATCGAGCGTGTCCTGGCGCGATTGCTCCCCAATGTCATCGAGGACGGCCTCCATCCGGTCGTCGTCGGCTTCCAGCTCAAGCTCCTCGTCGATGGTTTCAAGCAGCTCGTTATGGAGGTGCTTGGCGAGCGAGTGCTCCTCGGCCGTCTCGGAGCCCGCCTTGATGCCCGCCTTGATGCCCGCCTTGGCGACCTTTGCCCTGGCATCCTTCGCCTTGGGACTTTTGGTCTTGGAATCTTTGCTCCTGGGCGCCGGCGGTGTCTTTGAATCCATTGTCATGCTCCGTGGCGGTCGAAAAAGGCTTGCGTCTGGAATGGTGGTGAACCGACGTGACGGCCGTACGACGCACCAGAATCGTGCGTCGTTTCAGGGTATTAGCTTGATCATGAGGCGATCGCCAGCGCGCTCGTAAAGAATGCGATGCCTGACGTTTGCCCAGGTGTGTTCAGATTGTCATCAAAACCGGGAATCTTATGGAAGCCGCCGGGAAGTCACGTGATCCCGCGGCAAAATCCGTGAGTTGGCACTGATCTTGCTCTGTGTGACGAGGGCTACGGCACACAGAACAAGATTAGCCGAGAGTGGGAGAGCTTGATGGTCAAGGCTAAGCATGAGGGGAATGGCAGCACTCTAGAGGCGACGGCGGAGCCGTTCGACGCCGCTGAGACTGATGACGTTGAGCCGGTTGCGGAGGATCGCGGCGACATGGTCGCGACGGTCGCCACGGTCGCGGTCGTCGGTGTTGCGGCTGCGGCCTTCGAAGTGGCGCTCCTGCCGGGCATCGTGCTGGGCGTGGCCGCCGTTGCGGTGCCGCGCTATCTGCCGCAGATCGGCGCGGCCGTCACCCCGCTGTTTCGGTCGACGGTTCGCAGCGCCTACAAGATCGGCCAGAAGACCAAAGAGATGATGGCCGAGGCGCACGAGCAGGTTCATGACATCGTTGCCGAGGTTCACGCCGAAGGCGATGCAGCGAAGACCGCCGCGAACAGCGGAAACTGAAGCAAGGATGCCGGATCGGACGCCCAGGCGGTCGGTTACGAGCCCGGCCCGGCGCTTCGGTCTTCCACTTTGTGTGGCGCGAGGGTTTTTGCGCCGCGGCTAAATTCGTTTCATGGGATCAGTTTCTTGGGATCAGTTTCATTGGGATCATTTGAGCGGACACCATGACCAAGATGAACCTTCAAATCGCGCATCAGGTGCCCGGCCGCGTGCGCATGAAGATTCCGGCGGGCAAGGGCAATCCCGAGCTGTTGAAGCAGATCAGCGAAGTGTTCGGCGTCATCCCCGGCATCGAGGAAGTGATCGTCAACCCGACTACCGGCAGCGTCACGCTGCATTACGACACCGATCGTCACGATGAATTCCACGGCTCGTTTCAGCAACATTACGACGCCCACGGCGCCTCGAACGGCATGCACGGCGCCGACACCGAACTCGACAAGATAACCCATAGCATCGAGGCGGAAGCCGAGTTCCTTGCCCGTCATTCGCATACCGCGCGCGCGGTCGTCGACTTCGTCAAAATGCTGGATCACGAAGTCAAGCGCGCCACCAACAACAATATCGATTTGAAGATCGTATTCGCGGTGGCGATTATCGGCTTTACCGTGTTCGAAGTCGGCGCCACCGCGGCGACGCCGGTGTGGGTGACGCTCGCCATTTTTACCGTCAACCATTTCATCGAAATGCATGAGCGGCAAGCGCACCACAATGCGAGTGCCTCGCCGAACCTGGCGCCGGTACGGGTCTTAGGCTGAGCATCGGATCGAAGGGATCTGGAGTTCAGTGCAATGGAATTCTCGGTTCGGCACTTCATCCGTGGCCGCATTCGGCTGCACGTGCCGTCGCTCTGCCGCAAGCAGGCGCTTGCGGAGGCCGCCGTCGTCTGGCTGCAGGCGCAACAGGGCGTGAAAGGGGCGCGGCTGAACCCGGCCTGCGCAACTCTCGTCATCGAATACGACCCGAACTACGAGCCCGTGCTACGCGGCATGCTCGGCCGTCTGTCGCTGATGAGTCTCGACGACCTGCGGGTGCTCTTCAAAGGCTTGCCGGCGGTCGCGCATCCAGCCGTGCCGACGCCGGCACAACGAACGCCGCTCTTACGGCGCACCCCGCTGGTGCTGCCGACGATTTCGCTCGCCATGGCCTTCAGCCTCAATCCGGCGGTGCAGGCCATCAACCTGCCGCTGATGTTGTGGAATTCCTATCCAATTGCGCTGCGCGCCTGGCGGGTGATCCGGGATCAGCGGCGCCTCAATGTCGACTTCCTCGACGTGCTCGCAATCACCGCTTCCCTGTTGCAGGGCAATCCGGTGGCCGGCGGGATCATTATTTGGCTGATCAAGCTCGGCGACTGGATCCGCGATTTGACCGCGGCAGGTTCGAAGCGGGCCATCAGCGAGTTGCTCGAATTCCAGACCAAGATGGCGTGGGTCGTGCGTGACGGCGCCATCGAGCAGATCCCGGCCATCCAATTGATCGTCGGGGACGAAGTGGTGATCTATCCCGGCGAGGTCATTCCGGTCGACGGCGAGATCATCGACGGTCACGCCATGATCGATCAGAAGACCATCACCGGCGAAGGCTTGCCGATCATGCGTGCGCAGGGCGAGGCGGTGTTCGCCGCGACCGTCATTCGCGACGGCCAGCTCACGGTACGCGCCATCCGTGTCGGCACTTCGACCACCGCCGGGCAGATCGCACGCCTCGTCGAGTCGGCGCCGATCGGCGACACGCGCATGCAAAACCATGCCGAGAAATTCGCCGACCGGCTGGTGGCGCCGACCTTGGGCCTGGCGGTCGGCACCGCGGCGCTGACCGGAGATTTCAACCGCTTCCTATCGCTGGTGATCGTCGACTACGGCACCGGCATCCGCGTCGCGGCGCCGACCGCCGTGCTGGCCTCGATGACGCACGCGGCGCGCGCCGGCATCATCATCAAGAGCGGCGCGCACATGGAAAGGCTCGCCGAAGTCGACACCATGATCTTCGACAAGACCGGAACTCTGACGCACGGGTCGCCGGCGGTGCTAGACGTCATCAGTTACAGCAAAGGCGTTACCGATCGGCACCTGCTTGGCCTGGCTGCCGCTGCCGAAACACGCCTGACCCATCCGGTCGCCGAGGCGCTCCGCGTCAAGGCGCACGCAATCGGCGCCAACATTCCCGAGTGCGACGAGACCACTTATCGCATCGGTCTTGGCGTCGAAGGCCAGGTCAATGGCTATTATCTGCATGTCGGCAACGAGCGGTTGATGCGGCAAAGCGGCATCAGCGTTCGGGCCGCCGAAAGCGATCGCGCCGCGATGGACCACCAGGGTTATTCCTGCATCTACGTTGCGATCGATGGAACCCTCGCCGGGCTGGTGCCGTTTACCGACCAAATCCGGCCGGAAAGCCGCGAGATCATCCAGCGGCTGCATGCCATGGGAGTGCGCAACACCGTCATGCTGACCGGCGACAACGCGGTGGTCGCGCAGGCGGTTGGGCGGCGGCTCGGCTTGACGCGCCAGTTCGCCGACATGCTGCCGGCGGATAAGGCCGAGGTGATTCAGCAGTTCCAGCGCGACGGCAACATTGTCGCCATGGTCGGCGACGGCATCAATGATTCTCCGGCCTTGAGCTTTGCCGATGTCGGCATCGCTATGAAGCACGGCGCTGAGGTCGCCCGCGAGTCGGCGGACGTGGTGTTGATGGAAGACTCGTTGTGGAAGCTCGTCAAAGCAGTCGAAATTTCGCGCGGTGCGGTGGGCTTGATCCGGCAGAACTATGCCATCGTCGCCGGGCTCAATACTCTGGCGCTGGGACTGGCGCTGCCGGGGGGCTTGATTAGCCCGGAAATGACCGCACTTATCAGTAACGGTTCGGCGATTCTGGCGAGTTTGAACGGAATTCGCCCGATCCTGCGATACCAATGAGCCACGCCGAGCACACAATTACGCTGCCTCCTTCACATCAACGGGCGCTGCAACGCGCCATTATGAATCTGGAAAATCAGGACTTTGCCTCGCGGCTCGCCGACTATGCCGGCCGGCCGATCAACCGCGCGCTGCAGTTGATGCCGAAGATCGCCGCCGACCGCATCAACAAGGTCGCCGAAGCCGCTATCCTGAGGTCGCTCAACATCGCCATCCGCTCGATCGAACCGCGTTCGAAGCGCCCGCCGGCGCAACGCGCATCGTCGGTGCTTGCGGGGGTGAGCGGGGGCGTGAGTGGCTTTTTCGGCATTGCGGCCTTGCCGATCGAATTGCCGGTGACTACGACACTGATGCTCCGCGCAATCGCCGATATTGCCCGCCATCATGGCGAGGATCTTTCGACGCTCGAGGCGCGGCTGGCATGCGTCGAAGTTTTTGCGCTCGGCGCTTCAGGTGCCCGGAGAGGGATGGGCACGGGGCCGCGCGCCGATGCCGGCTATTACGCGTCGCGCGCGCTGGTCAGCCGGCTTGCCTCCGATGCGACGTCGATCTTTGTCGAACGCGGCGTCGCCAATGTGTCGGCCCCGGTCGTCAGCAGCCTGGTCGCCGAAATTGGCACGCGATTTGGCGTGGTCGTCACCGAGCGTTCGGCCGCGAGCGCGCTGCCGGTGCTCGGCGCGCTCGGCGGCGCCGCGGTCAATGTCATTTTCATGAACCATTTCCAGCGTGTTGCCCGCGGGCATTTTGCCATCCGCCAGCTGGAGCGTCAGTATGGGCCGCACGTCGTGCGCCGGCTTTACGAAGCGCACGCGCCGCGACGTAAGAGCTTGAGGTGAATCGCAGCCCGATGGATGTGAAGGCTGGGGTCGCACCGGGAACGGAAATCCCGGCGCTGTCGCCGATCGATGCCTCGACCGACCCGCGCGTCATCGGCCTCCGCCGCATGCGGCTGATCGCAACGCTGCTGCTGGTGCTGATGACGTTGATCTTCGTCGCCGCCACGGCGGCCAAGGCCGATTGGCCCTGGATACCTTATCTGCGAGCCTTCGCCGAAGCCGGAATGGTCGGCGCCTGCGCCGATTGGTTCGCGATCGTCGCGCTGTTCCGGCGGCCGTTTGGCCTGCCGATCCCGCACACCGGCATCGTGCCGAACAACAAAGATCGCATCGGCAAGGCGCTCGGACGGTTCATCACCAACAATTTTCTCACCGCGACTGCGATGAATGAGCGGCTCGCGCGCGTCGATGTGGTCGGCTCGCTGGCGCACTGGATCAGCGCGCCCACCAACGCCAAACGGCTGGCGGACTATATCGCCGTCATATTACCGCGCGTCGCCGCCTCGCTGCCGGCGCATCAGATCGGTGAAACCATCGGCACGTTGGCGCGGCAGGCGCTGGCAACGGTTCCGGCCGCGCCATTGGCGTCGAAGGTGCTGGCGGTGCTGTGGGCGCAGGGCGAAGCTCAGGCTTTGGTCGCGCGCGCGATCGACTACAGCGAAAGCTGGCTCGCCGGCAACAAGGAGTATCTGACCGACAAGATAGCGCGCCAATCGTCGCGTTGGGTCCCTAAATGGGTCGACAAGATGATTGCTGACAAGGTGCTCAGCGGAGTTTTGGGTACGCTTGGCGAGCTGCGCAATCCCGACCATCCGTGGCGCGTCGAACTCGGCAAGGCGGTGCAGAAGCTGATCGACGAGCTAGCCTCCGACCCGGAAATGCGCGAGCGCGCGGAAGGCATCAAAGCCGAATTCCTGGCGAGTCCGGTGGTGATCGAGCAGGCAAAAACGTTGTGGGCGGAGATCGAGGCCGTGCTCAACTCCGGACTGCCGGCGCACGCCGATGCCATTTCGCAAACGTGCGAGCAGGCGCTGCGTAGCACCGGGGCCTGGCTTCTGGAGGATGAAGCCCGCAAAGCGGGGCTCAATCGCCGGGTTGTCGCCGTCGCTGAGCGCTTTCTTCTCCTCTACCGGTTCGAAATCGGCGAATATATCGAGCGCGTAGTGCACAATTGGGACACCGCAACGCTGGTCGACCGGCTCGAGCTGCAAGTCGGCAAGGACCTGCAATACGTTCGCATCAACGGCACGCTGGTCGGCGGACTGGTCGGCCTCTTGATCTTTATTGCCTCGAAGTGGATCGCCGCGTTCTGATCGCGTGAAGCAAGGTCTTTTCGCAAAACCGGCTTCAAGTTTTCTGGACCCGGGTTTCATGCCATCAAAAATCGTTCATATGACTTCACTACATTTGTCTGCTGCGCTACGGGGAACTGCCGGTGCATCAGACGATCCTTGCGTTTCGCAAGCGGCTGGCGACGATGTTCGAGGATCAGGAGCCTCGAAGCCTGGCGACGCGCGTCTTCGACTACCTGCTGACGCTGCTGATCGTCACCAACGTTGCCGGCATCATCCTGGAATCCGTCGACTGGATCCGCAGCGATTTCGCGCCGCAGCTCGATGCTTTCGAAGCGATCGCCACCGCCATCTTCGCGGTCGAATATGTGCTGCGGTTGTGGGCCTGCGTCGACTACCACACCGGCGCCTACACCGATCCGTTGTGGGGCCGGCTCCGCTATATGCGAAGTTTCTTTGCCATCGTCGATCTCGTGGCCGTATTGCCGGCTTTGCTTGGCGTGCTCGGTGCGGCCGATCTGCGCGTGCTGCGGCTGTTGCGGCTGTTGCGCTTGCTCAAACTGGTTCGTCACTCGAGCACTTTCGAAGTGCTGTGGTCGGTGTTGCGCGCCGAGGCGCGGTCGATTTTGGCGCTGGTGTTCGTGCTGTTCCTCACCGTCACCATCAGCGGCTCGCTGATGTATATGATGGAGGGCGAAGTGCAGCCGACGGTGTTCACGTCGATCCCGGTGGCGATGTGGTGGGCGGTTGAGACACTGACGACCGTCGGCTATGGCGACTATGTTCCGATCACCGTCATGGGCCGGTTTCTCGGCGGCGGCGTAGCAACCATCGGCATCGGTACCCTAGCGCTGTTCTCAGGCGTGATCACGACCGGCTTTATCGAACAGTTGAAGATCTACCGGGAGCAGCAGGGCAGACTCCACGTTGCCGTCAGCGACGGCACTTCGGTCGTCGAGGTCGATTACCGGACCAGCGGAAACGGTGGCGACGGAGCGATGACGGTAGCAGTGCCGACTCTTACGATCGCGGCCCATGCCTCGCGGGCGGCGTTCTGCCCGCATTGCGGTGGACTGCTGCCCGCGGCGTCGGCCGATGGCAATGGCCGCGAACAATCCCTGGGCGTTGCGCGCCGCTGACGCCGCCACTGGCGAGACGCGGCCTTAAGGATGGCAAATGTCAAATCCGCGCCACCAGCCGCTTCATCACATCGTGGACCAGCGCGAAATCGCCTGCGGCTTCGTCGTAGACCATCAGATCGCCTGTGGCGACATCGAAATAAGCGCCGACCAGTTGCAGGCTTTTATCCTCGACGCGTTTCCGGATTTCCTCAAACGTCAGCAGGTTGTTCAAGGTCGTGACGACCGAGGCCCGCTCGAGCCGGTGCAGATAATCGGATGGAGCGAACTTGCCGGCTGCATCGAGCGACTTGGCGGCCGGCTCGATCTGCGACATCCAGTTGTCGATGAAATCCCCGAACACCGGATGATCGCGGTGTTCGACAAATGCGCGGATGCCGCCGCACCGCGAATGCCCCATCACCATGACATATTTGACGTGGAGAATTTGCACGGCAAATTCGAGTGCGGCGGAGATGCCATGCGTGAGCCCCGAAGGCGTGTAGCGGGGCACGAGATTGGCGATGTTGCGCACCACGAACATCTCGCCGGGATGGGCGTCGAATATCACCTCCGGCGCAACCCGCGAGTCGCAGCAGCAGATCACCATGACCTCCGGCCGCTGGCCGGTTTCGGCAAGTTTTTGGTAGCGGCTGCGTTCGAGCGGCAGCCGCGTTTCGACGAAGTTCTGATAGCCGTCGAATAAATGTGTCGGGAATGTCATGCGGAGGCCTCGTCGGCTTTGGTGCGAATTCCCAAGGCCGACGTCACGGTCTCGGCCGCGATCCCGTCCTTGTCGGCTTGCTCGCTTGGTCGGCGCGGCAATTCCAGCTCTTCGAGCGTGCTCCGGCGCGGCGCTGCCGAACGCCGCCGTAGGTGCACGCGAATGAGCCCACGCTGCAGGAACCATGCGATCGAAATCAGGACGCTCAAGGCCGGCAGCAGCACGCCGAGGATCACAAAGGCTTCGGCGCTGGCGATGTGGTCGATCATCCAGTTGAAGTTCATCCCGAAGAAGCCGCTCAGCGCGGTCACCGGCAAAAAGACCAGCGACACTAGCGTCAAGCGGTTGATCTGCTCGCCTTGGCGCTGGGCAATGGCAGTGGCGTGGTCGTGCATGATGTCGGACATCCAGCGCCGGCGATCGTGGATCTCCCCTTCGACGTCCTCCACCTGGTCGGCGTATTCGTTCAACTCCGCGGCGCCGCCCTCGTCCATGCCGGGCACCGCCTCGATGCCGACGACCGCCGAGCGTACCGCGCTGCTGTAGCGATTGAAGCTCGACATGATCGATTGCAGCGCCCGCATCCGCCGCGACAATAACGCGACGTCCGCGGTCGCCGGATCCTTGTCGAGTTGCGCGCGCAACTCGTCGAGCGCCAGATCGAGGCCCTGGATTGCGTAATCGAGCGTACCGAGTAAAAGCTGCAGCAGAATCCCGGTCGCCGCGTAGCGGCTATTTTCCAGCCCCGCGATGCGTTCGCCGAACAGCTGGCGAATCTCGTCAAGTGCCGCCGCGGCGCCGCTCCAAATCGTCAGAACGTAATGCCCGCTGGCATACACATGCACTTCGTGCACGTTGCCCGACGGATCGGCGATCCAGGTCACCGACCGCAGCTTGTCGCTGCCGATATACATCCGGCCGGCCTGGCCGAACCGCAACGCCCAACCGATTTCGGAACTGTCGAGTCCTAAGGTGCTGAGAAGTTCCGTTCGCGTCCGCTCGTCGCCGTCATAGATATCCAGCCAGAACAATTGCCCGTCGCCGATGCGCTTGCGCATGTCGGTGGCGCCGGCTGCAAGCCGGACGCCGGAGATGTCGATCATCATCGCAACCACGACAACTCCCTCATCCGGCAGGCGATAATGGCGGCGTCACAAATCAGCCATCATAGGTTTGTGACAGGCATTCTCAACAATGATATGACGATGAAGGCCCACTATTCATGGAAGAAGTGACAGAAGATCGTCCAATGTCGCAAATGTCGCAATTGACCGAGCGTGTCGCGCGCCGGGTTCGCCACGAGACAAAGACGCGACTGCTTCAAGTTCGCGAAGTTAGCCAGATCACCCCCAAGATGGTGCGGGTCGTTGTTGGCGGAGACGCTTTAGCTGGCTTCATCAGCGCCGCCCATGACGACCATGTGAAGCTGTTCTTCCCGCATCCGGGCGAGGACAAACCGGTCCTGCCGACGCCAAGCCCGAATGGGCCGGTGTATCCGGAAGGCGTGCAGCGGCCGGCCGCCCGCGATTACACGCCGCGGCGCTATGACGCCGCCGCCAATACGCTTACCGTCGATTTCGTGCTGCACGGCGACGGCCCGGCCGCAGCCTGGGCAGCGCAGGCGCGACCTGGGAGCTTCCTCGGGGTCGGCGGCCCGCGCGGCTCCTTTATCGTGCCCGACGATTTCGATTGGTTCCTTCTGGCCGGCGACGAGGCGGCGCTGCCGGCGATCGGCCGCCGGCTGGATGAATTGCCGGTCGGCACGCGCGCCATCGTCGTTGTGGAAATCGCCGATGCGGCGGAGGAGCAACGCTTCGACACGCGCGCGCGCGTTGAGACCCATTGGCTGCATCGCGACGGCGCCGAACCGGGCAATCATCTCTTGTTGCAAAAGGCGCTTACGGAATTGTCGCTGCCGGGCGGCGACGGCTATGCCTGGATCGCGGCGGAAGCCTCGGTTGCCAAGGCGCTGCGCCGCTTCCTCATCGACCAGCGCGGCGTGCGCAAGGATCGGGTGAAGGCCGCCGCCTATTGGAAGCGCGGCGCGGTGGCCGTCCACGAAACTTACGACGACTAACGCCCTTCATCAGTGCCACCACGGCAGAATTCGGGTGTGAACACTACGGTTTTCTCCGTAGCGTTGCCGCTCGCGCTCGGTGGCTGCGCGGCCCATCTTGGTACTTACGGACGACCGCACCCGGTCGACGGGCAGGAGAAGTTTCCGTGGGAATGGCTGCGCCAACTCATTCGGCGGTAAAAACTCCACGCATCTTCTACGGCTGGTATGTCGTCGCGGCGACGTTTGCCGTCACCTTCGTCGGTTTCGGCGGCGCTTATTCGTTCAGCGCCTTTCTCGTCTCGCTGCAGCAAGACTTCGGCGCCTCGCGCGGCTCGGTGTCGCTGGTCTTTTCAATCGCCGGCTTTTTCTACTTCGGTCTCGGCGTCATCACCGGACCGCTAGCCGACCGTTTCGGGTCGCGGCGTCTGGCCGTCGGCGGAATGCTGCTGACCGCGATCGGCTTCGGTTTCGCGAGCGTAGCGCAGAACCTAATCGAAGTTTATGCGGCTTATGGTCTCGGCGTCGGCCTGGGCATCGGTTGCTCTTATGTACCGATCGGCGCAGTGACGCGGTGGTTCGTCAGACGCCGCGGCTTTGCCGGCGGTCTCGCGGTGAGCGGCATCGGGGTCGGCACGCTGGTTGTGCCGCCGCTCGCTTCGCTCCTGATAACCGCGCTCGGTTGGCGCGAGACTTACCTGATCTTCGGAATCGCCGCCGTCGTCGTCGGCGCGGGAATGGCGCTGCTGATCGAGGACGATCCCCGTGGCCGCGGCCTCAATGCCGACGGCGATCCGGCGCCGGCGGCAAGCCAAGTGATTGCGGCCGCCGGAATCCCGGTTGGCAAAGCGATCACGTCGCCGCGCTTCATCGGACTTTACGGCGCCTGTTTCATCTGCTCGTTCGGCTTGTTTGTGCCGTTCGTGCATCTCGTGCCTTATGCGCTCGACGGCGGCGTGCCGCAGTCGGCAGCCACACTGCTGGTCGGCGCCATCGGCGTCGGCAGTACCGCCGGGCGTTTCTTTCTCGGCGGACTTGCCGACCGGTTCGGCCGGCCGCTGTCGTTCCTCGCCATGTTCGTCGGCATGGGGCTGTCATTCATCATTTGGCTGTTCGCGCAGAGCCTGTGGCCGCTCGCGCTGTTTGCGCTGGTCTACGGCGTGTTCTACGGCGGCTTTGTCGCACTCGCGCCGGCGATCGTGACCGACTATTTCGGCGGACGGCACGCCTCGAGCCTGATCGGCATTCTGTATACCAGCGTCGCCCTCGGCACGCTGATCGGGCCGAGCGCCGCCGGCTTCGCCTTCGACGTCAGCAAGAGCTATACGCTGCCGATTCTGCTCAGCGCCGCCGCTTACGGGGCAGCGGTAGTCGTTCTCGCGGCTACGGCGAGGGCGGGGGTGTCGCGGTCGGGCGAGCAGGCGTAGTTTCAGATCGACGGACCGTAGGTGGTCAATGTCCACTACGGGGCACAACCAGAAATCAAATATGCTTGAACACTCACTTGGCCCGGCTGGGGCCGCGGGATGGGCGAGTTCGTGCTCAACAATTATCTCGAAGTAAAGGCCGTCGCCACGGCGCTGTAAGCAAATAGTCGCGATCATGAACTCCCCGGGGCGAGCGCGCTTGCCCCGAGCTGGCCACTTCGGCCGCAGATTGATGCCCGTCGCATCGGCGCCGGTTCCACATCCGCAATCCAACGATCGCTATGCCGCAAATTCGGACAGCGAAGCCACCGCGCGCTGCTCTAGAATGACTGCACCTTGCCGCCTGGCAATATCGACGGCGGTTGCGAAGGCTGATTGTGCTTCGGTCTTGTTGCTACGATCGAGAGAGAGCAAGCACTCGCCGCGCAAGCGATAGATCTCAGGCAGATAGATGCCGATGCCTGCTTCGTCGATGCCCCCAATCGCGCGGTCAAGATGAGGAAGCGCGTCGGCAGGCCGGCCGGCAGCAAGCAGCACTTCCGCCGCGAGGCCGAGATAGTATTGCGGCAGCGGACCGATCGCGGTGGCGTTGGCGATTTCGGCGTCGATCAGCCGGACGGCATCCGCGACGGCTGCGCCGGTTGCCGTCGCCCATGCGACCACAATCTGGCTGCTTGCGCGCCATGGCGGCAGGCCGAACTTGTCCGCTAGAGCGGCGGCGCGGCTGGCCGTCGTATAGGCAGCGTCGCGGTCTCCTCCGAGCTGGTAGCCGATGCCCACGTTGTGCAGTCCATGTGCGAGGCTGTTCGGATGATCGAGCGTTTCGGCGAGCGCGATTGCCTGCGTGAAATGCTGCCTTGCGTGTTGTTCTTCGCCCGAAAGCTGCCACGAGTTGCCACATTGGCCATACGCACAGACGCCGGGATCGTGGCCGCCAAACGCGTGCGCAAGGTGGCGGTGCGCCGTCATGTCGTAAAGCGCGATGACGCGCTGGCAGCCCTCCAGCGCGTCGCGAACATCGCCACGGAAATGCGATGTGGAAAACTGACAATGATAGGCTTCGAGCAGCAGCTCGCGATCGCCGGACTGTTGCGCCAGCGTCACCAGTTCGCCGGCGCGGTCGCGCGCCAACGCCGTCTTGCGTCTCAGATTCGCGTTAATCCAAAGGCCCCATTTGGCCTGGAAGGATGCGCGGCCGTCGCCGAGTTCCTCACCTATCTCGCCGGCTTTGGTGTAGGCCTTTTCGGCTTGAATGCTCTGCAGGCCGTGCGCGACCACCAACGCCGAACCAAGTTTTAGCCAGAACTCCAGTTGCCGGCGTCGGCCGTTTTGAGGCGCCAGACCTTCGGCGAGCTTGAGACCAGCCGAGAAATGCGCGATCGCTTCCACGTAGGCCGAGCGGTTCACGGCCTGCTCGCCGGCGCGCATGCGGTAATCGCAAGCGGGAGAGAACAGTCCCGCTTCGCCGAAATGGTAGGCCAGCAATTCCGGCTCGTTCGCCGTCAGTTCGGGGAAGCGTTGTTCGAGCGCGCGAGCGACACGCTCGTGCAATTCCCGCCGGCGCGCAAGAAGCAAACTCTCATAAGCGGCGTCGCGCACCAGTGCATGCTTGAAACTGAATCTGCGTTCCAGATCGCGCCCCTCGGGAAAAACGATTTCCGCCGCGACCAGTTTCGCCAGCGTAGTTTCGATCTCAACTTCGCGTCTCGGGGCAACCGCCTCAAGAAGCGTAAGCGCAAACTGCCGGCCGATGACGGCGGCGATCTGCGCAGTTTCACGAGCCTCGCCGAGACGGTCGAGGCGCGCCATGAGTGAGTCTTTGAGCGTGGCGGGGACAGATGCGCCGTCTTCGCCCGCCGATTCCATTACACTCTTGGTCAATTCCTCGGCGAACAGCGGGACGCCGTCAGTCTTGGCAACAATTGCCGCGACTGTTTGCGCCGATAGCCCGCTTGACGCGGCTACGCCCGCGACTAACTCGGTGCACTCCTCGCGGCCAAGACGCCTAAGCCCCAGCAACGTCGAGTGCGGCCGCGCCGCCCACGGCGGCGCAAAATCCGTCCGCGCAGTGACCAGAACGAGCAAGCGTGCCTGCCCGATGCTGTCCGACATGCGTGTCAGCATTTCGAGCGTGGTGGCGTCGATCCAATGCGCATCCTCTACGATCAGAAGCATCGGCCGAGCTTCACCCAAGCGAACAATCTCATCGACCATGAGCGCTATCGTTGCGGTTTTGCGCTGCGCCGGAGTCAGCGATGTTGACGCCGGCGGCGCGTCCGGAATCGACAGAAGTTCGGCCAGCAATGGAATTGCGGACGTATCCGATGCCGCTCGATGCGAGAACAACGCGCCGAGCTTCTGCATCCGAACTTGAGGAAGATCAGCGGCGGCAAATCCCGCCGTGCGCGAGATGTGTTGGATCACCGGGTAAAGCGCGCTGTCGCTGTGATACGACGAGCACTGCAAATAGATGCAGCCGTGTCGCTCGCCGGCAATGGCTTCCTGCAGCGCCTCGACGGAGCGGGATTTGCCGATCCCCGGCTCCCCGATCAACGCAACGATCTGCCCTTCGCCCCCACGCGCCAGACGCCAGCGGTCGAGTATCAGCCCCAATTCATGCGCGCGGCCAACAAACGGGGTCGTGGCGCCGGTGCGGTTCGCTGCGAAACGGGTCACAACCGCCGCTTCGCCGACGACACGCCAAACCGGCATCGGGCGCGCAAAGCCTTTTAGATCGTGGTCGCCGGTCGGTTCGAGTTCGAATAGACCTCGAACGAGATTTTGCGTTGTCTCGCTGACGAGAATGCAATCCGCCTCGGCGAGCGCCTGTAGACGCGCGGCGAGGTTGGGGGTTTCACCGACGATGGTCCGCTCCTGCGCCGAGCCGGTGCCGATGATTTCACCAACGACGACAAGACCGGTTGCGATGCCGATCCGCGTCTGCATGCGCGAGCCATCGGGCATTTCGATAGCGCCGACTTCCGACAGGATTCCAATCGCGGCGCGAACGGCGCGTTCGGCCGCATCCTCGAAGGCGCGGGGAAAACCGAAATAGGCGAGCACGCCGTCGCCCATGAACTTGGCGACAAAACCGCTGTAACGCCCGATCGCGCCGGCCACCGCGTCCTGGTATCGCCGGATCAGGCCGCCGAGCAGCTCCGGATCGAGCTTCGCCGACAGCGCGGTCGAGCCGACCATATCGGCGAACATCACGGTCACTTGCCGCCGCTCGGCATCGCTGGAGCCGGATTTCTCCGCGGCAATCGATTCCTCGGCGGCGGGGAGCGATATTGGGGCCGCCTCGGTGTTCCGCGCCGCGATCGCCTTCAAAAGCCGGCGGCGATTGCCAAGCGAGACACCGAGTTGTTCCAGGTCATGGTCATCAAGGTCCGGCAGGATATCGAGGTCGACGTCGCTCGCCTCGAAGGCAACCGCGTATTGTTCGAGATTGTTCTTGTGCAACCAGTCGCGAAGATCGCTCATGCAGATGTGCGGAGAAGTTTCACCGGTGGTGCAAAAAAGGCAACGATCATACCACTTTCCCGGCAGCGCGTATCAACCGCGAGTCTAGACCATCGCGGCGTATACCAGCGTACGAAACAGCTGCCGGAAATAGTCGCGCTGGCCCGGCCCCTGGATCAGCATGATCGCGACCAGCTCTTCCTTGGGCGCGACCCAGAACGCGGTGCCGGCGAGCCCGCCCCAGGAATATTCGCCCACTGAGCCCGGCGTCAGGGCCAGCCCGGTTTCGGTCCGCACCGAGAAGCCCAAGCCGAAGCGGTGCCCCGGCTGCAGCAAGTTGGTGTTGGCGATCCGCACATTTGGGCCGAGATGATCGGCGGTCATGTAGTCGAGCGTTTTGCGGCCGATAATACGGACATCGCCGTGCGCGCCGCCGCCTTGGAGCATCAGCGCGAACCGCAAATAATCGTCCATCGTCGAATACAGACCGCCGCCACCGGATTCGAAACGCGGCGGGGCGGAAATCTCGACGAGCTGCACCGGCTTGCCGTTGTCGGGATCGCGTTCGAACGGTTCGGCCAGGCGCTCGGCCTTGTCCGGCGGCAGGTAGAAGGCGGTGTCACTCATGCCGAGCGGAGCAATGATCCGCTCGTGCAAAAACGCGCCTAGGCGCTGCCCGGAGACGATTTCAACGACGCGGCCGATCACGTCAGTGGAGTGGCTGTAGTACCACGAAGCTCCGGGTTGATCGATCAGCGGGAGGTTAGCGAGTTCGGCGACGAATTGCGAGGTCGACAGATCGTGCGCCAGGAAGGCTTTGGCGTTGGTCGGATCGGGTGCGAACAAATTCGATTGGCCATAGAGGCGTTGCACCGCTGAATTGCCGGTGAACGCATAGGTCAATCCGGATGTGTGGCGCAAAAGATCCTGGATGGTTATGGCTTTTTCGGCCGCGACCAGGTCGAGCTTGCCGTTGTTCTCGACCCCGACTTTCATGTTGCCGAATTCCGGAATGAATTTTGTGACCGGATCGCCGACGAAGAGCTTGCCTTGCTCGACCAGCATCATCAGCGCCGCCGAAACAATCGGCTTGGTCATGGAATAAATGCGGAAGATGGCATCGGCGGGCAGCGGCGGGCCGCCGGGGCGCAGCGCCCCAAAGTTGCGGCGGTAAGCGACTTTGCCGCCGCGCGCGATCGCCGTCGCGACGCCCGGCACATGCTTCGCCTCGACTTCGCGCTGCATGATGGCGGACAGCCGGTCGAGACCGGCGGCGTGGAACCCGGCTTCTTTCGGTTCTACGGCGGGCGGCGTTTGCAGGCGCGGATGTTCGTTCATGTTCGCTCCCGGCGTCTTTTATTATCGGCAGGCCGAGCCTGCCTCAGTCCGGAAGATCATGCAATGCGGCGCCGGCTGCCACGCCGCGCGCCGGCTGCCGTCAAAACGCGGCTTAAGTTAGAAGGTCGCCGGGACGAAGTGATTGAGCAGCGCCAGTCCGACCAGCAGCACGAGACCGATGCCCAGACTCCAGCCGATGAGTTTCTTCTCTATCGGCAGCAGCGGCTCGACCGGGGCGTCGCGCAGTTCCTTGCGGATGTCAGTTTCGGACATGATGGTGTTCCTTTCAGCGGCGGATCACTCGCGATTTCAGCTCGCCAGCGGCGGGTTTATGCCGCTGAAGAAGAGCCATGAGATCAAGAGGCCTACCCAGACGACAAAACCGAATAGGGTGACCAGGTAAACGGCCGCGAGCTTGCCGAAGCCCTCCTGCCACAGCGTTTTGAAGTTCGACAAAACGCCGATCGAGAAGAAGGTCAGGATGAAGAAGATCACGCGGAAGGTATTAGCCTCGCCGATCGCCGCGGGCACCTTCTTGGCAATGTCGGCCGGTGTGCCGAGCGCGAGGTAAAGACCGACCGCAAACGTGATCAGAAAGCCGATGATGAATTTCGGGAAGCGCTGCCAGATTTCGCCGACGCTCGCTTTCGCCTGCCCGGGCACGACGTTGATGTGGTTGGTCCAGATGTAACCGAGCACAAACGCCCAGATGCCGATGAAGATGTCGATGAACACCTTGATCGTGGTGGCAGTACCGAGAATCCAGCCCGGCTGATAGTTGACGCCTTCCGCGGCGTTTTTCGCCAGAATGAGTGACTCCGTGATGCCGCCAGCGGCGACTGCCGCGCCGTCGGTCTTGACCGCAAGCCCGATCCAGGCGCCGGCAACCAGCGGCTCATGTGAGAGGAACGCCTGTGCGAGAAACGGAAGGATCAGGACTTCGACCACTGCGAAAATGACGACCAGCGACGATACCAGGACCGGCACGATCGGCCGTGCGCGGATGGCGCCGCCGACCGCGATCGCCGCCGACACGCCGCAAATCGAGATGCCCGAGGCAAGGGGCGCCGCCCATTCGCGGCTGAAGCCGAACCATTTGCGGGCGACGAAGTACACCACCGCCCAATAGATCAGATAGGCCTCGACAATGGCGGCGACGCCGCGCAGGAGAAGGGAACTCGCAAGGCTGAGCTTGCCCGCGGCCGTCACCGCGATGAAGCCGCCGAGGATGACGATGGCGATCTTGATGTAGAGTTCCGGCCGCACCGCTTCCTTGATCGCCTCGGCAAAGCGCGGAAAAAAGTTGGCGATGATCAAGCCGGCGATGAGCGCGAAGATGTAGCCGCCTTCGCCGGTAAGCTTCAGCGACCAATTGATGCCGAACTTCTGCTGCTCGGCCGGCGTCACCGCCGCGAAATTGGCGTAGTTGCCGATCACCCAGCTGGCGTAGGCGATCCAGAACACGGCGGTGAAAGCGAGCGCGAATTTGGTCACGTTGCTTTTGAGCGCAGCCGCGCCGGCGCTGAGCACGACAAGCAGCGCGACGTAAGTGGCGATCAGCGCGCCGACGCCGCCCAGCGAGGCGAAGCTCGTCGACGTCGCCTTCAGCGCCTGGCCGAGATTAATCCAGACCGACGTGGTCACGACCCAGCCGATCAGGTCGACATTCACCAATGCGGCCAAGGCCAGTACGAAAATGGCCAAGCCGAGCACAACTGCAAGCCAGTCTTCGTTGATCGGTGCGGTGACGCCGTCCGCGCGAGGGGGTGCGATATTATTGAGCCATGTGTCAGACATAAAAACCCCGGGAAAAAACTTTCTCAAGCTAGAAATCATTGATCCGCAATGGGAAAGTCAATGCGTAAGCCAAAATAAGATGGACTTGTTTGAACGGCACTGCTTGCGGCGAATGAAATCATCTCCAATATCCCGTATTTGGAACAAAATTTTCCGGGTTAGCGCCCCCTAAACCCTGAACCGCTGGGCTGAATATAGCCCGCGGCGCGGCCCCACGCCGGATTAACCCCGCGGCATAATGCGTCGTAAATTCTTTATCGGGCCAGTTCCCTGGTCGATTTTGCTACGCTAAGTTGCTGACGCACAAAGATTCCTTCGGGAACGATAAAAGAGTCTGGGGACGGAAATCGAATGATTGCAAAGTCGTTGTCGGTCCAATCGGACGCGGCAAAGTCGCCGGCGTCGCGATGGAGACAGCTCGCCTGCGGCATGGTCTGCATGGTGATGATCGCCAACCTGCAATATGGCTGGACGCTCTTCGTCAATCCGATCGATCAGAAATATCAATTCGGCGCGCCGGCCATCCAAGTCGCCTTCAGCGTCTTTATTGCCACCGAGACGTGGCTGGTTCCCATCGAAGGCTGGTTCGTCGATCGTTTCGGTCCCCGCGCCGTGGTTGCGGTCGGCGCTGTGCTGGTCGCGCTCGCCTGGACGCTCGACTCGGTCGCAAGTTCGCTCGCCGAGTTCTATATCGCCGCGGCGATTTCCGGTGTCGGCGCTGGCGCCGTTTATGGCACCTGCGTCGGCAATGCGCTCAAATGGTTTCCCGACCGGCGCGGACTGACCGCCGGTCTGACGGCTGCTGGATTTGGCGCCGGCACGGCGCTGACGGTCATTCCGATCCGCAACATGATCCTCGCCCACGGCTATCAATCGGCGTTTCTGTGGTTCGGGATCGGGCAGGGCCTCGTTATTCTGTTGTTGTCGCAGTTGTTGCGCGCGCCGCAGCCGGGGGAGACGCCAAAGCCCGCGGCGCGGTTGACGCAGGCGTTACGCGATTCCACGCCGCTCGAAATGCTGCGTTCGCCGATTTTTTGGGTCCTGTACGTCATGTTCATTATGGTCTCGGCTTCGGGGCTGATGGCGACCGCGCAAATTGCGCCAATCGCCAAGGACTTTCATCTCGCCGACAATGAAGTGACGATTTTGTTCGTCACCGCGAGCACGCTCAGCGCAGCGCTGGTGATCGACAACATCTTGAACGGTCTGGCGCGTCCGTTCTTCGGCTGGATCTCCGACTTCATCGGCCGCGAAAATACCATGGCGATCGTGTTCACCCTCGGCGCGGTGGCCTATTGGGGGTTGGGCGAGTTCGGGCACACGCCGTATATGTTCATTCTCATGGCGGGGCTGATCTTCTTCACCTGGGGAGAAATCTTCAGTCTGTTTCCGTCGACCTGCACCGACACCTACGGGTCGAAATACGCCACGACCAATGCTGGGCTTCTGTACACGGCAAAGGGAACCTCCGCCTGGGTCGTGCCGCTGACCAGTCTTCTGAAGGACTATAGCGGCCACTGGCATTGGGTGTTCACGACTGCAACCATCATGAACCTGATAGTTGCGGCGCTGGCGTTGTTCGTGCTCAAGCCGATGCGCCAGCGCGCTCTCAAGAACGGCTGAAGTTTTGCGGCGGGACCCACGGGGCTAGCTTTGCGCCGGCCGGACGGCTATGACGTCTGCTAGGCTGGAATAATGTATACCAGCGGCGAAAGTGGTGGAAAAACAAAGGGCGGAAACGGTGCTGACGGAGCTCGAAGATCGGCGGCTTGCGGTCGACCCGCTGGCGAGCCCGGCGCGCTTTAAGGAGCAGGCTTACACCGCCATCCGCAACGCCATTGCCGCCATGGACGTTTACCGCGACCGGGCCGAGATCCGCCTCGACGAGCGGCAGTTGGCATTGGATTTGGGAATCAGCCGCACGCCAGTGCGCGAAGCCATGGCGCAGCTCGAGCGCGAGGGTTTCGTCCGCTCGGTGCCGCGTCGCGGCGTCTATGTGGTGCGCAAAACCAGGCGCGAGGTCATTGAATTGATCACGGCCTGGGCGGCGCTCGAAAGCATGGCGGCGCGGCTGATCACCGAAACTGCGGAAGCCGGCGAGATCGCCGGTTTGCGGCGCATGTTTGCCACCTTCGAGAACGGGGTCGCGCGCGCGCATCTCGACGAATATTCGCAGCTCAACATCGAGTTTCACCAGTCGATCATCCGCATGAGCCGCAATTCCGTGCTCATCAATCTCGCCGAGAATCTGTTCACTCATATGCGCATGATCCGAAGGAAGACGATCGGCGAGAAAGATCGCGCCGATCGCTCGATCCGCGACCACATGCACATCATCGAGGCCTTGGAGGCGCACGACACCGCGCGTGCGGAAACGCTGGTGCGCGATCATGCGCTCGGGCTTGCCGAGCACGTCGCGGCATACGCCGATTATCTGGACTGAAGAGTAAACGATTAGGAGCCACCTATGGCTGACGCAGCTATAAAAGACAAAGGCGCAACGGCACCCGCCGCCGCCGAGCGGGAGCTGACCGACGGTTTTCATCTCGTCATCGATGCGCTCAAGCTCAACGGGCTCCACACCATCTACGGCGTGCCCGGCATCCCGATTACGGATTTGGGCCGGATGGCGCAGGCCGCCGGCCTGCGCGTCATCTCCTTCCGGCACGAGCAGAACGCCGGCAACGCGGCGGCGATTGCCGGCTTCCTGACCAAAAAACCGGGCGTCTGTCTCACCGTTTCCGCGCCCGGCTTTCTTAACGGGCTCGCCGCGCTCGCAAATGCTACCACCAATTGCTTCCCGATGATCCTGATCTCCGGCTCTTCCGAGCGGGAGATCGTTGACCTGCAGCAGGGCGACTACGAGGAGATGGATCAACTCGCCATCGCCAGGCCGCTGTGCAAGGCGGCGTTTCGCGTGCTCCATGCCGCCGACATCGGCATCGGCGTGGCGCGCGCCATCCGCGCCGCCGTATCCGGCCGCCCGGGTGGCGTCTATCTCGACCTGCCGGCAAAGCTGTTCGGGCAGGTGATGGATGCCGAGGCCGGCGCCAAATCGCTGTTCAAAGTCATCGATCCGGCGCCGGCGCAGCTGCCGGCCGCGAGCGCGGTCAAGCGCGCACTCGACGTGCTCAAAGGCGCCAAGCGTCCGCTGATCATTCTCGGCAAGGGGGCGGCCTATGCGCAGGCCGACGACGCGATCCGGGCGCTGGTCGAAAAAAGCGGCGCTCCGTTTCTGCCCATGAGCATGGCCAAGGGGCTGTTGCCCGACACCCATCCGCAATGCGCCGGCGCGGCGCGCTCGACGGTGCTCAAAGAGGCCGATGTCGTGATGCTGATCGGCGCGCGGCTGAATTGGCTGCTCTCGCACGGCAAGGGCAAGACCTGGGGCGAACCGCATTCCAAGAAATTCATACAGATCGACATCGAACCCAAAGAGATGGACTCGAACGTCGAAATCGCCGCCCCCGTGGTCGGCGATATCGGCTCCTGCGTCGCGGCGCTGCTTGCCGGCATGGACGCCAAATGGCCTGCCCCACCGGCCGAATGGATCAACACTGTCACGGCGAAGAAGGAAGAGAACATCGCCAAGATGGCGCCGCGGCTCATGAACAACGCGGCGCCGATGGATTTCCACGGCGCGCTCGGCGCGCTGCGCACCGTCGTCAAAGAGCGGCCCGACATCATCCTGGTCAACGAAGGCGCCAACACGCTCGACCTCGCCCGCGGCGTCATCGACATGTATCAGCCGCGCAAGCGGCTCGACGTCGGCACTTGGGGCGTCATGGGAATCGGCATGGGCTATGCGATCGCCGCCGCCATCGAGACCGGCAAACCGGTGCTGGCGGTGGAAGGCGACAGCGCCTTCGGTTTCTCCGGCATGGAAGTCGAGACGATCTGCCGCTACGAGTTGCCGGTCTGCACGGTCGTGTTCAACAACAACGGCATTTATCGCGGCACCAACGTCAACCCTGCGGGCGGCGCCGATCCCGCGACCACCGTGTTCGTCAAAGACGCGCGCTACGACAAAATGATGGAAGCTTTCGGCGGCGTCGGCGTGCAGGTGACGACGCCGGATGAGCTGCTGCGTGCCGTCAACAAAGCGCTCGACTCAGGCCAGCCGACGCTGATCAACGCCGTGATCGATCCGGCGGCCGGCACCGAGAGCGGCCGCATCGGCAACCTCAATCCGCAAAGCGTAGTGCGCAAGAAGTAAGGAGCCCCCGTCATGGCAACGCGTAACAAAGCAAAGTCCAAAGCGGCTGCAAAAAAGTCTGCAAAGAAAGTCGTGAAGCTCCCGGCCAAAAAGCCGGCGGCAAAGACCGCGCACAAGAACGGCGTGCCGCGGCCGTCGTCGAAGCCTTCAACAAGACCTTCAACAAAACCTTGGGGCCAGGCTGGTCGGGCGCTCGACGGCGTGCGCGTTCTCGACTTCACTCACGTGCAATCGGGGCCGACGTGCACGCAGCTGCTGGCCTTCATGGGCGCCGACGTGATCAAGGTGGAGCGGCCCGGCGTCGGCGACGTCACGCGCGGTCAGCTCCGCGACGTCAAAGGCGCCGACAGTCTCTATTTCACCATGCTCAATGGCTCAAAGCGCTCGATCACGCTCGATTCCAAGCACCCCAAAGGCAAAGAAATTCTCGAGCGGCTCGTCAAGGAATGCGACGTGCTGGTGGAGAATTTCGCCCCCGGCGCGCTCGACCGCATGGGACTAACCTTCGCGCACATTCACAAGCTCAATCCGCGTATGATCGTCGCGTCGGTGAAGGGCTTCGGCCCCGGTCCGTATGAAGACTGCAAGGTCTACGAGAATGTCGCCCTATGCGCCGGCGGCTCGGCGTCGACCACCGGCTTTCGTGACGGACCGCCGCTCGTCACGGGCGCCCAGATCGGCGATTCCGGAACCGGCTTGCATCTCGCGCTCGGCATCGTGACGGCGCTCTATCAGCGCACGCGCACCGGCCGCGGTCAGAAAGTGCTTTGCGCCATGCAGGACGGCGTCCTCAATTTGGCGCGCGTCAAACTGCGCGACCAGCAGCGCCTCAAACACGGTCCGCTGGCCGAATACAGCCAGTATGGCGAAGGCATTGCATTCGGCAAAGCGACGCCGCGCGCCGGCAACGATTCCGGCGGCGGCCAGCCGGGCTGGATTCTCAAGTGCAAAGGCTGGGAGAGCGACCCCGACGCCTACGTCTATTTCATCACCCAGGCGCCGGTGTGGGGCGAGATTTGCGATCTCATCGGCAAGCCGGAATGGAAGACCGATCCGGATTTCGCCACGCCGCCGGCGCGGCTGCCGCGGCTGCGCAAAATCTTCGACACCATCGAGCAATGGACCATGACCAAGAGCAAATTCGAGGTCATGGATATCTGCAACCAGCACGACATCCCGGTGGGCCCGATCCTCTCGATGAAGGAGATCGCCGAGGAGCAGTCGTTGCGCGCGACCGGAACCGTGGTCGAAGTCGATCATCCCAGGCGTGGGCCGTATCTCACCGTGGGCAACCCGATCAAATTGTCCGACTCGCCGCCCGACGTGCGCCGTTCGCCGCTCCTTGGCGAACACACCGATGAAGTGCTACGCGAAGTGCTGCGCTATTCGGCGAACGAGATCGGCGAAATCAAAGCGTCGGGCGCCATCAGCGCGGCGGATAAGAAAGCGGAAGCGGCGTAGGATTGTCATGCTCGGGCTCGTCCCGGTATCCCGCTCAGAGCGACGTGACATTTGAAACGGCATCGCCGCGACAAGCGCGGCGATGACGACAGTCAAAGGGTTCGGATCGAATGCGTATTGTTGTTCACGGTCAGCAGGCGTTCGGCAAAGCGGTGCTGGAAGCACTGCTCAAACGCGGCGAGGACGTGATTGCCGTCTATGTCGCGCCGGAAAAACCCGGCGCCAAGGCCGATCCGCTGAAAGAAGCGGCGGTGGCCGCGAAGCTGCCGGTTTATCAGCCGGAAACCTATAAAAAACCGGAGGTGTGGGCGGAATTCAAAGCGCTCAAGCCGGATTTGCAGGTAATGGCTTTTGTCACGCTGTTCGTTCCGGAGGAATTCCTCAACGTTCCGACCCACGGCTCGATCCAGTATCATCCATCGCTGTTGCCGGCCTATCGCGGCGCCAGCGCGATCAACTGGCCGATCATCAAGGGCGAGAAGGAGACCGGTCTGTCGATCTTCTGGCCCGACAACGGGCTCGATACCGGCGACGTCCTGCTGCAGAAAAAGACGCCGATCAGCGACACCGACACGCTCGGCACCGTCTATTTCGACCGGCTCTTTCCGATGGGCGTCGACGCCATGCTGGAGGCGGTCGATCTGGTCAAGGCCGGCAAAGCGCCGCGCATCAAGCAGGACGAAGCCAAGGCCACCTACGAGGGCCGCTGCGGCACCGACAATGCCCGCATCGATTGGGGCAAGCCCTGGGAGCAGATCGACCGGCTGATACGCGGCTGCAATCCGGCGCCCGGCGCCTGGACCGCGCTCGATGGCAAGCAACTGAAAATCTTCGACGCCAAGCCGCTGCCGGCCAAAGATCCGAAAGGGATCGGCGGCAAGGTCGGCGAAATCGTCGCGATCGAGGGCGACGGGTTCACCGTCGTCTGCGCCGATGGGCGTTTCAAGATCACGCGCGTGCAACCCGCCGACGGCAAGAAGATCGACGCCGGCGAATGGGCGAAAACCGCAAACCTCGCGGTCAAAGCGCGCTTCACCTGACCGGTCCGCTCCGTTTCTTTGAAGCTTCCCTCACTCGTTCACCGATTGGATCGTCCAACAATGGCCGCCTCGCAACATCAAAATCCGAAGTCCGATATCGAAATCTCTCAAGCCGCCAAGCCGCGGCGCATCGTCGACGTCGCCAAGGACAAGCTCGGCATCGCGCCGGAAAACCTCGAACCCTACGGCCACTACAAGGCCAAGGTATCGATGGATTTCATCAAATCGCTCAAGGGCAAGAAAAACGGCAAGCTGATCCTGGTCACCGCGATCACGCCGACGCCGGCGGGCGAGGGCAAGACCACGACCACGGTGGGCTTAACCGACGCGCTCAATCACATCGGCAAGAAGGCGATGCTGTGCCTGCGCGAGCCGTCACTCGGGCCTTGCTTCGGCGTCAAGGGCGGCGCTGCCGGCGGCGGCTATGCGCAGGTGGTGCCGATGGAGGACATCAACCTGCATTTCACCGGGGACTTTCATGCCATTACTTCGGCGCACAACCTGTTGTCGGCGCTCATCGACAATCACATCTACTGGGGCAATGCGCTGGGCCTCGACAGCCGCCGCGTCGCCTGGCGCCGCGTCCTCGACATGAACGATCGCGCGCTGCGCGAGATCGTCTGCTCGCTCGGCGGTGTCGCCAACGGCTATCCGCGCGAAGCCGGCTTCGACATCACGGTGGCGTCCGAAGTGATGGCGATCTTCTGTCTCGCCAACGATCTCGACGACCTGAAAACCCGGCTCGGCAACGTCATCGTCGGCTATACGCGCGAGCGCAAACCGGTCCGCGCCAGCGAACTGCACGGGCACGGCGCCATGGCGGCGCTGTTGAAAGACGCGATCGCGCCCAATCTGGTGCAGACGCTGGAAGGTACGCCGGCTTTCATTCATGGCGGCCCGTTCGCCAATATCGCCCACGGCTGCAATTCGGTGTCGGCGACCACGACCGCGCTCAAGCTTGCCGATTACGTGGTCACCGAGGCCGGCTTCGGCGCCGATCTCGGCGCCGAGAAATTCCTCGACATCAAATGCCGCAAAGCCGGCTTGAATCCGGATTGCGTCGTCATCGTCGCCACCATCCGCGCGCTGAAGATGCACGGCGGCGTCAAGAAAGAGGATTTGAAAAAAGAAAATCTTGCCGCGCTCGAAGCCGGCATGTCGAACCTCCAGCGCCACGTCGAGAACATCAAGAAGTTCAATCTGCCGGCGGTGGTATCGATCAACCGTTTTTCCGCCGACACGGATGCGGAAATCGCGCTGGTCAAGGAAAAATGCAAGGCGCTCGGCGTCGAGGCGCTGATGGCCGATCACTGGGCGATGGGCGGCGAGGGCGCGGTCGACGTCGCCAAGGCGGTGGTGAAAATCATCGACGAGGGCAAGGCCGATCTGAAGCTGCTCTACGGCGACGACACGCCGCTGTTCGAAAAGGTGCGCACCATCGCCAAGGAGATTTATCGCGCCGACGACGCCACCGCCGACAAGTCGGTGAAGGATCAGCTCAAAACCTGGGAGGAGATGGGCTTCGGCAAACTACCGGTCTGCATCGCCAAGACCCAGTATTCGTTCTCGACCAATCCGGATGCCAAGGGTGCGCCGACCGGCTTCACCATTCCGGTGCGCGAGGTGCGGCTCTCGGCCGGCGCCGAATTCGTGGTCGCGATCTGCGGAGAGATCATGACTATGCCGGGGCTACCGAAAGTGCCGGCCGCCGATTCGATCGATATCGGCGCCGATGGTAAGATCGTTGGATTGTTCTAGGGAGAAATGACCATGTTGAAGTTCTATTTCAGCGGCGCACCCAATCCGACCAAGGTTGCGTTGTTCCTCGAAGAGGCCGGGCTGCCTTACGAAGCCATCCCGGTCGATACCCGCAAGGGCGATCAGCACAAGCCGGAATATCTCGCGATCAATCCGAACGCCAAGGTGCCGGCGATCGTCGACGGCGATGCGGTGGTGTTCGATTCCAACGCCATCCTGCTTTACCTCGCCGAGAAGACCGGCAAGTTTCTGCCGCCCAAGGGCGACAAGGCGCGCGGCGAATTGTTGTCGTGGCTGATGTTTGTCGCCTCCGGCATCGGGCCGTATTCCGGGCAATTGGTGCACTTCAAAGTCTATGCGCCGGAAAAGAACGAATACGCCATCAATCGCTATGCGTTCGAGACGCAGCGCCACTTCGCCATTCTCGATGCGCGGCTCGCCAAGCAGAAATACATGCTCGGCGACGTCTACACGATCGTCGACATGGACGTTTGGGGCTGGGCGCGGCTGATGCCGCTCGGCGAAGCGGCGTGGCCGAAATTCCCGAACCTGAAGCGGCTGGTGGACGAGATCAGCGCGCGGCCGGCAGCGCAGCGCGCCGTGGCGCTGCGCGACAAGCACAAATTCAAGGCTGAAATGGACGACGAGGCGCGCAAGGTGATGTTCGGTCACATGTCCCAGAAGGTCGCCTAAAACACCCCCATGCGCTCGCTCGCCATGTTGCCGGTGAGCAGAAGTACGCCGAAGATCATGATCAGCAGCGCGGCGCCGACCTCGGCGCCGCGTAGCACCAGCGTGCCGTAGCCGGAGCGCGCGGTAGCAAACCGCGTTGCTAAAGCTTTGGCGCTTACCGCGAGGGTCGCGATGCCGGCGACCGTGATGGCGGTGCCAATCCCCATGACGAAGGTCGAAGCGATGCCGGCGTAGAACAAGCCCTGCGCTAGCGCGAACACCAAGACGATGATGGCGCCGGAACAGGGCCGAAGACCGACGGCGACGATCGCCGCCAAGCCGCGGCGCCAGCCGGCAGAGCCGGCCAATTCTTCCGGCTCCGGCCCGTGTGCATGACCCCACGGCAAGACGCTGCCGTGGTCATGGTGATCGCGCGCGGCGTGGCCACAGGTGTCATGGTCGCGATGGTGCGCGTGATCGTGATGCGCGCGGTGATCGTGATCGTGATGGGAGCGATCGTGGCCGTGGGCATGATCGGCCTGCGGCGCCAAATCCGGCGATTGCTGGGTCCGCAGCGTCTGCAAGGCGCGCAGAAAGCCGCGGCCCTTCACCCAGAAAAGCCGCGCCCCCAAAAGCACGATCAGGGCGTAGCTGACGATCTCGATGACACGCACCGTGTCGCCCATCATCCTCGCCGTCGCGCCGAGCAGGATCGCGGCGATGGTGACCAGCGCGACCGCGGTCACCGCCTGCAACAACGCCGACGCAAACGACAGCGCGACGCCGCGCCGCCAGGTTTCCTCATTCGCCAGCAAGTAAGATGAAATCACCGCTTTGCCGTGACCGGGCCCGGCAGCGTGGAAGATGCCATAGATGAACGAGATGCCCATCAGCCCCCAATAGGCCGAGCCATCGGTCTTGGCGGCGCGGATGAGACCGGAGAGTTCGCGGTAGAACATCGACTGCTGGGCGATGATCCAGCCGAAGATACCGGATGCCGGCGCTTGCCGCATGGCGCCGAGGCTGACTTGCGCAGACGCGTAGCTCAGCGCGCACGCGACGAGGAGTAATACGGCCACGACGCCAAGGAGCGCCCCGATTCTCCTGATCACGGGCACTTCACCGAAATCCGGTTGGCGAAATTCGCGCCCATGCCGGCATTGGCTTCCGAGGTTTGAAACGCCTTGTCGAGCCGCATCGAGGATGGGAAGTTGCCGTCATTCGGCTTCTCCAGTGCGACCGCACATTGCGCCGGCGCCGCGACGAGCCGCACCGGGTTGTTGTCAGCGAAACCGAAGTCGATGAAAAATTCCGGATCGTAGATTTCAACATCGAGCGCTTTCGCTTTCACCGGCATTTTGAATGGCAGCGTGAAGTGCAGCGTCAGCACCGTTTCCTTCGGATCGTAGTCGAGAAAATAGTCGACCGGGTCGACGAAGGCGTCCTTCTTCCGCTTACCGTCGATCTTCGCGAAGGTGAAGTAGGCGTACTCTTTGAGCGATTCGACATTGACTTGCGCGAGCGGCTGTAGCTCCTCGTGCGTGAACTCGCCTTTGGTTTTCTGCTCCAGCCCTTGCGTGGCATAGGCGGAAAACATGTCGTCGAAGGTCCAGGCGTGACGGACGCCGGTCACCGAACCGTCGGGCGCGTAAAGCAGCTCTTCGGTCATGGACACCCAGACGTGCGGGTGCGCCTCAGCACGCTCGGCAGCAAAGAAGGCCAAGCATGCGATCAGAAGAGCGATACGATATGACATTGACCCCGCGCAAATATCGCTGCCGTGCGCCGCCCCGGGCGCGGACACACTCTAATGCCGAGTGGGGCGGAAGGAAGGCTGTTAATGATCGCAGCCGCCCGACCAAATCGACGGCGCGGAGCGCTGCGTAAGCTAACAGTTGACGGAGGTAAACTATTAGCTTACATTATCGAATCGTGATTACAAGCTTCAAAAGCAAGGGACTGGCCGAGCTTTGGGAGAAAGGGCGGACCGGGAAGATCGACGCGAAGATGCAGGCTCGCGTCTTGCGTCGTTTGGATCGGTTGGACGTGGCAACGCGGCCGGAGGAGATGAACGTTCCTGGCTTCGATTTTCATCCCTTGCGAGGCTTCAAGCCGACGCGCTATTCGGTCCATGTGAATGGACCATGGTGCATCACGTTCGAATTCGAAGATGGCGATGCGTGCCGGGTTGATTTCGGGCAATATCACTAAGGAAAAACAATCATGGTTCATACCGCCAAGCGCAACCCCGATCGTTGCCCGACCCATCCCGGTGCTTTACTGCGGGAAGACGTGATTCCCGCGACGGGGCGGACCAGGGTCGAGATTGCTCACCTACTCGGCATTTCCCGCCAGCATCTCTATGACATTTTGCGCGAGCGCAAGCCGGTGTCGCCGACCGTCGCGGTGCGGCTTGGTAAGTTGTTTGGCGATGGCGCTGGAGTTTGGGTGCGGATGCAGGCCGCTTATGACACCTGGCAGGCCGAACAAAAAGAGGACGTCAGCAAGATTCCTACACTCCGCGCCAAGGCGGCTTAGCCATAGGTGCTTTTGCGGACAGGCCCGGGAAATCTCGCCCACCGCCCGCCGAACGAGAGGTCGCAGCGATGGAATACAAAGACTATGTGATCGACGAATTCGTGAACAAAGAGGGACAATGGCAAGCCCACATTCGCCGACAAGACGGCAAGCACATGTGGGTGGAAGGAACGTCGGTCCCGGTATTCACCACGCGGCACACCGACTCCGAGAACGAGGTTATCCGAATCGCCAAAGAAACAATTGATACAAAAATTTCTGCTGCCAGAGACTGACCGGCGCACGGTGCAATAGCCGAAAATCACACCCCTGCGGCGCCGCCGTCGGCGCGCGGATCGTGCGCGCCCTCGCAAGTGCCGTCTTCGTGCAGCACTGCCGCGCCGGCATGGCCCATCGTGTCGGAATAGGGTTCCAGCAAGACTTCCAGATCGTGGCCGGCCTCAGCTAGCCGATCGACCAGATTGCCGTCGAAGCGCGATTCCAGACGCAATTTTGTGTGCGCGTCGCCCCAGGTGCGGCCAAGAAGCCAGCGCGGACGATCGAGCGCCTCCGGCAGCGGTTCGCCGAACACGACGTGGCGCGTGACCAACGCGCCTTGAGTCTGCGGCTGGCCGTCGCCGCCCATGGTGCCATAGGCGATGATGCGACCATCTTTGAGTACAGCCAGCGCCGGATTAAGCGTGTGAAACGGCAGCCGGCCGGGCGCGAGGAAGTTCAGAGCGCCCCGCTGGAGCGAAAAGCTCGCGCCGCGGTTCTGCATCAGGATGCCGGTTGCCGGCAGCACGCAGCCGGAGCCGAATTCCCAGTAGATCGATTGAATGTAGGACACGACCAGGCCGGTCGTATCGGCCGCGCCCATCCACACGGTGTCGCCATCGCCCGCGCCGAGTGGCCAGCGCGCCGCTTTACCCCGGTCGATCTTCATCGCCTCGCCGGCGATGAAGCGCGGATCGAGACAGCGCTCCAGTCCGTGCGCCAGCTCGTTCGGATCGGTGACGACGCGATGGCGCATGCGTAGCGCCCGTTTGGTGGCCTCGACCAGGCCGTGCACATGGTCGAAGCCCTCAGGTTGCGTAACACCGAGCCGCGCAAACAGCGCGAGGATCATGAGCGAAGCGACGCCTTGGGTCGGAGCGTCGGTGTTGTAGATCGTGCCGGCCGGCAGCTCGATGTGCAGCGGCTCGGCAAGCGCAGCGCCATAGCGCGTCAGGTCGTCGCGGGTGACAGGACTGCCGATGCGCGACAGGTCGGCGGCGATCTCGCGCCCGACATCGCCGCGATAAAAGTCGTCAAGCCCGGCATCCGCCAGATGCGCCAATGTCTGGGCAAGCGCCGCCTGCTTGAGCGTCGTACCGGCTTCCGGCGGTTTGCCGTCGAGCAGAAACGTCTCGGCAAAACCAGGCGCCCGCGTCAGCTCGGAAAGCTTCTCCGCCGTCAGCCACGCCTGGCTGCGCGTAACCTTATAGCCGTCGCGGGCTTGCGCGACGGCGGCGGACAGCAGCACCGAAAGCGGCAACGTCCCGCCTTCCGCTGTGGCCGCCTGTTGCGCCAGCATCCAGCCGCCGATAGCGCCCGGCACCGTGAGCGCCGCAAGCGGACCGCGCGGCGGAATGGTTTCGTCGTCGCGGTAAAGTTCCGGCCGCGCTTCGCGGCCCGCCGGCCCGGCCGCCATGATGGCACGCACCCGGCCGGAGCGAAAACGGATCAACCAAAAGCCGTCGCCACCCAAGTGATTCATGTGCGGATAGACGGCGGCGATCGAGGCCGCCATAGCGATCATGGCTTCGATCGCATTGCCGCCTTCGGCGAGGATCGCGCGACCGGCTTCCACGGCGGCGGCATGCGGGGCGCAGACGACGCCGCGGCGATTGCCCGCGCTGTGAAGGTCAACCATCGTCAGTGCGCAACCGGCTCGGCAAGCCCGCGCTTGCGCAGCAGCGCTTCCGGGCTCGGCAACCGGCCGCGGAACGCCTTGTAAGCCTCCACGGGGTCGCGAGTGCCGCCGGCCGCATAGATCGCTTCGCGCAACCTTCTCGCCGTCGCCGGATCAAAAATGTCGCCGGTTTCCTCGAAGGCTTCGAAGGCGTCGGCGTCGAGCACCTCCGACCACATGTAACTGTAATACGCCGCGGCATAGCCGCCGCCGGAAAACACGTGACCGAAATGCGGCGGCCGGTGCCGCATGGCGATCTCTTGGGGCATGCCGATACGCGCAAGCTCGCTCGCTTCGAAGGCCATGGGGTCGATTGCGTCAGAGGTGGCAAGCGAGTGGAAATCGAGGTCGACGATGGCCGAGGCCAGGTATTCCACCGTGGCAAATCCCTGATCGAAATTACGCGCGGCGATGAGCCGCTGCAACAGGTCCTCCGGCATCGCCGCGCCAGTCTGGTAATGGCGAGCGAATTGCCGCAGCACTTGCGGCTGTTCGAGCCAGTGCTCGTAGAGCTGCGACGGCAGCTCGACAAAGTCGGTCGCGACATTGGTGCCGGAAATCTTCGGATAGGTCACCGCGGAGAGAAGCCCGTGCAACGCGTGACCGAATTCGTGGAACAAAGTGCGGGCATCGTCGAAGCTCAACAGCGTCGGCTTGCCGCCGGCGCCCTTGGCAAAATTGCAGACATTGACGATCAGCGGACGAACTTCGCCGGCGAGCTTTTCCTGTTCGCGCAGCGCCGTCATCCAGGCGCCGCTGCGCTTTGAGGACCGGGCGAAGTAATCGCCGAAAAACAGCCCCATGTCGTCGCCGTCGCGGTTGCGAACCTGCCAGACCCGCACGTCGGGATGCCAGACCGGGACATCGGTGCGCTCGGTGAAGGCGAGTCCGAACAACCGCTGCGCCGTGTAGAACGCCGCTTCGATCATGCGCTCAAGATCGAGATAGGGCTTGATGGTCGTTTCATCGATCGCGCAGCGCTGCGCCCGCAGCTTTTCGGCGTAGTAACGCCAGTCCCAGGGCGCCAGCGCGAAGTTGCCGCCCTCGGCCGCGACCAGCGCCTGCAGAGCGTCGCGATCGGCCTGGGCGTGTTCGCGCGCCCGCGCCCAGACCGTGTTGAGGAGGTCACGGACCGCCGCCGGCGTCTTGGCCATCGCATCGTCAAGCCGGTAGTGCGCGAAGTCGCGATAGCCGAGGAACCGGGCCCGCTCGGCGCGCAGCCGGACCATTTCGGCAATGATCGCCTTGTTGTCGGTCGCGCCGCCGTTGTCGCCGCGGGCGACGAAGGCGCGATAGACCTTTTCGCGCAGGTCGCGCCGCTGTGAAAACTGCAGGAAGGGCTCGGCGCTGGAGCGGGACAGAGTGACGACGTAGCCGGCGAGGCCGCGTTCCTCGGCTTCCACCTTCATCGCCTCGAGCATGAAGGTGGGAATGCCGGCAAGCTCGGATTTCTCGTTAAGCGACAGCGCGAATGCTTGCTCGTCGGCCAGGACGTTCTGGCTGAAGGCGGTGCCGAGTTCGGCGAGCCGCTCGACGATTGCGGCAAGCCGGGAATTCGCTTGCGCATCGAGTGCGGCCCCCGCGCGGCGGGCGGCGGCATGATAGCGCTCGGTCACGCGCTTCTGCTCGGCGGAGAGCGCAAGCGTTTCGAGCTGCCGCATCAGCGCGTCGATCCGGCGAAACAGCGCCGGGTTGGTGCGGAAGGCGTTCCAGTGGCTGGCAAGCCGCGGCGCGACGTCGCGTTCGATCTCAAGCAGCGCGTCGTTGCTGTCGGTACCGGCCAGAAGGCTGAAGACCTGCTCGACCCGCGCCAGCGCCCGGCCGCTGTTCTCCAGCGCCACGATGGTGTTGTCGAACGTCGGCGGCTCGGTTTGGCCAGCGATCGCCTCGATCTCGGCGTCATGCTCGGCGAAGGCGCGCGAATAGGCCTCGCGGAAATGCTCCGGCCGGATGCGCTCGAACGGCGGCACCCCGTCCGGGGTGGTCCAGGTCTCGAAGAAGGGGTTTTGCTCAGTCATTGCGGGGTCATAGCAGGATTGCTGGCCTTATATATGGCCCTGACGTGGCGAGCGAAACGCCGCCTTGAATCGTGCCGGCTTTTCGAGGAAAGTGCGGCCCGCATGGAAGCGTCATGAACAGGCCCGAACCCAACATTGCTGAACCGCGCCGTCGAATCGTGTGGCCGAACGTCGTCACCGTCGTCAGCGCCGCGATCCTGATCGCGGCGGAAGTGTTCGGCGCGGCGTTTGCCGGCAGCTGGGCGATCGCCAATCTGTTGGCGCTCGGCGCCATCGGTGCGCGCGTGCTGGACGCGGTGTTCGTCGTCTGCGGCATCGTGGTGATGGTACAGTTCGTGCGCGCGGCGAGCCGCGTCGAGCCCTTCACCGCGACCGAGTGAACGCCGCTCGGCGTCGTCGGCAGCCACCGCGCACCGCTTTTACATCTTGTTAAAACTAAAACGCTTGCGCCGCGCGGCTGAATGGATTATTGGCGAAATCGCCCAATTTCGCACGTGCCTGTGGCCGTGTGTCGGTCGGTGGGCATCCGGACAAGAGGCCGGACAGCCGCCTAAGGAAGGTTCTCTACTTCCTTAACTCCCGCGACCGGCAGCCGGAGGCGAACCGGCAATGCCAGCTCTCCACTGGCGACGCGGCTTAAAGCAACGACGGAAGGGCTTTTTTGGATGACTGCCGGCGCGAATGCCGGGGACACCGAAAGGGCTTGTCCATCTTTGCCAGCAGTGCGGAACGGGATTTCCCTCATCCGGACCAAGGCAGCAATCGCAGCGGCGCAAGGCGGCTTTAGCTCCGCTTAAGCAGCGCGTCGCAGGAGGTTCACCTTGGCGGCTACGCCGCCTTTTGGATTAGGGGAGTGGGTGGCGATGACAGCGCGTATCCGCGAATTCCTTAAGCAACGTGTCGAAAAGAACGGACCCTGCCTGGTCCTCGATCTCGACGTGGTCCGTGAGAACTACCTGAGCTTCGCCAAGGCGCTGCCGGACACCAAGGTGTTCTACGCGGTCAAGGCAAACCCGGCGCCGGAAATCTTAAGCCTGCTGGCCGGGTTTGGTTGCTGCTTCGACGTCGCCTCGCTGCCGGAGACACAAGCCGTGCTCGCGGCCGGCGCTACGCCGGACCGCATCTCCTACGGCAACACGATCAAGAAGGAGACCGAGATCGCCGCCGCCTTTGCGCTCGGCATCACGCTCTTTGCGGTCGATTGCGAAGCCGAGGTGGAAAAGGTGGCGCGCGCGGCGCCGGGCAGCCGGGTGATCTGCCGCATCCTGTGCGACGGCGCCGGCGCGGAATGGCCGCTGTCGCGCAAATTCGGCTGCGAGCCGGTTTATGCCGCCGACATCCTCGAGCATGCGCATAAGCTCGGACTTGCCGCCCACGGCGTGTCGTTCCATGTCGGCTCCCAGCAGCACAACGTCGAGGCTTGGGACCGGGCGCTGGCGTCGACCGCCGCGGTGTTCCGCTCCTGCGCGGAACGCGGCATCACGCTCTCGATCGTCAATCTCGGCGGCGGCTTTCCGGCGCGCTACGTGCGCAAGACGCCCAAGCTTGAATCCTACGGCAAGGCGATCTTCCGGTCGCTGCGCAAGCATTTCGGCAACAATCTGCCGAACACCATCGTCGAACCCGGCCGCGGTCTGGTCGGCAACGCCGGCATGATCGAGGCCGAGGTGGTGTTGATCGCCAAGCGGTCGCCCGAGGACGAGGTGCGCTGGGTTTATCTCGATATAGGCAAGTTCCACGGGCTCGCCGAAACCATCGGCGAATCGATCCGCTATCCGATCCGCACGCCTAAGGATCGCGACGAGACGGCGCCGTGCATCATCGCCGGGCCGACCTGCGACTCGGTCGACGTGCTCTACGAGAAGACGCCGTATCCGCTGCCGGTCTCGCTCGCGATCGGCGACAAGGTGTTGATCGAGGCGACCGGCGCTTACACGACGACCTATTCCTCGGTGGGCTTCAACGGCTACCCGCCGCTGCGGCAATACGTGATCTGAGCCTTTTTCTTTCAGGACAAAGGGCTTTTATTTCGGCTGCACATTCGGATTGCCGCGCGGGCTGCTGGGCGGCGGGATGATCGGTGTGTTGCCCTCTTTCGGCGGCGTTGGCGCTTTCATGGCTGGATCGACGTCGGGAGGGCAAATGACGCCCTGGGTCTGGTCAAGCTTTTCGCTCAGCGTCTGATTTTCCTTTTCCCGCGGCGTGCACCCGTTGGTGTCGGCCGCCTGCGCCGCAACGACGAAGCCGCAGAGGGAAAGCGCCAATGCCGCGGTGCTGATTTTGAACCTGTCCATCACCCAACAACGACCGCGGGCAGTACGCGGTTCCATCGGAACCCGATGCTTCAGATTGCCACCCACTCGATGTGGGCCTTGATCGCCTGGCGCGCCTCATCGATCCAGCCATGCGGCCGCGCTTTTTCGATCATGGTTGAGAGATTCTGCTGCCAGGCCGCATCGTGCTCCATGCCCGGCCAGCGGCGCAGCGCGTCTTGAAAGATCCAGGCGGTATCGGCGTCGGGCAATTCCGCCTTGCCGGAGAGCGCTTTGCGGACCGCGTCGAGTTCCTCACGGCCACCTTCGACTGCGAGCTTGAAGGCGCGAAAATTTTGCCGGTCTTCGAAGCTAAGTTCGCCGGCCGCGGTGAGCTTCAAATACAAAGGCGCCTCCTGTCCCAATTTGCCGATCAGGCGAGATCCAAGATGCCCGCATCGCCGTCTTCGGTGCCGAAGGCGAAGACTTTGCCGTCGCTGCTCCAGGCAAGTGCGCTGACCGGCGCCGGCCCGGGTTTCTTGGCCAGGATTTCGGCACCGTCGTCGATGCGGACAAACAGGATCATGCCGTCGCCGTAACCCGCCGCCACGATCTCCTGACGCAGATGACAAGCGACGGCGGTGACGCGGTTCTGCGATGGCGATAGTACCCGCGGCTCCTTGCCCATCGGGCCGTCCTTGCCCTGGAACGGCCACAAGATGAGTTGCGCGGAGCCCGAGGTCGCGAGCCAATGCCCCCCGACGGTCCAGCCGAGCGAGGTCACACGCGCCGTGTAGCCCGACATGCGCATATGCTTGGCGTCGGTGAGACGCCAGCCGTGCAGCATCGGCTCTTGCATGGCGGTGACCAGAAAGCGCCCGTCGGGGCTGATGGTCGCGGAAAGATGCGACCCTTTCCATTCCAGCGTCTCCGGCGTCGCCTGCGGCGCGTTGGGGAACCACAAGGTGGCGCCGTTGTAATGCGCGACCGCAAGCCGGAAGCCTTTGGGCAGAAAGGCTAGCCCGCCGACGGTCGACGGCGCCTCGAATTGGCGCAGCTCCTTGGCTTGGACATAAGCCGTCTTGCCGGCCGACCAGGCGACCGCGCCGTCGGATGCCAGCGCGACGTGATCGATCCAGCGGTGCTTGGCGTCGGCGGCAAGTGTGATGGCGTGGCCCGCGGCGTCGGTCGCGACAACTTTGCCGTCGTCGCCGCCGCTGATGACGCGCTTGCCGTCGGCGGCGGTCGCCAGGATAGCTCCGCCATGGACCACGACGCGCCGCGGCTCGCCTTTAGGCTCGACTAGCAGTAAGGCTTCGTCGCCGAGCACGAACACGGCGGTTTGGCCGAGAAAGTGCGCGGCCACGACGCTCGTGCCGGCGGCAACCGGATGCGTGCGGTCGGTGACGGAAACCGTGTCAGCGCGGGGATCAGTCACTTTACGAAAATCACGCGATGCAAGTCTCAAAGCCCTGCCGGATCGCCTCTTCAGGCAGGTTGCGGCCGATGAACACGAGGCGGCTGTCGCGCTTCTCGTCCTTGTTCCACGGCCGCTGGTGATCGCCGTCGAGAATCATGTGCACGCCCTGGAAGACAAAACGGTCGTCGTCGTTCTTGAACGACAGGATGCCCTTACAGCGCAGGATATTGGGGCCTTCGGTCTGCACCAGATTTTGCACCCACGGGAAGAACTTGTCCGGATCGAGCGGCTTGTCGGTCTTGATCGAAACCGACTGCATCTCTTCGTCGTGATAGTGCTTGAGCCCGCCGTGATTGTGGGCGTGATCATGACCGTGATCGTCGTGCTGGTCATGATCGTGGTGATGATCGTGATCGTCGCCGGCGCCGAGGAAATCCGGCTCGATGTCGAGGATGCGATCGAGGTCGAAGGCGTTGCGGTCGAGAATTTCGCTCAATGGAATCTGCGCGCGCTCGGTCCGGTGGACCCTGGCGTAGGGATTGATCGCACGGATGCGGCCTTCGACGTCGGCCAATTCCTCCGGCGAAACCAGGTCGGTCTTGTTGATCAGGATGACGTCGGCGAAAGCGATCTGGTTCTTGGCTTCGGGCGCATCCTTGAGCCGCTCCTTCAGCCACTTGGCGTCGGCCACTGTGACCACGGCGTCGAGCCTTGTCTTGCGGCCGACATTCTCGTCGACGAAGAAGGTCTGCGCCACCGGCGCCGGGTCGGCGAGCCCGGTGGTTTCGACGATCACGGCGTCGAACTTGCCCTTCCTTCGCATCAGCCCGTCGAGAATGCGCACCAGGTCGCCGCGCACCGTGCAGCAGATGCAGCCGTTGTTCATTTCGAACACTTCCTCGTCGGCGCCGACGACGAGGTCGTTGTCGATGCCGATCTCGCCGAATTCGTTGACGATGACGGCGTACTTCTTACCGTGCGGCTCGGACAGAATGCGGTTGAGCAACGTGGTTTTGCCGGCGCCGAGATAGCCGGTCAGTACCGTGACCGGCACTTTTTCTGCTGAAACCTGTTCGGACATGAGGGCCCTCCTGGGTCGCTATATAAGCGGTTCTGCGCCGCCCTAAAACGCCTCACTTCTGCGCTCCGTGGCCGATCGCGGCGCGGCGGCCGCGTCCGAAAATGACATCCGACGAGAAATGTTATAATGTTACATTTCCAAGACGATATCCTTTGATTTTGCTGGTGAAATTCGCGTGACCGCTGCAAAGACGCTCGCTGCCTTGCTGGTTGCCTCGCTGCTCCTGCCGGCCGTTGCGCGCGCCGGCGAGGCAAAGATTGCGGTCGTCGCCGCCGAAAATTTCTACGGCGACGTGGCGCAACAGATCGGCGGCGACCGGGTTTCCGTCATCAGCATTCTCAGCAGTCCCGACCAGGACCCGCATCTCTTTGAAATCTCGCCGGGTATCATCCGCGAGGTCGCCGCGGCGCAGGTCGCCGTCTACAACGGCGCCGATTACGATCCGTGGATCGACGGCCTGCTCAAGGTCGCGCCACGCGCCGGGCGCAGCGTGATCGTCGCGGCTGACCTCATGCACAAAAAGTCCGGCGACAATCCACACCTTTGGTACGATCCGGCGACGATGCCGGCGGTGGCGGGCGCGCTTGCCGCTGCGTTCGCCGCTGCCGATCCCGGCCACCGGGACGACTATGCGGCGCGGCTGAAGACTTTCCTCGCTTCGCTCGGCCCGATGAACGAGAAGATCGCCGTCATTGCCGGCAAATATGCCGGCGCCCCGGTCACCGCCACCGAGCCGGTCTTCGACTACATGGCGCAAGCGCTGCAACTGAAGATGCGCAACGAGCGCTTCCAGCTCGCCGTCATGAACGACACCGAGCCGAGCGCGCGCGACATCGCCGCGTTCGAGCAGGATTTGCGGACGCATCAGGTGCGTGCCGTCTTCTACAACAAGCAGGCGTCGAACAACCTGGTGCAGCATCTCCTCGAGATCGCGCGGGCCGCCAACATCCCGGTCGTCGGCATCACTGAAACAGCGCCGCCTGGCATCTCGTATCAGGATTGGATGCTCAACGAACTCGATGCGACTGGCCGCGCGCTCGCCGGGCCTTCGTCATGAACGCCATCGAGCTCGAGCATGTCACGCTCGCGGTCGGCGGCCGCGACGTTTTGGTGGATACGAGCTTCGCCATCAGGCGTGGCGAGTTCATCGGCGTGCTTGGCCCGAACGGTGCCGGCAAGACTACGCTGATGCGCGCCATCCTCGGCTTGCTGCCGCCGCGCGCCGGAAGCTTAAGCGTGTTCGGCCGCGCGCCGCGGCGCGGCGAGCCCGATATCGGCTATCTGCCACAGGTGCGCACGGTGGTGCCGAATTTGCGGGTGCGCGGGTTCGACTTCATCGCCAGCTCCGTCCATGGCGAGCGCTTTGGCCTGCCGCTGTTGTCGCGCGCCGACCGCGCCATGATCGCGAAGACCTTGGCCGCTGTCGGCGCCGGCGATCTCGCGACGCGGCCGCTGTCAGATATATCGGGCGGCGAACGGCAACGGCTGCTGCTGGCGCAGGCTCTGCTCGGCGAGCCAAAGTTGCTGCTGCTCGACGAGCCGTTGATCAGCCTCGACTATCGCTATCAGGAAGCGGTGATCGATCTGGTGCGCCGCTTCGCCCGCGAACGCAATGCTACCGTGCTGTTCAGCGCGCACGAGCTTAATCAGCTCATCGGTACGCTCGACCGCGTGCTCTATCTCGGCAACGGCCATGCCGCGCTCGGGACGGTGGCGGAAGTGGCGACGGCGCCGGTGCTGTCGCAACTCTACGGCACCGACATCCAGGTGGTGCAGGCCGACGGGCACATTTTCGTGCATTCGCGCGGCCGCGACGTCGAGCGCGCCGACCATGCGCATGATGACGGTCACGGGCACCACGACCATCACCACCATGCTTGAATACGAATTTATGCGGAACGCATTCGCGGCTGCCGGCATTGCCGCCGTCGTCTCCGGATTGGTCGGCTATTTCCTGGTGCTGCGCGGCCAGACCTTCGCCGGCCACGCTCTCTCCCATATCGGCTTTGCCGGAGCGACTGGCGCGATGTTGATTGGCTTGGCGCCGTTGTGGGGGCTTGTCGGATTCACGGTCGCGGCCGGCGTCGGCATCGGCCTTCTCGGCGAGCGCATCAGCGGGCGCGATGTCGCGATCGGCGTCGTGCTGGCATTGGCCTTGGGCCTTGGACTTTTGTTTCTGCACTACTACACCGCGTTCGCGACGCAAGCGACCGCGCTGTTGTTCGGCAACGTGCTCGCCGTCGATCGTTCGACGATCGCCACGCTTGTGGGCCTGGGTGCGGTGACGCTTGCCGGGCTCGCCGCGATCATGCGCCCGCTGATTTTCGCTACCCTGCAGCCGGAACTCGCCGAAGCCAAAGGCGTGCGGCTTCGCTTCATCGGCATGGCGTTCCTGGCGATCGTTGCGCTCGCGGTGTCGGAAAGTGCGCAGATCGTCGGCATCTTGTTGGTGTTCGCCTTGATGGTCGGACCGCCGGCGACGGCGCAGCAGCTGGTGACCGGTTTATGGGCTGGCATGTTGTTGGCGGCGATCATTGCGCTGGCCGAAGCCTGGTTCGGCATCGCGGTCGCCTACTACACCGACTGGCCGGTAAGCTTCTGCATCGCCTCTCTGAGTGCGCTCGCCTATTTCCTGACCTACCTCCGCTTCATCCGCTGATCCGCGGTCATTCCGCCCGTAATCCCGCACCGCCGTCGCGCCGCGGCAAAGCGCGCCGCAAAAGGCGGATGACACATCGGGGAAGAAAGAGGACAATAGTTGAGCAATAACCGGCGCACTCCGCCGCCGCGCGCCGTCCGTGGGAGGTCCATCTATGAAGCGCTTTGCCGTCTTGCTCGCCGCTGTCGCCTTGCTTGCGCTCGGGCGCCCGGTATTTGCGGACGAACCGATCGTCATCAAGTTCAGCCACGTGGTGGCGCCGGACGCGCCGAAGGGCAAGGCGGCGCTGCTGTTTAAGGTTTTGGCCGAGAAATACACCGGCGGCCGGGTGAAGGTGGAGGTCTATCCGAACTCCTCGCTTTACAAGGATAAGGAGGAGCTCGAGGCCCTGCAACTCGGCACGGTGCAGATGCTGGCGCCCTCAATCGCCAAATTCAGTCCGCTTGGCGTCAAGGAATTCGATATTTTCGACCTGCCGTTCCTGATGCGCGACGACGAGCATGCGCACCAGATGATGACGAGCCCGATGATGGCGGAGCTCAACAAGAAACTCGAGGCCAAGGGTATATTGTCGCTCGCCTACTGGGATAACGGTTCGCATTGCTACACGGCGAACCGGGCGTTGATCTGGCCCGAGGATTTCCGCGGCTTAAAGATGCGCATCCAGGGCGGCAAGGTACAGGACGCCGTGGCGCGCGAGCTCGGCGCCATCCCGCAGATCATCGCGTTTGGCGAACTCTATCAGGCGCTGCAGACCGGCGTGGTCGACGGCGAAGACAATGTGCCGACCAACATCCTGACGCAGAAATTCTACGAAGTGCAGCGACATATGACGCTTTCCTATCACAGCCGGCTCACCTACGGGCTGATCACCAACAAGACGTTCTGGAACTCGTTGCCGGGAGGCGTTCGCGAACAGCTCGACCGCGCGGTGACGGAGTCCAGCACCTTCTTCAACGAGACCGCGGCTAAGGACAACGTGGACGCGATCGCCAGGATCAAGGCTTCCGGAAAGACCGACGTCCATGAGCTGACCGAGGCTGAGCGCAAGGCGTGGATCGCCAAGCTGATGCCGGTGCACACCGAGATGCAGAGCCGTTTCGGCAAGGACTTCATCGAGCGCATCTACAAAGCCTCGGGCTTCACCCCGCCGCAATCTTGACGGCTGTTTTCGAGGCCGGCGAGGGCATCGCGTGCGCGCACTGCGGTTTCTCGGCCGGCTCCTTGATCGGCTGGAAGAATGGCTCATTGCCGCGCTGATCGCCGCAGCAACCGTCATCACCTTCGTTGCCGTAGTCCATCGCTACGGCGCCAGCAATTCGGCGGGGCTCGCTCGCTTCGCCGGCGCACACGGTTGGCCACTGCTGCAGTACGGCGCCGATCAGGTCTACACGACGCTCGCGGCCATCAATCTGTCCTGGGCGCAGGAACTTGCGACCTACATGTTCGTATGGATGGCCAAATTCGGCGCCGCGCTCGGGGTGCGCACCGGCATCCATGTCGGCGTTGACGTTCTCGTCAACCGCCTCAATCCAGCGGCGCGCAAACCGGTCATCGTGTTCGCGCTGCTTTGCGGCGCATTGTTCACCGGCGTGATCGGCACGCTCGGGGCCATTTATGTGTACGAGCTCGATCCGGATCAGGTATCGCCCGAACTCGAATGGCCGAGCTGGATGATTTATCTGTGCATCCCGCTCGGCTCCTATCTGATGTGCTTTCGCTTCCTGCAGGTGATGTGGCGATATCTGCTCACCGGCGTCGTGCCGCATCAGGCCCATGGCATCGCCTACGAAACGCCGAACGCCGAGGCCATGGCGGAGCCGGCCGCGGAGACGGCGCGATGATCGCCTTTTCGCACGCCGGCAAATCGGCGCCGTCGCGGCCGCTCGGCGACGCCGTCACCGCCGCCTTGATCGTGCTCATCCCGGTCGCGCTGGCGCTGATCTGTCTCGCCGCGCGGCTGCATGTGCTCGAGTTGTCGCACACCGTGCGCGCCGAACTTTTGTTCGCGTTGCTGCTGGCCTTGATGGCGACCGGGATGCCGATCTCGATCGCGCTCGGGCTCTCGGTGCTGACTTATCTGTTCATCCTCTCAGATGTCGATCCGAAGATGGTGGGGCTGAAGCTCTTCACCAGCATCGACCGCTTCGAGATCATGGCGATTCCGTTTTTCATCTTGGCCGGCAATTTTCTCACCACTGGCGGCGTCGCCCGCCGCATGATCGATTTCGCCACCGCGCTGATCGGCCATTGGTATGGCGGCCTCGGCCTAGCCGGTGTCGTCGCCTGCGCGCTGTTTGCCGCCATCTCCGGCTCGTCGGTTGCGACCGTGGTCGGCATCGGCTCAATCATGCTGCCGGCGCTGCTGCAGAAAGGCTATCCGCCGCGCTTTGGCGCCGGCGTCATCGCCACGTCCGGCGCGCTCGGCATCTTGTTCCCGCCGTCGATCAACCTCGTGATCTTTGCGGTTGCGACCGCCGGCATGCAGCCGCGCGGGCCGAACGGCGCCGTGGTCGATTCCGCCTCTGTCGGTCAATTGTTCATCGCCGCCCTCATTCCGGGCCTGATCCTTTCCTTCTTGCTCGGCGCCACCACCTGGTACCGCGCCTGGCGCAACGACTATCCGCGTATGCCGCGCGCGACGTGGCGCGAACGCTGGCACGCTTTCCGCGAGAGTGTCTGGGGCCTGTTGCTGATCGTCCTGGTGCTCGGCGGCATTTACTCAGGCCTGTTCACGCCGACCGAAGCGGCGGCAGTCGCCGCGGTCTATGCGTTCATTGTCGCGGTATTCGTCTATCGCGGACTGAAATTCTCCGAGGTGCCGGCGGTGCTCCTCAAGGCGGCGTCGATGAGCGCCATGATCCTCTACATCATCACCAACGCGGCGGTGTTTTCCTGGCTGTTGACGTCCGAGCAAATTCCGCAATCCATGGCCGAGTGGATGAGCGCGCAAGGTTTCGGCACCGTCGGCTTTCTGCTCGTCACCAATCTCCTGCTGCTGGCCGCTGGAAACTTCATGGATCCCGCGGCGATCGTGCTGATCATGGCGCCCATCCTGTTTCCGATGGCGGCGACGCTGGGCGTTAGCCCGGTGCATCTCGGCGTGTTGATGGCGGTCAACATGGAGGTCGGGCTCTGCCACCCGCCGGTCGGCCTCAATCTTTACGTCGCTTCGGGCATTACCGGCATGGGTATCGGCGAACTCACTGTCGCAGTGCTGCCCTGGCTCGCGACCATGCTGATCTTTCTGGTTCTGGTCACCTACATCCCGGCGCTGTCGCTCTGGCTGCCACACCTTCTTGGGATGCTGTGATCTCAATCGCCGAAGTCGGCCGGCTTTAGCTCGATCGGCATGCCGTGCGGTGTGCGGGAAGAGGCGTGCCGCCAGGCTTCGCGTGTGCGGCCGAGCATCCGCGCATCGGCCAAGCCCTTGGCGGCAACGAGTCGTTCGAGCGCTGCCAGCCAATGGCGATAGTAGGTCTCGCCGGTGTCCGGATCGCCGGCGGCTTGCGCTTTACTTTATTTCTTCGCCGAGCGCAGCGGCCCATTCGGCTTTTGAGAAAACACCGCGTTCCTGCAGCGCGACCGCGAGCGCAAACGCCTGCGCTTCCCACGGTTCGCAAAAGACCGGGCCGTCGGAACGCATGGTCACGCCGGCTCCAGATACGGCTCGAACGCTTCGATCGAGACCGACAGCGACGGATCGGCAGCGTCGCCCCATAGTTCGCGGCCGTCGAAGCGCACGGTGTAGAGCCATTGCGGATTTTCGCCGCCGCCGATGGCGGTCGAATCGGGAAAGACATGACAACCGCGGATTGCCTCGATCGCGCCGGTGTGGCCGCGGGCGTAGCGCGGCAGCCGCGTGTGCGTCGCCGGGTGAATATTTTTGGCGCGCACGCGCTCGCCGACCTTGAAACGGGCGGGCGCCGGCGCCGGCCGGCCGAACGAACCGCGGTTGAGCGTGAGCGGAACCTCGGCAATGCCGAACTTGCGCCTGGTCGGCTTTGCCGGTCGGAGCGCGTGGCCCGCGGCGAGCTCGTCCGCGCCGGCCAAGCCGCGTTCGATTACCATGTTCCAGAGCCGCAGCGCCCATTTGCCGTAATATGAGCGCGCCAGATAAACGTCCGGCGGCAATTCTTCGATGCCGGCGCGGCCTTCGTCGATGGTCCAGGCGCCGATCGCGCCCATGGCGCGGTTGAGCGCGAGACAGCGTCCTTCCCAATCGGCATGAAACACCGGCTCATTAGGCTCCGGCTCGACTTTGCCGAAGCCATGCATGCCGCCCATGTCGTGAATGCCGTCCATCAGCCGACCTCGGCCGGAGATTTCGGCAGTCCGGTGCCGATCATGCAGTCGCGAGTCACGAGCGTCGCGAGCTTGTCTTCGCTCCAGCCTTCGGTGCTGGCGGGCCGCAGCGGCAGCACGATGAAGCGGGTCTCGGCGGTCGAATCCCAGACCCGGATTTGCGCGTCGGGCGCAAGCGCGACGCCGAAATCGGCGAGCACGCCGCGCGGATCGTTGACGGCGCGCGAGCGATAAGGCGCCGATTTATACCAGACGGGCGGCAACCCAAGCACTTCCCAAGGGTAGCAGGAGCACAAAGTGCAAACGATCATGTTGTGCAGCTTCGGCTTGTTCTCGACCGCGATCAGATGATCGCCGACCCGATTGATGACGCCGAGGGTTCGCACGGCCGCCGTCGCATCCTCGATCAGCGCTTGCTTGAACGCCGGATCGGCCCACGCCTTGGCGACGACACGGGCGCCGATATGCGGGCCGATCTTGGTTTCATAAGCCTCGATCATCGCGTCGATCGCGGCCGGATCGATATAGCCCTTCTCGGCCAGTACGGTCTCAAGCGCCCGGATGCGCAACTGCATCTCGGAGAGTTCGGAACCATTCTCGTGCTCGTCGTCGTGATCATGCCTCATCACAAACGCCTCTTTATTCGCCGCGCGTGGCGTGGAGCATTATAGTGCGTGGAGATTAGCCGTCACGTGCAGGGGAGGGCGCATGAGCACCGCGGACATCTTCAATCTCGCCGGCAAGGTCGCGCTAGTGACCGGCGCGTCCAGCGGGCTTGGCGTCCGCTTTGCGGAAGTGCTGGCCGCGCAGGGCGCCGCGGCGGTGCTGGTCGCGCGCCGCACTGATCGTCTCGATGCCGTCAAGTCGCGCATCGAAAAATCCGGCGGCCGCGCGATCGCCGTCGCCGCGGACGTGCGTGACCGCGCCGCCATGGCGGCCGCTTACGATGCCGCCGAAAAGGCGTTCGGGACGGTCACGGTCCTCGTCAACAATGCCGGCGTGGTGCATTCCGCGCGCGCGCTCGAACACAGCGAGGAGGATTGGCGGCGCGTCCTTTCGACTAATCTGGACGCCGTGTTTTATTGGGCGCAGGAGGCGGCGCGCCGCATGCTTGCCGCCGGTCAGGGCGGTTCGATCGTTAACATCGCTTCCGTGCTCGGCTTCTCGCCCGACAAGGGCGTCATTGCCTACGCCGCCGCCAAGGCCGGAGTGGTGCAAATGACCAAAGCGCTCGCCATCGAGCTTGCTTTCAAGGGCATTCGCGTCAACGCCATCGCGCCCGGCTGGATCACCACCGAGATAAATCGCGATTATCTCGCCGGCGAACGCGGCTCGGCCATGAAGCGGCAGATTCCGACGGGGCGTTTTGGCGAGGTCGAGGATCTGGACGGACCGCTGCTTCTGCTTGCCTCCGACGCCGGACGCTACATCACCGGTTCGACCATTGTCGCCGACGGCGGGCAACTGGCGGCGCTGCACGTCTGAGCGCCGTCGTTTCGTTCGCCGAAGCTGACTGTGCGCCCATCGCGCAGCCGCTCAGCCGCGTGCGGATCGTGTGCCGGCAGATAAACCGTCGGGCCTTGCGCGCACAGCTTGCGGATGTCGCCGAGCGTCGCGCGCGCGGCGCCCTCGTCCGGGCTCACGCCATCGACGGCGCGACGCAGCATGGTCGACTCCAGATAGGAAGCGTCGCCGGCAAGAAAGATCTGCCGGCCTTCGCCCCGCACGACGACGGAGAGGTGGCTAGGGGTATGACCGGGCGTCGGCACCGCGATCACGTCGCCCGCCTCGGTCAGTGGTGCGCTGCGGATGAAAGGTCCCAGCCGCGATGCTTGCCAGTCAAGCGGCTGCGGCTCGAACCAGCGCGGCCATCGCTGCGGCAGGTAGCCCTGGATCGCACCGGCGATGCCCGCGGTGCGCGCGATCTCGTCCTTGTCGGCAAGAATCCGACTATACGGAAAATGCGCGAGGCCGCCGTCGTGGTCGATATGCAGGTGCGTCAGCACGACGGTTTTCACGTCGCGGGCGCCGATGCCGAGGCTCCGCAGCTGCGGTCCGATTTCCTGCTCCGGCTCGATGTCGAAGCGGACGCACAGCTGAAAATAGGGATGCCAGCGCGGCAGCGATTTCAGATGCGCGGCCGACCCGGTGTCGACGACAATAACGCCTTCCGGGTGTTCGATGGCGAACGCCAAGACCGGCGTCCACACCGCCCACTGGCGCGAAAGCATCGGTTGCAGCTGGCGCGCAAGACCGTGGCCGCGGCCCTCGATCTGCGCTTGTTTGATGCGGACGCGGCCGGTTTGAATGGCGTGAATGCGCATGGTGGGTGCTTTCGGTTTCAGCTGCGGCCGGCGCGGCCTAAGTGGGTGTCGCCAAAGCCGCTCGGATATTTGAGCCCGAAGCCGAGCGCGCGATCGAAGCCGATATGGGCGAACAGGATAAGTCCGCCAGCGGTCGCGACCGGCATGCCGCCAAGAAATCCGGCCAGCATGAGCGCGAGCGCCATCGTGTGCGTGTGCACCAGATTGTAACCGGCCGCGCCGGTGCGCCGCCCGGCGAAGTAAGCGAGCATGGTGAGATCGGGCGTCAGGAACAGAAGAGCAAATATCGGCCAGGAGAAACCGGCGTGTCCGTAAAGCACGAGCGCCGCCGCGAAGGCAGCGGCCCCTTCGATGCGCAGCAAGACGGCAACGCCGCCCTCGGCAACGCCGGGCTTTAAGGACGAAGCCGGCGACGGAGTTTCATCGAGCGCAAGCCGCGTGGCGGACATTGTTGCCGTATGGGTCATCGGCGCCTCGTTTTGCGAATGGACGGTGTCTAACTAGCGCACAGTCGATATCAACGTAATTGCATATTACCATTGGTCAGCTATACATTATTGTATGACTCAGCGTGCCCCTGCCTGGGATGAATTGCGGACCTTTGGCGAAGTGGCGCGCGGCGGCAGCCTGTCCGGCGCGGCGCGCCAGCTTGGGCTGACGCAGCCGACGGTCGGGCGTCATCTGGATGCGCTGGAAGCGGCGCTCGGTGTGACCTTGTTCACGCGCTCGCCACGCGGGCTGACCCCGACGCCGGCGGCGCTGGCATTAGGCCCGCACGTCGAAGCCATGGCCGCCGCCGCCGGCGCGTTGGGACGCGCGGCCTCGGGCGAAGCCGCAGCCGACCGCGGCACGGTGCGGGTCACCGCAAGCGACGTCATCGGCTGCGAAGTCTTGCCGCCGATCCTCGCCGGCTTCCATGCCGAGCATCCCGGTATTGCGCTCGAACTGACGCTGACAAACCGCACCGAGGATTTGGCGCGGCGCGACGCCGACATCGCCGTGCGCATGGTGCGGCCGACGCAGAGCGGACTGGTGGCGCGGCGGATCGGATATTCGCGGATCCGGCTTTACGCCCATCGTGACTATCTTGCGCGTTTCGGCGAGCCGCGCTCACTCGCGGATTTGGCCAATCATTGCGTCATCGGCTTCGATCGGGACAACAGCACATTTCGCGCAGCTGGCGAGTTTGCGGAACGGCTGACCCGCGAAGATTTCGGATTTCGTTGCGACAACGATCTCGCGCAGCTTGCAGCGTTGCGCTTCGGCGTCGGCATCGGCGGCTGTCAGGAGCATCTGGCGCGGCGCACGCCCGAGCTTGTCGCCGTCCTGCCGAACACCATCCACTATGCACTCGAAGTGTGGGTCGTCATGCATGAAAATTTGAAGGCGACACGGCGCGTGCGCCTTCTATTTGATCACCTCGCCGCCGGACTGACGGATTACGTCAAAGGGCGCGCTTAAGGCTCCATTAGCCGTCGGCGGTCTTCGCTTGCGCCAATGTCGGCGCGGTTTGCGCCGAACTGCGCGTATAGCCAACATCGTGCGCCAGCGTGCCGACCGCCATGGCGACGACGAAAATAATCACCGGCGTCGACAGCGATGCCAAATTTGCGATCGCCGGTCCCGGACACAACCCAACGAGGCCCCAGCCGATGCCGAACAGCACCGAGCCGACAATCAGCGGGCGGTCGATCGCCGTCTGCGTCGGCCATTGGTTAGATGCGGCGAACACCGGCTTGTGCGGTTGCGCGAAACGGTAGCCGATGAAGGTGACGATCAGCGCGGCCGCCATCACGACGGCGAGGCTCGGATCCCAGCCGCCGCTTGGAATAGCCAGCACGTCGAGAAAGTTCAGGACCTTGTCCGGGCGGATCATGCCGGAGAGGAACAAGCCCCAGCCGAAGATGAAGCCGCACAGGAGACTTGCAAGAGCGCGCATGGGTCAGCCTCCAAAAACGTGCCGTGTCAGCGCGACCACCACGCTCGCTGCCGCCATGAAGATCGCCGTCGCGGTGATCGAGCGCGGCGACAGCCGCGCAATGCCGCATACGCCGTGCCCGGAGGTGCAGCCATTCGACAGCCGCGTGCCGAAGCCGACGAGAAGCCCGCCGACGATGATCGTCGCGAAGCTCGCCGGCATGTGCGGAATTGGGATCGTATAGCCGAGGAGCGTCGCCGATAGCGGCGCGAGAATAAGACCGGCGATGAAGATTGCCCGCCAGCCGCGCTCGGTCGAGATCGGATCGATCAGGCCGGCAAAAACGCCGGTAACGCCGGCGATGCGGCCGTTGAGCAGCATCAACAGAACGGCAGCCAATCCGATCAGCGCACCGCCGATTGCCGCGGAAATCGGCGTGAAATTAGCCATAAGCCACCCTTTAATCGTCTTGAGACTCGAGACTTTGCCGCCTCGCCGATGCCCGTCGATGTTTTTCGCCGCGCGCGCGAGCTACACTGACATTAGGAGGGTGGCGCAAGCCTCACAAGGTCGGGTAATGAAGCATTCGTGCGGGCTCTCGGACGAAGAAAAACCTACTGTAAATTGAATCTTAGTCAGAAGATTTATTAGGGAGTAGCAAGCGCAGGCCATGGCGAGCGATCGACGAAAATCGGCGGACGGCACTCACGATGCGGTGCTCGCGCGCGTGCGCGCGTTGACCGCGGGCATCCGCGAGCAGGCCGCGGCCGCCGAGGAAGCGCGGACCGTGCCGCGCGCAACCGTCGATGCGCTACTTGCCGCCGGCATCACCCGCATTCTTATCCCGCCGCGCTATGGCGGCTATGGACTTAGTCTCGACACCTGGTTCGAGGTGGTGCGCGAAATCAGCAAAGCCGACGCCTCCCACGGCTGGTGCGCGAGTCTGATGATCCATCACCCGCACTATTTGAGCCAATTCCCGAAAGCCGCGCAGGAGATGGTTTGGTCCGAAGGCCTCGACGTCAGCATCGCCGCGTCGATCCAGCCGTCGGGCCGGGTCACGCGCGTCGATGGCGGCTATCGGATTTCCGGCGAGTTTGCGTTCGCCAGCGGCATAAACCACAGCCGTTGGCTAATCGTCGGCAGCATGGTCGACAAGGAGGCGACGTTCTTTGTGGTCAAACCGCACGAGTTCAAGATCAAGGACACTTGGTTCACCACGGCGATGCGGGCGACCGGCAGCAATACCGCGGTGTGCGACGATGTCTACGTCCCGGATCATCATACGCTCGCGCTGTCGGACATTCGCGAAGGCAATGCCCCGGGCGGCAAGCTCCACGCCGATCCGATCTATCGCGCGCCGTGGATCAGCTATGCGCCGCTGACGTTCGCCGTTCCGATGTTGGGTGCCGCGCAGGGTGCCTACGAGGGTTTTGTCGAATGGACCAAGACCCGCCGCGCCAGCAGAGGTGGATTTGCCGTCGCCGAGGTGACCAGCGTGCAGGTTCGGCTGGCGCGCGTTGCCGCCGACCTTGACGCCGCCGAACTGTTATTGCGGCGCGCTGTCGAGACGGCCCGCGCCTCCACGCCGCCGTCGTTGGCCTTGCGGGCGCGGACCATGCGCGATTGTTCGCGCGCGGCCGAACTGTGCGTCAGCGCCATCGATACGTTGGTCGGCATGGGCGGCACGGCGGTATTCGCCGCCTCGCATTCGATCCAGCGCGCCTGGCGTGACATCCATTTTGCCGGCATGCATGTGGCGCTCAATCCCGAGCAGAATTTCTCGCATTACGGCCGCCTAGCGCTTGGACTGCCGCGCGATCCGCACGTGCCGTTCTTCTGAACGGGAGCTAATGAGCAAGGAATTATGGCTATGAAATTTTACGACTGCGCCACTGCTCCGAGCCCGCGCCGCGTGCGCATCTTCCTGGCGGAAAAAGGCATCAGCGTGCCGACCGTGCAGGTCGATCTGCGCAACAACGAGCAACTGACTGACGCGTTTCGTGCAATCAATCCCGACGCAACGGTGCCGTCGCTCGAACTCGATGACGGCACGCACATCAATGATGCCATCGGCATCTGCGTTTATTTCGAGGCCATTCATCCGCAGCCGCCGCTGATGGGCGAAAGCGCGCAAGAGAAGGCGCTGATCGTCTCCTGGCAGCGCGAAGTCGAACGCAATGGCTTTTTTGCGGTGATGGAGGCCTTCCGTAATTGGGCGCGGGGTCTCAAAGGACGCGCTTTGCCCGGGCCGTATGATTACGAGCAGATCCCGGCGCTCGCCGAACGCGGACGGTTGCGTGTCGGTCATTTTTTCGAGCAAATGGACGCGCGGCTGAAGCAAACCGAATTCGTCGCCGGCGCACGCTATTCGGTCGTCGACATCACTGCCCTGGTCACCGTCGATTTCGCTGCGACCACCAAGCTTCCGATACCGGAAAACTGCACGCATTTGCGCCGATGGTACGCAGCCGTTTCGGCGCGTCCGAGCGCCAAAGCGTAAGAACGGAAGGACCCATGGAGCCCGCCGGCCAAGACAGCATTCGCGATGTACTCGACTGGCTCGCCGGCGGGGCTTTGTCCGGTGCCCAATCGCAGGACGTGCTGGCCGAATTGTGCGAGCGCATGGTCACGGGCGGCATCCCGCTGTGGCGGGTCGCGGTGTTTGTCACCACGCTGCATCCCGACATCATGGGGCGGCGGTTTCTGTGGCAGTCCGCCACCGGCGTCACCACGTCGGAAGCGCTTTATGCGGTCCAGGATACCGATGACTATAAGAAAAGTCCCTTTGCCGCGGTTTTCTTGAGCAAGCAGACTTTGCGCCGCCGTTTGGCGGACGCCGATGGCCTCGCGGACCTCCCGATCTTGCAACAACTGCGCGACGAAGGCGTCACCGACTACGCCGCGTTTCCCTTGTTGTTTACCGACGGATCGGTGCACGCCGTAACCTGGTCGACCAGGGCGCCAGGCGGGTTCACGCCCGAACAATTTGCCGGCATCGAATCGGTGGTCGCGCCACTCGCCCGCGTCGCCGAAATTCGCGCGCTTCGCCGCACCGCCGGAAACCTGATCGACACCTATGTCGGGCACCAGACCGGCGAGCGCATCCTCTCCGGCAAGATCCGGCGCGGCTATGTCGAGGCCATCCACGCCGCCATCTGGCTGTCCGACATGCGCGGCTTCACTACGCTGTCGGAACAATTGCCGCCGCAAGCCTTGATCGATCGCCTCAATCTGTATTTCGGCGCCCAGGTGCCGGCGATCACGGAAAACGGCGGCGAGGTGCTCAAATTCATGGGCGACGGGTTGCTGGCGATCTTTCCGGTCAGCGCCGACGCCGATGCGAGCGCGGTCTGCCGCAACGCGCTCGCCGGTGCGCTTTTGGTGCAGCAACGCATCGCCGAATTGCCGCGCGCATCCGACGGCTCGGACGCTATTCGCTTTGGGCTGGCGCTGCATGTCGGCGACGTCATGTATGGCAATATCGGCGGCGGCGACCGGCTCGATTTCACCTGCATTGGACCCGCGGTCAATCTCGCCGCGCGGCTAGAAAAGGTGGCCTCGAAGGTCGGCGAAACGATCGTCGCATCAGCCGACTTCGCCGGCCATTTTCCGGAGCGATTTACGCGGCTCGGTGAATTTCCGGTGGCCGGCTTTGCCGCGCCGCAAATCGTCTATGCGTTGGCGCCGGAACCGGCGTGATTTGCCACAACGTCATTGCCCGGTAGGCGCTGTTGCCTATATGGAGCCTGTGCTTTTCCGCCCTCTGGTGGAATCGCGCCCATGAGGGCAAACTAGCGCACTGGAGGCCTTCCCCAATGGCGCTGCGCGACGTCAAACTCGACGATAAATACGACCTCGGCCACCAGCACGTGTTCGTCACCGGCTTCCAAGCGCTGGTCCGGCTCTGCCTGATGCAGAAGGAGCTCGATCGGCGCAACGGGCTCAACACCGCTGGTTACGTCACCGGCTATCGCGGCTCGCCGCTCGGCGGCCTCGACACCCAGTTCCAGCGCGCGGCGCCGTTTCTGAGCAAGAGCGACGTCCGTTTCCAACCCGGCATCAATGAAGATTTGGCGGCTACCGCCATCTGGGGCACCCAACAAGCTGAGCTGCGCGGCGAGGGCAAATACGACGGCGTGTTTGGCATGTGGTACGGCAAGGGTCCCGGCGTCGACCGCACCGGCGACGTCTTCCGCCACGCCAATCTCGCCGGCACCGCGAAAAAGGGCGGCGTGCTGGCGCTGATGGGCGACGACCATACGGCCGAGTCGTCGACCACCGCGCATCAATCGGAATATCACTTCATCGACGTGATGATTCCCATACTCAATCCCGCCGGCGTGCAGGAGGTGCTCGATTACGGCCTCTACGGCTGGGCGATGTCGCGCTTCACCGGCAGCTGGGTGGCGCTCAAGACCATGCATGAGACGATCGAGTCGACGGCGGCGATCGACGCCAGCCTCGAGCGGATCAAGATCATCACCCCGGAAGATTTTGCCATGCCGCCGGGCGGGCTGAACATCCGCCTCAACGATCCGATCCTGGCGCAGGAAGCGCGGCTGCACGATTTCAAGCGCGACGCCATGCTGGCGTTTTTGCGTGCCAACAAGATCAACCACACCATCACCTCGGGCGGGCGCGATCCGAAGATCGGTATCATCACCACCGGCAAAAGTTATCTCGACGTCCGCCAGGCGTTCGACGAACTCGGCATCGACGAACTCAAATGCAACGAGCTTGGCATCCGGCTTTACAAAGTCGGCTGCCCCTGGCCGATCAGCCGGCGCGAATTGGCCGAATTTGCCGCCGGCCTCGATCTTATCATCGTCGTCGAAGAGAAGCGTTCGCTGATCGAAGTGCAGGTGCGCGAAGAGCTCTACGGCAACGTCAACCAGCCGGTCTGCATCGGCAAGCGCGACGAACAGGGCAACTGGCTGTTTCCTGTCAAGGGCGCCCTCGATTCCAACGATGTCGCCATTTGCATCGGCGAGCGGCTCCTGAAATACCACCGCAACGACGACATCGCGCACCGCGTTGCGCGCCTGAAAGAGTTGCAGCGCGTCGCCGCCGAGACGCGCGATATCGCGCAGCGGATTCCTTATTTCTGCTCGGGCTGTCCGCACAATTCCTCGACCGTGGTGCCGGAAGGCATGCGCGCCTATGCCGGCATCGGCTGCCATTTCATGGCGCAGTGGATGGACCGCTCGACGCTCGGCTACACGCAAATGGGCGGCGAGGGCGCCAACTGGATCGGCGAGGCGCCGTTCTCGACCCGCAATCACGTTTTCCAGAATCTCGGCGACGGCACCTACAATCATTCCGGCTACATGGCGATCCGTGCCGCGATCGCCTCGAATACCAACGTCACCTACAAGATCTTGTTCAACGACGCCGTGGCCATGACCGGCGGTCAGGCCAACGACGGTGGGCTCACGGTGCCGCAGATCGCCCGCCAGGTTGCCGCCGAAGGCGCCAAGCGCGTCGTAGTCGTCACCGACGAGCCGGACAAATATCCGCGCGATACCGTGTGGCCGCCGGGATTAACCGTCCATCATCGCGACGATCTGATGGAAGTGCAGACTTCGCTGGCCGCCATACCCGGCGTCACCGCGCTGATCTACGATCAGACCTGCGCCGCGGAAAAGCGCCGGCGGCGCAAGCGCCACACCTTCCCCGATCCCGACAAGCGCGTGATCATCAACGAAATGGTGTGCGAGGGCTGCGGCGATTGCGGCGTCAAATCGAACTGCGTGTCGGTGCAGCCGCTGGAGACCGAATGGGGGCGCAAACGCACCATCGATCAGTCGAGCTGCAACAAGGATTTCTCCTGCGTCAAAGGCTTCTGCCCGTCCTTCGTCACCGTGCACGGCGCCAAGCTGAAAAAGGGCAAGGGCGTCGCCGCCGATCATGATTTGCCGGTACTGCCCGATCCGCAGCTGCCGGCGATTGCGCAGACCTACAACATCATCGTCACCGGCGTCGGCGGCACCGGCATTGTCACGATCGGCGGCATCCTTGGCATGGCCGCGCATCTCGAAGGCCGCGGCGTCGGCGTGCTCGATATGGCGGGGCTGGCGCAAAAAGGCGGCGCGGTTTTCAGTTACGTGCGCTTCGCCGAAAAGCCGGAAGACATTCATGCCATCCGCGTCGCCGCCGGCCGCGCCGATCTGGTCATCGGCGGCGATATCGTCGTCACCGGCACGCGCAAGGTGCTCGCCGCGGTCAAGCACGGCGCGACCGAGATGGTGGTCAACACCGCCGAATTTCTGCCGGGCGAATTCACCCGCAACGCCGATTTTTCGCTGCCGACCGAGCGGCTCAAGCGTGCGATTGCCGCCGATGCCGGTGCGGACAAGACCCATTTCATCGACGCGTCGCGGCTCGCCACGGCTCTGTTCGGGCAGTCGCTCGGCAGCAACATGTTCATGGTCGGCTATGCCTACCAGCTTGGTGCGATCCCGTTGTCGTCGTCAGCGATCGAGCGGGCGATCGAGCTCAACGGCGAGGCGGTCGCGATGAACAAGGCGGCTTTCCATTGGGGCCGCCGCGCCGCCGTCGATCGCGAAGCGGTCGAGGCATTGGCAAAACCGGTTGCGGCGACGGCGAGCGACGCGCGGCGGCTCTCCGAAACGTTCGAAGAGACGGTCGAGCGGCGGGTCAAATTCCTGACTGCCTACCAGAACGCCGACTACGCGGCGCGCTACCGCAGCCGGGTTGAACAGGTCAGAGCGGCTGAAGCTGCGCGCGTGCCGGGCAAGACCGAATTCGCGGATGCGGCGGCGCGCTATTTGTTCAAGCTGATGGCGTACAAGGATGAGTACGAGGTAGCGCGGCTGTACACCGACGGCGCGTTCCTCGATCAGGTGGCCGGCACGTTTGACGGCGACAATCTGCGTTTCGAGTTTCATCTTGCGCCGCCTCTGCTCGCCCGCCGCGACAAGACGACCGGCCTGCCGCGCAAGATGAGTTTTGGGCCCTGGCTGCTGCCCGCGTTTCGCCTGCTCGCGAAATTCAAATTCCTGCGCGGTACCGCGTTCGATCCGTTCGGCTACTCGCCCGAACGCCGCACCGAGCGCCAGCTGATTGACGATTACGAGGCGATGCTCGCCGACATCACCGGCGCTCTAACCCCCGACAACCACGCTGTGGCCGTCGCGCTCGCCTCGATCCCTGAGAAGATCCGTGGCTTTGGCTACGTCAAGCAACGCCATCTAACTGCCGCGAAGGCGGAGGAAGTGACCTTGCTCGACCAATTCCGCTCCGGTGCGCCGGCGCTCCTTAAAGCTGCCGAATAGCGCGCTTATATACCCTCGCATAAGGCGCCCGAGCATGAGTGGCGTACTGAAGCGATGAACGTAGCACCGACGATTGCGACCGAGCCGAGCGAAGCCGCCGTTGCAGGCGAGGGGCCGCAGGCGCCGTCTGTCGCCGCGCCGCAATCCGGCCCCGGCCTTGCTGCAAAGACCGCGAGCGAGGCCATGCCGTCGACCTCTGGGATAGGCGTGCTTTTGGTAAACCTCGGCACGCCCGACGCTGCTGACGCGAAAGCGGTGCGGCGTTATCTAAAGGAGTTTCTTTCCGATCCGCGGGTGATCGAAAAGGACACGCTGATTTGGAAATTCGTGCTCAACGGCATCATTCTGCCGCTGCGCTCGCGGATCAAAGTCAAGGACTACCGCAAAATCTGGAATCGCGAGCAGAACGAGTCGCCGCTGAAGACCATCACCCGTTCGCAGGCGCAGAAGCTCGCCGGCATCCTCGAACCGCTCGGCAAGCACATCACCGTCGATTGGGCGATGCGATACGCCAATCCGTCGATCGCCTCGCGGCTTAAGGCGCTCATTGACCGCGGCTGCGATCGCATCCTGGTGATGCCGCTCTATCCGCAATATGCAGCGCCGACGACCGCCACGGTGAACGACGAAGTCTTCCGCTTTCTGATGACGCTGCGCCGGCAGCCGGCGCTGCGCATCATGCCGCCTTATTACGACGATCCTTATTACATCGAGGTGCTGTCATCCTCGCTCAAGGCGGAGCTCAAAACCCTCGCCTTCGCGCCGGATGTGATCGTCGCGTCCTATCACGGCATGCCGGAAGAATATGTCCGCAAGGGCGATCCCTATGAAGGCCAGTGCATTAGGACAACCGAGCTGTTGCGCGAGCGGCTCGGTTTCGACGATCGCAAGCTGATGTTGACCTATCAGTCGCGCTTCGGCCGCGACCGCTGGCTCGGACCATCGACCATCGACACGGTGAAGGCGCTGGCCAAAAAGGGCGTCAAGAACCTGGTCGTGATCACGCCCGGCTTCTCCGCCGATTGCCTGGAGACGTTGGAGGAAATCGCGGTCGAGAATGCCCAGGTGTTCAAGCGCCATGGCGGGCAGAATTTTGCCGCCATCCCCTGCCTCAATGACAGCGAGGCCGGCATGCTGATGATCTGGCAGCTCGCCATGCGCGAGCTTAAAGGCTGGGTTTAGGGCGCCCAAGGCCCCTCAATCAACCTCTCGTTAACCATATCCGTTCTAATTCCGTTAACCATCGGGGCCCGGCTCGGCGACCCGTGAGGGCAATCGCGCGGTTGCCGCACGGGAAGACAAAGCGCGTCGGCTGTTAAGCCCCCGCACGGTGGTTTGCTTTGGCAACTTCCGAGGTGAAGCGGACAGTGGCGGCGCAGTTGCGCGCATTGGCATCGAGGCGGTCGTCGTTGCGGCCACGCCGGCGCGCGCCCGGCTTTGCCGCGCTGGTGCTCGCCGCCGGTATCATCGTGGCGCCGCTCCCGACTGCGGCACAGACGCCGACGCCGCCATTGACGCCGTCAACTTTCACGCCGCCGCCCGGCAGTGCAAGCACCGCCGGCACGGTCGGCGCCATCGCTTCGCCGGGCATAGCCGCGTCGGGCCTTTCCGCCAATTCGGGCTTGGCAAACGGCGATCTGCTGCAGCCGTCACTCGACGGCAACCCGAACGCGCCGGCGCGGTTTCGCCGGCCGGGCCAGGCCACACCCAACCAGCCGCCGCCCACCGACAAATTCGCGCCGACCCGCATCGGCGCGACGCCGGTTTACGGCAGCCCGAACGCATTCGGCGCCGGCGATACCGGCTTTGACTCGATGAACACGCCGCGCAGCAAGAAAAAGAAAAAACAGCCGCTGGCGCCAGCGCCCGGCGCGCTCGTGCCGCAACCGCCGCAGACCACATTCACGCCCGTGCCGACCTACGATCCGGCGAAGCCGAACATTGTGCCGCCGCAGGAGAAGGAGCCCCCGCCAGACATTTATCCGAAAAGAGCTGCCACCCGACCCGGCGCGACACTGCCGCCGGTCCCCGATGAACTTCCCCTCAATAATCCGCCGGCGGAAGTGCACCCGCTGTCGTCGTCCAACCGGCCCGGCGCCGTGCTAGCGGTTCCACCGCCGGAATATTACAGCCTGCCGACCGGCACGAGTCTGCCGACCGGCATGCCGCCGCCCACGGCGCCGCCGCCCAATACGCTGGTGCCGGGAACGCAGCCGCAGCGTTTGTTGCCGATCGCGGCGGCTGGGACTGCCGACCCCTATGCCGCGCTCGGCATTCGCGCGGGGTCTTTTCTAATCCTGCCATCGTTCGACTTGACCGGCGGCTACGTCACCAACGCCGAACGGGTGCCGGGCGGTCAAGGTTCTCTCTATTTGATTGCCGCGCCGGAAGTCCTGGTTCAATCCGATTGGACGCGGCACTCGCTGACCGCCGACGTTGCCGCGTCCTATACCCAATACGCGGAGGATCTCGTGCCTTCGCTCAACGTTCCGTACCTGAATTCGAAGATCGACGGCCGAATCGATGTCTCTCGCGACATCCAGTTTCTGCTCCAAGGCCGGGCGCTGGTGAATACCGACAATCCCGGCAGCCCCAACCTGCCGGCCGAGCTCGCGAAATTGCCGATCAATACCGATGTCGGCGGCACGCTTGGCCTCGCCGAGCAGTTCGGCCGGTTGTCGTTTTCGATCAAAGGCACGGTCGACACCGCCCAGTACCAGTCCTCGCAGCTGGTCGACGGCCTCTCGGAGAGCAACATCGGCCGCAACTTCAATCAATATGCCGGCATCTTCCATGTTGGCTACGAGATCGATCCCGGGATGATTCCGTTCCTCGAAGTCCAGATCGATACCCGCGAACATCCGTACGATCCGGAGCGCAACTCGAACGGGGTCGCCGCGAAAATCGGCACCGCCGTCAATCTGTTCGGCTCGCTCACCGGCAACATGGCGCTCGGATATCTCGACCGCTCCTATGTCGGACCCGGCTATCCCGAGATCAACGGCCCGTTCGCCGACGGCGCGCTGATCTGGCAGGCGACCGGACTGACGACGGCCAAGCTCTCGGCCACGGCGCAGGTTTACGAAACCACCCTCCTAGGCGCTTCGGGCGAATTCAGCCGCGATGTCGCGCTCGAAGTCGATCACTCGTTCCGTGCTTGGCTGATCGGCATCGGCAAAGTCGGCTACGGCACCGACGATTATGTCGGCGGCGATCTGTCCGACACTCGCTGGTTCGTGTCCGCCAGCATCGTCTATAAGTTCACGCGGGAAGTGCAGATCAGCGCGACGGTGCGGCAGGACTGGCTGAATTCCACGAACCCGGGCAACACTTACTCGGCGACCAGCTTCCTGCTCGGCTTGCATCTGCAGCGCTAACCTTTCGGTTCGATGTCGAGCCGCGCGATCCAGCCTTCGAGACCGTGCTTCGCCGCCGGGTAACGCGCAAGCACCAGCGGATCGTGCCCGGGCACCACATGCTGCGGCGATGTCGCGAGCTTCTTCAATGTCGCATAGCCTTCGTGCACCTCGCCGATATTGTACGTGATCGGAAAGACGCGGCCAGAGTCGATATGCGCATAAAGATGCGTGGCGTCGCTCGCCAGCACGACGTAGCCGCGCCGCGTCTTCACCCGCACGCACTGAAGTCCCTTGGAATGGCCGCCGACGAGATGCACGCTTACCCCCGGCGCGATCTCGCCGTCGCCGTCGTGGAACGCGGCGCGACCGGCGAACAATTTGCGCACCATGGCGATCACGTCGTCGGCTTCGAACGCCGCGCGCAGCGGCGCGTGACACATGCAGCGCCCGGTGACGAACGCCATCTCGCGATCCTGCAGATGATAGCGGGCGTCGGGAAAGAGCTCGTGGTTGCCGCAATGGTCGTAATGCATGTGGCTGATCACGACCGTCGAAACCGACTGCGGCGCGATGCCGAGCGCCGCTAGCCCCTCGTGCACCGGCTTGACGATGGTGCGCTTGCGCCGCTCGGCCATCGCCGTATCGAAGCCGGTATCGACGATGACGGTGCCGGCCGGGCCGACGATCGCCCAGACGAAGAAATCGAGCGGCTCGAGGATGTCGTGCGGATCACCGCCGATATAATTGTCGCGGGCGGGCCGCGCATGATGCCCGTAACGGATGGCGTAGACTTCGTAGCTGTCGTCGGTCATGGCCTTGCCGCTACCGGCTAGCCGCCGTTGAATTCGCCCAGGATTTTCTTGATCTCGGCCCGGAAGTCCGGGGCGATGTCGTCGCGGGCGAGCGCGTAGGAGACGTTGGCGGCGAGGAAGCCCACTTTTGAACCGCAGTCGAAGCTGCGGCCTTCGAATTTCAACCCGTAGAAGGGCTGCGTCTTGGAAAGTTCGATCATGGCGTCAGTCAGCTGGATCTCGCCGCCGGTGCCGCGGTCCTGTTTGGCCAAGAGGTCGAGGATCTCCGGCTGCAGGATGTAGCGGCCGGTGAGGATCAGGTTCGAGGGCGCGCGCTCGCGCGACGGCTTTTCCACCATGCTGGTAATCGAGAACAGCCGCCCGCGCTGGGCGCCGACGCCGACGACACCGTATTGGTCGACACGCTCCGGCGGCACTTCCTCGACCGCCACGATATTGGCGCGGGCGCCGACTTCGCGCGCCGCGTCGATCATTTGCGCGAGACACCCGCGCTCGTGCTGGACCAGCACATCGGGCAATAACAGTGCAAACGGTTCGTGGCCGATCAGTTCGCGCGCGCACCAAACCGCGTGGCCGAGGCCGAGCGGTTCCTGCTGGCGGGTGAAGCTCGTCGTGCCCGGGGCGGGGAGGTCGCGGCGCAAGACTTCCAGCGCCGTTTTTTTCTGCCGTTCGAGCAGAGTCATTTCCAGCTCGAACTGGCGGTCGAAATGATCCTCGATGACGCTCTTGTTGCGCCCGGTGACGAAAATGAAATGCTCGATGCCGGCTTGGCGCGCCTCGTCGACCACATGCTGGATCAGCGGCCGGTCGACCACCGGCAGCATCTCCTTGGGCATGGCTTTGGTGGCGGGCAGAAACCGGGTGCCTAATCCGGCGACGGGAAAAACGGCCTTGCGGATGGAGGTCATGCCTCGTTAATGCCGTGTTGTGTGGATCGGTTTCGGTAGAATCGAGCAAAGCTTACATAGCAGGCGCGTGTCCGCGCCACCACCGACCGACGGGAATGCCAATCGTCATGTTTTTGCGTATGCCGAAATTGAGCTTGGCCGCGGCCCTGATGGTGGTTGCCGCGCTGGCGGAGATCGGGGCGGCCGGGGCGGTGGCGCAACAGCTGGCGCAAGATAACTGGCTGAGCCGGCTGCTGCAGCCGGCCGCCCCTTCCGCCGCGGCGCCTCCGGCTGGCGCAACCCGGGAGTGGAGCGGGCAATCCGGCGCGTCCGGCAATCCGCAAATGAGCGCTGACGCGATCCGCGCCGCGGCGGGCGATTTCAGCAGTTGCCTCGAAGGGTTGTGGCCTATGGCCGAACGCCATGGCATCGCCCGCGCCGCCTTCGAGCGTTACACGGCAAGCCTCACGCCTGATCTCAGCATCATGGATTTGCTGGATGCCCAACCGGAATTCAACAAATCGCCCTGGGATTATCTCGATGCGCTGGTGAGCGACGAGCGCATCGCGCGCGGTCGCGAGCTTCTTGCGCAAAACGCGCAAATGTTCGCCGCCGTCGAACGCGCCTACGGCGTCGACCGCCACATCCTGGCGGCGATCTGGGGCGTGGAATCGAACTACGGCACCAAGGGCGGCGATCGGCCGGTGATCCGCTCGACCGCGACGCTCGCCTGCGTCGGCCGTCGCCGCGATTATTTCCGCGAGCAGTTTCTCGCCGCGCTCGAAATCCTCGCCCGCGGCGACGTGCCGCCGGAGCGGCTGATCGGTTCGTGGGCCGGCGCGTTCGGCCCGACGCAATTCATGCCGACCACGTTTGCTCGCTTTGCCGTGGATTTCGACGGCGATGGGCACCGCGATATTGTCGGCTCGCTCGCCGACGTCATGGCCTCGACCGCCAACAATCTGAAAACCGACGGCTGGGCGAACGGCGAGGCCTGGGGCTACGAAGTCGCGCTGCCGGCGAACTTCAACTACATGCTTGCCGATCACTCGCAGCAGAAGACGCTCACGCAATGGCAGGCGCTCGGCGTGCACCGTGTGGACGGCAAGGCGCTTGTGCGCTCTTTGGACCGCGCTTATCTGCTACTGCCCGCCGGCGCGCGCGGCCCGGCCTTTCTCATGCTGCAGAATTTCCGCGTCATTATGCGCTACAACCCGGCGGAAGCTTATGCGCTTGCTATCGGGCACTTGGCCGACCGGCTCAATGGTGGCGGGCCGTTCGTCGCGCCGTGGCCGCGCGATGAGCGCGCGCTGTCGATGGCTGAGCGCTTCGAGATGCAGCAGCTTCTGGCGCGGCGCGGCTACGATGTCGGCGAGCCCGACGGGCTTCTCGGCCCGCGCACCCGGCTTGCCATCCGCAATTTCCAGGCCGCCGCCGGACAAATCCCCGACGGCTTTGCTTCCAGCAGCGTGCTCGACCGCCTGCGCGGGCAGTAATTTTTTCCCGCGCCGCGACAGCTGGGAGGTCTGTCACATCTTCAACTTAGCCTGGAGGAAGATCAGGTGCCGTCGTCGCCGACTGCGGAGCGCGCAACCGCGGTCGTGTCGAGGTGCATGCCAGTGTCATGCAACAGCGCGTCCCGTTTGTCCTTCGAAGCTTTGAAGCCATGCATGCCAAGCTGCCACTGCAGCGCTACCACCGCACCCTTGGTCGGCTGCAAAAGCGCCAGCGCCCCGAACCCAATCACCGGCAGCCAAACCGCAAGCTGCAGCCACAGCGGCGGGGCAAACAATTCTTCGACAACCAGAATGGCCGGCACGGTGATATGGCCGATCAGGATAATGACCAGATAGGCCGGAAAATCATCGGCGCGATGGTGGAAGAACTCCTCACCGCAGGCCGGACATCCGTCGGCGACTTTGAGAAAGCTGCCGAACAGTTTCCCGCCGCCGCAATTCGGGCAGCTCATGGTAAAACCTCGCCGCAGCGCGCCGGCAAGCGAAACGGGCTCCGGCATCGACGTCGTCACAGCAGGCCTCCCTCAGCGAAACGCCTTCACGGCAACGGCTCGGAGACGAAGCCTTCACCGTCAAGCGACCCACACATATGCATTCTGCGCGAGTGACGCCAGCATTCTGCTGGTCGTCCGCTCACGCGCAGATGGGGGGCGACGCCGGCATAACGCAGCGAAGCTACTGCGAGCGCGTGCGTGGGGGCGAGGCCGGCCCGCAGATGCCGTTGCGGGTGTCGCAATATTCGCCCGGCCGGCACACGGCATTGGCATTCTCGGCGCCGGCGATGCGGCACTGGCAATCGACGCCGATGCGGCCGCGCCGGCAAACCGGATAATATTTGTAAGGGTCGGGGACGCCGGCGCCGGCTGCCGCACCACCACCGCCACCGCCGCCAGCTCCCATCGCCAGCGCCGAGCCGCAGCCAAGCGACACCAGTAGCAATCCGGCGGCCAAGCTTTTTGGGATCGGGTTTTTTAGGATCAAGCTTTTAAGCATGTCGTCCTCCGGCAAGGGTGCAGACGCGGTGGTTTGGTCCCCGTGCGTCGCCTTCGTCGCTCGTGCGTGCGTCCGCACGAGATCGATAGGCAGTGTCGGCGATTGAAGGACGCTCGCACATCAAATGCAAATCGCTGCGCCGTGATGCGCGGTCGCTCCCGTGCGTACGTCCCCGCGACCGCAGGCGCCAAGAGAACTGGATTCCCGCCTACGCGGGAATGAGCGGAATTCTTCGTCCGCCGCCGAGGGACAAGGCGTTAAGCGAAAATTTCGTCGAGAAAGTCCAGCATTGCGATCCACGAGCGCTTGTCGGCTTGTTTGTTGTAAACCGCCGGCGGCGGACCGTCTTCGGGCATCAGCCAGTTGGTGAACGTGTGCAACGCGTTGCCGTAGCCGACGAACTCCCAGTTGGCCTTGGCGTCGCGCATCTCTTTCCAGAATGCTTGCACCTGGTCGTCCGGCACCACCGGATCGTCGATGCCGTGCAGCACCAGGATTTTGCCCTTGTATATATTGGGTTTTAGCGGCGTCGGCGTCATCAGCACGCCATGGAAGCTGACCACACCGGCAAGCTCGTTTTGCCCGTCGCGCGCCATCTCCAGAACGTTCATGCCGCCGAAGCAGTAGCCGATGGCCGCGAGCTGGCCCAAATCGGTGTTCGGTACTTTGCGCAATTGATCGAGACCGCAGCGCGCCCGCTCCCGCATCAGCGGCCGGTTGGTGGCATATTTCATCATCTCGGCCTGGCAGGCTTCCGGCGTGTTCGGGCGTACGCCCTTGCCGTAGACGTCGACCACGAACGCGTTGAAGCCGAGCTCGCCGAGCATTTGAGCGCGCTTATGGGTGTATTCGCCGACCCCCACCCATTCCGGAAAGACCAGAATGCCCGGCCGCTTGCCGCCGGCTTCGTCCCAGACGGCATAGCCCTCACAGGCGTAATCGTCGTGCTTATAGTCAATGACCGCTGATTTCGGCATGTTTGCCTCCCTACTTCCCGGACGCTCGCACCGTTCGCTTAACGCTGCCCGACAGAACCATCCTCAAACTGACACGATTTGGCTAGTATGTGCGTGACTTAAACAGCCGTAATATGAAGCGGCCACGACAATAGGCGCGGGACAAGAGGCGCAAGCTTGGCGGCGCAAAGGGCAAAATTCCGGCTGGTGGTGCCGCTTGCGGCGGTCGCGGGCGTCGCCGCTTTTGCCGCGCCCGCCGCCGCGCAGTTTCGCGACTTCTTCCGCGGTGGCCTCGGCGGTGGCGGCGGATATTACCAGAACAACCCGCCGTCTTATAATTCTAATCCGTATAATCCGTTTTACCCGCGCCCGCAGGTGCCGGCCGAATCCATCAAGCCGCCGCCGCCGAAAAAGGTCGAGACCCCGCCGAGCCAGACGGTCGTGGTGATTGGCGATTCGTTGGCCGAATGGCTCGCCTACGGCTTGGAGGAGGCATTCGCCGACACGCCGGACGTCGGTATCGAGCGCAAGATTCGCCCCTATTCCGGTCTCGTTCGCTATGACGTGCGGCCCGACTCGCCGGACTGGTCGATCGCCGTCAAAGACGCCCTGGAAACGGAAAAGCCGGCTGCCATCGTGGTGATGCTCGGCATCAACGACCGCCTGCCGTTGCGCGATCGGCTCCCTCCGGCAAAAGACAAAGACAAGGACGCAAAAGAAAAAGACGCAAAAGACAAAGACAAAAAAGCCGCGACGGCACCGCAAGGGCAGGGGACCAATGCCGCCGAACCGGCAGCCGCGGAGCCGACACCTCCACCCGACGCCGAGCAGCCGTCGATTGCCGGGAACGAACCGCAGCGCCGGCCGATCTCGACCGGCAGCTATTACGAGTTTCATTCCGACAAGTGGGCCGAGCTTTACGAGAGGCGCATCGATGAGATGATCGCGGCGCTCAAGAGCAAAGGCGTACCGATTTTGTGGGTCGGCATGCCGGCGGTCCGCGGCGCCAAATCGACGAGCGACATGAGCTATCTCGACGAGCTTTATCATGGGCGCGCCGACAAGGCCGGCATCGTCTATGTCGATATCTGGGACGGCTTTGTCGACGAGCGCGGCAATTACGCCCAGCAGGGACCGGATTTCGAGGGCCAGACGCGGCGGCTGCGTACCTACGACGGGGTGCATTTCACCAAGCCCGGCGCCGAGAAGCTCGCGCATTATGTGGAGCGCGAGTTGCGCCGTGTACTGATCAGCCGTGCGGTGCCGGTGGCGCTGCCCGGGCCGGAAGAGCAAGGCAAGGGCGGCTCGCGCTCGGTCATCGGGCCAGTGGTGCCGCTCAATGTCAACGCCGGCGGCGGCGAAGGCGGCGAGCTTTTGGGCGCGACCAATCATCCGGCGCAGCGCGAGGCCGATCCGGTCGCTACGCGGGTATTGAGCCGCGGCGAGGCGCTGACCGCGCCGCCCGGGCGCGCCGACGATTTCTCCTGGCCGCGGGTCGATGCGAACGCGGGCGATGCGGATGCGCCCGCGGCACCGGCCGGGGCGGCAGCGCCGGCAAAAGGCGCGAGCGCCAAAACCGAATCGCCTAAGACAGATGCCGGCAAAACAGATGCCGCAAAGAAATCAAACGACGTGAAAAATCCGCAAGCTCCGGCGGCGGTTGTGCCGGCGCCCGCGGCGCCGCCAAAACCGCGCCGCACCGGCGAGCAGCTCGACGGCGCCCCGCCGCGGCCGCCGCTGCCGATCGGCCCGGCAGCCGTGAACAACCGCGGCGGCTTCTAAGGCGCCGTGCTGCTCGAATAGGGCATCGAGCGGGAGGCTTTGCACCTCCGCTTCGTCATTCCGATCCACCAAACCTTCTTGAGTTCCGGGCGTCGCGCAAAGTTTACCGGGTTTTTCGATGGAACACGGGCCGCTCGATATGAGTTTCCTCAATGCACGCGGGCAAGGTTCTTGGTTCTTAGGAGCGGATCATGCACGCGGCGCTACGTCTTATTTCCGGACTGCCGGCGCAAACCAGCCGGGTCGACCCAAACCTGCGCTGCGATCACTGCCGACGCGAGTTCGGCAACGAAGTTCACCGCTACTGGCGCATGCGCTTTTGTTCGCCCGGCTGTGTGGCCGCTTACCAGCGGCGGCTCGGCGAAGGCACCAAGGCCAAGATTCGCCGCCTCGAGGCGACGGGCTTCGAGCAAATTCAATCGCGCAAAGCTGCAGGCTGAAGCGGCTTGAGCTACTTCGGCGGCGCGTCGTAGAGCGGCACGCCTTTATCGACAATGTGCACCGTCAGAAGCTTGATCGGCTTGTCACCGACATTTTGGAACGCGCCATGCGGTACGTCGCGTTTGTTGATCGCGCCGGTGCCGGTGACCATGTCGACCTGCTTGCCGTTGGGCAGCTCGATTTTGCCGCCCTCGATCACGTAGAAGGCCTCTTCGCCGTGGTGAATGTGGAGCACGGACGCCTGACCCGGCGGTACTTCGACGATCGACTCGATGACTTCCATATTGGTGCCGGTAAGGTCGGCGCGCTTGATCTCCTTGCGGAACGGCGAGTCCTGCGCCTGCGCCAAACCGATCAGTGCGGCGGCGGTGAAAGCAGCCGCAATCCATTTGCCAGCGGTGGTCATCTCACTCTCCTCCCTCTTTTATGACTTGGAAGAGCATTATAACGGCAAATGCGTGAGTGCGGTCTAGCGCGGCAACAGGCTCGAGCCCATCAGATAAGTGTCGACCGCGTGCGCGGCCTGGCGGCCTTCGCGGATCGCCCAGACCACCAGCGACTGGCCGCGGCGCATGTCGCCGCAGGCAAAGACCTTGTCGAGCGAGGTGCGGTAATCATCGGTAGCGGCGGCGACGTTGCCGCGCTGATCGAGCGCCAGATTGAGGCTCTTGATCATGCCCTCGTGCACCGGATGCACAAAGCCCATCGCCAGCAAGACGAGCTCGGCATCGAGCTCGAATTCGGTACCGGGCAGCGGCTTCATCTTGTCGTCGATATGGACGCAATGCAGCTTCTTCACATGGCCGTTGGCGCCGGAAAAACGCGCGGTCAGCACCGCGAATTCGCGCTCGGCGCCCTCTTCGTGGCTCGACGAGGTGCGCAGCTTGATCGGCCAGTTTGGCCAGGTCAGTTCCTTGTTCTCCTGCAAGGGCGGGGCGGCCAGGATTTCGAAATTGGTCACCGATAGCGCGCCCTGACGGATCGAGGTGCCGATGCAGTCAGAGCCGGTGTCGCCGCCGCCGATGACGACGACGTGCTTGCCGGTGGCGAGGATCGGCTCGGCGTCTGCCGGCGGCTCGCCGGAGACGCGCCGGTTCTGCTGCGGCAAGAATTCCATGGCGAAGTGGACGCCTTTGAGGTCGCGGCCGGGAACCGGCAAGTCGCGCGGTTTTTCCGAGCCGCCGGCCAGCACCACCGCGTCGTATTCGGCCATGAGCTTATCCGCCGGCACATTGACCCCGACATGACTGCCGTAATGGAAGATGACGCCTTCGGCCTGCATTTGCGTTACGCGCTGGTCGACGTTGGTCTTTTCCATCTTGAAATCGGGAATGCCGTAGCGCATCAGGCCGCCGGCTTTGGCGTATTTCTCATAGACATGCACCACGTGTCCGGCGCGCGCGAGTTGCTGCGCGCATGCCATGCCGGCCGGGCCGGAACCGACCACTGCCACCGTCTTGCCGCTCGGCGCGCTTGCGATTTCCGGCTTCAAGCCTTGAGCGATGACGCGGTCGGCGATGGCGGCTTCGATCGATTTGATGGTGACCGGGTTCTCATCGATGTTGAGCGTGCACGACGCCTCGCATGGCGCGGGGCAAACGCGGCCGGTGACTTCCGGAAAATTATTGGTCGAGTGCAGGTTGCGCGCCGCCTCGTCCCAATTGCCGGAGTAAACGAGGTCGTTCCAATCCGGGATCTGATTGTTGACCGGGCAGCCGGGCGTGCCGGGGCGAAGCGATCCGGTGCCCATGCAAAAGGGTACGCCACAATTCATGCAGCGCGCGGCTTGGGTACGATAATCGGCCTCCGGCAGCGGCTGCACGAATTCGTGCCAGTGGCGGATGCGCTGCTCGACCGGTTCGTAATCGCGGTCTTCGCGTTCGTATTCGAGAAAGCCGGTGACCTTGCCCAAGGATGACTCTTTGAAAGTGCCGCACGCTTCGACGCGACGAAAGGTGTAACTGCTGGACGCTTTACTCGTCTACTCCGCCGCCTGCATGGCCTGTGCTTCCGCCTTGAGTTCGTTGAGCGCGCGCCGATACTCTACCGGCATGACCTTGCGGAACTTCGGATACCAGGTCGCCCAGTCGCCCAAGATTTTGGCGGCGACGCTCGAGCCGGTAAAGTGCGCGTGCCGCGAGATCAACAAATAGAGCCGCGCGGCGTCGTACTGGCTCATATCGGCCATCACCTCGACCAGCCCGTGCACCTCGAGGTCGCGCGCCTGATGATAGATGCGCGCGTTGATCTCCTCCTCGGCCGGCACCGGCTCGAGCTCGACCATCGCGAGGTTGCAGCGGGAGGCAAACGTGCCGTCCTCGTCGAGCACATAAGCGATGCCGCCCGACATGCCAGCGGCGAAATTGCGTCCGGTCGGGCCGAGCACCACCGCGACGCCGCCGGTCATGTATTCGCAGCAATGGTCGCCGGCACCCTCGATCACGGCGACGGCGCCGGAGTTGCGCACCGCGAAGCGCTCGCCGGCGACGCCGCGGAAATAGCATTCACCCTCGACGGCGCCGTAGAGCACTGTGTTGCCGACGATAATCGACTGCTCGGGAACGATGCCGCTTTCGACCGGCGGGCGCACGACGATGCGGCCGCCGGAGAGCCCCTTGCCGACATAGTCGTTGGCGTCGCCGTCCAGCTCGAAGGTCACGCCGCGGGCCAAAAACGCGCCGAAGCTCTGGCCTGCGGTGCCCTTGAACCTGGCGACGATGGTGTCGTGCGGCAAGCCGGCATGCCCGTAGCGCTTGGCGATCTCGCCCGACAGCATGGCGCCGGTGGTGCGGTCGGTATTGGTGATCGGCAGAGCGATGTCGACCTTGGCGCCGCGCTCGAGCGCGCCTTGCGCGTCGCGGATCAGCTTGCGGTCGATGATGTCGTGGATCTTGTGATCTTGCCGCTCGCGATTGTAGATCGCGACCGAAGCCGGCACGTCCGGCTTGCTGAACAGCCGCGAGAAATCGAGCCCGCGCGCCTTCCAGTGATCGACCAGGGCGCGGGTGTCGAGCATCTGCATCTGGCCGATCATTTCGTCGAAGGTGCGGTAGCCGAGCGCGGCCATCAATTCGCGTACCTCTTCGGCGACGAAGAAGAAGAAATTGATGACGTGCTCGGGCTGGCCCTTGAAGCGCTTGCGCAGCACCGGGTCCTGGGTGGCGACGCCGACCGGGCAGGTGTTGAGATGGCACTTGCGCATCATGATGCAGCCGGCGGCGATCAACGGCGCGGTGGCAAAACCGAATTCGTCGGCACCGAGCAGCGCGCCGACCACGACGTCGCGGCCGGTACGGAGCCCGCCGTCGACCTGCACCGCGATCCGGCCGCGCAGACGGTTGGCGACCAGCGTCTGATGGGTCTCGGCAAGCCCGATCTCCCACGGCGAACCGGCATGCTTGACCGAGGTCAGCGGCGCAGCGCCAGTGCCACCCTCGAAGCCGGCGATGGTGACGTGGTCGGAGCGCGCCTTCGACACCCCGGCGGCGACCGTGCCGACGCCGACTTCGGAAACGAGCTTGACCGAGACATCGGCGTCGGGATTGACGTTCTTTAGGTCGAAGATCAGCTGCGCCAGGTCCTCGATCGAATAAATGTCGTGGTGCGGCGGCGGCGAAATCAGGCCGACGCCCGGCGTCGAATGGCGCACCTTGGCGATGGTCCGGTCGACCTTATGGCCGGGCAACTGGCCGCCTTCGCCGGGCTTGGCGCCCTGCGCGATCTTGATCTGCATCATGTCCGAGTTGACGAGATACTCGGCAGTGACGCCAAACCGACCCGACGCTACCTGCTTGATCGCCGAGCGCATGGAATCGCCGTTCGGCAGCGGCTTGTAGCGATCGGATTCCTCGCCGCCTTCGCCGGTATTGGACTTGCCGCCGATGCGGTTCATGGCGATTGCGAGCGTGGTATGCGCTTCGCGCGAAATCGATCCATACGACATGGCGCCGGTGGAGAAGCGTTTAACGATCTCTTTCGCCGGCTCGACTTCCTCGGTGGCGACGGCCGGTCGGCCGTCTTCATGCGCGAATTTGAGCCGGAACAGGCCGCGAATGGTGTAGAGGTGCTCGGATTGTTCGTTGATCATTTCGGCGTAGTGCCGGTATTTGTCATACGAATTGCCGCGCACCGCGTGCTGCAGCGTCGACACCGTCGCCTCGTTCCAGACATGCTCCTCGCCGCGCACGCGCACCGCATAATCGCCGCCGACGTCGAGCATGGCGCGATAGATCGGCGCGTCGCCGAAGGCCGTCCGATGCCGCCGCACCGCCTCTTCGGCGATCTCGTCAAGGCCGACGCCCTCGATGCGGGTCGCGGTGCCGGTGAAATATTCGGCGACGAATTCGGACTTCAGGCCGATCGCGTCGAAAATCTGCGCGCCGCAATAGGACTGATAGGTGGAGATGCCCATCTTCGACATCACCTTGAGCAGTCCCTT
>Ga0181531_10000071_pt1 | contig 80147 bp, 65 predicted proteins | sample PEATcosm2014_Bin_38_FD_119743 | JGI IMG/M metagenome (GOLD analysis project Ga0181531, IMG submission 119743) | Peatland microbial communities from MTU Mesocosm Facility, Houghton, MI, USA - PEATcosm2014_Bin11_10_metaG | ecosystem: Environmental > Terrestrial > Soil > Wetlands > Peat | place... | reverse complement strand
CTGCGGGAGCATCGGTGAGATTGCGACAAAGAATGCTGCTGATATTCGCGGTGACGCTGGCGATCGGCACCACGATCGTGTACGTGGTGTCGCGGGAAATGGTACTGGCGAGTTTCCGGCAGCTGGAAGACGAGCAGATGAAGCGCGATGTGGAATTCGCGACGGCGGTGCTGGATCTTGATTTTCGGAACCTGGCGGACAGCACCGACGATTACGCCTACTGGGACCGCATGTGCGAATTCATGGTGACGCCTGGGAAGGCGGATATCCGAACGGAATTTGAAGATAACGAGATGGAGCAACTGGGATTCGACTTGGTGGTGATCCGGGATGTGCAAGGCCGGATCGTATTCGCGCGCGCATACGACCGGCAAAAACATCGACGGGCGGCAGTGCCGGCGGAAGTTCTGCGAGAAATATTCTCGCGGCGGCAAATGGAGCCGGCGGCGGTGGCGCTGATGCCGCAGGACGGGATGGTGGAATTTGCTGACGGGCCTTACGTGGTATCGATGCGGCCGATTTTGACGTCGCAACGCAGCGGCGAATCGCGCGGAGTTTTTATGCTGGCGCGCAAATTCGACCAGAGCGAAATCGAGCGCCTGGCGATCGTGACGCGCACCACCATCACATTCGAGCGAATGGATTCAGCGGCGCTTCCCGATGATTTTCTGCAAGCGCAGGCGGAGCTGCGAGGCGGGAAGGATATCGCGATCGAAGCGCTGTCCGACGAAAAAGTGGCGGGGTACGTGACCGTGGAGGATATATTTGGCGCGCCGTTCCTGCTGATGAAGGTGGATACACCACGCCCTATTTATGCTCGCGGTAAGCTCAGCCAGCTGTATTTGTTTGCAACGATATTGGGCGGGTCCGTAATTTTTTCGCTCGCGATAATTTTTTTCCTGCAGAAGTTCATTTTGTCGCGCATCGGCGGGCTAAGCCGCGAAGTACACAGCATCGGGCACAGCAACGCGACGGATGAACGCGTACACGTGAGCGGTCAGGATGAGCTGAGCACCCTGGGAAACTCGATCAACGGCATGTTGGAGGAACTGCAGAAAAACCAGCGGGCGTTGCGCGACGCGCGGAGCGACTTGGAACAGCGCGTGGCGCAGCGCACCGCGGAGCTTGCCGAACGCGGCGAACTGGTGAAGCTGCTGCTGGACTCGACGCCGAGCGCGATGTACGGAATCGATTTCGACGGAAACTGCACGTTTTGCAATCCCGCGGCGCTGCGTTTGCTGGGTTACGACGACGCGAACGAGACTCTGGGCAAAAGAATGCACGACCTGGTGCATCACTCGCGCGCGGACGGCTCGCCCTACCCGCAGGAAGAGTGCCCGGTGTTCGAGAGTCTGCGCACGGGCGAAGATGCGCACTTGATTGAAGAAAGTTTCTGGCGGAAGGACGGCAGCAGTTTTCCCGGCGAATACAGCTCGCGACGCGTGCGTCGCAACGGCGCGGTGGTGGGCGCGGTGGTGACATTCGTGGATACCACGGATCGCAAACGCCAGGAAATCGGAGTGCGCCAGAGCCAGAAGCTGGAGGCCGTGGGGCGGCTGGCGGCGGGGATTGCGCACGAGATTAATACTCCGATTCAGTTCGTCGGGGACAACACGCGCTTTCTGGTGAATTCCTTCGAGCACGAACTGAAGCTGATGGAGAAATACGAAAGGCTGCTGCAGGCTGCTGCAGATGGTTCGGTGAGCGCGGCGTTGCTGCAGGAAGTAGCCGCGGCGCAGCGCGACGCAGACTGGACTTATCTGAAGGAAGAGATTCCTCGGGCGATGGACCACATGCTCGAGGGGCTGGGGCGGGTTTCGACGATCGTGCGCGGGATGAAAGAATTCTCGCATGTGGATCGCAGTAACCAAAAGTCCGCGGGCGACATCAACCGCGCGATCGAGAGCACATTGATCGTGGTGAGCAACGAATTGAAACCGGTGGCGGACGTGGAAACGGAATTGGGAGAACTGCCGGCGGTGAATTGCCAGCTGGGCGATTTGAACCAGGTGTTTCTGAATCTGCTGGTAAACGCAGCGCATGCGATTGAGGACGTGGTGAAGGATACGGGCGCGCGGGGAATAATTCGCATTGCCACACGCAGCGATGGGGATTGGGTGGAAATCTCGATTACGGATTCCGGGACGGGGATACCGGAAGAAGTGCGCGACAAGATGTTTGATCCATTTTTCACGACGAAAGAAGTGGGGAAAGGGACCGGCCAGGGATTGGCGCTGGCGCGCGCGGTGGTCGTGGATAACCACGGGGGGACGCTCACTTTCGTGACGGAGATGGGGAAAGGAACTACGTTTCTGGTGCGGCTCCCGTTGCGAACGGCGGACGTGAAGGAAACGGCGTTGGTGCGCTAGTCGCTTCCGCTGCACGGGCGTTGCGGCGGAGATCGGGCCTGTGGTTTTTCCAGCGATGGCTCAAGCTGGCTTCGCTGGGAGCCATGCGGCGGCAATCAAACAAATCGAAATCAGGCTCGCGAAAACGATAGGCGTCGTGAAGGCGTACCTCCAGCTCAAGGCCGTGACCGCAACAAAGCAAATGGCGAGGGCCCAGGCGATGCTTCTCACCCGCGCCAAAGTCTCCGCCGGAAGCCCGGCCAGCAACCACGCTAATACCGCCGCGAACAAAAGAAACACCGAGAAGAACAGTCCGAAAGCGGTGAAGAAGTCCCAATAGGTGCGCCTGAACCCTTGCGCGTCAAAGTGCACGGAGCGCATCAGGCCAAGCACGCTGTCCGCCGCCCACTCTGGATTATTCTGACGGAATCCGAAAGTATGTCCGGCGGCAAAAAGCAGCAGAAGAACCGAAGCGATGCGATAGAGGATTTTCACTTTCACCTACTGCCTCCTGCAAACGGTGGACGAAATTTACCACAGTGGTCAAGCCGGGCTGATGCTCGCTGCCGCTCGGCCTGGCTTGTCGCGCACACAATATCGAACGGACGGAAATGAGGAAAAAAATAAGAGGCGGTTGGGGGGCTTGCGATGCGACGGGGACATCGGGAAGTGGAGGGAACGTCAAAAGACTACGCTTCGCCACCTGGATATTGTATACATACGGCGCGCCTCGACTGTCAGGAGGAACCGTGATTAGACCTAATTCCCTTATCTTCCCGCCACTAGTGCTTATTTGCGGCATGCTGCTTGCTCCGCATCACAGCTTGCGCGCGCAAGACTGGGAGGCTGCGGGGAAACCGATCGGCAAAGCCTCCGTTACGGGAAACTTGATCCTGCTGGAGTTGGATGAAGGCGCGCTGGGGCAGCAGAAGCTATTCGACCTGGGCCAGCGCACTCTGCGATTTACTCCCGCTGGCGCGGGATACCGCGTGGAAAATCTTCCGTTGAATTGGGACGCTGATTTTGGCCAGCCGCTGAGCGGACATGACGTGACGCTGAAGAATTTCGCATTTCCCTTTTCGGGGAAGAGCTGGAATACGTTTTCGGTGGGCGTTACCGGATCGATCCGGTTCGGCGAAAAAAGCAACGAGACAACTGAATGGAGCGCGCCACCGCGCGGTGATGAAGGAGGAGTCTCAATCGGACGGTTCGATCCGCTCAGCGAAGGGGCCGCGAATCTGGTGAATACCGTTCCCGCGATTTGCGTGTTTTTCAAGCCGCGCATGTCTGGCAATGAATTCGTGAAAGAGCTTGCCGATCGCGTTGTGGTGACGTGGGACGTGACGGAACCGTGGGGCAACATTCAGGATTTTACGTGGACCAAGACGCTGAACCGGTTCCAGGCGGTGCTGCACAAGGACGGCACGATTGAAATGTCCTACCAGGAGCTTGCAGCCAAGGACGCAATCGTCGGCGTGTATCCGCTGATCTCCGGCGGAGTGGAAAAAGCGCTGGCAACGCTGAGCGGCCCGAAAAACTCGCCGTCTTCTGCATCCAGTGCCGCGGGGGTAGCAGCGAACCTGGATATTAAAAACGTGAAACTTGCGTTGGTGGATGGATTTTTCCTGAAGGTCACGTTCGAAACGGCGGGCCCAATATTGCCCGAGGGAGATCCGGGAGTTTCTGGAATCAGCTATAACCTATTTTTTGCCACGCACAAACTTTCCAGCGACGCTGCAAGCGCGGCCGATGCCGACGCGGTATGGACGATTCGCGGCTTTGCGCCACGCCGTGCCAACACTGGCAAATCGCGGTACATTGCGTTCGGCCCCGGCCTCTCACGCGGTGTGAAAGTCAGCGGCAACACGATTTCCATTCGGGGGATACTGCCGCCGACGTTGCGCGGCGCCGCACAAATCGCGGTGTTTGCCGAAAGCACCGCTGCGGGCTCAGAGACGCCCGCGGCACGAATTCCCGCGCGGCCGGTCGAACTGAGAGCGGTTCGCAATCCAGAAGTGCATCTTTCTGCGCTCACGCAGCAGGACGGGCCGTTTCCGTTGCTCTACGAATCCTTCCATTATTATGCGCTGCCGAATCCGCGCGATTTGACGTGCAGCGTGATCAAGACTCTGGGCGACAAGTACGACTTCCTCGCTTACTACTCGGATTTCCGTGTGGATAACCAGGAAGCGGGGACGCCGAGCGACGGGCCTCTGGGAGCAATCGGTGGGGCCGTCACCGGAATCGGCGCGAAGCAGAGCGGGCTCGACAAGTACTGCACACCTGGAAGATTTCAATGGCAATACATCCAGCCGGTTTACGTCGGTTCAAACCAAATGCAGGAGCGGCCGCCGCAGGATGCGCCCGTGGGCGACGGTCATGACATCACTTTCTACCAGCAGCAGCTCGCGGAGATTTCGCAGGACGGCAAGATGCCTCCTTACATGTATGGAATGTCGCAGATCGCGCACGAGATGGGGCATCGCTGGGCCGCGTTCGTTTCGGCGAAGGTGGGCGACGAGACGATTCCGCTCGGGCCGACGCACTGGGCCAGGGGCCTGCAGGCGATCGTTCCCTTCCCTTACGTGCGGCCTTCGGAAGCTTCCATCATGGGCGGCGGAGTGTGGCTGGATAATTTCGACGGGACGTACACACAGCTCGATGATGATTATTATGTGCCCGCGACTGGATTTTCGCATCTCGACCTTTATTTGATGGGACTGATTTCTCCCGCCGAGGTCCCGGACTTTTTTATTTTGCGCAACCTGGTTCCCGGGGGGAAGGATGCGAACGGGCATCCTATTTTCAAGGCGGACAGGACCAAGGTGACGATTCAGGAGGTGATTGCGGCGGAAGGTCCGCGCGTGCCCGATGTTGAACACTCGCAACGGAAATTCAATACCGGCATGGTGATGGTGGTGCAGCACGGCGCCAAGCCCAGCCCAGAGCTGATCGAACGCACCAACGGGATTCGCACGCAGTGGATCGATTATTTTTCAATCACGACGGGGCGCCGCGCGTCCATGACTGCGGATCCGAACTGAGTGGCGAAATGAGTTAAATGCTACGCGCGCGGAGCTAGCGGCAGAGCCGTGCGACGGACACCGGTGGCGTCGAAGATGGCATTGCCGACCGCGGGGGCCAGGCCCACCAGCGGAGTTTCTCCTGCACCGGCTGAGGGAATATCTTTGCGATCGACGAGGACGACTTCCATGTCGGGCACGTCGCGGAAGCGCGGGACGCGGTAGCGCGAGAAGCGTGCGTTGGTGATGCGGCCGCCGTCGAAGGCCATGGCTTCAAAAAGCGCGCCGCCCAGGCCCATGATGTTCGCGCCCATGATCTGATTGCGCAGGCCGTCTGGATTGACGACGGCGCCGCAATCGAACGCAGTGACCACGCGGACGACGCGAATTGTGCCGCGCGCGTCGTCTATCGAAATCTCCGCGCACGTTGCCACGTTGCCGCCTTTCTCGATTCCTCCCGCGATTCCAAAGCCCTGTCCAGGCTTGGATTTTTTGGCCGGCCAGCCGAAAGATTTCGCGGCGGCTTGAAAGACGTCACGCAGGCGAGGGTCGGAAATATTTTTCAGGCGAAAATCCAGCGGGTCCATCGCGACGGCATGTGCAAGGTCGTCCATGTGCGATTCGCGGGCGAAATGATTGGCCGTGGCCGCGAGACCTCGATACGAACCCTGGCGGAGGGGCGAGCGCACCGGGTGAAATTCGATGTGCTGATTCGCGACGGAGTACGGGGTAGCGATACCGGCGGCGCCGGAATTGTAATTGTGAAAATCCCAGGCGGTGAGCATGCCGTCGGCTGCAACTCCGCTTTTGATTTCGATCACGCCGGCTGGGCGGAAATAGGCCCAAGTAAATTCTTCCTCGCGCGTCCAGACGATTTTCACGGGCCTGCCTGCGGCGCGCGCGAGCCGGGCCGCTTCGAGAGCGGCGTCGGGCGTGTGTTTGCCGCCGTAGGCCGAGCCGGTATCGGGCACGATGACGCGAACGTTTTCTTTGGCGAGATGGCAGGCTTCGGCGAGATTGTCACGCGTGGCGAACGGGCGCTGCGTGCCCGTCCAGACCGTGAGCTTGCCATCTTTCCATTCGGCGACGGCGGCGCGCGGTTCAAGTGGAGCGTGGGCGATGTAGGCGACGGTGTAGGTGGCATCGACTCGATGGGCGGCGCGGGCGAGACCGTCTTGTACCGAGCCGGATTGCGTGAGGTCGCCGCGATCGCTCGTGTCTACGTTTTGCTTGAGGTACGAAAAAAGTTCGCTGCTGGAAGGCTGCGGAGTTTCTTTCCATTGGGCGCGAATTGCGGCGATGGCTTCTTCGGCTTCGTTTTCGCTGGGGGCGGCGGCGGCGACGAACTCGCCGTCGTGGACCACGACCGCCGCGGGCAATTTTTGTGCGGCGGTTATATCGCACGCGGTCATTGTCGCGCCGAAGGATGGCGGGCGCAGAACCTTTCCGTACATTAGGCCGGCGGGGCACAGATCGGAAGTGTATTGGTGGCGGCCGGTGACGAATGCGCGGCCGTCTACTTTCGGCAGCGATTTGCCGGCGATCGTCCATTCGGATGGCGGCGTGACCGGGTCCGCATCGGGAAGGTTTTGTGCGAGCGTTTTGCCGTACGCGAGTTCGCCGTAGCTAGCGGATCGCCCCGAAGCTGGATCCGTGATTGTCGCGTTTGCTGCGACGAGTTTTTCGGGCGCAATGTTCCATTCTTTCGCTGCGGTTTGCAGGAGCAGATCGCGCGCGGCGGACGCGACGCGGCGTAGTCGCGGTGCCATGGTGGGAGTGGTGCGGCTGCCGAACGTGCCCACGTCGAAAGGCGTCAGTTGCGTATCGCCCATGACCATGCGCACGCTTTCGAACGGGACGCGCAATTCGTCGGCGACACTTTGGGCTAGCGAAGTGCGGATGTTCTGGCCCATCTCGACTTTTCCGGTGAAGGCCGTGACCTTGCCGTCTTCGGCGATGTGCAGCCAGGCGGTGATTTCCTTGGGCAGCTCGTCGGAATGATTTTGGCGCGTTCCGCCGCCGGATTCCTGCAGGGCCAGCGCGTCATTCGCGGCAGCAAAGACCATGATGCCGGCGCCGAAAAATTTGAAGAAATCGCGGCGGTCGAGCCCGAAGTGGTGGATCGGGGCTTCGCGGAATTCGTAGCGCTCGGGTTCGGGGGCGTGCGCGGTTTCGTGCGTAATTTTGTTGGCAGGAGTGCTCATCGCGCTTGCTGCTCCATAGATTTCGCTGCCTTTTGAATGGCGTCCACGATGCGCGGGTAGGTGCCGCAACGGCAGATATTTCCTTGCATGAATTGCACGATTTCAGTCGGCGATGGGTTGGGCTTCTGCGTGAGGAGCGCGACGCTGCTGATGATCATTCCCGAAGTGCAATAGGCGCACTGGAAGGCGTCGGAATCGAGGAAGGCTTGCTGCACGGGGTGGAGCTGGCCATTTTTTTCCAGGCCTTCGATGGTGGTGACTGGCTGCACTACTTCGCCGAGGAGGACTTGGCAGGAACGGCGGGGGGAGCCGCCAATCAGGACCGTGCACGCGCCGCACTGCCCTTCGCCGCAGCCGTATTTCGTGCCGGTGAGACCGAGCTCGTCGCGCAGAACAGTTAGGAGGCGTGTGTCTGGATCGGAGTGGACTGGATACTTCTGGCCGTTGATTTCCAGTTCGATTGGCGGAGCCATAGTGCCTCGCGGCGGGCTGGTTTCTTAATGGCGGCTACCTGCAAAACACGATTCTAGCACTTTGGACGCGAGTGCGCTTACCGTACGGGCAGTCCGCGAACGGGGAGCAGATTGTACGCGCAAGATTTCGTCGAACGATTAGAATGTGCTGCGTATGGGAGAAATCTATGCGGGGACTTCGGGCTGGGCGTACGGGAGCTGGCGGCCGGGGTTTTATCCGGCGAAATTGGGAGCGGGAAAATTCTTGCAGGATTATGCTGGGCGGCTGAATTCGGTGGAGGTGAATTATACCTTTGGGCGGCGGGTGAGCGAGGAGTTGCTGGAGCGCTGGGCTGCGGCGGTGCCTGAACATTTTCGGTTTACGGTGAAGGCGCACCGGCGGATCACTCATAGCAAGCGGTTGCGGGATGCGGGGGCGGTTACTGCGGAATTTTTGGCTTCGCTGGAGCCTTTGCGGCGAACTGGGAACCTGGGGCCGGTGCTGTTTCAGTTGCCGGGGAATTTCAAGTGTGATGTGGGGGGGCTAAGCGATTTCTTGGCTTCTTTGCCGGCTGGGGTGCGCGCGGCGTTTGAGTTCCGGCATGAGTCCTGGTTCAGTGAGGACGTGTATGCTGCTCTGCGCAAAGGTGGGGCGGCGCTTTGTCTGGCGGAGGAGGAGAAGCTCGCGACACCGGAAGTAGTAACGGCGGATTTTTGCTATTTGCGGTTGCGGAAGAAAAGATATTCGCGGAGGGCTGTGGCGGAGAGGGTCCGTCGGCTTGCTTTGAGTGGAGATGTGTTCGTTTATTTCAAGCACGAAGATACCCCGGTGGGGGCTTTGCGCGCGGAAGCGGTGCTGCGGGCGGTTCGGAAAAACTGAGTGAGGCAGGCGACGGGTTGGCGGCCGTGATTTTTCTAGCTTGATATAAAGCGAGGAACTCTTGAGGACTCACGCGTTGGGATTGCGGCTGGCCGTAATCGGAGCACTACTTTGTGCAGTGACCGCTTGGGGCGGGCGTCGAGCGCAAGACACGACGCAACATGGCACGCAGCGCAGCGTCGCAATTACGGTGGACGATTTGCCGGGGGCGCTTCCGGGCAATGATTTTGCGTATGGCGAATTGAAGGAGTTGCAGAAGATTAATCGGGGGATCCCGGCAGCGCTGAAGGCGCATCATGCTTGGGCGATCGGGTTCGTGAACGAACGGAAACTGCAAGTGTCAGGCGAGCGCGACGCGCGGGCGGAACTCTTGCAGATGTGGCTGGACGCGGGACTGACGCTGGGGAATCACAACTTCGCGCACGACGATTTCAGCAATACGCCTCTGCAGAAATATGAGGATGACCTGATTCGCGGCGAGGTCGTCACCGAAACGCTGTTGAAGGCGGCGGGACAGAGCGAAAAATATTTTCGGCATCCCTATTTGAACACGGGGATGACGCTGGACGTGAAGACTGCCTTCGATGCGTTCTTGAAGGAGCGGGGTTACACGATTGCGCCGGTCACGATTGAGGATGCGGATTACGTGTTTAATGATGCGTTGGGGAACGCGCTGGAAAAGAAGGACAAGAAGATGGCGGCTCGAGCTAAGAAGGAGTATCTGGAGTATGTGGATACAGTTTTTGATTATGCGGAGAAGGAATCGGCGGAGATGTTTGGTCGGCAGATCCCGCAGATTTTGTTGGTGCACGATAATGCTTTGAATACGGAGTGTTTGGATGCGCTACTGGAGAAACTCGAAATGCGCGGGTACAAGTTTGTGTCGCTCGATGCGGCGATGAGCGATCCGGCTTATGCGACACCGGATCTTTACGTGGGGACGGGAATTTTGTGGATGGACCGGTGGAAATTGGCGCTAGGGATGAAATTAGATTTGAGCAAGGGGCCGGAACCGCCGGGGTGGGCCGAGCAGATTTTTGAGCAGATGCGGAAGGAGCGGCAGAAGGAGTAGGGGCGGAGTAGCGGGTGTCCCCGACGCTCCGTCATCCTGAGCGCAGCGAAGGATCTCTGTTCGCTTTCCTCTTCCTCTCGCCTTCATCACTGCCTTTATCTGTGTTCATCCGTGGCGATTTTAAATTTCGCGCCCCCAACCGCGCCCGGCGACGCATCGTGTGGTGCGTGAAGTTATGCGATCGCCTGCGGAATGGCTTTTTTCCAGCGCCCTTGGGCTTTCAGGATGAGTTCGACTAGTTCGCGGACGGCGCCTTCGCCGCCGCGGACTGTGGTGATGTAGTGGGCGGCGCGTTTTACTTCGTAGACGGCGTTTGCTACTGCTACGGCCAGCCCTACTCGCTGGAGGATCGGCAAGTCCGGAAGGTCGTCGCCGATGTAGGCTACCTCGTCGTCGGTGACTCCGGCGCGGACCAGGATTGCTTTGTAGGCTTCTAGTTTTTTCGGCTGGCCTTGAATCACAAATTCCATGGAGGATTCGCGGGCGCGGCGGGCATTGGCCGGAGAATCGCGGCCGGTGATCAGGCCAGTACGAATGCCCATAATGCTGGCCAGTTTGATGCCGGCACCGTCGTGAGCGTGGAACATTTTCATCTCGGCTACGCTGTTGTCGGGAAAAGTCTGCAAGCAAACGTAGCCGGGGGTCATCGTGCCGTCAACGTCCATTAGCAGGACGCGGACGGGTTTGGCGCGGCGGAGGACTTTCGCAGGAAATTTCAGTTCTTTGATCGGCATGGGCGATTCCTTCGTATTGCGGCGTTATGAATTCAACTGCGACGTCAAAGATGCCCGCCTAGAAAGAAAAAGCAGGCGGCCGCTACAAATTCAAAAGCAACTGCAACGAGCCGGCGAGACGCCTGCCGGCAGTCAGGCCAGCGTTACGAAGTCAACTGCAACGGCCACGCCAAGACTTCAGAGCAATTGCAGGGTCCATAGATCATGGATGTGCAAGACGCCTTCCAGTTTGCCTGCTGGGTCTGTGATCAATAGGCTGGTGATCTTTTTCTCTTCCATTACGCGCAGGGCGCTGGCGGCTAGTTCGTGGCGCGAGAGCGTGATGGGATTTTTGGTCATGCAATCGGCGGCGGTGAGCGCGAGGACGTTTTCCTGGCGCTTCTGCATTACGCGCCGCAGGTCGCCGTCGGTGATGATGCCCAGCAGTTTGCCGTTGGCTTCTGTGACCGCGGCCAGACCCAGGCCTTTGCGGCTCATTTCGTAGATGACGTCGGGCATTTTCGTCGTGGGCAGGACCCGGGGGGCGTTTTCGCCTGAGTGCATTAAGGATTCGACGCGGCGCAGTTTGTTGCCCAGGCGGCCGCCGGGATGGAGAGCCGCGAAATCCTCTTCTTTGAAGCCGCGGCGTTCTAACAGCGCGATGGCCAGGGCGTCGCCCATGGCCATGGCTGCGGCGGTGGAGGCAGTGGGCGCCAGATTCAGCGAGCAGGCTTCTTCTTTCACGGCGATGTCGAGAACAATTTTGCTGGCTTGGGCGAGAGTCGATTTCGGATTTGCGGTGAGCGCGAGCAGCGGAACACCAAGGCGTTTCACCGTTTCTAGCAGCTCAATTAATTCCGCCGTTTCGCCGCTGGCTGAAATTGCCAGCATTACGTCTCCTGCTGTGAGCATACCGAGATCGCCGTGCAGAGCTTCGCCGGTATGGAGGAAAAGCGCGGGAGTGCCGGTGCTGGCGAAAGTGGCGGCGAGTTTTCGTCCCACCAGGCCGGATTTGCCCAGGCCTGTCACCACTACTCTTCCCTTGCAACCGTGTAAAAGTTCGACGGCTTTTTCAAAACGGGCGTCGAGACGATCGATCAGGCTGGCGATCGCTTCGGATTCTACGCGCAGCACGCGCTTGGCGGTTTCCAGGCTCATTGGGGCTGGGCGTCCCATTCGCGCGTCAGGGCCGCGAGTCGCAGAATTTTTTTCAGCAGCGCTCGGAGCTTTTCCAGCGGAAGAGCGTTCGCGCCGTCGGAAAGGGCTTGCGCGGGATTGTCGTGCACTTCCAGGAATAGGCCGTCAATGCCTGCCGCTGTGCCGGCGCGCGCTAACGGCTCGATGAATTCTGGTTGGCCGCCGCTGGACTTTCCCGCTCCGCCGGGAAGTTGGACGGAATGGGTGACATCGAAAACTATTGGGTAGCCGAATTTGCGCATGATGGGGAACGAGCGCATATCTACGATGAGATTTTGGTAGCCGAATGAAGTGCCGCGTTCCGTGAGGATGATTTTCTGGTTTCCGGTGCTGGCGATTTTTTCAGCGGCGTTGCCCATTTCCCAGGGCGAGACGAACTGGCCTTTCTTTACGTTGACGACGCGTCCGGTACGGCCCGCCGCGGCCAGTAGGTCGGTCTGGCGGCAGAGGAACGCCGGGATTTGAAGAATGTCGCAGACTTCGGCGGCGGGCCCGACTTGGGAAACGTCGTGGACGTCAGAGAGGATGAGGAGGCCGGTGTGTTTTTTTATGGCGGCTAGGATGCGCAGGCCTTCCTCTAGTTGCGGGCCGCGGAAGGAGGTGACGGAGGAGCGATTCGCTTTGTCGTAGGAGGCTTTGAAGATGTAGGGGATTTTTAGCTCGGCGGCAATTGCGCCAATTTTTTCCGCCATGCTGGTGGCGTGGGATTCGGATTCGATGACGCATGGGCCGGCGATTAGGAACAGGGGGGCTTGGGCGCCGAAGCGGATGTTGGCGACCTGGAAGCTGGCGGTGGGTGGCATGTGTGAGTGAATGGTTGCGCGAACAGACTATGCGGGAATGGTTGGTAATTCAACTTTGAATTGCGGCGCAGGACCGCTGCTACCGCAGAGACGCAGACTGCGCAGAGAAAAGCGAGAACATCAACACAGAGAATACGGAGGAAAGGCGGAGAACACAGAGAAAGATGAGGACGCGGCTGCTAGTCGGTGGCGGGTTCGGCTGCTGTAACTCTTGACTCCGTCGGCGAGGCCAGGCGGCGGTGACGATTTTCCAGGCTGGCGCGGATGAACGCGGCGAATAGCGGGTGCGGAGCCAGCGGCTTGGATTTAAATTCGGGATGGAACTGGCAGCCTAGGAACCACGGGTGGTTGGGAGCTTCAATAATTTCTACGTATACGCCGTCGGGGGTACGTCCGGTGATGCGGAAGCCGGCGCGCGTCAGAGTTTCTTCGTACTCGCAATTGAATTCGTAGCGATGGCGGTGGCGCTCGGAAATTTCCAGTGTGCCATAGGCCTTGGCAGCGAAGGAGCCGGCCTCTAGTTTGCAGGGCCACGCCCCCAGGCGCATGGTGCCACCCATTTCGTCCACGCCGAGAAGCTCGCGGAGTTTGTAGATTACGCGATTCGGTGTGGAGGGATCGAATTCAGTGCTATCGGCGTGTTCGATGTGCGAAACCTGGCGTGCGTATTCGATCGTCGCGCATTGCATGCCCAGACAAATGCCGAAGAACGGGATTTTTTTCTCGCGCGCGTAGGTGATGGCATGAACCATTCCGGCGATACCGCGTTTTCCGAAGCCGCCAGGAACCAGGATGCCGTCCACGTGGCGCAGCATGCGTTCAGCAGTGGCAGGCGAATCAATTTCTTCGGCTTCAATCCATTCGATCACTACGCGCTGGCGGTTAGCCAGGCCGCCGTGGCCTAGAGCTTCGCGCAAACTTTTGTAGGCGTCTTCTAACTGCACGTACTTCCCCACTACCCCGATTCGCACTTCGCCGGCTGGATGCTCGAGCGTTTCGAGCATGGCGAGCCAGCGGCTCAGGTCGCGCGGCGGAGCTTCGAGGCGCAACAGGCGCAGGATTTGCTCGTCGAGGCCTTCGGACGCAAGCGTCATCGGCACTTCGTAAATATTGCCGACGTCCGGCGCGGAAATTACGCAGGATTCAGCTACGTTACAGAAGAGCGCAATTTTTGCTTTCAGGTCCGTGCTTAGCGGACGGTCGCTGCGGCAGATCAGCACGTCGGGTTGAATTCCGATGCTGAGGAGCTCTTTCACGCTGTGCTGCGTTGGTTTCGTTTTCAGTTCGCCGGCTGTGGGGATGAAGGGGACCAGCGTCAGGTGGACGAAGATTACGTTTTCGGGGCCAAGTTCCAGGCGCATCTGGCGGATCGCTTCCAGGAACGGGAGCGATTCGATGTCGCCGACTGTACCGCCGATTTCCACCAGAACAATGTCCACGCCTTCGGCGACTTTGCGGAAGGCGGCTTTGATTTCGTCGGTGACGTGCGGGATTACCTGGACTGTCTTGCCTAAATAGTCGCCGCGGCGTTCTTTGGTGATGATGGATTCATAGAAGCGGCCGGTGGTCCAGTTGTGGTCGCGCGTTAGATGCGCGGAAGTGAAGCGTTCGTAATGGCCGAGGTCGAGATCGGTTTCGGCGCCGTCGTCGGTGACGAAAACTTCACCGTGCTGATACGGAGACATGGTGCCGGGATCAACATTCAGGTAGGGATCGCACTTCTGAAGGGTGACGCGAAGACCGCGGCTTTCGAGCAAGCAGCCCATCGAGGCCGCCGCTACGCCTTTCCCGAGAGAAGAAACCACGCCACCCGTCACAAAAATGTATTTTGGGGCGGTGCGCAAGTCGGGTGAAATCCTCCGGGACGATCTGCGTACGAAACATTATGCGGGGATTCGCGGTGAGAGTCAAATTACGAATTTTTACACAGCGGATTAATTTTTCTTGAGGCGAGGTGGTGATCGGAAAAATTTAACACCGAAAGAGAGAGTAAAGCGGAAAGGTGGCAGAGGCAATCTTGCCTGTGCTCTTCAGTTTTCTCTGCGCCCTCCGCGTCTCTGCGGTGGGACCTAATTGGTGGATTGGGTGGAACTTTTGGCGCGGGCGTGCAGTAACTTTTCTACGCGTTCGATGTCGGCCGGAACGTCCACGCTTACGGCGTTGTACATGGTTTCTACCACATGCATGTGGAAGCCGTTTTCCAGCCAGCGGAGCTGTTCCAGTTGTTCGATGCGTTCCAGTTCGCCGGGCGGCAGCGTGGGAAATTCCAGCAGCGCGTCGCGGCGATAGCCGTAGAGCCCGATGTGTTTCCAGTGGCGGGCGGCGACGCGGTCGCCAGTATCGCGGACCCAGGGGATGGGGGCGCGGGAAAAATAGAGCGCCTGGCCATCGAAATCCTGGACGACTTTGACGACGTTGGGATCCATTATTTCACCCTGCACGGTAATGGCGGAACAGGGAGTGGCAAGCTGGATGGCATCATCGTCAGCCATGGCGGCGGCGACGGCGTCAATCGTACCGGGGTCGATGAGGGGTTCGTCGCCCTGCACGTTGATATAGATGTCCGCAGGGATGTGGGTGGCGACCTCAGCGATGCGGTCAGTGCCAGTTCGGTGATCGGGGCGAGTCAAAATGGCTTCGGCGCCGAAGGCTTCGACGGCGGACTTGATGCGGTCGTCTTCGGTGGCAACGATCACGCGCGTGGGGAGGCTGGCCAGGCGGACGTGCTCAACAACGTGCTGAATCATGGGCTTGCCGGAGATGAGAGCGAGCGGCTTGCCGGGAAAGCGGATGGAGGCGTAGCGCGCGGGGATTACTACCAGGACCGTCGGTTCGCCGGAATTTGGCATGGGGGTTGCTCACCTTTCGCTGGCGCTGGCATCTTAACACGTAGAAGGCGCTGAATTCTGCTCGGCTCGCACGGATCGGAAGTTACATAGAAGTTACACGTGGCGCTTGCTTTGGGCATCGCGAGTGATAGAATCGCCGCCAGCGACCTGCAAAGCTGCCCAGAGCCAAGCGAGTCCCGCGGCAGAGGTGGGGGCCAAGTTGAGATACCGCGCACCGCAGCCAGCTGGAAGTGCAAGGGTTGTGGGAATTTGCGCGTTGCTGATATTTTGCTGTAGTGGATTAACAGCGGTTCCCGCCGGGGCGCAAACGCAGGGCCCCACGCATCCTGAAAATTCCCAGAAAATCGAAAAAGGCAAATCTCTGAAGGCTGAGACGGAGATTACGCTCGTTCCCATTTCGGTTACGGACCCATACGGGCGCCTCGTGACCGGACTGGAGCAGGAAAATTTCCGGGTGTTTGAGGACAACACCGAGCAGGAGATTGTGCGCTTTACCAGTGAAGACGTCCCGATTTCGATCGGCGTCATTTTCGACATGAGCGGCAGCATGTCTGACAAAATCGAAAAATCACGGCTGGCAGCGGTGCAATTTTTCCGCACGGCGAATCCGCAGGACGAATTTCTGCTGGTGAATTTTAATGATCGCGCGCAGCTGGCGAGTAATTTTACGGGAAGCGTGGAGGAATTGCAGAATCATTTGATGTTCACGGCGGCGCGCGGGGAGACGGCGTTGCTCGACGGGATCTACCTGGGACTGAGTGAGATGAAAGGAGCACGCAACACAAAGAAGGCGTTGCTCATCATATCGGACGGAGGCGATAATCATAGCCGGTACTCCGAGACGGACATTCGGAGGTACGCGCGCGAAGCGGATGTGCAGATATACGCGATCGGACTTTTTGATCCGAATGGCGGTCCAACGACAGAAGAGCAAATGGGGCCATCGTTGCTGGCGGATTTGACGCAGATGACAGGCGGCCGCGCTTTCGCGGTGAACAACCTGAAGGATTTGCCGGATGTCGCGACGAAAATCAGCATGGAGCTGCGCAATCAATATGTCTTGGGATACAGACCGAGCGATCACAACCGCGATGGAAAATGGCGCAAGATCAAAATCAAGCTCCGCCCACCGAAGGGGCTTCCCCCACTTACCGTCTATGCCAAGACCGGATATTACGCGCCGGGACATTAGGCGATTTCTTTCTTTTGCGTTTTTGATTTTGTTGCTGGTTGTGTGCGCGGGGCCCTGTGCTCGGGCGCAAACTCCCCTTCCCGTTCCCAACCCCCCTCCACCACCACCTCCTCCTGGAGCTGCGGGTTCCAACACTCAGGCCGATCAGAGCCATCATCTGAAATCTGTCGTGGATTTGGTGGTTTTGCACGCCACAGTGGTGGATGACAAAGGGCAATTTGTGGAGGGGTTGACGGGAAATGATTTTCGAGTGTTTGAAGACAAAGTGGAGCAGAAGATTTCCGTATTTTCGAAAGAAGATATTCCGGTAACGATGGGGCTGGTGATTGACAACAGCGGGAGCATGAAGGAAAAGCGGCCGCAGGTGAACGCGGCGGCGCTTTCCTTTGTGCGAACGAGCAATCCGGCGGATGAAGTTTTCGTGGTGAATTTTAACGACGAGTATTATTTGGATCTGGATGAGGATTTCACCAGCAATCCGCAGGAATTGCATGAGGCGCTGGAACGGATTGACACACGCGGGAGCACGGCGCTTTACGACGCGATTATTGGATCGCTGGACCATTTGAAGAAGGGGCACAAGGACAAGCGCGTGCTGCTGGTCATCACCGACGGCGATGACGACGCTAGCCGGAAGAGCTTTGAGTACACGGTGAAGGCTGCGGTGGAATCGAATGCGGTGATTTATGCGATTGGCGTATTTAGCGATGAAGATCGCAAGAACCAGAAGAAGATGGTGCGGAAATCGAAGAAGGAATTGACGACTTTGGCGGAGTCTACCGGAGGGCTGGCGTTCTTTCCGGACCGGCTCGAAGATGTAGACCCGGTTTGCGTGCAAGTCGCGCGGGATATTCGGAATCAATATACGTTGGGATATTACCCGACGAATGCGGCTAAGGATGGGACGTTTCGTAGCGTGAAAGTGGAATTGAATCCGCAGAAGGCGCACGAGAAATTGACCGTGCGCACGCGCACTGGATACTACGCACAGAAGGCCGCGCAGGGCGACTAGCCGTCGCCGAGAGTTTTACCTCCCCGCATTACATTTTCAGCGCCATTCATCCGTCCTTCAATCATTTTGGAGTGCGGCGGCTAGCCGCGACGCTCCAAGAGTTCTTGTTCCGGCGAATGTGGCGGACTGGCGCACGAATCTTCGGTCGGGCTGTTAGTCCTTCTTACCCTGTTGTGAAATTTCATTCAGAAAACTGACCCCGTGCGGGATCTTCGTGTGGAAATTTTCCGCCGCAGTCTGCCCCATGTCCGCCAGGGTTTCGCGTACGCCTAGATCCGCGCCACCGCTTGTGCCAGGGCTATACGCGACGAGCGGTACGTATTCGCGGGAATGATCCGTGGTGGGATTTACGGGGTCGGGGTCGCAGCCGTGGTCGGCGGTGATTAGGAGCAGGTCGTCGGGGCGCATGGCAGCGAGGAACGGGCCTAAAAGCGCGTCGAATTCCTCGAGCGAGCGGGCGAAACCTTCTACGTCTTTGCGGTGCCCGTAGAGCATGTCGAAATCCACCAGGTTTGCGAAGATCAGGCCTTTTGGTCGCTGCGCCAAAGCTTCTGTGAGTTTGCCCATGCCGTCGGCGTTATTCTTGGTGGTGACGTAATCTTCGACGCCGCGGCCGTTGTAGATGTCGTGAATTTTGCCCACGCCGAAGACAGGTGTTTTGTTCTCGGCGAGAACGTCGAGAAGCATGGGCCGAGGCGGCTCGACGGCGTAATCGTGGCGACGCTCGGTGCGGCGGAAATTTCCATCCCTGCCGGTAAACGGACGCGCGATAACGCGACCAACGCGGTTCGGCCCATCCAGCAATTCCCGCGCGACTTGGCACATGCGATACAGCTCTGGCACAGGGATCACATCTTCATGCGCGGCGATTTGGAAAACGCTGTCGCCGGAGGTGTAGACGATCGGGTAGCCGGTGCGCACGTGTTCTGCGCCCAGTTCTTTCAGGATTTCTGTGCCGGAGGCGGGCTTGTTGGCCAGCGTGCGGCGCCCAATCTGGCGTTCGAATTCGGCGATCAGCGCGGGCGGAAAACCGTGCGGATAAACCGGGAAGGCTTGATCGAGCCATATGCCCGCCATTTCCCAATGCCCGGTAGTGGTATCCTTTCCCGGCGAGCGCGTGGCGCCTTTGCCGTAACTTCCAGCTGAATGCGTCGGCGGAGTGAGATGTTCGAGCGGCTTGATGTTCGCAAGCCCCAGGCGCACGAGATTCGGCAAACGCAGCGCCCGCGATCGGGCGATATGTCCCAGCGTGTCGCGGCCTACGTCGCCGTAGTCGTCAGCATCAGGTAGCTCGCCGATGCCGACGCTATCAAGGACGATCCAGATCAGGCGCGCGAAATGCGTAATGCCCAGCCCCACCGATGCCTCCTTCTTCATTCAATTTAGCGGCGCTGCGGAAAGCAGATTGTACTCCACACTTGAAGATGCGCCAGTACGGACGGACGGCGCAGGCGAGTGGCTCGCGGTCGAAGCGTTCGTGCGCAGCTACGGCGAAAGTTGAATGCGACACGAAACCGAGTTCGGGCTATGGAGTATTTGCCCAGCTGCGGGCGGCTTCAAAGGTGCGCGGTCCCCACCAGACATCGTGTTCCGGGGTCGTGATGGAGGCGAAGGCTTGCTGAGCTGAAGCTTTGTCCTGTAGATGGACGGCTAATATCGCAAAACGATTGGCGTTCAGATTCGAGAATCCGTAGAGGCGCTGCACGTTGTTGTAGCCGTCTCTGATTTTCGGCAAAGAGACGCCGGGCGTTTCTGCGATTTCCGGAGCGCAATTGCAAGCAAGCGAGCTGACGATGCGGAAGTAGAGTATCGAACTATCGGGTTCGGAGAGTTTAGCCGAGGCTTCTTCGGCGAAGGCCGAGATCGCGCCGGGTTTGCCATACCACTCTGGCCTCAGGTAATCGGCGTATTCGCGATAATAATGATAGTAGCTGGGCTCGAAGGCCACCGCTTGATCAAGCAGTTCGCGCGCTTGAGCGTTTTTCCATCCTTGCCTGAAGGCGACCTGCTGCATTGCCTCGTACCAATGGGGATCGCGTTCCTGGAGGCGGGCGGCGGCGAGCAGGGCGTTTGTGGCGAGGGCGGATCGCTCGTGATATAGATCCCATTGAATATCAGACACGGTGTCGGCCGAGCCGTCGCCGCGCGCGAGATCGGCATAGTCAGTATAGGCGCGGGCGAGAGTAATGCGGGCGGCGCAGGATTGCGGATAGGCAGCGATCCATTTTTCGATGCGACGAATCTGAAACTTATAGTCGGCGTCGGTTATCTCGCCTTCGTGGGCGGGATAGCCTGCCGCGTTGAAGAAGACGTTGTTCTTCCAGGCGCCGCCGACCATAAGACCGCGCTCGGTGCGATTCTGTGCGGCGATTTTTTCCAGCTCGGCGAAATTTTCTTCGGCCAGCAAAAGGCTGATGTCGGTACGATAGCCCTCTTCAGTCTCGGAAATTGCGGTGGACGCAGCCGGAGGAGGCAAGACCTGGTGGCCGCGCCCGTAGTCGTGGATTGCCTGCATGATGGCTTCGATTGAGGCGTGATGGTTGATGTCGAAATGAATACAAGAGCTGGAGGCTAGCGCGAGGACGAGGAGTGCGAAGAGGTTAGTGATTCTGGACTGCGTACGACGGTGTCGTTTGAGCATGGGACATGATAACTATGCAGGTACGGTAGAGGTACTGTACTGAAGTGCAGGTCGGTCTAAAAGTTAAATAGCGACATCGCCGGCGACTTGATCCGAGTTGGTCCAGACTCGGAAATCGGGCTATTACCTGCGCGGGGCGGGGCGATTTGCGGGGGTTGACTGCTGGGCGTATAATTTTTGGTTTACACATATGGCGACAGAGCCTGTAGACAAGCTGCCTCGGGACGAAGCGGAATCGCAGGGTGTTTCCGTGGGCCGGAGTGCGCCCGGCGGGGCGGACGCTGGTTCGGGTGCCGGCGCGGCTACTGGAGTTCCCCTTCCCGGCGATATTGAGGAGATCCGCGTCCGCGGCGCGCGCGTGCACAACCTCAAGAACATAGACTTCGTGATCCCTCACAACGCGATCACGGTCGTGAGCGGCGTCTCCGGCTCCGGCAAATCCAGCCTCGCGTTCGATACGCTCTACGCCGAAGGCCAGCGCCGCTACATCGAATCGCTTTCGGCTTACGCGCGGCAATTTTTGGAGCGCATCGAGAAGCCGGACGTGGACGAGATTACTGGAATCGCTCCGGCCATCTCGATCCGGCAGAAGAATTCCACGCGCAACCCGCGTTCAACCGTCGCGACGGCTACTGAAATTTACGATTATCTGCGCCTGCTCTACGCGCGTATCGGACGCACATTCTGCCTGCGCTGCGGCGAGGAAGTGCGCAAGGACACGCTGGACGAAATCGCGACGCGGGTCCTGGCGTTGCCCGCGGGTCGGCGGTTTTATGTGCTGTATGAATTGATCCTGACGCCGGAAGTGGTGACGAATGCGCCGCAAGCTCCACGAGCGCGCAAACCGGCGCGTCTGGGCGCCGATGCAATCCGCGAGGCGCTGATCAGTCTGCGCAAGCGCGGATTCAACCGGATTTATCAGGCCGGACGCGTCTTTGAATTCTCCACGCCCGAAGAATTGCTGGACGTGGATTTCACCAAGCCCGTGTACGTGCTGGTGGACCGGCTGGAGCTTTCGCCCGAAGTGCGTTCGCGAGTAATGGACTCGATCGAAATCTGCTACCGGGAAGGGCGCGGCGAAGCGATTTTGGAATTTGTGCCGGAAACCGCTGGCGCGAAACCCGAGCGGATGGTCTTCAACGAGCGCTTCGAATGCAAAAAGTGCGGCGCCGTGTATCAGGAACCAGAGCCGCGGCTTTTTTCGTTCAACAATCCGTATGGCGCGTGCCCGCGCTGCCAGGGATTCGGAAATACCGTGGATTTTGATATTGACCGCGTCATCCCGGACAAAAGCAAATCGCTCAATGAAGGCGCGATCGAGCCGTGGACCAAGCCGCGTTACCGGCAACTGACGATGGACATGCGGCGATTCGCGCGCGCGAAAGCAATTCCCATGGATGTTCCCTTCCGCGATCTGACCTCCGCGCAACGGCACGCCATATTGGACGGCGACAAGGGCGAGGACTACATCGGAGTGAAGGGGTTCTTCGGCTGGCTGGAGCGCAAGAAATATAAATTGCATGTGCGCGTGTTTTTGAGCCGCTATCGCGGGTATGCGACTTGTCCGGATTGCCGCGGGACGCGGCTGCGCGCGGAAGCGCGGGCGGTGAAGATCGCTGGGCGCTCGATCACGGAAGTTTGCCAGATGACGGTGAAGGACGCGCGGCCGTTCTTCCAGAATCTGCAGCTCACCGACACAGAAGCGGCGATCGTCGAGAAGGTGCTGGAAGAAACGCAGCAGCGGCTGCGGTTCCTCGATGACGTCGGCCTCGATTATTTGACGCTGGACCGGCTGACCTCCACGCTTTCGGGCGGCGAGGCGCAGCGGATTCAACTGGCGACTTCGCTGGGATCACATCTGGTGGGCGCGTTGTACGTGCTGGATGAACCTTCGATCGGCCTGCACCCGCGCGACACGACCCGGCTCATTGAAATTTTGAAGGGCTTGCGCGACCTGGGAAATACTTTGCTGGTGGTGGAGCACGATCCGGACACGATCATGGCCGCGGATTACGTGCTCGATTTGGGTCCCGGTGCCGGCGAGCACGGCGGCAAATTGATTTTTGCGGGCACGCGCGACGCGATGATGACGGATGCGCATTCGTTGACAGGTCGTTATCTGCGCGGAGATTTGAAAATCGCGGTGCCGGCGCGGCGACGCAAGCCAACCGGAAAATTCCTGAAAATTATTGGCGCGCACAGCCACAATTTGCAGGGCGTCGACGTGATGATCCCGCTGGGATTGCTGGTGGCGATTACGGGCGTTTCGGGCTCGGGAAAATCCACGCTGGTTTACGACGTGCTTTACAAGGCGCTGCAGGCGAAGCGCAGCGGCGGAAATTGGAAGGAATGCTGCGACCGGTTGGAAGGCGACAATTTGCTGGCGGGCGTGGAGATGGTGGACCAGTCGCCGATTGGGCGGACGCCGCGGTCGAATCCCGCCACTTACCTGAAGGCGTTCGACCCGATTCGCGAGGTATTTGCCACGACGCCTGAAGCGAAGAAGCGCGGATTTACGGCGGGACATTTTTCGTTCAACATTCCGGGCGGGCGTTGCGAGGCTTGCCAGGGTGATGGGACCGTCACGGTGGAAATGCGTTTCCTTGCGGACGTGGAGTTGGTTTGCGAGGAGTGCCGTGGGACGCGGTACAAGAGCGCGGTGCTCGACGTGCGTTACAAGGACAAAAATATTCACGACGTCTTGCAGATGACGGCGCGCGAGGCGATAACCTTTTTTGCGGCGCATCCGAAAGTCACGGCGAAGTTGCGCGTGTTGGATGAGGTGGGGCTGGGTTATCTGCGTCTGGGGCAATCCGGCACGACGCTTTCCGGCGGCGAGGCGCAACGTTTGAAACTGGCCGCGCATCTTACGCGGCAAGAGAACACCGGCATCCTGTATATTTTTGACGAGCCAACGACCGGGCTGCATTTTGACGACATACAGAAATTGCTGACGGCGTTTCGCAAATTGATCGAAGGTGGTGCTTCGGTGTTGATCATCGAGCACAATCTGGACGTGATCAAATCGGCGGACTGGGTGATTGATTTGGGTCCTGAGGGCGGCGAGGCCGGCGGCCGCGTGGTGGCGGTCGGAACGCCCGAGCAGGTGGCGCGCAATCAGCAATCGCACACGGGAAAATATTTGGCGCGAGTGCTGAACGGGCGCAACGGCAATGGCGCGAATCATGGCAATCATGCGCGTGACAAGGGCGATGTTGCCGCGCCGGCGCCGCCGCTTGATTTGCCGACGGAATGAAACGGCGGAGTACTCCATTGATTAGGCCGCTGGCGTCTGGCGCTTTAGGCGTCTTCTTGGGCGCGGCGCTTCTGCCATTCGCAGGCTCGGCATTTGCTCAGACCGTTGGAACTTCCCGCACTAAAATCCCGCAAGACCCGGCCGCTGTCGAACTGAATCGCCTGCTTACCGCTGCAGAAGATGCCGTCAACAAACAGGATTACGCCAGCGCGGCGCAGGATTATCAGGCCTATCTTGCGAAGAAGCCGGACGACGCCGTGGTGCATTACGATTTGGGCTATGCGTACACGGCGCTGCAGAAGCCGGCGGACGCGAAGAGCGAATACGAGAAGGCTATCGCGATCGATCCGAAAATGGCCGCCGCCTATCAGAATCTGGGCGTCACGCTGATCCCCACGGATCCAGCGGCGGCCATCGAACCGCTGCAACAAGCGGCGGAACTGATGCCGGAAGATGCGCGAACGAAATGGCTGCTGGGAATCGCTCTGGAAGCTACGAAGAAGGATGCGCCGGCCATCGAACAATACCAAGCCGCGGAAAAGCTGGACGCAAAGAGTGCAGAGATTCGCAATTCGCTGGGATTCGCGTTGCTGAGGACCGGACGCGCCGGCGAGGCGGAAACTGCGTTTTGCGACGCGCTGGCTCTGCAGCCTACCGGCGCGGCTGCCGATCAGGCGCATAAAGGATTGTTACGGGCGCTGCTGGCGCAGAAAAAGAACGACGAGGCGGCAACGGAGATGGGTGTCTATCTCGCAGCGCATCCTGGCGATGCAACAATGCAACTGGAGCATGCTTCCCTGCTGGTGGACGCGGGTAAAGATGACGACGCGCTGGCGGAGCTGGACAAGGCCGCAGCAGCAGGGCCCGAATCGCTTCGCGCTCTGAAATTGCGCGCGCTGATTTATTTCCGCAAGAAGCAGTACGACGACGCCGTTCCGGTGCTCGTGAAGGCGATTGTTCTGGCCCCGCAGGATCCGGACCTCCCAGCGCAACTGGGGCATGCGTATCTGGAAAAGAAAGACTACCCGAACGCGGTGAACGCCCTGGTTGTCGCGATTAAAATGAATCCACAGTCCATTGATGTGCTGAAAGATCTGGTGACGGCGGAGTATCTGAACAAGAATTACCCGGCCACGTTGCACGGCCTGGACATTTTGGCGCAAAAGGAAACACCGCCGCTGGGAAGCTGGTTCGTGCGCGCCACTTGTTACGATAAACTGGGCCAAGTGCAGCCGGCGCTCGATGCCTATAAGAAATTCTTGCAACTGAACAAGGACGAGAACAGCGACATGTACTTCGAGGCAAGCGCGCGCGTTCGAACACTCACTCGGGAACTCGAGAAGAAGAGGTAGTACATTGCCGGCACGCGTTAGGTTTTGGCTAGCCGTTCTTTTGGTGGCGCTGGTTGCGGGGGCGCTGGGAGCCCAGGACCGGACGGCAGAGTTGCGTTCGCGATTTGAGAAAGAGACTGATCCGGTGCGCAAGGCCCATCTGGTGGGGCAATTGGCCGACGCCGAATTCCGCGACATGCACGAGAAGATTGACGCGGGAGATTTAGCAGCGGCCGGCGAGATCGCCGGGCGCGTGCGCGATGAAGCGGAAGCGAGCAAGAAATCGCTGGACGCGACGAAACGCAACGTGGAGGCGCATCCCGACGGTTACAAGCAGCTCGAGATTGCGGTGCGCGAGTCCATACGGCGCCTGGACGATACTATGGTGAGCCTGGCAAAGGACGATCAGAAACCATTGGCGGACGTTCGCAAGGATCTTGATGAGCTGGACCGGCAGATGATCCATCAACTTTTCCCGAAGCGGCCGGAAGCTGCGCCGGCGAAGCCGCCAGAAAAGCCGACGGCAGAGTCGACGGAAGAGCCGAAGAGTTAGGAGCGCGCGATGCTGCGGCAGAGCTGGAGATTGGCGAGCGGGATGATGCTGCTGGTGGCGGCGACGGCGGTTTGCGCGCGCAGCGTTCACGCACAGCAAGAGAAGAAAGATTATTTGACGGATGCGGAAGGCGATCGCATTCGAGATGCGGTGACGCCTCCGGAGCGGATGAAGCTTTTTGTGATTTTCGCGGACGACCGGTTGAAGAAATTCCAGTATGAACTGACGCGCTCCGTGCCGGAGGGCCGGCGGGCCGAGATTTTGAATGGTCTATTGAATGCTTATGCAGGCTGCATTGACGATGCGGCGGACCAGATCGAAGTGGCGCGGGAAAAGCAGGTGGATATTCGTGCAGCGCTGAAAAATATGCAGTCGAAGGGTAAGGAATTTCTGGAAACGCTGCAGAAAATCAATCAGGGCGGGCCGGAATACGATACGTACAAGGACACTTTGCAGGATGCCATCGAAGGAACGCAGGACGCTTTGGCGGACGTGGATAAAGCGCTGAAGGAATTGAATACGGCGCCCGTGCGGAGAAAGCCATCGTGACAAAGCAGCGAGTGAAGATTGCCGTGCCCGGAGGCGAACGAATTTTTCAGCGGATCTATACGCGACTCGGTTGCGAGGGGCGGCCGCCGCATTTTGTGGTGGAATTTCATCCGTACACCGACCTGACGCACACCATTCGTCTGCGCGAAGATACGGCTTACGTGCGTTTGTCGGATGCTTTGGACGATGCGCCGCATCCGGTGGTGGAAGCCACGGCCGCTATTTTGCTGGGCCGTTTGTATCGCCGCGAGCCACCGAAGGAGCTGCTGCAGACGTATCGCGAATTTTCTTATGCGGGTGCCACGCGGCGGCGATTGCTGGCTTTGCGGCAGCGGCGGGCGCGTCGGGTGGAGCATCGGCCGACCGGAACGCACCACGACCTTGATCAGCTTTTTGAGCGGCTAAACGCGCGCTATTTTGACGGCGCGCTTACGAAGCCGCGGCTCGGCTGGAGCCGGCGGGTTTGGAGTAGCCTGCTGGGGTGTTTCGATCCGGCTTTGCAACAGATTGTGATTAACCGGCAACTGGATCGCGAGGGCGTGCCGGAGTTTGTGGTGGCTTACGTGATGTATCACGAGATGCTGCATGTGAAGCATCCGATGAAATTCGCGCGCTGCCGCCGGGAATCGCACGGCGCGGAATTTCGCCGCGAAGAAAAGAAATTTGTGGATTACCAGCGGGCTATGAGGTTTTTGGACCGCCGCCCCATCCACTGAGCGCTCACAAGCAAAGGTTTAGACTTTGTAGCGCCGGCGTCCCGCCGGCTCTGTGGCCTTTGAATCTGTAGCGGCCGCTTCAGGTTCATCGAACCGGGCAGCCGTTGCCGTTGGTTTCATTTCGTAGCGGTGTCCGCCATCGTGGCGCGGCTATCAACGATGGCAGTCTTGCTTCGCGGCACCGCCGCTGAAAAATCGGGTGCCTTTTTCGCGGAGGCTCTTACTTCTTGGAGAGCTTTTCGATTTTCTCGCGGACTTTTTTGGCGTCGGGCGCGTTCGGCAGCACCTGCAGGTATTCCTTGTAATAGCGCAGTGCCTCGGACGGGTCGTCTTTCTTCTCGTAGCACTCTGCCAACAATAGCCGCGGCTTGGCGAAATTGGCGCGCAGCCGGATCGCATCCTCAAAGCGGCTGATGGCGGCATCCACGTCGCCTTTGTGCAAGTAGAACATTCCGACATCAATATCCTGCTGCGCGTGGAAAGGGTCCCAGGCAGGATCGTCTTCGGGAGGCAGCACGCCGGCCTTGGATTTATTGGGGGTGTCGGCCGGAGTTTTTGCCGGCGCCGGATCGTCGGGCGGCAGCACTTTTTTCGAAGACGACTCTTGCGACGGGTCTGAGCTCGAGTCGGGATTGGCGCTCGGGCGTGGTGGCGTCGCGGGCGGCTGCTGTTGCTGCGGTGGAGTGGCGGGTTGTCCGGGCTGCTGGCCGTGGGTTTCTTGCGGATCTTGCTGGCCGTAACTCACCGGAGCCAACGCGAAAGCCGCGACGGGCAAGATTGCCGCCAGCGCGATGAACAGACCAAATTGTGAAACGTTGCGACGCATCAGGCTCCTGCAGCAATTAGATAGCGTTTGCTATGATGAACGTTGTACGCGGCCCGGTACATAAAGCACGAAACTTTCTGCGGGCCGTCGCCGGATATTGTAACTCTAAGCTATTGTAACTCGCCGCCATGGAACTCCGCGAAAAAGTCGCGCAATTGCCGACCCAGCCCGGGGTGTACCTGTTTCAGGACGCCGGCGGCAAGATTTTGTACGTCGGCAAAGCAAATTCGCTACGCAGCCGCGTGCGGTCCTACTTCCTGGAGTCGCACTGGCAGGACGCGAAGACCGGCTCGCTAGTGCGCGAGATTGCGGACGTTGATTACATCGTCGTGGACAATCAGAAAGAGGCCCTCGCGCTCGAAAATAATCTGATCAAGCAGCACAAGCCGAAATTCAACGTCCTGCTGCGCGACGACAAGACTTATCCATATATCCGATACACCGCGTTCGAAAAATATCCCCGGGTTTATGTGACGCGGCGATTGAATAAAGACGGCTCGATTTATTTCGGCCCGTATTTCCCGGCGCGCCTCGCCTACCAGATGGTGAATCTGATCCACAAACATTTCCTGGTGCCGTCATGCACCGTCGATTTGACGCGCACGCACCCGCGCCCCTGCCTGCAATATTACATTCATCGCTGTCTGGGCCCGTGCGTCGCCGGATTGGTGACGGACGAGCGTTACACCGAAGCCGCGCGCGACGTGCGCCTATTCCTGGAAGGCCGCCGCAGCGATTTGGCGCAGAGCCTGAAAGACCGCATGCAGTACGCTTCCGAAGCGGAGCGTTACGAAGAGGCCGCCGGCTATCGCGATCTGCTGCGCACGCTGAACGAAATGGAGGAGCGCCAGAAAATTGCCGCGGCTTCGGGCGACGATACCGACGTGCTGGCCTGGTACGCCGAGCCGCCGCAAGTGGCCGTGAATCTATTTCACCTGCGCGGCGGAAAAGTCGTCGATCGACGGGATTTTTACTGGGAAGACATGGAGGAATTTAAGCCCGAGGAATTTCTGCCTTCGCTCATCAAGCAGCTCTACCTGGATGCCGCGTACCTGCCGCGATACATTCACACGCCGATGGAATTTGAAGATAGCACGCTGATCGAAGAAGTACTCACCGAACAAGCCGGCCATCGCGTGGAAATTGTGAATCCGCAGCGCGGGCAAAAACACGCGTTCCTGGAATTGGTGGAAAAAAATGCACAGCATTCCTTTATCCAGCGCTTCCGCGTCTTGAAGCCCAGCTCCGCCGCGATTGTGGACGCGCTGGAATCCGCGCTGGGTCTGCCGGAGCCGCCAAAACGCATCGAGTGCTTCGATATTTCGCACATACAGGGTTCGGACACCGTGGCTTCGATGGTGGTGTGGGAAGCCGGTCGCATGAAAAAATCAGACTACCGTAAATTTATCATTCGCGGCGAAGCCATGCCGGAGGGCGCCGAAAAAGCCGCCGGCATTTTGCGCGACGATTTCGCGAGCATGCAGGAAGCAGTCGAGCGCCGCTATCGCCGTCTGCAGCAGGAACAAAAACCGATGCCGAGCCTGATTTTAATTGACGGCGGGATCGGCCAATTGCACGCAGCGGCGAAAGCGCTAGACAAGCTCGCAATCATCAATCAGCCGATGGCGAGCATCGCAAAGAAAGAAGAAATTCTTTACGTCCTAGGAAAAGAAGACGAGCCAGTCGTGCTCGAAAAACATTCTCCCGTGCTGCACCTGATTCAGCAGATTCGCGACGAAACGCATCGTTTTGCCGTGACGTTTCATCGCCAGCGGCGATCGAGCCGGCGATTGCGAACGTCGCTGACGGAAATACGCGGCGTCGGCCCGCGCACGGCGCAAAAGCTTCTACAGCGTTTCGGAAGCGTCGCGCAGCTCAAGCAGCTCACGTTGGAGCAGCTTGCGGCAGAAGTTCCGCGCGCGCAGGCCCAGCGCGTTTTCGAGGCGTTGCGCGAAACTCAGTCGTCCGGAGCTCCAACTCCGTGACGGGGCAACATAGCTCCAGTGGAGAAACACTTTGCGCTCTCGGCGACTAGCAAGACCGGTGTAGCATCGTCACCGGCTTTAGAATTTTAGACTCAGCACCCGGCGACTAGGAGGGCTCATGAAGATCCCATCCGCATTCCGATTGATATCGCGGCGAGTTCCTCACCGGTGGCGCACCGCAGTCGCGTTGATGACTGTCGCTCTGATCGTCGCGCCGGCTTTTTTCGCCACCCAGGCCGCCGCGGCCGCGCCGCAGGCCGCAACTCTGCAAGCGCTCGCCAAACTCCGCGAAACTTGGGTGCAAGATTTGCGCACGAAGCAACTCGAACCCATCTTGAAGTTTTATGCCGCCGACGCCTCGTTCCTGCAGCCCGACGGTGAACGTATCACCGGCTCCGCAGCGCTCCGCATGCTCTTCCAAACGATCATGGCCACTTTCAACAGCGACCTCACGCTGCACAGCCAAAATCTCGAAGCTTCCGGCGATCTGGCGTACGACAGCGGCGACTTCCAGGAAACGCTCACCAACATCGCCACCGGCGCCAAAATAAATTCCAAAGGCAGCTACGTAATCATCTACAAGCGGCAAGCAAATGGCGCATGGCAAATCGTGCAGCACGTCTGGACCGGCACGCCGCCGCCCGGCACATAATCCGCACACCCAAGCTTTTCTGCCAACCCACGAATCCCCCGCCTACCGAACGGCAGTCTGCCGCGCCCCTGCGCCTGTTGCACGCCCAGACTTTTGTGACCTTCATCACCTCTGCAAGTGGCGAAGGTCACATCCTCGCGCGCTGCATAGCGCAACAATCCCATTGAGAGAAAGCAGGATGGAGGCGGCCATGTTCACTCAAGGTTATCTCTTACTGGCGTTTCTGCTAGTGGTGCTCCTGCTTGGGAAATGGCAATCAGGGCACGGCAGTCACTGAGCAGCTCGGCTGAGTCGAGTCGTTCATGGGGCTTTAGCGAGGTGGGAGAGATGATGGTGCTACCTACATATATTGCGTCTAAGAAGCCGAGCGTCAGTCGCAGCACGAACGTCTATTGGCATAACGAACTGCCGCCTCTCGGAATGCGAGCGATCGGCGAGCATATCGTGGAAGCGAAGAGCCTTCGCGTGCCTGGGACCATCGCTCACCGGGACGGCCTCTGGGACCGGTGCTACGACGATTTGATCGTGCAACTCCGCTTGCGCCTGCAGCAGGAAATTGCTCGCCTCGGTGGCGATTGCGCCCACGTACTGAGCGAATCCATTGACAGCAGCCACGACGCAACCACGGGCGAAGGATGGCTGCACTGTCGCGCGACGTACATGCTCTACCGCCGCGACTGACGCCTCCGGCGAGAGTGCGGCGCCCGAAAATTCAAGCACGTTCGTTGGGGCGGTGTGGAAGGGCGGGCCACCAGCCGATATCAGCGTCAATCGAATCTCAAAAATGGTTGGCCTGTTGATCCGGGGGAACCACCTGCCTTACGGAGGCTCTTATTTGCTTCGAGCTTCTTGGCCTTCTTGAGCTTCTTGGTCGCTTTCTTCGATGCCATGGTTTTTTCTCCTTCCTTCGGATTGCCCTTATCCATGGGCGGTCACACAGCTATATGCAAATGGGGTACCGAATGTCCAAACTCCCGCCTCCCCGGTCCCGCCAATGGCGCGATGCAGCAAGAGTGGGTCTTCGCTCACATCTGGATGGTGACCCGCGGGATGTGAGTACCGCTCACGGTGCCTTTCAGCGTCTCGGTGGCTTCCAGCTTCTTCGCTATCCTCAGGTGCTTGGTGCCCTTGCCGGCTTCGTTTGCCTCGCTGGATCGTTGGGTTGCCATGGTCACTACCTCCTTTGAGTTGGTTTCGATCTGCGCGCTCAATTTCCCGGCCCCAGTTTTCGCGCGGCGGCGACTCGCGCTTTCCCCAGACCTTTCTGCACTAATTTGCGCCGATAGAACCGACGCAATTCTGGATCCCGGCGCACCGCGTGTGCCGCCGCTTCACACCACAGAAGGCGCAGCAGCGGGTTACCTTGCTTGCTCAAACCTCCCAACCGCTGTCGTCCGCCACTGGAGTGTTCCCTGGGAATGATCCCGATATAGCTTGCCAACGCCTTGCCGTTGCTGAATCGTTTTGGATCGCCCAGAAAGACATCGGTCGCTAGCGCCGTGATCGGTCCCACTCCGGGATGAGTCATCAGCAGTCCTGCCGTGGGTCGTGGGCCTGCTTGCTGCAGGACTTGCTGCTTCAGTTGTTCGATCTCCGCTTCGAACCCGGCGTACATCGCCTGCAACTCACTGCGCCGCTGAGCGGTGTGTGTTGCCAGCGGTAGCGATGCGATGGCCCGTTGTCCGCTTTCGCTCCACAGCGAACTCCCTCGCCTTAAACCATTCGCCAGTGCGATAGCCTGCAAAGCGTTCTGTATCCGTGTGCGCAGGCGTACCCACTGATGACGGTGTAAGAGCAACCCTCGCAGATCCAACAGTTCCTGCGACGGCTGCCAGATCGACGGAAAACGGTTTTCTACCAGCAGCTTGAGAAGTAGCTCGGCATCGCGCTGGTCATGTTTCTGTCGGCGCGGTTCGGCCGCTCGAATCGTCGCTGGATGACCTACCTGACAGTCGATCCCGAGCTCTTGCATCAGCTGCAAAAACCACTTCATCGACCCAGTCGCTTCGATCCCTACACGCACCGGACCGGGAAGCGTGGAATAAAACTCCCGCACACTTTCGCCTTCGTGCGGGAGAGTCCGATTCACTACTTCCCCTGTTCCAGTGTCCAACATCGCCAACGTCTGTTGGCGAGCCTGCAAATCACGTTCTTTAATCCGCATCTCGGCCTCCTTCGGTCCAAGCACTGTTGGGGCGAACACCGAACAGTCTACTCGGGCCGTAGCGAGGCCGACGTCGTTATGGCACCAATCAGGAGTTGGCCTAGATGTGCCATGCTCGCTGGCGATGAAAGCAGCTCGAATCCATAGGTTTGGGGGACCCGAGGTAATTGTTGTGGAAGATGTGCCGCGTCCGCTTCCAGAGGCGGGAGAGCTCCTCGTGCGCGTCGCCGATGCTGGAGTTGGTCCGTGGGACGCGCTGATTCGTGAAGGTAAAAGCAAGGTGAGTCCAAAGCCCCCGCTTACTCTCGGAGCGGATTTGTCCGGTGTGGTGGAAGCAGTTGGTCCGGGAGTTGCTCAGTTCAAGAAAGGGGACGAAATATATGGCGTCACCAACCCTCAGTTTTGTGGGGCACAGGCAGAATACGCAATCGCTTCCGCAAACATGGTCGCTCCCAAGCCGCAGCGATTGAGCCATAATGAAGCGGCTTCGGCACCCGTTGTGGCCGTGACGGCCTGGCAAATGCTGTTCGACTACGCGCACGCACACGCTGGCCAGACCGTCATGATTCTCGGAGCGGCAGGAAACGTCGGCGCGTATGCTGTCCAGCTTGCGGCAAAAGCAAACCTTTGCGTCGTCGCAGTCGTTGGGCAGAAAGACATCGAATATGTCCGAAATCTCGGAGCCGAAATTCCCCTGAATTATCAACTCGAAACATTCGCTGGCGAGGTGCGTTCGGTTGACGTCGTCATTGATACCGTTGGAGGAGAAACGCGGGAGCGCTTGCTCCGCGTGCTGAGCCCAGGCGGAATTCTTGTGTCTGTTGTCTCACCCGAAGCGATGCCGCAGCGTTCCGACGTGCGATCCGTATTTTTCTACGTTGAAGTAACGACCGCCCGACTCAATGTCATCTCAGAATTGTTCGACCGAGGAGAGTTACTCCCACAGGTTGGCACGATATTGCCATTGCAAGAAGTGCGCGCTGCTCATAACATGCTAGCGGATGCTCCCCACAAACGCGGCAAGATCGTCCTACAGGTGACGGTCTGACCATCCGAGCCTGATGGGTGGCACACCCTTCCACACCACCCAAGCGAAAGCAATTGAATTTCCGGTTGCCGCACTCTCGCCTGCCCACCGCAAGCAGGCCGAAGGCGAGGGTGCAGGTTTAGACGCTCCGCCATCAACCAGCACAGCGAACTACGCCCGTCTTTTCCGTCGTTTACCGTCGTCAGTATCTCTACGAATATTCAGCGGCTCAGGAATGTGTTAGCGTGAGTCGGGGCGCTTTTCGGCGCTGCTGAGGACGCGACATGGAAACTGGGGCGCGGGCGAGGGGCTTGGCTGACTGGGTGCGCGGGCGCGCGCTCGGCGATGCTGTCTGCGGGCGCTGGGTCGCAGCAGTCAAGGTGACGGGCGGTTACGCGCGGATGACGGCGCGCAGTGGCGGGCGCTCCTGCGGCGGGCAGGTCTTAGACCCGCCCCTAGGGATGCCGGCGAAGACGAAGCGCCGCAGTGCGCGATGCGCAATCCTAATCGGCTGCTCCGCGACTAGAAATCGTCGTATCCCGCTGAAACTACACGCCAAGACTTTTTCTAATTCGGTCGCATAAACGAGGTTTGCGCGCGCGATTTGTGCGCGCTTCGCGGTTCACAAATCACCAATCACTACTCACCAATCACACATTTCTAATCGCTACTCGTAGAAAATTAGAAATTCGCCTAACCTGCTCACAACAAACGAGAAAACATTTTCTAATCGCTACTTTTTCGGCCATTTTGGCAAATGTCGCCCCCTTCGCCACTCGTCACTTTCTAATCGCAAGTTTTCTGGGCCTTTCGTTGCACCGGCAATCTTGCCTGTGCTCTTCGGTGTTGAATCGGCACAATGCGACGTCTCGCCATCGCTTCCTCGCGGCTTTTCTTGCCTCGGTTGGGAAGGCTGTGCTACTGTCGAGTTCTGAGGTGGACCATGAGCGACAACAGTGTAGGTTCAAAAGTTAGCGTATTTTTGGTTGGGTTGGGAATTGGAGCGCTGGTTGGCATTTTATTCGCGCCGAAGTCCGGCGACGAGACACGTGAATATTTGACGGGCAAGGCCGACGAGGGCCGCGAATTCGCGCAGAAGAAGGCGCGGGAATTGCGCGAGCGCGCCGAAGACTTGATCGAACGCAGCAAAGAGATCATGTCGCGGCAAAAGGATGCGCTTTCCTCGGCGGTAGACGCGGGGAAGGACACGTATCGCAAGGAATCGAAGGCTTCCTAAGGCAGTTCAAGGAGTTAAATGCCGGGCTGGGTCGAGTTTTTCATTAGCATTGCGGCCGTAGCTATCGTTGTGCAGATGGCTATCCTGGTTGCGATGTTCGTGCAGCTGAAGATGTCCATGAAGGAATTTACGCGCATTGCGAATGACCTGCAGGGGCGCGTGGACCCGATCCTGTTGCGCGTGAACCGGATACTGGAAGATTCTGAGGGCCGCATTTCCAGCGTGATGGGCGATACCGCCGAAATCACGCGCCTCGCGCGCGGCCAGGCGCAGAAAGTGGACCGCGTTTTCACCGAAGCGCTCGAGCGCCTGCGCATCCAAGTGATCCGCGCCGATCAGATTTTGACTGGCGCCATGGAAGTGGTGGACGAGGCCGGCACCAAATTCCGCAATACCCTGTGGGGCCCCATCCGGCAAGCTTCCGCCGTGATGAAAGGCATCAAAGTGGGTCTGGATATGCTGCGCCGCCAGCAAAATAATAAGCCTGAATCGGATGCCGATTCCGTGTCGCAAGACGAAGAACTATTTATTTGATCCCGAGCTTCGCGGCTGCACATTTTATCTAGCTGCGGCTTCTACAAGTCGATTTTCCCGCAGATTTTTTCCTGAACATTAAAATCTGAAAACGATCAGCGAATCCATCCGCCGCCGAGGACTTTTTCGCCGTCGTAGAAAACGGCGGCTTGGCCCGGCGTGATCGCGCGCTGGGGCTCGCGGAAATCGACGCGGGCGGTGATGGCGTCGATTGGAATGATCTCAGCTGCGGCGGGTTCGTGGCGATTGCGGATTCTTACCATCGCCTGAACCGGTCCTTCGGGAACGAGATACGGAATCCAGTTCACGTCGCGGACTTCGCAAGTGCTGCGGCGGAGTTCCTGATCTTCGCCGACGACTAGACGATTCTGCTTCCGGTCGAGCGCTACGACGTACATCGGCGGCTGCCCGCCTGCGAGGCCGAGTCCCTTGCGCTGGCCTACTGTGAATTGGTGCAGGCCATTGTGGCGGCCGAGAACTTCGCCGGAAGCGGTGACGATGTCACCTGATTCCTTCGGCAGTTCACTTCCCTGCTCCTGCAGATAGCCTTCGATAAACTTCACGTAGTTTCCTGTGGGCACGAAGCAGATTTCCTGGCTTTCGGGCTTTTCCGCGACCGGCACTTGCAGGCGGCGGGCGATTTCGCGGACTTCTTGCTTGGAGAGTTCGCCGAGCGGGAAATCGGTGCGGGCCAGCTGCACTTGCGTGAGGCCGAAGAGGAAGTAAGTTTGGTCCTTGGATTCGTCCACGGCGCGGAGGAGCTCGTAGCGGCCAGTCTCGGCGTTGTGGCGCACACGAGCGTAGTGGCCGGTGGCGATGCGCTCGGCGCCGATCTGGCGCGCGGTGACGAGAAGCTGATCGAACTTCACGTGGTTGTTGCACATGGTGCAGGGGATGGGCGTGCGGCCTTCGAGGTAATCGGCTACGAAGGGCTTAATGACGTTCAGCTCGAATTCGCGCTCGAAATTCACGACGTAGAAAGGGATGCGTAGGTATTCGGCTACGCGGCGCGCATCGTAGACGTCGTCGTGCGAGCAGCACCGATGCTGGGCGGGGCCGCTATTTTCGAGCTGCGGCAGGCGGCGCTGATTCCAAAGTTGCATGGTTAGGCCGACGATGGTTTGGGCGCGGTCGTGGAGGATGGCGGCGACCGTGGAGCTGTCTACGCCGCCACTCATGGCGACTGCGACGGTGTTCGCGGTGGCGATCGTTGGCTTTGTGCCTGCGGGCTCGAGTTGGGTTAGTGATGACAACTGTTTGGTCCTTGCCGCTTGCGAATTCTGCGAAACAAATCCAAAGGCAAATTCAATTGCGCCCGCCTGAAACAAAAAGCAGGCGGCCGCTACACAATCCAAGAGCAAAACCAAGAGCCGGCGAGACGCCGGCGCTACTAAACCGGGCACGTCGCCGCGATATCACGCTGACATCTCTGTGTTTGCGCTTAGCGGCGAGAGGGCGCGGAGGCGCTCGACTGCTTGCGGGATTAGCGCGATTGCTTGGTCAATCTCTTCGGGCGTCGTGTTGCGGCCTAGACTGAAGCGCAGGCTGCTGCGGGCTTCGTCGGGCGAAAGGCCGATGGCCATCAGCACGTGCGACGGGCCTACTGCGCCGGAGGAGCAGGCGGCGCCTGTGGAGCAGGCGATTCCCTGAAGGTCGAGCGCGATTACCAGCGCTTCGCCTCCTGCGGCGTGAAACGAGATGTTCGAAGTGTTGGATACGCGCTGGGCACGGTTTCCGTTTACGCGGGCTTCGGCGCACGTCGCCAGCAGTGCGTCTTCGAGGCGATTGCGCAGCGTCGTGATGCGGGCGCAGTCCGTCATCATATTCTTGCGCGCCAGTTCCGCGGCCTTCCCCAGGCCCACGATGCCGGGAACATTTTCCGTGCCAGGGCGGCGGTCGCGTTCGTGATGGCCGCCGTGGAATTGCGGCTCGAGCGGAGTGCCGGAGCGGACGTAGATCGCGCCTGCGCCCTTGGGTCCGTAAAACTTGTGCGCGGAGATGGTGAGCAGATCAACGCCGAGGCGGTTCACGTCGAGCGGTATCTTTCCGGCGGTCTGCACGGCGTCGCAATGGAATATGACCTTCGCGGCAGCGGCGATGCGGCCAATTTCTTCGATCGGCTGGATGGTGCCGAGTTCGTTGTTGGCGTGCATCACGCTGATAAGAATTGTTTCGGGCTTGAGCGCGCGGCGGATGTCTTCGGGATCCACGACGCCTTCGCGGCCTACCGGAACATAGGCGACTGCGATGCCGAGTTTTTCGAGTGCTTGCGCGGCGTTCAGGACCGCGTGATGTTCGATGGCTGTCGTAACGATGTGCTTGCGCGGTTCTTGCGAGGCCGCGACGACTCCGAAGAGCGCGAGATTGTCGGATTCGGTGCCGCCGCTGGTGAAGACGATTTCGGATGGCTTGGCACCCATTAACGCGGCTACCGAGGCGCGTGAGGCATCCACTGCGCCACGGGCGCGCTGGCCGGGGGAATGAATCGAGCTGGCGTTGCCGAAGCTTTCAGCAAAATACGGCAGCATGGCGTCGAGGACGGCGGGGTCCACGGGCGTAGTCGCGTTGTAATCGAGATAGATGCGCATGTCGAGAAGTTGCGAGTATTCAGGATAGCGGTACGCGTGGGAGGGGTCAAGCAGAGGCCAGTAGGGGTAGCGCAAGGCTGGTAGTACGAGTGCGTTACAGGTACGCGCGGGTTGTCTTGACAGGCTTGCGGGCGTCCGATAGCGTCGAAGAACGCGGCATCATAGATTTTGCGTTCGAGCCGCGCAATTCACGGGGGCAAAACTTGGCGCGGCCGATTATTACTTTGACGACGGACTACGGGACGAGCGACCACCTGGTGGGAGTGCTCAAGGGAGTGATCCTGAGCATCAATCCCGAAGTGAATATCGTGGATATCACGCACAACGTGATCGCGCATGACGTGCTGGATGGAGCGCTCACGATCAGCCAAGCATACCGGTATTTTCCGCCGAAAACGATTCATATGGTGGTGGTGGATCCATCGGTGGGGACACAGCGTCGGCCAATTTTAGTCGCCGGAGATCAGCATTATTTTGTGGCGCCGGATAATGGAGTGCTTTCCGCGATTTACGATCAGTCGGAATCGCTTTTTGTTTGGCACATCACTTCCGAGCATTATTTTCGGCAGCCGGTGAGTAATACATTTCATGGGCGGGATATCTTTGCGCCCGTGGCGGGATGGCTTTCGAAGAACTGGCAGACGGCGAGTTTTGGCGAGCAGATCGAGGATTTCGTGCGCTTCAGCATTCCGAAGCCGAAGGTGAACGGAAATTCGATCAAGTGCATTGTGCTTAAGTTGGATAACTTCGGGAATTTGATTACGAATCTGAAGGGCGACGAGACGCCGGCTTTGATTGCGCCGGACGCGAAATTCACGATTCGGGCTGGGAATGCAGAGATCAAGAAATTGTTGCCGACGTTTGCGTCGGGAGCGGCGGGGGAACCGTTCGCGATTATTGGCTCGGGTGGGTTTTTGGAATTGAGCGTGAATAAGGGGAACGCGGCGCGGGTTTTAGGAATTGGGCGGGGAGCTGAGGTTACTGTGGAGTTGGGGTAGGCGTTTTTTGTTTGCGTTATTCTGCTGATTTTTCCTGTGGGTTCATTCCGAATTGATTGATGGGTGGTTGTGTCTGCGCATTCGCGATGTTTATGCGGGCTCGGGACGCCGTGCGCAGTATATCGGCAGGCGAGGCAAGCCTCGCCTAGGGTGATTGTTGCCAAACGTTAGGCTGCGACGAAAGCGGCGGCAAGCCGCCGCACTCCAAATGGACCTCGGTGCGCGGCGACGGTTAGCGAGGCGATGGGCCTTGCTTGCGTTGCTAGCGGGCTAGCGAGGTGATGATCAGGTAGGAGCGCATGCGGGGGTCTAGCCAGTCGCGGAGGGCGTCGCCGAGGAGGTTGAAAGCTAGGACGGCGGTCATTACGGCAAGGGCTGGAAAAATTACCAGGTGCGGAGCGTCGAAGAGGTGGGTGCGGGCGTCGTTGAGCATGGCGCCCCAGCTGGGCATGGGGGCTAGAACTCCTACACCAAGAAAACTCAGCGTGGATTCGGCCAGGATGGCGCCGGCCATAGCGATGGTGGCTTGCACCAGGATGGGTTGCAAAATATTGGGCAGGAGATGGCGGACCAGAATGCGGGCGTGTGATGCGCCCAGGGAGCGCGCGGCGAGGACGTATTCCATCTCCTTGGCCTGCAGAATTTGCGCGCGCGCGAGGCGCGCATAACCGGCCCATCCGGTGACGACCAGAGCGAGAATTACTTTGTCGAGGCCGGGGCCAAGAAACGCAGCGAAGGCGATGGCAAGCAGGATGCCGGGGAACGAGAGAAATGCGTTGATCAGGATGATGTTGACGAAGCGATCGAACCAGCCGCCGAAATAGCCCGCGACCGCACCGATTGTAAGGCCGATTATTCCCGCACCGAAAACCACGCAGATGCTGACGAGCATGGAAACGCGCGTGCCGAAGATGATGCGCGAGAGGATGTCACGGCCGAGCTCGTCGGTGCCCATCCAGTGGGCGGCGGTGGGCGGGACTAGACGCGCCGGCAGATTTTGCGCGACGGGATCGTAGGGAGCTAGCCAGGGCGCGGCCAGCGCGACGATTACCAGAATCAGCGTGAGCGCGAAGCCCCAGCGGCCGGGAACGCTGCGGCGCAGGAAATCGCTCAGTTCGTGCACAAGTTCGCTCACGAGTCTGCGCGGTGGAGATTTCGTTTGCGCCGCGCTCATTCGAAGCGCACCCGAGGGTCTACCAGCGCGTACACCAAGTCGGTGAGCAGGTTGACGAAAACGTAGGAGACAGCGATCAGCAGGATGCAGCCTTGCAGCAGCGGATAATCGCGGGCGCCGATAGCTTGGACGGCGAGGCGTCCGATGCCGGGCCAGGAAAAAATGGATTCGGTGACGATAGTGCCGGCCAGAAGCGTGCCGAATTGCAGGCCAAGGATTGTGAGGATGGGAATCAACGCGTTGCGCAGGGCGTGGCGAAACAGGACGCCGGGTTCGGAGACGCCTTTCGCGCGGGCGGTGCGAACGTAGTCGGCAGAAAGCTCTTCGATCACGGAGGTGCGCACCATGCGCGTGAGGATGGCGGCGAGGGCGGCGCCGAGGGTGAATGCGGGAAGGATGATATGCGAGACGCCGCCGCGTCCGGAGACCGGGAGCCATCCGAGCACGACTGAAAAGAAGAGGATGAGAACCGGGCCAAGCGCGAAATTAGGGACGGAGAGGCCGAACAGAGTGAGGACACCTAGGGCGTGATCGGTTCTTTCGCCGCGTTTGTGTGCGGCTAGCACTCCGGCTGGAATACCGATCAGCGCGCAGATTAGTAGCGCGACTAAGGCGAGTTCGAGCGTCGCGGGATAATGTTCGGCGACCACCTTCAGCACGGGTTGCTGGAAGCGGAATGATTCGCCGAGATTTCCGTGCAGCACGCCGGCTAGATAGCGGCCATATTGCACGGGAATTGGCAAATCGAGACCTAGCGCGTGCCGAAGTTGCGTCAGGTCTTCGGCGCGGGCGCCTTCACCGAGCATTTGCGCGACGGGATCGCCGGGAACTATGTGCGCGAGAAGAAAAACCATGGTGAGGATCAGCCATAGCGCTGGCAGCGCGAAGAGCAGGCGGATTGAAATGTAGCGAATCATTTATGGGCTGGCCCGGAAGATGGCGAATCAGCCGCGGGCTCGTCGGGAGAGGGCACCTCGGTTGCGTCGGGCGGCTTGGTGGATTTTTTCCGGGCGGCGCGACGGACTTTCTTGGCGACGCGGGACTCGGAGGCTGAGTTCGGCGCGGGCATTTCCAACACGTCGGCTCGCCCGTCGTGATGCGCGCCTGCATCCTGCGTTTCGGCTGGCGCGACTTCTGTGGCGTGCGGCGCAGACTTTGTCGCTGGCGAAGGAACAATCGCGGGAGGAAGCGGCTTGATTTTCAGGCGCGAGACGCGGCGATGGTCCATTTCCATTACCGTGAAGCGATAACCATCAGCTTCGAAACTCTCGCCGCCGCGGGGTATGAATCCGAGGCGGGTTAAGACGAAACCACCAACCGTTTCGTAGGAGGGATCTTCGGGGAGGACGATGTTGTAGCGTGCGGCGAGTTCGCGGATTTTGATGGCCGCGTCGAAGATCATGCCGCCGTCGGAGAGCGTTAGCGGGCGCTCGACGACATCGAATTCATCGTGAATTTCACCGACCATTTGTTCGAGGATGTCTTCGAGCGTGGCAAGGCCGAGGATGCTGCCAAATTCGTCCACGATCATGGCGAGGCCGGTGCGGCGGGCGCGGAATTCCAGGAGCAGTTCGCTGACGGGCTTGGTTTCGGGAACGATGAGCGCGTCGCGCAGGACGGTGCGCAGATTGAATTCGGCGAGAGGCTGGCGATCTTCGGCGCGGCGGGCGCGATCGAGCAGGATCCAGATCATGTCCTTGATATGGACGAAGCCTAGGATGTGGTCGAGCGTGCCTTCGTAGACTGGAATGCGCGAGCGTTGGGTGGTGGCGAACATGGTCATGGTGTCTTCGAGAGTCGCGGAGGCGGGGAGGGCGTGAACGTCGGGGCGCGGGACCATGACTTCGCGGGCCTGGATCTGGCCAAGCTCCATCGCTGCTTGAATAAATTTTACTTCGGCTGCGGGGAGCAGGCCGCGGTCGCGGGCTTGCTGGATCATCACCTGCAATTCTTCGGTGGAACGGACCAGGGTGTGACTGTGCGGTGAAACCACGCCCAGGGCGCCGACGATTTTTTCGGCCCAGCCGTCGAGAAGATCGATGGCCCAGCGAAAGGTATTGAGAAACCAGGAAAATGGGCGCGCGATCAGCAGCGCGACGCGTTCGGCACGGGCGAGGCTGAGGCTTTTGGGGACAAGTTCGCCGAGGACGACTTGCAGGACTGTGAGAAGGCCGAAGGCGATGGCGAGAGCGGTGGCGTGCGCGATGATCGCGGCCCAGGGGCGCGGGATGGCTTGCACAAGCGGGCTGAGAATGCCGGCGAGAGTGATTTCTCCGAGGTAGCCGAGCGAGAGGCTGGCTAGGGTGATGCCGACTTGCACGCCAGAGACTACGCGAGTGAGATCGGTGAGCAGCGTTTCGACGACTTTAGCGCGGGCATCACCTTGTTCGACGAGTTGGCGGACGCGGGATTGGCGTACGGCGATCAGCGAGAATTCGGCGGCGGAGAAGAAGGCGTTGATGCCTACCAGCGCCAGGACTGCGAAGAGTTGCAGAGCGATCATTGCTGGTTGATTTTAGCAAGAGGCGCGGGGCAATGGGGGAAAAGCAGTGCTCAGTGTTGAGTGACGAGTGATAAGTTACGAAAAGCGAGTATGGCAAGTCTTGGCTGACGCGACTTGAGCCTATACACGGGTTCGCTCGACTACTTTGCTGATTGCTTCTGTGCTTGGGCTGCGCGGATTTTTGCGGTGGCTTCGGTGGACTTTCCTCGTGGGATTGTCAGGGTCGTCCAGTTTTCCGAGGCGAAATGCTTGGCTAGGAATACGATTTGGCCTACGTGGTAGGAATAGTGGGCTACTTGGCGATTGATGGCTTGCATGACCGAGTGGGGTTCGTTGCGGATAAGGACTTTGCGGCTGAGGTCGGCGTCGGTGAGCGCGGCCAAGGCGTCGAAGAGATGTCTCCAGCCGGTTTCCCATTGGGCGAGGAGCTGGTCGCGTGTTGTGGCGGGGGATTCGAATTCGGTGTCGCGGTCGCGGTCGGGCTTTTCGCCGTCGGTGGTGAGAAAATCGGTCCAGCGGGAACGCATGTTGCCGTGGAGGTGTTTGACGATGATGGCGATGGAATTGGATTCTGCGTCGAGGGTGGTGGTGAGCGCTTCATCGGAGGCTTGAGCGATCGCGCGCTCGCCGAGGTGTTTGTAATAGCGGAGAACGCGGGTGGCGTCGGTGACGTAGGAGGTGGCGAATTCGTGAGGCACAGCGGGATTTTGCATCGTTTTGGGGGGCGGGGGCAATAGTTAGCTGGATGCGCGATTCGTTGCGTTTGCGTGCGTAATTCGCTCGATTGCCCGCGAGCGATTTTGTGGGCTACACTGCGCCGCTGTTGCGGATGCAAGATAGAGGCTCAGACGAATGACACGTGCGTCGCGGATCTTTCGATCTTTGCTGGCGGTCTTGCTGCTGATCGTTGGCGGCGCGTTGGTGCTTGGTTGGTGGGTGGTGCAGCGGCCACTGGCGCAACTGGATGGGAGCGTCGCGATTGGCGGATTGAAGGATGGCGTGATTGTGGATCGCGACTCTTGGGGGCAGCCGTGGATTCGCGCGAAATCGCTGCAGGATGCGGTGACGGCACAGGGATACGTGATGGCGCAGGACCGGTTGTGGCAGATGGATTTGCTGCGGCGAGCTGCGAGCGGGGATTTGAGCGAGATTTTTGGCGAGCTGGGGCTGACCTACGACCGGGAAAATCGGACTTTGGGGATGCGACAGGCGGCGGAACGCGCGGCGGCGGATTCTTCGCCGGAAATTCGCGGGTTGCTGGAGGCTTACGCGCGGGGAGTGAACGAGAACATCGCGGAGCGCGGCGGGAAATTGCCGATTGAGTTTGTGGCGCTGGGGTATAAACCGCGGGCTTGGACGCCGGCGGACACTTATTTGATCAGTTTGTATATGTATAAGACGCTGACTTCGACATGGAAGGAGAAACTGAACCGGCAGTGGATTACGGAGAAGGTCGGCGAGGAGCGCGCGCGGGATCTGTTTGTGAGCGATTCGCCGCTGGATCATTTTATTTGGACTGGGGGGACTTCCCTGCCCTCTGGTGTTTCGCGTGTGGGCTTGTTGTCCTCGACGCGAGTGTCCAATCAGCAGCGCGGCAATGATGCGGATGAGCCGCCGTTTGTTTCGCTTGCGTGGGATGCGGCGCAGAATTTTTTGGCGCAATTCGAGGAGGAGTCGTCGGAAATAATTGGCAGCAATAATTTTGTGGTGAGCGGGGCGCATACGGCTTCGGGCAAGCCGATGCTGGCGAACGACACGCATCTGCAGCTTTCGACGCCGGCGCTCTGGTACATCGTACATCTGACGGCGCCGGGGCTGAATGTGGAGGGGTTTGCGTTGCCGGGCGCGCCGCTGGTGATTATCGGGCACAACGAGCGGATTGCTTGGGGATTCACGAACAGCAATGCGGACGTGGAGGATCTCTACATCGAGAAATTTTCTGATACGAACCCGCTGGAATATTCCGCGAACGGCACGATGCTGACGGCTCAGGTGCGTCACGAGGTGATTCGCGTGCGCGGGAAACCGGATGTGACACTGGATGTTGTGCTGACGCGGCATGGTCCGATCGTTCATCGCGATGCGGTGGAGGAACGCGGACGGGCTTATGCGTTGCGCTGGACGGCACTCGAGCCTGGGGGGCTGGATTTTGGATTTCCGTTGTTAGGCCAGGCGACGGATTGGAATTCCTTCATCGCGACGACGCGGCATATTGCTGGGCCGGGGCAGAACACGATTTACGCGGATGTGGATGGGAATATCGGGTTCACGATTCCGGCGCGCATTCCTGTGCGGGCGAACGGCGATGGTGCTTTCCCAGTGCCTGGCGATACGAATTTGTATGAGTGGAAGGGATATATTCGGTTCGAGGAATTGCCGCGTGTGGAAAATCCGCCGGACGGGATTATTGCGACGGCGAATGCGCGGACCGTCGGGCCGGGGTACAAATATTACATTTCCGATCGGCAGGCGGGGCCTTATCGGACAGCGCGACTTTATGAATTGCTTTCTGGGCGCACGGGGCTGACGGCTGCCGACTGCAATGCAGTTCAGAACGATATTGTGAGCTTGCCGAATCGGTTTTTGGCTGGTGCCCTGCTGCAAGCGGCGAAGGCGAAGCAGCCTGCGGATGCGCGGGCGCAGCGATTGCTCGGCAAGCTGGCGGGATGGGACGCGCGGGCTACGGCGGATTCTGTTGAGACTTCGTTTGTGGAATACACGCGGAGGGCTCTTTTTGTGCGTTTGTTGCAGCCTTTTTTGGGCGACGAGGTTACGAAGTACGAGTTGTGGGAGCCGCAGAGCGTTTACAACGATGTGTGGTGGCGCGACAAAGTATTCCTGGAGAATGTGTTGCGTGAGCGGCCTGCGGCTTGGCTGCCTGGCGGGTTTGCGAATTACGATCAATTGTTAATGGCCAGCACGGATGATGCGGTGGCGGCGCTGCAGAAGCAGACAGGCCAAGCGAGCGAGTCTGCGTGGAACTGGGGACGGCTGCATCCGCTGGACATGGTTCATCCGCTGGGGCGCGCGGGATTGCTGCACCGTTTACTGAGCATAGGCGGTTACGAACAGGGTGGGACGATTGATACGGTGCGGGCGATGGGCGTAGGGCATGGGCCGGCGATGCGGTTTGTGGCGGATTTGTCGAATTTCGATCACTCGTTGATGGAGATTCCTACTGGAGAATCGGGGCAGTACGCGAGTCCTTATTATCGCGACCAGTTCGCTGAATGGTTTGCGGGGCGCGGGATTCCGGCGGCGTTTACGATTGCCGCCGAGGATTCGGCGCGCGCGCACCGACTGACGCTGTTGCCGGGCGATAAGAGGTAGACGGTTAAGCTTCGGCTGCCGCGTTAAGCCGGACCTGAGTGGCAGGAAGCACTCAAACTGCGATGTCATGCAAGTGTGATGATCTACGTATGAAAAGCGATAAGCCGTTGTCGTTGGTTGATGTTGGACGCTTTTCTAGCGTACCGAAGAGAACCTTTCGTGAAGCTTGAGTTTTAGCCGCGAATACCTTCGTCGCTTGGGCAACGTTTACCAGGCTGCGAAGCGTAGGATTCGCGACGTTGAATTTTCAGATGTGCTTCGAATTCGTTTTTGAGGTAATTCTTCCGGTACTCGGCATCGTGCTCGAGCTCGCAGATTGGAAATTTGCTAGATGGGTGAACGTCGGTTGTTTCACCGTCGCAGGGTGTTTCTGGCTTGCCGGAGCAATCTGGTGGCATTCAGGCGCTTTTTTCGGCGTCCTGCTTATCGTCGCGTTCAGATTGCTGCTAGTCGCAGGACCGACTGAGATTGTGTACCGACTAACGCAAGGCGATCCTTCCTATCCGGCCAACTCCTGATGAGTCTCGTGGCGGGATAAAGGCCCAGAACCGACAAGAGTGTCGAATTGCTGCAAGAAAATCGTCGCGAAAGAATCCGGTTGGCTGCTACAGTGGTGGGATATTTCCAGCGCTTGTGGGCTGGGCGGAACGAGGCAGAATGAGTCCGACGTCGAATAAATCGGTTGTGCCGGCGGAAGCGCCGAAGAAGGGCGATTTTGAGAAGTCGCTTACGCGGCTTGAGGAAGTGGTGAAACGTTTGGAGAGTGCGGATTTGTCGCTGGACGAGGCGATGCGGCTCTTCGAAGAGGGCGTGAAGCTTTCGCGCGAGTGCCAGAAGCAGCTGGAAGAGGCGGAAGGGCGCGTGGAGATTTTGCTGAAGAAGGCGGACGGAAAGATTGTGGCGGAGCCGTTTAATCCGAAAGATGAAAATAACTAACGTCGGCCGGCTGATTTTTTCAAAGCGATTCGCATACCAGACATCTGCATCGAACCTATGACGATCCCCGATTTCTTCGAGCAGGACAGAGCCACAGTGGAAGCGGCGTTGCAGGAGCTTTTGCCGCCGGACGATTCGCTGCCGATTACCATTCATAAGGCGATGCGCTACAGCGTGTTTGCGGGCGGCAAGCGCGTCCGGCCGATTTTGTGCATGGAAGCCGCGCGAATGTTTTCGCAGGAGCAGAGCGGAGCGGTGCAGGTGGGCTGCGCGCTGGAATTCATTCACACCTATTCGCTGATTCACGACGACCTGCCGGCGTTGGACAATGACGATCTGCGGCGCGGAAAACCGACCAATCACAAAGTGTTTGGCGAGGCGATGGCGATTCTGGCGGGCGACGCGCTGCTGACTTTGGCGTTTCACACTTTGGCGCTGGCGCCGGTGGAACCGCAGCGGCGGTTAACGATTCTAGCGATGATTGCAGAAGCCGCGGGGACCGATCGCGGAATGATCGGCGGGCAGGTGGCGGATTTGGAAGCGGCGGGGAAAGCGCCGGACAAGGGAATGCTGGAGTACATCCATTTGTCGAAGACGGCGGCTTTGATTCGCGCGTCCATTGTGGGGGGCGCAATTGCCGGCGGGGCGGATCGCGGGGATGTGACACGGCTGCTGGCGTTTGGGGAATCCATCGGCTGGGCGTTTCAGGTGGTAGACGATATTTTGGATGTGGAGGAGTCGTCGGCGGCTTTGGGGAAGACTGCGGGGAAGGACCAGGCGCAGAAGAAGGCGACTTATCCGGCTTTGCATGGGCTGGAGGTGTCGCGGGATATTGCGGCGGATTTGGAGGCGAAGGCTTTGAAGGAGTTGGATTTTTATGGGGAGCGGGCGGGGAGATTGCGGGCGTTGGCGCAATTTTTGGTGGCGCGAAGGGCTTGAGGGTTTGCGATTGAGCTTGGGGAAAATCTAGCTCAACTGATTACCACAGAGGGCACACAGGAACTGCGGAGAAAAATCTGAGAAAGATAGAGGCGTTTACCGCAGAGACGCAGCGAAAGCCGGGCGCGTGATTGTTTTTTTTTGCGCATGAAATCAAAAAGCACTTCTGAGACGGCTGCTTCGGACAAAACCATTCGGAATCGCAAGGCTGGGAAAATACGATTGGATGTTTTGATTGTGGAGCGCGGGCTCGCGCCTTCGCGGGAGCGTGCCCAGGCTTTGTTGCTGGCTGGGAATGTGTTGGTGAACGGGCAGAAGATGGAGAAGCCGGGGTCGCAGGTGGCTGCGGACGCGCGGCTGGAAATTATCGGCGAGGCGCTGCGGTACGCTAGCCGGGGCGGGTTGAAGCTGGAGGGGGCGCTGGAGGATTTCGCGGCTTCGCCGGAGGGCCGAGTTTGTTTGGACGTGGGGAGTTCGACTGGCGGGTTTACGGATTGTTTGCTGCAGCGCGGGGCGGCGCGCGTGTTCGCGGTGGACGTGACTGTGGACCAGCTGGACTGGAAATTGCGGCAGGATAAGCGCGTGACGACCGTCGAGCGCAACGCGCGTTATCTGCGGGTTGAGGATATTGCGGAGCGGCCGGGACTGGTGACCATGGATGTGTCGTTTATTTCGGTGACGAAAGTGTTGCCGGCTGTCGTGACGGTTGCCGCGCCTGGCGCGGATTTTTTGATATTGATCAAGCCGCAGTTTGAGTTAGAAAAAAGTGAAATAGGCAAGGGTGGAATCGTGCGGGATGCTGCGCTGCACCAGAAAGCGATCGCGAGGGTGCAGGCGGCGGCCACCACTTGCGGGCTGGAGATTCTGGGCGTTCGGCCTAGCCACCTGCCGGGGACCGAAGGCAACCAGGAGTTTTTTCTCCACGCCCGCGCGCGCGGGTAGAGTAGAATTCTGCCTCCCATTATGATTCGCGCCGCCGGCATTATCTGCAAACCAATCCCCGAAATGGTCACGGCCGTGGTGCCGGAATTAAAACGCTGGCTGGAAGCGCGCAGGATTGAAGTCTCGGTGGATCCGCGCACGCGGACCACGATTGATCCGAACGGCCCGGCGATGACGCGGGAGGAAATGGCGGCGAAGGTTGACCTACTGATCGTGCTGGGCGGGGACGGCACTTTGCTCGCGGCGGCGCGGTCACTGGGCGGGCACGACGTTCCGATACTGGCGGTGAATCTGGGCGGGCTGGGATTTTTGACGAGTGTGACGCTGGATGAACTTTATCCGGTGCTGGAAGCGATTGTGGCGGGCGAGCACCGCACCAGCGAGCGGATGATGCTGGAAGCGGAGATCGTGCACAGCAATAAGCCGGCGGAGCGGTTGACGGCCTTGAATGATGCGGTGGCGAATAAGGCGGCGCTGGCACGCATGCTGGATTTTGATGTGCACGTGGATCATCACCATGTGGGACGTTATCGCGCGGATGGCTTGATTGTGGCGACGCCGACCGGCTCGACAGCTTATTCGCTGGCGGCGGGCGGGCCGATTATTCATCCGGATCTGGATGCGTTTGTGATTACGCCGATTTGCCCGCACATGCTGACGAACCGGCCGCTGGTGGTACCGGATACGGCGCATGTGGAGCTGGATTTTTCAGCGTCGGGCGAGCCGGTTTATTTGACGCTGGACGGGCAGATTGGATTTCAGCTGCAGCCGCAGGACCGAGTCGTGATCACCAAGGCTGCGACGAAAGTGCAAGTGGTTAGCCCACCTCGCAAGACGTACTACGAAATTCTGCGCAGTAAGCTGCGGTGGGGAGAGCGCTGAGGGGGTTGATTTTCGCGCGATTGCTGCCGCGCAGTTGCTGATGCGCCAATGTGCTTCGGTTTAAGGTCAAAGCCAACTTCCAAGACGCCCGCCTCAAAAGCAAAAGCAGGCGGCCGCTACAAATTCAAGAGCAACGTCAAAGGCAACGTCTTTGGCGTTTCGCCACGAAATAAGCCGTCGCTGACGGAGGACTTTCCATGCGATTGAAGATTTGTTTTGCGCTGGTGGGATTGGTGTGTACGTGCGGTTCGTGGCCCGGTTTGCTCGCGCAAACTGCACCAGCGGCGCGCGGGCAAGCGCCGGCGGAACAGGCCGCAAGTGACGCGGCGGCGCCGCTGCGACGCGTGCCTGTGGCGGATTATCCGATTCAGGAGGGATACGTTGATTCGAGCGGTGTCCTGATTTATTACACGACGATTGGACGTGGCGCGCCGATTGTGATCGTGCACGGCGGGCCTGGCGCATCGCACGATTATTTTCTGCCGTATCTCTTGCCGCTGGCGCGGCAGAACCGGTTGATTTTCATTGATGAGCGTGGTTCGGGTAAATCGCAGAAGCTGGACGATCCCGCGGGATACACCGTCGAGAATATGGTGGAGGATGTGGAGGCGGTGCGGCAGGGGCTGGTACTGGGAAAAATCACGCTGCTGGGGCATTCCTATGGGGGTGTGCTGGCGCAGGCTTACGCGCTGAAATATCAGAATAATTTGAGTCATTTGATTTTGTGCAGCACGTTTGCGAGCACGATGGAGATGAATCAGGTGCTGGCAAGGATCAAATTCGCGGCGCCTGAGAATGTACGCGAGCAAATCGAGCGCGAGGAAAAGGCAGGCCTTTACGGACAGGGCAGGGATTACGAGAAAAATCGTTATACGAACGAATACATGATTGCGGCTTGGGGCGGGGCGTATTTTCCATACTTGTATCAGAATCATCCGGACGCGAACTACGACCCGACGGCAATCGGTAATACGGCTTGGGATTTGTATCGGGAGATGTGGGGGTCGAACGGAGAGTTCGTGATTGATGGAAATTTGAAGTCGGTTGAGTATCTCGAGCGGCTGCATACGATTCATGTCCCGACGCTGATTATTGCGGGGGATCATGATGAGTGCGACCCGGCGATGTCGCAGGAGATGCACGAGAAGATCGCAGATTCGCAGATCGTGATTTTGCCGAAGAGCGGGCATATGACGTTCGTGGATCAGCAGGGGATGTTCAATGATTCGGTGAATACGTTTGTGCATTTGAAGAAGACGAAGACGGCTGCGGCTGTGACGAAGGTGGATTAGCACGGCGGGACGAAGGGTGCATTCAGGTGCGCAGCAGTAGAGTCGAAACCAAAGTCAACTACGCGGGCCTAAAAGGCAAAAGCAGGCGGCCGCTACAAAGTCAAAACCTCAGCGAACTACTTCACTTTCAGGACTAGCAGGGTGCGGTCGTCGAAGGGGTGGGCGCCGCCGGAAAAGGCGTCGACCTCTTCCAGGATCTTGTCGGCGATGGCGTCGGAGTTGAGTTGGTGGTGCGCGGTGATCAGTTCGGCTAGGCGGGCGTGGCCGAAGAATTCGCCGGCGGGATTTTGGGTGTCGCCGATGCCGTCGGAATGGAACACGACGATGTCGCCTTCATTCAGGATGTAACTGCGTTGGTCGTAGGTGGATTCCTCGAACATTCCGAGCGGAAAGCCGGCGAGCATGATTCGTTCGCAGCGGCCGCCGTGGTAGAGGAACGGCTCTTCCTGGCCGGCATTGGCGATACGTAGTTTGTGACGGCCGCGATGCCAGGTGGCGAAACAGAGAGTCATGAAGCGGCCCTCGATGCGGCGTTCGCCGAGAAATCCATTGATGGCCCGAAGCATTTCCGCGGGGCGATGTTTTTGGGGGCCCAGGCTGCGCAGAGTGCCGATCGCAACCGCACCGTAGAGTGCGGCGGCGCTTCCCTTCCCGCTGACGTCCCCCATCGCAATGGCCAATTCCTGCGGACCGTAACGCAGAAAGTCGTAGAGGTCGCCGCTAAGTTCGCGCGAGGAAACTACGCGGGCTGCGATTTCGAGGCCGAATTCCGGGCCGGGCAAGCGCGGGAGCAGAGCGCCTTGAATGCGGCGGGCGGCGCTGAGATCGCGCTCCATGCGGGCTTCGTCGCGGGCAAGCTGTTCGTAGAGGCGAGCATTTTCGATGGAGACCGCGAGGTGGGCTGCGAGAATCGAAAGCGCTTGCACGTGATCCGGAGTGAAATAATTCAGCTGGGGACTCTCGAGGTCCATCACGCCAATGACGCGGTCTTTATTGAGCATGGGGACGGCCAGCTCGGAGCGGGTTTCGGGATTGATGAGGAGATAGCGCGGGTCGAGAGTGACGTCTGGCACGACGACCGCACGTTTCAGGGACGCGGCCGCGCCGACGATGCCTTCGTGCGCGGGGACAGCAAACTTCTCCTGGACGCGCTGGCCGAATTTCACGGTGACGCGATGACGGAAGACTTTGTCGGTTTCGTCGTAGAGCAGGATGCTGAAAATTTGGTAGTTGATCAGGCGCTTGGTGAGTTCGGCGGCACGGCGAAGTACTTCTTCGACGGAGAGTGAAGAGTTAGCTTCGCGGCCGACTTCGTTCAGCAGCAACAACGTTTCGGACTGACTGCGCTCGTGTTCGTAAAGCTTGGCATTTTCGATGGCCGTGCCGATACGGGAGGCGACCAGCGTCAAGATCGTTTGCTGATAGGGGGTGAAATAGTCAAGCTCGCTGCTTTCGATGTCCAGAACGCCGATCACGCGGCCACGAACGATGAGCGGGACGGCGAGTTCGGAACGAACGGCGTCGAGCGCGTTGAGGTAACGCTTGTCCGCGCGCACGTCGCCGACGCGGATGGCCTGGCCGGTGGAGGCGGCGGCGCCTATGATGCCTTCGCCGACGGGAATGCGCCAGTGTTCGACGACTTCGGCGCGGTGACCGATGGCAAAACGGAAATACATCTGGTCGGTGCCCTCTTCGGGAAGAAGCACCGCAAAAATCTCATAGTCAACCAGTCGCTTAATCAGCGCGGCGGCAGTGTGCAGGACCTCATCGAGGTTGAGAGACGCATTGATCTCCTGGCTCAGCTCCGACAGGATTTTGAGAGCGTCCGCGGGGACGTCTATTTTGGAGTTTAGTTTTGCCGCGTCCATTTGGCTGTCAGTGTTACGCCCCGACCCCCGCCAGGGAAATGCGAGCGTCCGCTCCGGATATTATTTACGGCGCCGGAAACAGCGGTCGCAGAATCCGTTCATTATAGCAGGCAGGCGTGAAGCGCTTGCCGCCAAGATGAGCCCGCTTTGAGATTTTCAATATTTGTCGCCGGAGGAGGCGCCGGAGGCTGCAGGCGATTTTCCAGAGCGCAACTGTTGGATGATTCTTACACCGGCGCTGGCGCCGATGCGGGTGGCGCCGCCCTCGACCATTTTCTGGAGGTCTTCGAGGGTGCGCACGCCTCCGGCGGCTTTTATGCCAGTCTCAGGGCCGATCGTTTCGCGAATGAGGCGCACATCTTCCGGAGTCGCACCTGCTGTGCTAAAGCCCGTGGAGGTTTTCACGAAGTCCGCGCCGGCATTTTTGGCGGCGAGCGAGGCCTGGATTTTTTCGTCGCGGGTGAGCAGGCAGGTTTCGATGATCACTTTGCAGATGGCGCCGGAATGGTGGCTGGCGGCGACCACGCCGTGGATATCTGCCTCCAGCGCGCCGACACGGCCGGATTTCAGTGCGCCGATGTTGATGACCATGTCGATTTCTTGCGCGCCGCGCTCGATGGATTTCTGCGCTTCGAAAACCTTCACCTCCGGGAGCGTGGCGCCCAGGGGAAAGCCCACTACGGTGCAAACTTTTACGGCGCTGCCGCGGAGAAGTTCGGCGGATTGCGCTACGTTCCAGGGATTCACGCAAACGGATGCGAATTGGTATTCCAGCGCTTCCTCGCAGAGCCTGCGGATTTCATCCTGCGTGGCGTCAGGCTTCAGCAGGGTGTGGTCGATTAGCTTGGCGACTTCGCGTTCGGTGAGCGGCATGATCATTCCGGAGGTAGCGTGAGGATGCAGACGTCTTTCAGGTTGCGATAACGTTCGGCGTAGTCGAGGCCGTAGCCGACTACGAAATCATTGGGAATTTTGAAGCCGATGTAATCGGCTTTGACTGCTTTGATGCGACGCGAGGGCTTGTCGAGCAAAGCGGCGATGCGCAGGGATTTGGGTTTGCGTTGCTCGAGCACGCGCAAGAGATAAGTCAAGGTAATGCCGGTGTCGAGGATGTCTTCCACAACGATTACGTTCAGGCCTTCGATGCTGCTGTCGAGGTCTTTGATCAGGCGGACTTGGCCGGAGCTTTCTTTATTTTTGCCGTAGCTGGAGACGGCGATGAAGTCTATGGAGGTTTCGAGATTGATTTCTCGGACGAGGTCGGAAAGGAAGATGCAGGCGCCTTTTAGGACGCCGATCAGATGGAGGCGCTCGCCTTTGAAGTCTTTGGTAATTTGATGGGCTACTTCGCGAACGCGTTTTTGGATGGCGGCGCGGCGGATTAGGATTTTTAGTTTTTCTTTTCCGGCGACTACTGGCATTTTCGGGCGCGCTCCGTGAAAGAGCGGTTACTTTAGCGTAGGGAGGGGTGGTTGACAAGTTCGTGCGAAGACGTGGTCGGCTGCCGACAGGTGGCGCACTGAAGTACGCCGCTACGAAGGCCGAGGCCAAGGCAACCAAGGAGAACCGCAGAGGCGCAGAGAAACCAGAGAAAGGCAAAGCAACAGCTGCCCGGTCCCGCTTCGCGGGACCGGGCGTTACAGAGTCAAAAGCAAATTCAACCGCCGCGGCGGCGGCTCAGCGAAGATAGCCCCAGGTGTGGAGGCGGTCGCTGTCTTCTACCCAGCGGTCGCCAATGTCGGTGCGGTAGTACATGTTGGGGATCAGGACATTTTTGATGCGGGAGTAGACCTGGGTTTGGGCTTGTTTCATGGTCTGGCCCAGGCCGACCACCACCAGAATTACTCCGGAGGTGCCGGCTACTAGCCATTGGCCGTTCACTTGTTTTACGTCTTCGATGTGCATTTCGTCGGTGGGAGGCTTTTTGAAAACGATTACCGCGTTTTTGGAGAAGGAGTCGAAGGTTTCATCGTCGTCAAAGGGAAAGGGTGGAACGACAATGCGGACGCCGATCTGAAAACCGCTGCGCACTTTGAGTTTTGGGTCGTTGCCATTCGCGAGATCCCAGAAAAACTGGCCGATGGGCGTGATCATTCCGGCTTGCTGAATCATGATGGTGGGATAACCGAAGCGCGAGGTGAATTCCAGCGGATAGATGCCGTGATGGTTCACGATGCAATTCAAGTCAATGTAGCCGACGTAGCCTTCTTCCTTGAGCTTGGTTTCCATCTTCAGCAAGGTCTGATCGAAGAGATGATTCGCTTCGCTCCAGAACATGGTGGTGCCCATTTCTCCGGTGGGAGGGCCATTTTCGCCGGGGAAAAGTTTCTTGTGTTCGAAATTGATGTTGATGGGATAGACGAAGCTTTTCCCGTTGAAGAAAGCGCCGACGGCGACTTCGACGCCGGTGACACGGCGCTGCAGCTGGAAAACTTTAATTTCGTCGGAGAGCGCCCGCTTGTAGGCCTCAAGCATGTGAATCACGTCCTGGCCGTCATCTTCTTCGCCCACGAAGAGGCGACGCTTGACGTTCTGCGCTTCGCCGCTGGGCTTGATGACGTAGCGGCCGGGATTTTGTTCGACGTGGTCTATGGCGTCGTCGAAGGATGAAAATTCGCCGTAAGGAAGAATGTTGACGCCCGCGTTCTTGAGCTCTTCCTGGCCGAAGGAACGGTCGTCTTCCAGGCGATCGGTGTACGGGGTACCGCCGATTACTTTTTTTCCGGCCGCGCGCAGGTTTTTGGCTTTTTCGCCCTGGCCCAGGGTGTCGTCAAAGATCAGGATGTCCGCCCACTCGGCGTCCTTCTCCCAGTCTTTCGATTTGGCGACGAAGCCGTCGGCGATGTCGCGCTCCTTTTTGTCCTGGATGAAGTAACGGACTTCGTGGCCTTCTTTGGAAACCTGCCAGGCGATGTCACTGATGAGGCCTGTGAGTGAAACAAAAAGAAAATTTCTCTTTTCCATCCGGAGTTCTCTCCTCGGAACGTGGCAAGCCGCGCAGCAGCGCGCATTTACGAACCACAGAATACTATTAGCAGAGTGTTACGGAGGGATGAATGACGATTTTTTCGAGAGCGGGTGGCGATATCAACTATAGCGGACGGATTCGCGGGCGACGGAGTGGCCAGCTCGGGGCGGCCTAAACTTGTTGGGATTTTGACCGATGAATCATTATGGAGTTGTCCGATGTCCGCCTTCGCAGACCCTGAAATCTATCGCATCGTGCTGGAAAGCATGCAGACCGGGCTTTACATGGTGGACCGCGATCAGAGAATTCAGTTCTGGAATGAAGGGGCGGAAAAGATTACCGGGTACTTTCGGCAGGACGTGATGGGACATTTTTGCCGGGATTTCTTTCCGCCGCAAATGGAAGAAGGCAAAAACGGAATTTGCGAGATCGGCGGGGCGATAGCGAGCGTGCTGCGTGACGGAAGGCCTGCCATTGCGGAGATAACGCTGCGGCACAAGATCGGGCACCAAGTGATGGTGCGGATCCGAGCGATCGCCATACGCGACGCGAGTGGCGCGGTGATTGGCGCGGCCGAGTCCATTGACGGCGATCCCTGGGCATTCGAGGCCGATCGTCGGCACCGGAAACTGGCTTCGTATGGTTGCCTGGACGAAGCAACCGGGGTGTTAAGCAACAGCTTCATCCACACGCACTTGCGCGAGAACCTGACGACGTTTGTAGAACACAACATTCCGTTCAGCATCCTGTGCTTCCAATTTGACCCTCTAGAACTCTTCCGGCGGACGTACGGCACTGGCGCCGTGAATGCAGCCTTGCGTGTGGTGGCGCAAACGGTGGAGGGAAACCTACGGCCAACCGATTTCGTGGGCCACTCGGGAGGGAACAGCTTTCTGGCCATCCTGGTGGAATGCAATCGAGCCGACCTGTTTAAGGCGATGGAGCGCGTGAAAAATACGGTGAGCACTACGAAGATCAAGTGGTGGGGCGATGAGTTGCCGGTGGAGGTGACGTACGGTGGAGCGACGGTGCAAGAGCGCGATGACGAGCGATCTATTATTGAAAGAGCGGAAAAAGCGCTGGCTGAAAGCGTAGCTGCGTTTAACAGCGTGATGAAGATGGAGCAACAGAAATGAACAAGAGGCGTGGCTTGCGATGTTCATAATCATCGGAATCGTGGTGGTATTCGGCGCGGTGGTGGGTGGGTTCCTGATGGAACATGGCAATTTGAAGGTGTTGTTGCAGCCCGCCGAACTGGTAACCATCGGCGGCGCGGCGATTGGGACGGTATTCGTTGCGAATCCTCTGTACATCGTAAAAAAAATCGCAAGCGGGGTGGCCGGAGCGTTCGGAGGATCGAAGTTCAGCAAGCAACAATATCTAGAGACGCTGAAAATGATGTTTGAGCTATTCAGCCGCGCGCGGCGCGACGGATTGATGGCGCTGGAAACGGATAGCGACAACCCGGAGCAAAGCACAATCTTTTCGAAATATCCGAAGTTTCTGAAGGACCACCACGCGCTGGCATTCGTGTGCGATTCGATCCGCATGGCGTCCAGCGGCGGAATAGAACCGTTTGACGCCGACCAGATGATCGAAAACGATATGGACATCCATCATCAACAGGCGACGATGCCGATCGCGGCGTTGTCCACAGTGGCCGATTCCCTGCCCGGCCTCGGGATCGTGGCAGCGGTGTTGGGGGTGGTGATCACGATGGGTTCCTTGGGCGGGCCGCCCGAAGAAATCGGGAAGAAGGTTGCAGCAGCGCTGGTGGGCACGTTTCTCGGGATTCTATTGTGCTACGGATTGGTCGGGCCGCTGGCCGCAAATATGTCCAAGGCTGTTGACGACGAACACGCCTACTACCAGGTGTTGCGCGTGATGATCGTGGCGTTTATGAAAGGGACAGCGCCGACCATGGCGGTGGAAATCGGGCGCCGCGCGATCCCGGGACACGTTCGCCCCCCGTTCCAGGAAGCGGAAGCGTATATCAAGGATAAGGGCGGCGCGCCTGCGGCCGCGGCGGCATAACGCCAACAAGGACAGAGCCTTCTACACGTGCCGTCAAAACCTCCCATCATCGTCATCAAAAAGAAAGGCGGACACGGCGGCCATCACGGCGGTGCGTGGAAAGTCGCGTACGCCGATTTTGTGACGGCGATGATGGCGTTGTTCATCGTTTTGTGGCTGCTGAGCAGCAGCAAGCCCGTGAAAGAAGCGATCGCAGGATATTTCAAGGATCCCTCCGGCAAGGCGGACAAAACCGGAAGCGACAGAGCGGGGGTGGGCGAAAACTTTGTCGTGAACAAAGACAACATGGACCAGTTGAAGCAGCAGTTGCAAAAAGCGATGGAGAAGGTGCCGGACTTTGACAAATTGAAAGACCACATCGAAATGACTGTGACGAATGAAGGATTGCGGATCGAGCTGATGGAATCGGCGAAAGGAACCTTCTACGATCTCGGCAGTCCGGACCTGAATAGCGATGGGAAGGAAATTGTCGTTAAGCTGGCACAGGAGCTCGGGAAACTGCCCAACAAGCTGGCGATCGAGGGCCACACGGACGCTAAATCCTATTCCAAGGGTCGCAACTACAGCAACTGGGAGCTCTCTTCGGATCGCGCCAACGCAGCGCGTCGATTGATGCAGCTAAGTGGGGTCGGAGAAGATCAGGTGACGCAGGTACGAGGGTTTGCGGACCAGCGCTTGCGCAAAACGGATTCTCCACTCGATCCGTCGAACCGGCGGATTTCTGTCATCGTGCAATATTTGGTTGCTCCGGAAGCGCCAGACTCGAAAGCTGAGGGTGCGGCGGCAGCAGCGTCGGGTACGAATGCGAGTGAAGCGAAAGCAGGGAATGCAAAGCCCCCCGATGAAAAGGCACCGGACACGCCAAAACCTGCCCAGGATCCTGCGGCGAAGCCTGCTTCCCCGCCCCACTGAGCGTTTCGTCCGGCCAATGACGTTCATTTATCGCGCTGGCAATTTCAGGTAGCTTAAGTGGGGGGTGCGCGCGAATGGGTGAAGCCAGGATGCCGGAACCGTGGTTGCGCGGGACGCTGACGGACGTGGCGGCGGTGCCAAGGGCTGTGCTGCACGCGTTGGAGCTTGCATGGGAAGATATTTCGCGATGGTGCGGGAACTTGAGTGACGCGGAATTGAACGCGCGACCCGAGGGGCTTGCGCCAGTGGCGTTTCACATCCGGCATATTGCGCGCAGCATTGACCGGCTGCTGAGTTACGCCGAGGGAAAACGTCTCGACGAGTCGCAGATTGCAGCGCTGAAGCGCGAACTCGAAGCCAATGCCACGCGTGACGGGCTGTTCGCGGAAGTGGCGGCTGCGCTGGAGCGCGCTGCTATGCGCATCAGACAAATCGACGTGAATCGTTTGGAAGAGCCGCGGCCAGTTGGCGCGAGATTGTTGCCGACGACTGTGGGCGGGTTGCTGGTGCACGTGGCGGATCACACGCAGCGGCACGTGGGACAGGCGATTACGACTGCTAAGATTGTGCTTGCGAAACGCGGCTAAAGCCGCTTGGGTTCGGCGCGGTTTATGAACAGGCGGGCTCGTGTGAGCTCGCCCGTCTTGCTTTTGTCCGCGCTCAACTTATTCGTGTGAGACCTGCTTAGTCGGCTGAGGCTGCCTGACGCATTTGTTGCCGCGAGTGCAGCGGTTTCGCATCCTGAAATTGGTCGGTTTCAGTGGAACCAGCGAGCGCGGTGGTGGAGGCGGTGCCGCTGGTGATAGCCTGCTGCACCGCGTCGAAATAACCGGTACCGACGAAGCGCTGGTGTTTCGCGGCCGCATAACCGAAGCGCTTCTCGCTGGCAAACTCTTCTTCCTGCAGGCGGCAGTAGGCGGTCATGCCGTCCTGCTTGTAATTGCGCGCAAGTTCGAACATGGAAAGGTTCAGCGCGTGGAAACCAGCGAGAGTGATGAACTGGAATTTGTAGCCCATGGCGCCGAGTTCGCGCTGGAATTTCGCGATGGTGTTGTCGTCGAGATTCTTGCGCCAGTTAAAGGAAGGCGAGCAATTGTAGGCCAGCATTTTGTTGGGATACTTGGCGTGAATCGCCTCAGCGAATTGGCGCGCTTCGCCGAGATGCGGTTTGGAGGTCTCGCACCAGAGCAGGTCCGCATAGGGCGCGTAGGCCAGGCCGCGAGCGATCGCGGCCGGCAGGCCGGCACCAAAGCCGTAAAATCCTTCGCTGCTGCGTTCGCCGGTGAGGAATTCGCGGTCGCGCGGGTCAATGTCGCTGGTGATTAGACGCGCGCTGTCTGCATCGGTGCGCGCCATGATTAGAGTGGGAACGCCCATCACATCGGCAGCGAGGCGCGCGGCGACGAGTTTCTGAATGGCTTCGACCGTGGGGACCAGAACTTTTCCGCCGAGATGTCCGCACTTTTTCGCTGAGGACAATTGATCCTCGAAGTGCACGCAGGCGGCGCCCGCTTCGATCATGGCCTTCATCAACTCGAAGGCGTTCAGATTGCCGCCGAATCCGGCTTCGGCATCGGCCACGATAGGCGCGAACCAGTGGGTTCCGTGCTTGCCTTCGGCGTGGTGGATTTGATCGGCGCGCGCCAAGGCTCGATTCAAATTGCGCACAACGTTGGGCACGCTGTCGGCGGGATACAAACTTTGATCCGGATACATTTGGCCGGCGTCGTTGGCGTCAGCCGCGACTTGCCAGCCGCTCAAGTAAATCGCCTGCAAGCCGGCGGCGACTTGCTGTACGGCTTGATTTCCGGTCAAGGCTCCGAGAGCGGCGACGAAGAGGTCGTCCTGCAGCAAATGCCAGAGGCGCTCGGCACCCATGCGCGCGAGGGTGTGCTCGATGTGGACGGAGCCACGCAATTGTTCGACGTCCTTTGGGGAGTATGGGCGAGTGACGCCTTCCCAGCGCAGGTCGGTCTTCCAGTGCTGCTCCAGGTTGCGGTGATTGCCGTTGGTGGTCATCGGTTCCGATCCTCTTCGATCGGAGAAAGCTGCGCGATGCGCGGTTTCTTTCGATCGAAATAATAGAGCTGGGACTTGGGGGCCGGAGCAGCCGGGGCGGAAGTGAGCGATGTTGGTGAGCGCTCGCGGCCCAGCGCACGACCGGCGACTGGGTCGTAGTGTGGGCCAAGCAAGCCAATCAGTCAAACTGATTGTCCTTATCGTGTTGATAGAATACCCTTATCGGGTAGTCTCCAACGGCGGTACTAAATTGCATAGTACGGCTTCTTACGGGACGCTTCCCCGCTTTCGCGCCGGAGCGTTTCTTGCGGCCGCGGCAGGAGCCGAAGCCGGGTGGCACAGTGAGGTCACGTGGAAATTGATCAGATCGAAACGTTTCTAGCCGTCTTGACGTACGGCGGATTTCATCGCGCGGCGGCGGCCTTGAATATCAGCCAGCCGGCGGTGAGCGCGCGGGTGCGGGCGCTCGAGGACGGTCTGGGAGTGAAGCTCTTCGCTCGCGTGCGAGGAGATCTGTCGGTTTCGCCCGCGGGAAAGGCGCTGCGTCCTCATGCCGAGCAATTGCTGCGCGACGTGACACGCGCGCGGCAGGCGGTGCACGAATTGCAGCCTTCCGCCGGCGGGTCTTTGAGCATCGCGGCGGCGCTTTCGGTGTGTACTTATTTCTTACCGGACGTGATGAAGGATTACCAGGCGGCACATCCCAGGGTGCTGGTGAATCTGCGCTCGGGGACCTCCGTGCAGGTGCTAAAGATGGTGCTGGACGGCGAAGTGGAGATTGGCGTAGCGCGCTCGCTGAATCATCCCGAAGTGGAGACGATGACGCTGCGTGACGATCCCTTGATTCTGGTGGGGCATCCGAATCATCCGGCGGCGCGCAAGCGGCGAGTGCGGCTCGAAGATGTGGAAGCGATGCCGCTGATTTTCTTCGATCGCGGATCGAGCGACTGGACTTTGAGCCAAGGACTATTTCGACGCGCGGGGCAGCTGCCGAATACCGTATTGGAAGTAGAAACGATCGAGGCGGCCAAGCGCATGGTGGAGCGAAAGTTGGGGCTGAGTTTCCTGCCGTTGATCGCGGTGACGGGCGAATTGCGCAAGGGCAAGCTGGTGGCGATTGAGATTGTGAACGAGGAGCCGCTGCGGCGGAATCTGGATGTGATTTATCCGCGCCATCGGGCGCTCACACGGGATGCGCAGGCTTTGTTGCAGCTTTTGCAGACGGCGGCGAATGCGGAAAGCGGTGTGCGGAGAAAGCGTAAGCGGAAACGCTAGCGGCGATCTGGGTGTGTGGGGAACCTAGCTCAATCGCAAACGATGTGTCGCACCTACGGCGCTGGTGGTGCGGCTTGGGACACCCAGGAGCCGACAGAACATTAGTCCGGGGCGCGATTCTCAGCCGATGGGCTTCACGCTGTTGCGGGCGGCATACCAGCAGGGGCGGTAGCCGGAATGCGGGAACAGGGAGTGGGCGCAGGTCTCGACCTGGGGCTGGTCGGTGAAAATTTCCATTTTGCCGTCTTTTAGCGCGGCACCGTAGTAGGAGGTGACGGAGCCGAGAGCGTCGGCACCGTTGTTCTTGTTCATTTTGTATTGGAAGCGGGCATAGTCGCCTGCGTAGAGGATGGCGCAAGCGGCTAGCGCGATGATGGCGATCCGTTCGGCGAGATTGGTGGCGGTGAGCATCGTCTTGGGTCGCGTAGGATTGTATCGCGGAGTTCAATTCCCCGCCCTATTGGCGCAAACATTGCGTGGCTCGTCAGTACGAAAGCAACACCAAAGCAACAGCTGCCCGCTGCCGCGTTGCGGGACCGGCTGCTACAACGTCAATTGAGTCGGGTTGCGCGGGCGGGGAAGGCAGAGCACTCTCCGCTTTCGCGGATCCTCATGACAGCCCCGTAGTTTGTGCGGCGCAGATTTCAGCGCGGGTTTTGCGCTGCGGGGGTGATGCGCGGCTTGATTGTGTAGGTCGAGGGCGCTGTCGGGAAGGCTACGCGCATGGCCGGGTCGCCGAAGAGTATCCAGGTGCGACGGACGTCGGGATCAGTGATTTTCAACTTGGACGTCAGGATCGAGCGGCCGAGCGGTTGCGACGGGTTGGCTGCCAGCGTACGGAGCAGGGCTTGGTCCATGGCGGCTTGCGGAGGTGCCGTGGTGAATCCGGACGACGCCCAGACGGCTACGGCGCCCCCATTCGGGGCTAGCAGGAGCGCGGTGGAGAGGCTCTCCGCGTAAACGTCGTGGAAAAAGCCGTTCAGGCAATCCATCAGCAGGAAAACCGGCAAGCGCCCGCCGTTGCTGAGCGTGGCGGCCGACGTGTTGTCGAGCAAGTCGGAGAAGGACCACTGCTGCTCGGCGCCATGGCCGGTGTAGTTGACGAGCAAGGTTCCGCTGTTCACCGCCTCGAAAATCTGCTCGGAGACGGCGGTGGTGGACTGGCCGTCGGCCAGAATTTTGGTAGCGACGAGCGACGGCGGCAGCAGCGCGGTGGCCAGGTCCGCTTCGCTGGAGAAATCCACGCCGACGTTTTGGTCCGCGACGATCAGGGCTTGTTGCTGCCAACTGCCCTGCGACGTGTTGCGTTCATAATTCACAATTTTGGAGATCACCAGGGCCGCGTCCGCAGCGGTGCGCGCGGGAATGCGTCCCGTGGGAATGGTGGCGAAGCCGGTGTTCTGGAAATCGCTGAACCAATCGTCGGACGCCGTCTTGAATGCAGCGGTTTCGATGATGCGCGTAGGAACGAAATCGAAATCGCCGAGGCCCAGATAATCGCGCGGATCGAAGGACGCGTCGCCGAGCAGCAGGACGGACTGCGGCTTTTCGTTCCACTTGGTTGATGCGAACTGGAGATAACTTTGCAGCGCGAAGGGGCTGCGTTCGCCGTAATTATAGGCGTCGAAGAGCTGGTCCACGGTGACGACCGCGACCTGATGCTGCTGCGATTTGCGCAGGTTGACTAGGGGCTCGACGGTGGAGGCAAAATCCGGATGCGTGATGATTACGATGTCGGCGCCGGTCCGTTGTTCGGCGAGCGAACTTTGTAGATGGTAAGTAACCGCGGAGGGCGACGATATTTGGTCCGCCGCAAACGCGATGAGCGTGTGCGACGTGGCGCTGGATGGCGCGCCGGGCACGGTGAGCGTAATACTCGAGCCGCTGTTGTCAAAAGTGATGGGGCCGGCGAGTTGAACGATGTTGAGCGGATCGGAAATGTCGTAGGCCTGGATCTGCTGATTCGAGAAGCCGCTGATTTTCACGTGCGCGCCGGCGGGAGCGGAGGCACGCAGCCAGTCGGAATCGGCAGTGTAAGTGTGCGGGAAATTCAGCACGATGGATTGCACCAAGCTGGTGTCCGAGTCGCCATTTAGCGCAGTGAGCGTGACTGTGTTCGTGCCGTTCTGAAGCAATCCTTCCTGGACCGGGAAGCTGCTGGTGAAATTGTCCTGGCCGTCAAAATTCAGGACGCCGACGGACGAGCCGTTCACCGCGACGGTGACGCTGTGGGGCTGGCCGGCCGTAACTCCTTGCAAAGTGATCGTCAGCTGCGCGGGAATGCTGGACGTGGGATCGTAGTGTGCGATCGCGAGATCCTGATCTACCGGCTCGGTGCTGACCAGAGCGCCAAAAAAGTTGTCCGCGTTCGGACCGTTCAGGAGCGCGGCGAAGTACGTGGTGCGCTGCTCCAGCGTGACGGAGGACAAGAAACTCTCCACGCTAGGTGCGCCGGAGCCCGCCGAAACAGGAATCCGCTTGCCTTGTTGCGAGCCGCGCACGAGCCAATAGACGCGCGTGCCGGAGAATGGCGTGTCAATCGCGGTGCCGTAGAAGGCGATAGCGCCGTTATTCGTGAGATAGCCGCCTTGTTGGCCGAGGATCGCCATCGGCTGCTCGACACCTTCGGCGAAGAGTTGCAGCGTGCGCGCGTCGGAGCCAGGATCGAAACCGGCAGCCGCGAGTTGCGCGCGTGTGACCACGTACCAACCTTCTGAGTTGACAGAAATTTTTGCGGCTGGCAGTGCGTCGAGATAGGCGCTGGATACCTCTGCACCGCCTGTCGGAGCTGGTGCAGGCACTGGCGAACCGGGACGCCATGGCAGAGGCATCTGCGATGGAGAAGGCAACGATTTCGTGAGTTGATTCAGCAGCGTGGCGGGAGAATACGACGCCGCATTAGGGACGCTTGTGTCGGCGCCCGCCGGAGTCACTGGGCCGTGCGTGTTGCGGACGCCGTTGAGGTCCACATCTTCGAGAATGTACGACGAGGTTGAGGTGCCTTGCGGATCGAGCCACTGATACGTTCGCGCCGGATGGCCCGGTTGCGCGCCGCGCAGCAGAAGCGCGCCACCGGCGATGAGAGAAGGATCGAGTTGGTGACGGCCCTGCGCGTCTTCGCGATAGACGTGGAAGCCGAGATTGCGAACTTCTTCGCGCGTGCGCCATTCCAGCAGGACGCCACCGCCGGCGCGCATTTGCGCTTGGAATGAAGAAAGCTGCACGGCCGTGGGCGCCTGAATGGTTGAGATCACGGTGGAAAAATTGTTAGACGAGTTTGGGTCGCTCGTCGAAGCGCCAACGGTAGCGGTGTTGGGCACGAGCGACGACGAACTGAACGTCACCGCAGTGGTGTTGATGGTGATGATCACCAGGCCGCCGACGCTGACCGAACCCAAGCTGCAGCTGACCGTGCCCGCACTCTGCGTGCAGCTGCCTTGCGTCGTGGAGACGGAGACAAACGAGACCTGGCTAGGCAGAGGATCGGAGACGTTCACGTTTTGCGCGACGGCGGGGCCGTTGTTGGTCACTTGCAGCGTGTAGGTGAGCGTCGCGCCTTGGTCCACGGGCTGCGGTGCGGCCGTTTTTACGATGGCAACATCCGCCTGCGTGGGCGAGGCTACAACCGTGGTCGCGGTAGAAGTATTGTTCGCAACGTTTACGTCATTGGTCGTGGGACCGATACTCGCGGTATTGGAGATGACCGTTCCCGACGCGGTACTTGCGTTCACTTTCACTACCAGCGGAAGCTGCGCGTTGGTGCCAGAAGGGATTGCCGCGCCATTGCAGACTCCGCCAGTTCCCGGGCAGCAGCTGATTGCGCCGGTGCCGCCGACGGCCGGAAGCGTGGGACAAGTGGCACCGGCGGGAAGAGTGAGCGAAACGAAAGTAGTGTTGGCCGGAACTGAGTCGGTATAGGTAACGTTGCTGGCCGAGCTAGGGCCATTGTTCGCGAAATTCAGCAGGAAGGTGATGTTGTTGCCCGGTGTGACGGGATTCGGCGACGCGGAACTGGTGACGCTGAGGTCGTATTGGCCTGCGGAAGCGACGGTGACGTTTGTGGTGGCGCTGTTGCTCCCGGGATTCGGGTCGGGCGTTGCGGTGGAGGTGCTCGCGGTATTGGTGATGACGGTGCCAGAGGCGGTGCCCGCCGTGACTGTGACGATTAGAGTGAATGTTGTTGTGGCTCCCGAGGGCAGCGACGCGATGGTGCAACTGACAGCGGCGCCAGGGGCGGGGCAAACCCATGTGGTGCCAGTCTGCGCAAGAGAAACGAAGGTGGTGTGAGTGGGTATCGTGTCGGTCAAGGTGACGCTGCTGGTGGCTGCCGGGCCGTTATTGTGCACCGTCACAGTGTAGGTGATTTGATTGCCTGCCAGCACGGGATTGGGCGCGGCTGACATCGTGACAACGACGTTGGCGCTGGTTGCCGAGCCTACGATAGTGAGGACGCTGGCGGTGTTGTTGGCAAGGTTGGGATCGTTGGTGCCGGAGGAAACCGAGGCGGTGTCCAAGATCTGCGTGCCGTTGACGGTTCCGGGGACCACGGTAACGACGAGCGTGAAGGTACCGACTGCCGCGTTCGCGACGTCTGGATCAGTGCAGCTGATATTGCCGGTGCCGCCGACGGCTGGAGTGGTGCAGGACCAGCCGGGAGCGATCGCCAACGAGTTGAACGTGGTATTACCGGGAACCGCTTCGATGAACTTGGCATTGACGGCGTCTTGCGGACCGTTATTGGTCACGGTCTGAGTGTAAGTGATTGTGTTCCCGGGCACGACGACGCTGGGCGTGCCGGCATTCGTGACCGCGAGATCCGCGCCAGCGCAATAGGCGCCCGATTGCGTGCCGGGAGTTTCGGTGATTGATAATCCGGAGCTAACGAACCCAGGCTGCCCAGCCGTGGCTCCGTAGGAATCGTTGGCGAGAGTCGACCATCCGGGAATGCCGCCGGTGATGTTCGTAGGTCCGGGCGTTGCGGATTCCAGGATGACGCCGCCGCCACCGCCGCCTCCTGGTCCATGACGATTTCCTGGGAAAGGAGTGCCTGGAGGATCCGCAGGCCAAGTCACTCCGCCGTTGCCGCCTGCGGCGCTGGCTGTGAGGCCAGAAAGCGAGCCGCTATTCGCGAAAACCAAGATTGAGCCACCTGCACCGGCGCCGCCACCGCCATCATTTTCGGTCTCAAGCGCAGTTTGCCCGTTGGCGGAAATCGTTCCGGTGCCGGCAACTGAACCCGTATGAATAATTACGATCCCGCCGCCCGCAGTTCCGCTGCTGTAGATGCCTGTGCAGTTCGCACCGCAATCCGCGCCACCTGCGTTTGTGGTGGGATTCCAGTAGGAGCCATCGTTTGTGGTTCCAGCGCCACCACCGCCGCCCATGATGATTGCGCTCGTTGAGGCTGGGAAAGGCACGCCGCCGAACCCTCCAACGATGCCGGCGCTCTGCCAGCCGAATCCCCCGGTCCCGCCGTTGCCACCGTTGCCGCCGGCGCCGCCGCCGCTGTTCTGATTGTTCGCAGTGGGGTTCGCGTCGGTGGAGCCGCCGCCTGCGTTGCCCGGCGCGCCGCGCGCGTAGCTTCCGTTTGGCAGGCCTTCGAGAACGGCTTGGCCCGTGCTTACCGCAGTTGTCGCGGGAGTGATGGTGCTGAGAGCAGGGGCGATGTAGTGCGGCGTCCCGGCAATGCCTTCGCCTTTCGAACCGTTGGTGGCTTGAGTCGATAGGGTGACGACGTCGGTTGCGAGCGTGCCAGCAGCACCGGCGAGGTTTCGACCGCCGCCGCCGCGGAAACCTTGGCCGTCGAGGCTCACAGTTCCGCCGAGAGTAAGCTGCGAGGCAACGTCCACCGCGAGCACGCCGCCGACTGCACCGCTCCAAGGCAGCGCGGCGAGGGTGCTGCTAAATGTAGCGGTGGTGTACTGCGGGACGCGAATTACCTGATACGTCTGAATTCCTTGGGTGGCTGTGGCCGCTGCGCTGGTATAGGAATTCAGCAGCCCGCCTCCAGAGCCGGTTCCAGTGAACGTCAGCGTGCCGCCTGTGACGGGGACCGCTGCTGTGGCGGTGACAAACTCAAACTGTCCTGAACTGCCGAGGCTTGTGGAGCCGGATGCGGGGTCGCCGGCGACGCCATCGCCGTACGAACTGGTGTTCGTCGAATTGATTTGCGCGCCTTGCATTTGAATGATGAGCAGCAAATCTCCGATGGCGATCGGGGTCTGCGCGGCGGGAGCGGCAGCGGCGCCGCCTAATGTAATCGAGTTCGAGCCAGCAGCAACAGTTCCGACTGCTGGCGGATAGTATGCGTTCACGACTCCGCTGAGCGTTCCGCCAGCGCCGTCTTTTCCGGGCATGGCGCAGACGAGCGGTTGCACGACGGTGACGATCGTTACGGTGTTATTCGCCGGGACAGGGTCTGTGCTGGTGCTGCTGACGACGGCTTTGTTCGTCAGTGGACTGCCGGTTGGCGGCGTAGTGCCGGTGACTGTGATTGTGATCGGCGTCGCGAGGGGATATGCGACCGTGCCGAGATTGCAAGTGATCGTGCCGCCAGTTACGGCGCCGCATGTTCCTTGCGAGCTAATGGCTGACGCTGCGGTGAGCGTGGCGGGCAGCGTATCCACCACAGTCACGCCTGCGGCAGAAGCGAGGCCAAGATTGGTCACTTGAATTGTGTAGGTGAGCGCGGACGACTCGAACACGGGTGTGGGCGTCGCGGCCATCGCAACCGCGAGATCCGCGTCGCCGGTAATTTCAACTAATACGGATGTGGAAGTCGTGTTGTTGGAGGAAACGGGATCTGTGGTCTGCGAAGTCACGTCCGCCGAATTCACGATGGTGGTGCCGGCTGCGGTGGCTGCGGCAACCGTGACTACATAGGTAAAGGCAGTGGTGGTCGTGCCGCTATTCAAGTTCGCTGCGGCCGTGCAAATTACCTGCCCGGTGGCGCCTACGGCGGGTGAAGTGCAGGTCCATCCGGTGGGGGGCGTGACGGAAGCGAAAGTGGTGTTGGTTGGTGTCTGTTGATAGAGAACCGCACCGGTAGCGGCGTTCGGGCCATTGTTGGTAACGGTCTCGGTGTAAGTAATCGTGCTGCCGGGCGCGACCGCAGACGGTGAGGCAGCCTGCGTCATGGAAAGATCGGCGCCTTGAACTGTGTCGGAGATTGAGATGTTGTTTGGCGATCCCAGGTTCGTTCCCGTTTCGCTGACGGTTACCGGAGTGTTAGTGATGGCGGTTCCACCGGGCGCACCTGAATTCACGGCGACTATGATCGTGAAGTTTACGGACGTATTCGCCGCCATGGTGCCGGTGGCCGTGCAAACGATTGATCCGGTGCCGCCGGCTGCGGGGGTCGTGCCGCACGTCCATGTGCCGGGCGGAGTGGCGGAGACGAAAGTTGTATTCGGCGGTGTGGATTGCGTGAGCGTGGCGCCGACGGCTGCTGTGGTGGTGCTGTTGTTCGTTACGGTCTCGGTGTAAGTAATTTGCGCGCCGGTCGCGACGGGATTCGGGGCTGCTGTGCCGGTGACGGAGAGGGCTGGAGTTCCGACCGTGATGGTTGCGGTGGCGTTCGAGCCGCCTGGGGTGGCGGTAACGGAATCCGTGATGTTGCCACTCGCCGTGCCGGTGCCGACGGTCATGGTGATCGTGAACGTCGTGGTGTTGCCGGTGCGATAGACCGTTGCGCCGCTCTGGTCCGTACACGTGAGCGTGCCGGCCGCCGATGCGCAGGTCCAGTGTGTATTGGCCGTGCCAGCCACTCCGTACGTGGAAAAAGCCAAGCCTGCGGGGATCGCCTGCGTTGTCATTACCGGATTAGCGGCGGAAGGCGTGAAGTTGGCGGCGCCGGTATAGGTGAGCACTTGCGTGTAAATGACGGTGCCCCCGGGGGCGACGTTAGCGGGTGCGACGCTATCGGTGATGGTAAATTGCGCGGCTGCGGGCGACGCATACAGGCACAGTGCAAACAGAGCGCAAAGCAACGGCGCTAAGATGGCGCGCAATCGAGGAGAACGGCTTGCGCCGGCCTGGATGACGCGGCGGCATTGCCGGCGGAGCGCGTGCAACAACTTTGTGCCGGGCGTCTGCAGCGAAATTCGTTTGCCGTCGCGTTCGAGGCAGACCGCTCTGCCGAGAACGAGTTCTGCTGGAGTGTCTTCCTGCTGGCCAGCGTCGCCGCGGGTGACGATTCTGTTTGTAGCGGGATCGCGGCGGATGACACGGTGGAGCAAAACGCCGTGCTGGCCGAGCGTTAGCGCGATATCTCCACGGCGCAGCTCTTGCGCGGCGACCGGCTCGGCGACGACGGCGTCGCCATTTAAGACGTTCGGCTGCATGCTCTGGCCGTGCGCGAGAAAACGCACTTGCAAGCCGCGCTGGAGGGCGGCCTGGCAGAGCATCGCGAATTGCGACGTATCACGCCGCAATAATTTTGCCGATGTCTTCACTGAGCAGGGCCTCCACGGCCGTAGAATCCGGAACGAACGAAAATTCGGAGCAGGGCACGCAATCTGTAACCTTGCTGAAAAATTCCAGAATGAAAGTGATCGCATCGGTCGAGTGATGCGGCACGAAGCTACGCGCGAAAAGTTCCGCGGACGCTGTGGTGCGGCTGAGTGGCCTGATGGCATTCTGGTCACCGTGCGCTAGTACATAAATTCCATCGAGTGGCGCGCGATCGGCTTCAGCGATTCCCGCGTCACCGTGCCAGGGTGTTCCGTACATCCATATGCGGCCGTGTTCGCGGCGCAGGATGATGCGGTCATCGCTTAGGACGCGGACGCCTTCGCGCCGCGACCAGAGACGCGAGGAAGTGCTCTTGCCTGCGCCGGAGTGGCCTGTGAGCAGCAGGCCGCGGCCATCGGGAGCGATCACGCCGCAACCGTGGACTTCGACGCCTTCGCCCATCGAGAGACGATGAATCCAGAGAAGCTCATCCAGTGGATATTCCAGCGGATTTACGGCGTCGGCTTGCGCGAAATATTCGCGCGATATTTCAATGCGGCCGGATTTGAAATCGAGAGCGACAGTGGCCTGTTTGTACGGCAGCGTGCCGATGAAGTTCGTGGTCAAGCGGAAGCAGAAGCCTTCCGAATTGCGGAACAGCTTCCAGAGCCCGCGGGAATCGAAAACCAGTTCTCCGGGCGCGGAGTCGAAGCGGCCGCCGAATGCCACATCGAACTCCAGGTCGCAGATCGGGTCCGCAATGACAAAATCCTTCAGCTGCGTGTCCGCCAGCAGCGACGGACCTCGCGGGACCGACGTTGCGCCGAGCGAGATGCCGCCGATGCGCGCGGCGATTCTTGCCGACGGGCCGGTGGTGCGCAGTTGTCTTGCTCGCGTAAGTAGATTCAAAGTTCTCATATCAGGAACCGAAGGACATGCAACCGCCGAGAGCGATGCCGCAGCCAGGAGATGCCGGACCGGCGGATGACGGAGTCTTGCAATGGCCCAGGACGGCTTCATCCGGGCGCAAACTAACACGTACGATTTTCGGAGCCTCATACGGCTTCGTGCCGGCCGTAGAATTTAGATTCTGGCTCTGAATCTGATCGGGCCTGGGCGCTTCGACGCTCATGCGTGGGCTCCGCAAGAACCGCAGCCGCTGCCGCAGCCGGAGATTTGTTGCAAAATCGGCAGCGTCGCGGGCGGCAGCATGGGCTGCCAGGAACCCACGTCCACTTCGCCCTTCTTAATGCGTTCAGCCGAGCTCACTAATCTGTTGTGCGCGGTTCCACCGGCGCAGCATTCGCAATCGCCGTGCGCCGGAATTTCCACGCCGAGGGACATGGCGCGCAGGTGAGCCACTTCGCACAGGAAATCCACGGGAGATTCGGCATCACCTTTTTCGAGCTCGCCATTCGCGGCGCACATGCCGCAGAGGGTCTTGATGCGGCAGGTGTCGCATTTAGTTTGGCGCGTCTTTTTCTTTGCGCGCACGCGGCCCAGGAAATTCTCCCAGCCGGCGTTGAAGCTGCCGGAGCGCCAGTCGTAACTTTCCTGGTGCGAAAGCACGCAGATGCTAATTTGTCCGTAGGGATCGATGGCGCAGGAGGTCAAGCCGCCGCCGCAGACGTAAACGTTTTCTGACTGAAAGGCATCAGCGGGCAACGCCATATCGCGTTCGATCAGTTTTAGAGCTTCGGAGCGACGGCGAGCGTCGTGCAAATCCAGCGCCACGGCATCTTCTGGAGTGAGGCGCACTTCCACTGGACTCTGCGAGCAATCAATGCGCGGATTCACCAGCGGATCGAATTTGAAATCGACGCCGAAATCCTGCTGCGCCATGCGTTGCATTTCGTACACTTCGTGGCGATTGATCGTCGTCGGCACCGTCTTCAGCTTTAGTGGCAGTTTGCGTTCGAGAAGCAGATGGATGCCGCGGATGCAACGATCGTAGGAGCCGGGGATCTGTGTGAGCGCGTCGTAGGTTGCGCGGGTGGCGCCGTAGAGGGTGATCTCAATCGCGAAGGGCCGGTATTCCGCGAGAAAATCCGCGATGCGTTCGGTGATCATTGTCCCGTTGGTGAAAAGGGTGATCAGGAAGCCTTTGGATTTGGCGTAAGAATAGATGTCCAGGAAGTCCGCGCGCGCGAAAATTTCGCCCCCGGTGAAGAGAATCCAGAAGCAGCCGGCATCGGCGATTTGATCTAGCAGGCGGCGATATTCTTCGAGGGACAGCTCGCGATTGCGGGCGGCGCGATCCGCCATGGGAAGATTGTTGTAGCAGTGCAGGCATTCTAATGGACATCGGCGCGTGACTTCGATGGAGACTTCCATCGGAACGCGCTTACCAGACGTGCGCTGGTGCACGCCCATGCTGAATGCGGAGTAGGTTGTCTCGTTCATTCCCAAGTGCCCGACCGCCTAAGCCGGGGTGATGCCCGCGGTTAAGCAGGCTCGACCAAACCCTCCTGAGTAAGGTCTCTTACAAAAGCTTCCGCGTCGGAGAAGGCCCTGGCCTCTGTAAGCCCATATTCTGATTGGAGATAGGAAGCCAATGCGGCGGCGTCCAGGCCTTTTTCGATCAGGGACCAGAGCTTCGTGCCGGATTCATTGAAGGTGTAAATCGAGTCGAGGTCGGCCGCACCGCGACGAATAGGAACCACAATCGCCTCGTCCGCAACGACGCGTGAGACAACGTTCGAACTGCGGCGCACACGTGACGCCGTCAATTCCCCCAAGACTGCCATAGGACCGCCTAAATCCTAGATTTGTAGTTGCATTCCAGTTACGGGTACAACGCCTAGTGTTAACCTAATTGGCATCAGGGGTGCGCTCAACCTGAATATCCGGGCCGTGTGCTAAAAGGTTAACGCTAACGGGTCAATACAGTAGCTGGCAGAGTAATTCCGGGCCCTCCAGCCAGGCTGCGTGGAGTTCGAAATGGGCTAGAAATGCAGGACTGCGACTGAAGTATTCGGGCGGCTGCGAGGGTCGCGGCGGTATTGCGGTTAAAAGAGAAAATAGCGCTGGGCCAAGGGCAGCACGCGGGCGGGTTCGCAGGTTATTAACGTGCCGTCCACGCGCACTTCGTAGGTTTCCGGATCCACTTCTATGTTGGGCGTGGCGCTGTTGTGAATCATATCTTTCTTGCCGATACGGCGGCAATTCCTGACGGGAGCGATTAGCTTTTTCAGGCCTAGCCGTTGCGGAATGCCTGCATTCAGGGACGCTTCCGATAAAAACGTGATGCTGGTGGGCGCGATTGCCGCGCCGAAGCTGCCAAACATCGGGCGATAGAGCACCGGTTGCGGCGTGGGAATGGAGGCGTTGGGATCGCCCATGGCGCTCCAGGCGATGAATCCGCCTTTCACGATCATTTCCGGTTTTACGCCGAAGAATGCGGGCTTCCAGAGGACCAGGTCCGCGAGTTTTCCCGGTTCGATGGAGCCAATTTCCGCAGCCATACCGTGGGTGATAGCGGGATTGATGGTGTATTTCGCTACGTATCGTTTGGCGCGCGAATTGTCGTTGCCGTTCGCATCGCCGGGCAGCGCGCCGCGTTGCACTTTCATTTTGTGCGCGGTCTGCCACGTGCGAGTGACTACTTCACCGACGCGGCCCATTGCCTGTGAATCGCTGGAGATCATGCTGATGATGCCAAGGTCGTGCAGAATATCTTCCGCGGCGATCGTTTCCGGGCGAATCCGGCTTTCGGCGAAGGCAACATCCTCGGGAACCTGCGGATTCAGGTGATGGCACACCATCAGCATGTCCAGATGCTCGGCGATCGTGTTGACCGTGTACGGGCGCGTGGGATTGGTCGAGGATGGCAGGACATTCGGAAACGACGCGATGCGGATGATGTCCGGCGCGTGGCCGCCGCCGGCGCCTTCGGTGTGATAGGTGTGGATGGCGCGTCCTGCAATCGCTGCGACGGTGGCTTCCAGGAATCCGGCTTCGTTGATCGTATCGGTATGGATGGCGGCCTGGACATCGTACTCGTCGGCGACTTTCAAGCAGGCGTCTATTGCGGCGGGCGTGGTGCCCCAATCTTCGTGCAGTTTCAGGCCGCAGGCGCCGGCTTCGATCTGCTCGACGAGCGGAGCGCCGGTGGCGCTATTTCCCTTCCCGAGGAACCCGAAATTCATGGGCCACGCTTCGGCGGCTTGCAACATGCGGGCGAGATTCCATGCGCCGGGCGTGCAAGTGGTCGCGGCTGTGCCAGTGGCTGGCCCGGTCCCGCCGCCGATCATCGTGGTGACGCCGTTCGAAAGAGCTTCGTAAATTTGCTGTGGTGAGATGAAGTGGATGTGGCTATCCACGCCGCCGGCGGTGAGGATCAGATTTTCACCGGCGATCACCTCGGTTGAGGCACCGACGACGAGATCGGGATCAACGCCGTTCATCGTGTCCGGATTTCCGGCTTTGCCGGCTTTCACGATGCGGCCGTTTTTCACGCCGACGTCCGCTTTGACGATGCCCCAGTGATCGAGAATCACCGCGTTGGTGATCACGAGATCGAGCGCTCCGTGCTCGCGTTCTCTGATTGCGCTCGCGCTTTGGCCCATGCCGTCTCGAATTACTTTGCCACCGCCGAAGGCGATCTCGTCGCCGTAGTGCGTGAAATCGTTTTCAATCTCGATTATTAGTTCCGTGTCCGCTAGGCGAATGCGGTCGCCGGTTGTCGGGCCGTAGAGTTCGGCATAGGTGCGGAGGGGGATCTTCAGGCTCATCGGGTGGGCCTCGGTCGGCTTGTCCGGAATCCAGCTCTTTGTGCGCGTGTGAGAGCGGTTTCCCGCGCGCCTGCGGCATCGAGCGGGCCTTCTACGAGGCCGTTACAGCCTTGCACCACGCGACGGCCGCCGAACGGCGTCAGCTCGATTTCTTTTTCCTCGCCCGGTTCGAAGCGCACGGCGGTGCCCGCGGGAATATTTAAGCGCATGCCGTAGGCGGCGTCGCGATCGAACTCGAGCTCGCGGTTCGTTTCGAAAAAATGATAGTGGCTGCCCACCTGGACTGGGCGATCGCCGGCATTGCGCACGAGGACGCGAATCGTGGCACGCCCGGTGTTTGCTTCGATCGCTCCGGCGGCTTGGTTCAGGAAATATTCGCCCGGTTTCATGTGCGAGCTCCCGGCTGCGGTGGCCGTTAGTGAATGGGATCGTGAATGGTGACGAGCTTGGTGCCGTCGGGAAAGGTGGCCTCCACTTGGACTTCGTGGATCATTTCGGCGACGCCTTCCATTACGTCGTCTCGTTTCAGAATGGCCGCGCCGAAGCTCATTATGTCGGCGACGCTCTTACCGTCACGCGCGGCTTCCATGACCTCGGCGGAAAGAATCGCCATGGCTTCAACATAATTCAGCTTCAGGCCGCGCGCCTGCCTGCGGCGGGCGACGTCGGCGGCGACCACGATCAGCAATTTTTCCTGTTCACGCGGGGTTAGATGCACGGCTTCGCCCCCGATTGAATCGACCTGCGATTTTCTTGGCGCTGATCACGTGCCCCCACCGTCAGTTCACTTTTCTGGGCGGCACGGCGTCGCAGCCATACAATCGCCGCTTCGCCGTTTGCCACAGAGTTTGCAGTCCGGGCAGGACGTGGCGCCCGTGAACGGCAACGCAACGCACCATCAGGCCGTGCGCGGGAAGCGTGCTGACGCTCCACAATGTTTCGCCATGCTTTGTGAGTTGCGAAGCCTGTGCGCGCATTTCCTGTTCTAGCGCGAGCCAATCTGAGCAGATTTGACCCACCCTCGCAATGCAGAAAGTCGCCCAGGTGCGATACGGCCCGAGGCGGCCGAAAGTTTGCGTGGAGCGCTTGCGCGGCTCGATGCGTGCGCGTTCGCAGGCGATGGGTACGCCGAGCGCACTTATGTCTGTTTTCATTTCCACGCAGTCATACGCGAATGTTTCGTCGCGCGCTTCGCGTCCCGGCGCTAGAATTTCCCACCAGAACAGTCCGGAGCCCTGCGTCAGGTGAATCGTGGTTGTCTGCGAGAAGCGAGCGCGGGCGAACGGGATGATCGCGTCCGGGACGTATTCAAGCAGTGCGCCTTCGTTCACTGTGAATTCGTTGACTTGCGTCGTAGGCGGCGCTTGGCCGCGGGGCCGGTAGATACGCGTGGCGCCAGTGGTGGTTAATTGCACTTGGGCGCCGGGGCCGACATTTACTTTCAGGGCGAGCTGGTCGCCGCCGAGCAATCCGCCGGAAACATTGTGCAGATGCGCGAGGGTGGCGCCGTCGTCTAATGTGAAAGCGCGGACGACTTTCAGGGGAGGCTCCTGTCGGCTGGCCGCGAGCACGGTGTTTCCTGTGAATTCATCGCGCGCGAAATCAAGAGTCAGGGTTGCGCGCAGCCGCGACGGCTCGCTAAGAACGGGGGCGATTCCACGCGGATTTTCTGCGACGGAGGCCATTGTGTTTGCGAGCACCATCAACGCAAAAGAATTCAACTGATAAAGAGTCGCGTACTGAGCGCGGGATGTTCCATCGCGCCCCAATCGAGCAAGGGCATGAAGCACCAGGCGTCATCGAGCGCACACGTTGCGCTGCGGTTGGCTGTTTCAATTATCGCCGGCTTCAAATTCCACAAAAGCTTTGCGGCTTCAGACTGACCCAGCGGCAACAAGCGCTGGCAGGACGAAAGCAGGCTCGCAATTGACTGATGGAGATAGACGAGAATTACGCGCTCTTCGGTCAAGCCGAGCAGGCTGCATGTGAGGCCAAATGCCGTGCTGTGATGCATCAGGCTGGATGCGTGCTTCGAAGCATGCAGAGCTGTGCGCGCGAGCGGATGATCAGTGAGATTCAGCGCGACTTGCAGGAAGTTTCCGCCGAGCGACCCACTGCCCGCACGGCTTTCGCGTCCTGGCTTGCGCGCGCTTAATAAATTGTTGAGAGCGAACCAACGTATCGCGAACTCATTTTCCGAAGCAACCGTGGCGGGCAATCGAAACGCTGCGCGGCAGAAAACGGCTTCCATCATCCCGCATTCTTCGAGATATGCCCGCAGAAAATCCGGCAGGTCGCGCGTCGTAAGCAGCTCGCAAGCCGTGAGCGATTCCAGACCGAACGAATGCGCCAGCGCGCCGATGGGCAGAGCGCTGTCGGCCAAGTGGAGCAGTTGTAGGTCGGCGAGATTGCCGGCCAGCGTGACGGCGTGGTTCGCAGGAGTGCGTTCCATGTTCACGATTCCTCGCGCCGCGCGAGATGGCACGCGGGCATGGCTGCGTCTTTAATCATTTCCCGCGCCGCGCGCACCGCCGCGTGCTTCTTCATGTGCGTGACCATGCTCATGGCTGTGTTCGTGATTATGCTCGTCGGGGTGGCCGTGATCGTGAGTGTGGCTGTGTTCGTGACGATGGGCCGCGTAGGGAGCGTGCGCGTCAATCAGTTCGCGGCGCGCGGCGTCCGGGTACTGCAACTTTTCCTCCAACCAGGTCACGACGCGATCAAGCCCCACTCCGGCACGCAAATTCGTAAAAATGAACGGCCGTTCGCCGCGCATGCGACGCGAATCGCGGTCCATCACTTCGAGGGAGGCGCCAACGTAGGGAGCCAAATCAATCTTGTTGATCACCAGCAGATCGGATCGCATGATACCGGGGCCGCCTTTCCGCGGAATCTTGTCTCCTTCGGCGACATCAATCACGTAGATCCAGATGTCCACGAGTTCCGGGCTGAACGCGGCGGCAAGGTTGTCGCCGCCACTTTCGACGAAAATCAGCTCGAGGCCTGGCAGAGCGTCTTCCAGCTCCGCGATGGCCTGCAAATTCATGGATGCGTCTTCGCGAATCGCCGCGTGCGGGCAGGCGCCGGTTTCCACACCGCGAATGCGCTCGGCGGGTAGCACGCCCTGGCGCACCAGAAATTCGGCATCCTCTTTGGTGTAAATGTCGTTGGTCACTACCGCGAGATTGGTGCGCGGCCACAGCTGGCGCGTGAGTTGATCCACGAGCGCCGTCTTGCCGGAACCCACCGGGCCGGCCACGCCTACCCGGTAAGCTCTTGGGGAATCGCTGGGGAGCATCGCGCTTGCCTCCTCTTCGCCGTGCATCACTCGATGTGGCATCCCACCACTGCGAAGTATTTCGGTGAAGTATGCGACAGACGCGGGGAGCGTCAAGCGATTTTTGCGCGCGCGAATTGATTCAGCAGGCCGAATCGCTGGTCTGGCGCATGTTTTCGCTTTGCAACGGCAGCGCACCGACTGCGTCGGAGACCTCTGAATCGTCTCGGATCGCGCGGCGCGTGAGGAAGGGCGCCCAGGTATCGGCGATCGAACACGGCAAATGCACTGGCTCGAGACGCACGAGCGGCAGCAAGTGAGTAGATGTCAGCAGACGGCGTGCGCGCTGGCTGCCCGTGAGCCGGAAATGTTCCTGTAGCAGCGTGCGCAACCAACCTTCCTCTTGATCGCCAACTCCGTCGCCGATTTCGGCGCAGCGCACGAATTCGTGATTACAATTGTCGCCGGTGAGCGCGTCGCGGAGGATGTAGGTGAGACCGCCGGTCATGCCGGAGCCCAGATTCATTCCCGCAGGGCCCAGAATTACGGCGATGCCCGCGGTCATATACTCGCAGCCATGCTGGCCGGCGCCTTCGATGATGGCGAGCGCGCCGCTATTGCGCACGGCGAAGCGTTCGCCGACACGTCCGGCGATGAAAAGTTTTCCACTGGTGGCGCCGTAGAGCACCGTGTTACCGGCGAGGACGTCGCCGCGCTTCGATGCCGCAGCGCCGGCGGTGATAGCGATCGTGCCGCCGCTGAGGCCTTTGCCGACATAGTCGTTGGCGTCGCCCACGAGCCGGAAACGAATGCCGGGAACCAGAAATGCACCGAAGCTTTGTCCGGCGGAACCGCGAAATTCGCAGCGAATGCTCTTCCCTGCCGCCAGGCCATCGAAATTCGTGCGGCGCAGAATGTGGCCGCTGAGATGCGCGCCGACGCTGCGGTCGGAATTCGAAATGGAAAGCGAGTGGTGGACGAATGGAAAAGATTTCAGGCCGTCCACGCCGCGCAGCAATTTGCGACGGATATCCTTGGCGGTTTCGGGCAGATGGATTTCGAGCGGCAGGTCTGTCGCGGATTGCTGCGATGCGATGCTAGCGGGCTGAAGCAATGCGGCAATCGAGTGCGCCGCCGCTTGGTTGCGCGGGCGCAATCTTTCTACCGAGCCGACGATTTCGGCGAGCGAACGAATTCCCAACGCCGCCATGCGCTCGCGTACTTCTCCGGCCACGCCGCGGAAATAGGCCATCACCATTTCCGGGTTACCAGTAAACCTGGCGCGCAACTTTTCGTCCTGAGTAGCGATGCCGACCGGACAAGTGTTCAGGTGGCATTGCCGCGCCATGACGCAGCCTATCGCGACCAGAGTAGCCGTACCAAAACCAAATTCGTCGGCGCCTAGAAGCGCAGCCATCACCACGTCGCGTCCGAATTTAAAACCGCCGTCGACGCGCAGGCGCACTCTTTCGCGGAAACCCGAGCGCACAAGCGCGGAATGCGCGGCGCGGAGGCCGATTTCCCAGGGTAGGCCCGTATTCTTGATCGAAGTGAGCGGCGACGCGCCGGTGCCTCCGTCGAATCCGGCGATGGTGATTACATCTGCGCCGGCCTTTGCCACACCTGCGGCGATGATCCCCACGCCTGCGCCGGAGACGAGCTTCACGCCGATACGCGCCACCGGATTTACAGAGCGCAGGTCATAAATCAGCTGCGCCAGATCTTCGATGCTGTAAATATCGTGATGCGGCGGCGGAGAAATCAGCGACATGCCCGGAACCGCGTGACGCAGACGCGCGATGTAGGAATT
>Ga0181531_10000070_pt1 | contig 80499 bp, 58 predicted proteins | sample PEATcosm2014_Bin_38_FD_119743 | JGI IMG/M metagenome (GOLD analysis project Ga0181531, IMG submission 119743) | Peatland microbial communities from MTU Mesocosm Facility, Houghton, MI, USA - PEATcosm2014_Bin11_10_metaG | ecosystem: Environmental > Terrestrial > Soil > Wetlands > Peat | place... | reverse complement strand
TGACGGCCTGACCGGGCCGCGCGGTTTCGGGTCGACACCACCATCCCGAAACACCTCCAACACGCCCAGCTTCATAGACAACGCCCGCTGGCGCAGCGACGCGCTCCATGATGGCATCGAACGGAACTCGAGCTGCAACTCCCTGAAGATTGCCTTTATTAGGTTCGACGACGGCGCGCATGGCGGCCATCGCAGCTTGGTCTTCCGCGCTGAATGGACGGTGTACCAACCACGAAGCCGCACAGTAATCGGCCCGAAGTGTTTGCATGATGTTCCTCCGTGTAATCCATTGCTAATGAGATTGCCTTTCACTCGACCAGGAGCTTTAGGAAGTTCGGTTGCCCGTTGGACGCATGGAGACCACCGTCAACCGGCAGAATCACGCCATTGATGAAGACGGCGTCCTCACTCGCAAGGAACGCAATCACACCTGCGATATCCTCTGGCGTGGCGGCTCTGCCGATCGGGAGTCGGTCACGAAAGGCTGCCATTACTGATTCACTTTTCTCGAGATCGGCAGTGGCCTCACTAGAGGTGAGACTAGGAGCCACGGCATTGATGCGCACGCCACGCGAGCCGTACTCGAGCGCCAAGGCGCGCGTAAAGTTCGTGATGGCACCCTTTGCCGCGTTGTAGGAACTCATCCCCCAATCCCCGCCTAGACCCGACGCGGAGGACAGATTGACAATGGAACCCTTCGTTTTCAAGAGATGAGGAAGTGCTTCGCGAGACGCGAAGAACACGCTGTCGAGGTCAGTCGCCATCACCTTCCGCCAGTCCTGTGTGGTGGTCTTCGCGAAGGGGCCAAAGATCGCCATCGCCGCGTTGTTGACCAACACATCCAGCTTCCCAAACTTTGCGATGGTGTCTTCCACAAGGCGCTTCACGTACGTCTCATCCGACACATCTCCGGAATGAACGAGCGCCTTTGCTGCGTCGAATCCTTCAAGGGTCTCGTGCAACTTATGTTCACGTCGTCCGTTAACAACCACGAACGCACCTTCCCGTAGAAAGCGGCGCGCTGTGGCGGCACCGATACCGGAGCCGGCCCCCGTGACGATAGCAACCTTACCTTCGAATCTATTCATGATTTCCTCCCATGGGCGGATCGCAACTCCAGCCGCCTTTGCCGATCAGGCTTCCTTTAGCAGCTCCGTGCGGTAGCGCGGCGTGATTTCCTTGGCTTTCTTCAGGAACGCTGCCTGTTCGTCGGGGCTGAGTTTCGGTGGTGGCGTCGTTCTCGTTGCAACCTTCACGCCAAGTTCCATGAAGAAGTTTTCCTGGCCTGCCGGCGAACAGATGCAGAGTAGCCGCGCTGCGCTTGAAGAGCTGTTATGGAATTGGTGCGGAGCGTTCGAGGGGATGTTGATGGTGTCGCCAGCCTTGACGATGGATTTCTTGCCGCGAAAGGTGGCTTCCACCTCTCCCTCAAGAAGGATGAAGGTCTCCTCGAAGTCATGGCGATGCGGCCCGGGACCACCGCCCGGCGGAACGTGCATGTCGATGACGCAAAAGCGTCCGTTGGTTTCGTCACCAGTCACCGTGATGGTGTACGTATCTCCCACGACGCCGATGTGCGGAAGACTCTCATCCGTATTTGGCTGAGCAATGGTGAGGTTGCGCTTGGAGTCGTCGGGCGGAAGAGGGGAGTACTCCGGAGTTTTATCAAACATGGTGGTGCTCCTTCGATTGATTTGTTTTATTTGCGCAATCCGAAACCAGTCTTCCGGTCGCCTCAACACCGCAACTTCCGAGAATGCGGCCTTAATCGGTACGAATTCGCACCTGTGGGCAAAACAAGCTGAACGCTCACCTATTCGGCGAGGAGCGCGGCGATGTCGGCTTCGAAGACCAATAGATCGACAACTCCAACATGGCTGATTCGCGATCCGATCCTCACTGTCGACAGAACGGTCAGAAGCATTTCTCTCAAATGGCATGGATCAACAACAGGCCGACGAAAAGCATCACCGCGCACGTTACGCCATGAATTGAGAATGCTCGCGACTTCGACCCGCCCGATCCCAGAATGATCGACATATCGCCAAAAGGGGTGATGGCCAAGGCGAGTAGAGCTATGCCGACCGACCGTCTGTCCGCGCTCAGCATCATTATCAGCACGACCGATCCACATGCGACGTCCCGAATTCCCTAAAGACGTAGCCAGGCACGCATCCCTTTATTCCTGATACCGGCAGAGTGCCGCTCGTGTTAGAACGGTTTGTCTTCACGCCGCCTTCGGTATCTCTTGCCAGTTCAATAGCGTCTCGCGAGCGAAATCTTCATATCGGCGAGGAGTATGCCCAAGCAACTTCGTCAAAGTCCCAAGGTCTCCGTCCTCCGCAGCGAAGCCGCGTTCGAGATACCCTTCAAACATCATCCGGATATCCAAAGCCGACCAAGACGGGGCCGTTTTGCGCATCTGGGCCTCAAACGCATCCATGTCTTCACCCGCATAGCGAATCTCCTTGGCCAGCAGCCCGCTCCAAATCGACGCGATCTTGGGACCACTCAGCAACTCGGGACCGTTGAGGTTGTAGGTCTTGCCGAAATGTCCGTCGGAGGTAAGCGCAATCGCGGCGGCCTCGGCGATATCCCGGATGTCGACTGCGGAGATGCCTACCTGGCCAAGGGGCATGGGGTAGATCCCGGTCTTCGTAAGCGCATCTCTCAACGTTGCGTCGTTCTGAATGAAATAGTTTGGGCGGATAATCGTGAACGGGACATCGAATTCCCGCAGGGCACTTTCTATCGCCAGCTTGGAGGCGAAGTGTGGAACATCCTTGAAGTGCTCCACGCGGAAGACCGAGTGATACACGACATGGCGTAGCTTCAATTTCTTCGCTAGATCGTAGGCGATGAGTCCCTGCGTCAGTTCATCTGGAAGGACTGCGTTCAGCAGATAGAGCTTATCCACCCCGTCCATTGCCTTCTCGACGGAGACCGGATCGAGCAGATCGCCGATGGCGGCCTCAACACCTGGCAGCGCAGGCGTGTCGTTCTTTCGTACCAGAAGCCGAACATGAGCCTTTCGCTTCTGTAGCTCCTTCACAACTTCCGAGCCAACGCGGCCCGTGCCGCCCGTCAATAGAATCTTCATTGTGTATGACCTCCTGGTTCAGCTTCATACATCGAGTTCCGTCTTCCATTCGAGTCACTGCTGTCCTGCATCCGGTCGCCGAAGGTAGTCGGGAAATTCCGTCGGCTTTCTTCGTATCAGCCAACCGAGTACGTTCGAATTGATGGTTGGCACTGTCAAGGCCAGCGCATTCCGGCGCACTCTCGTGGATTAGATGGCAGGCTTCATAAAAGGCAATGATGGCGTTACTCGGACTGGCTGCGCACACTTCATTTACCAACACGAGTGTCTCCGCCAGACAGCTGCAAAGCTGTGCTAAACAGGACACTCTCTTTTTCATGAGCGCAAACTTACTTTGCGTGTGTGCAAAGCAGGGACGGATCGTCTCAAAGAATCTATTCGGCTGCGGACCTAGCGAAGGCGCTGAGGGGCAGCAAAATGACTGTACTTCGCCATGTGCAAAGTGCCTGCTTGCCGTGACCTGGTCAATTTCTCCAAGAACAAGGAGTTCACATTCGGCATTGGACTGCAGTCGAATTTGCCGTGGCGCTTGAATTGTGTCGTCGATCGAAACCCGGAGGTCAGCGTCTGACTCGTCCGCGCCTCCTAAGTGATTTCACTACGCCCTTTCGCCCTTAGTCACATCTTCGGCAAATAGGGCCCTCGGTTCGCTCACTTCGCGCGTTTAGTTCAGTTCAGGGCTCATCGCGGCCCCCAATGAAGTCTTATTGGAGGTCTTATTGTTTGTTGTCGTGATGTTAAGGAGGGGAGCGATGAGCCCTGAACTGAACTAAAAACTCATTTAATCACTGCAGCGGGATTGCCACAGAAAATCAGCCGGAAGGCACGGTCGGATTTGGAAATTTGAAGCACCATCTAGCTTGGTGTCTTTGGTGTCTGTTTAAGCCCGAAATTTGACCCAAATGGCTGAAAGCATTGAAACTATTGAAATAGCACAGTAAGCAGAAATCGCCAATATTCATGCGGTTTCCATGCATCTTGATGAAAACAGAATGAGATAGCGAATAGGGCTAGGCGAGTATCCCACCCTCTCCGCCATATTTTCTATGTTCTCAGTCAGTTCAAGGGTCGCTTGGTTGTGTTTCATGGATGACGCTTTCCTGCTCAAAGTGCGCCGCCGAGAAAACGGAATCTGTACCGTTTCGAACATTGGCAGCAGGAAACGAAGAGAACGATGAGCTTCGGTATGGGAAAGCCGGATACTGCAGCTTCTGGAAATTAGGGCGATCGCTCGATTAGAAATGGCAGGACGCCACGCCGCGCTTCTGCAAATACTTCTGGTGATATTCCTCCGCGCGGTAAAACGTACCGGCCTGCGTGATTTCCGTCGCGATCGGCCGCTTGAATTTCCCGCTCGCCTCCAACGCCTCGCGCGATTTCTTCGCAATCGCTTCCTGCCCCGGCGAATGAACGAAAATCGCCGTCCGGTATTGTGAACCAAAGTCCGGCCCTTGCCGGTTCACCTGCGTCGGGTCGTGCAAATTCCAAAATACATCGAGCAATTGCTGATAACTTACTTTGGCTGGATCGAACGTCACCTGGACGACTTCCGCATGTCCTGTTTCATCCGTGCAGACATCCTTATATGTGGGATTCTCCGTTTCGCCGCCGCTGTACCCCACGGCTGTGTCTATGACGCCAGGCACCTTCTGAAAAGCCGCCTCGACTCCCCAGAAGCACCCAGCTCCAAATGTCGCAATTTCCTGCATGTCTTTGCCCTCCGCGAAACGCTGGTAAGCCGGCAGCTCCGCCCTATAATTATTTCCAAGGCATTGGATGCGAATGTGAACGCAAAAGTTTCAGTAACTGTTTTATGACTTCTGCTTCGCAGCCGCCGTATCGAACGTCTTCAATTTCGCCTGTGCCAGAGCCTTGTACGGGCTGTTGACGGAAGCCGACTGAGTAAACGCTTCCTTGGCCTCCGCGTTTTTCTTCAAGTTCAGCAATGCGAATCCCAGCCGGTACTGGTTGCGGCCATAACTACCCTCGTCTTGTTTCAGCAACGGAGCCGCCGCCTTGAAGTTGTCAGCCGCCTGCGCGTTGTCTTTCTTCTGAATATTCGTCTCTCCCAGCGCGCTCAGCGCCAGTCCTTTTTGCAGAGAAACTTGTTGCTGCCACTGTTCATCCGTTGCTCCATCCGGTTTCTGAGCCGTGCCCAGCAGCGCAATCGCTTTCTTGGCCCACACTTCCGTCTTATCCAGTTGCTCGCCTTTTTCGCTGTAATAGTCCGAAAGCAGCAGCAACATGCCGATGTTATTGGGATCCTTCGCCAGCAAGCCGTTGGCGACTTCCAGCATTTTTGGCACGTTTTGCGCCTGCTGATACGAAGTCGCCGCCACTCCAAGGGCCTGCCCTGCGTATGGTGAATCCGGAAAGAGTTGCGCGAAGTGCGTCATCATCTCGGCCCGTTTCGCGGGATTCGGGTTGTGGTAGTCGGTCAGATAGATGGACTGCTCGATGTAGGTAATGTTGTCCTTGTCGTTTGCAAGCGTGTCGGCCTGCTGCTTCTGCCACATAGGCGCTTCCATTCCGGCAGGCGCGGGTGCGGCTTTGTACCGTTGCAGAATTCCCGCCGCTTTCTCCCCATAAGTCATCAGTTTTTCCGCGTCACCTTTCTCGTTGGCCGCGCGCACCATGTTCACCGCGTTGGCAAAATTGTCAGGATCAAGAACGAAGAGCTTGTCTCCGTATTCGAACGCCTTGGCATAATTTTTCTGCGCGATGTAGTAGTTCACGTATTGCTCATCGGCCACAATTTCCATGTCTCCCTTGCCAAGGCTCTCCGCGAACTTATCGATTAGAGCGAGCTTCTGAGCCGGATCGGTAGCCGCATTAATTTCCGTCAGCGCGCGATCCTCATCCGATCCCGCGGCAATTGGCACGAACTTGCCAATCTGCTGCCCATCCGCGGTACGCAGCGCAAACCCTACCAATCCCAGCAAACAGATCACTCGAAGGATGCGTTTCATAGACACCTCCACGGGAAGGAAATTGCGTGCATCTTAGCGCCGCTCTCCGCCCCGTGCAATCAAACTCTGATAGTGGCATCTTCTTGCCTGAGCCACGTTGCGCTGAGTCACGCCAAGGTTAAGGCTGGCCGTGCAGCTGTCTGGAAAGCCGCTTTACCAGTAAAAGAGCCTCGTGCCATTTTTTCGACTAGAATGACAAGGTTGCATTTCTGGATTCTCAGCCAATGTCAGCGGAGGAACTTGTGGCCCAACCGGAACTATGTCGCGGCAAACTCTCGGCGCAAGGATTCCCTGCCCTATTCTTCGCGGCAGCGTGCTTCCATCTTCTCTGCACTCCAACGCAACTGTCCGCGCAAAATCCCATGGCCTGCCACTCCATGGAAATGCGCGACGAAGTCGCCCCCGAAAAACTTCCTCCGCCAGAAAAGCTCACCGGCATCGGCAACGCCCACATCAAAATTACAGCCACTCCCGAAGCCCAACAATGGTTCGACCAGGGCCTGAATCTATATCACGATTTTTGGGATTACGAATCCGTCCGCGCCTTCGAGCAAGGCGTCCGCGTCGATCCCCAATGCGCCATGTGCTATTGGGGGCTCTATCACGCCGAACTATTCACGCATGGCAACGCCAAGTATTACGCCAAGCAAGCCCTCGCAAAAGCTGTCGCCCTCAAAAGCCACGGGAGCAAATCCGAGCGCCTCTACATCGAAGCGAGCGAAGCGGATGAAGCTGCCGACAAGTCCGGCAAAGAAGACAAGAGCGAGTCGAAGGAAATTCAAATTTACCGCAAGCTCGTCAAACACTCCCCACACGACCTCCAAGCCCGCATTTTCCTGGCCGAAGCGGTCGGCGACGGCTACGACGATGACGGCAATCCCAACGCAGGCCAGAAAGAAACACTTTCGCTTTTAGAAGGCGTCCTAAAAGAGGATCCAGAAAACTCCGCCGCAAATCACTATTGGATTCACGCCGTCGAAGCGAGCCCGCATCCCCAGCAGGCTCTGCACAGCGCCGAAATCCTGGGCCGCCTCGCTCCAACCTCCGGCCACATGGTTCACATGCCGGGCCATATCTTCTATCGCACCGGCGATTACGCCCACGCCAAGGAATCCTTCGCCGCTTCCACGCAGGCCGACGAACACTACATGCAATCGCAACAGGTTCAGGTCGATGACGATTGGAATTACGTCCACAATCTCATGTACTCCATCGCGAATCTCATGGAAGAGGGCCAACTCGTCGAGGCCACCACTCTGTCGGAGAAACTCACGCACGCCCACGGCCAGATCGAAAATTCTCTCTATCCCTGGTCCACGCGCGACTCCATTTCGCGTCTCGCGCCGAGCCTGCCCGTAGCCTTACGCTCTGCGGATTGGGGCACTGCCACCGAACTTCTTCAATCCAGCGCACCGCCCGACACTCTCCCCAATCTCCAGCTTCTCCAGCGCGAACTGAAACGTTTCGCAGCGGGCATGCAAGCGCTCGATCAACGCTCTTTATCCGCGGCAGAAACAGCCTCCACCGACTTCGACGCGGAACTTTGGCGAATTTCCGAGCACTTGAAAGAAGAAGACGCCAAAGCGAAAGAAAAAGAGAAAAACAAAAAAGACGACAGCGCTTCCCCGCCAAAACTCCAGGTGATGCCAGATGCCTATCCCAAGCCGCTGCTGAGTAATCTCTCCATAATGTCGCTTGAGCTACGCGCTGGAATCCTCATCCAAAAGCAGCAGTCCGAGGAAGCGAAAAAGCTCTACGCACAAGCCGCTCGCGAAGAAAAAGCCCTCGGCTATCACGAGCCTCCCGCCTACATTCGCCCCGTCGGGGAAACCGAAGCCGCCGCCTTCATGGCCGCTTCCGACTGGAGCGACGCGAAAGCCGCTTATCAGGAGGCTCTCGCCGAGCGGCCCCGCTCCGGCTTCCCGCTCTACGGCATCGCCATGGCCAGCGAACAAGCCGGCGACGCCAAGTCCGCCGCCTCCGCCTACGCGGATTTCCTCGCCGCTTGGAAGACCGCCGACGCGGCTCTTCCGCAAATCGAGCACGCTCGCGCTTTCCTGGCATCCCACGGCAGCGTCAGAGTGAGCAAGTAGCTGAGATTGTTTCAGAATTTAGGATTGGATCCTGGCCCAGAACTCGGCAGACGTCTCCACTGGCACCATCTCGAACTCCACCAGCATAGCAGCCGCGCTACTCACTTATCCGGAAGTACTGCCTCCAACCTACTTCTTGCCCCACCAACACATCAGCTCTATAAATTCCTGGACGCATATTTAAGGGAAAACTCCAGGAACGTTCCTGTGTTTCGCCGGTTCGAAGGTTGATTTTAATGGGATCGCCACGAGTGACGGGATGGTTGTCGACATCATAGATTTGCAACTGGACGATATCTCTCAAAGGTTCCATTGCCTGGAATGCAGCGACGACCGTTGCAAAGTCATCGCGAGCCGAAAAATCCACCTTCATTTCCTTTGGAAAAGGTACTTTTCCTTTTTGCGGTTTGCCATGGGTAATCATTCCGAAAGAGATGTTGCGTCCAGCCGTGATTGGTGCAGTGAATTGGTTCGTGGACCATAAAGTTTGTAGGGGTGCCAGCGTACCAGTTAAGTCGGCATTCGCTAAACCGATCGGAACGACTGATCCAGTTGCCGTGAATGTGTCACCTGCAGAATAAACGCGTGGTTCGGGTATCGTCCCGCCTAACAGGCCCAACACCTCGCCCTGATCGTTTAATACCGGACCACCCGTGGCGGTTGAGTCAAACGTCCCTGAAATGCTGAGCCGATCCCCCCAGCCTTCATGATTCTCGGTACCAGCGATCTGTCCGTCCGAGATCACACGGGCGCCGTCCGGCTTGGTATCGAGCCAATAACAGCGATCACCCACCGCGACGGATTTGGTATCCGCTCGATGCAGTTTGGCACTTTTTCCTGCAGCAACGTTGAGCAGCGCCCAGTCCTGTCGCCGATTCCATGCAAGAACCGTATCCGATTGAATTTGGCTCCCATCCGATAGACGTATCCTAAGAGCGTGAGCCCCATCAATTGCCCGAAAGGCGGTCAGAAGCAGTCCGTTCTCGAGAAAAAACCCCGACGCAGTTTCCATCGAGCGCCCCTTGTCGTCGAGTTTCTCAATAAAGGCGCTGGCGGTCACAGCACGCGCATATATCTCCGCTGCCGTCGGGAGTGGCGGCTCTTTTCTTACGAAGTCCTCAGGCCGCTTCCCGGCCACGACTTCGAAACTCAAAGCTCCGGCAGATTCCCCATCTACATGCGACTCGAAAGACCACATGCCCGCAGAGGTTTCTTCCAAAAGCGGTATCTTCCAGAATCCCCCGAATCTGGCTTGCGTTGCCGGATAATCGAAGCTCTGCATTACAACTAGCTGACCATTCGGTCCGTGGAGTGTGCCCTCGCAATGATGGGTGCCACGCGGAGCTTCCCACTCGAAATACACGATTATCTGGCGATCATCGGGAACGAAGAAAGTCGTACGTGGGTCGGCCATCACAAATGAGCCGCCGCGTGAATCTCCTTTAGTCCCTGCCACGGACCGCACCATCTTGACTTTAGGGCCTGACGCCGGAACTCCTGCCGCCTGCTGTTTACTCCCTACTGGCTTGGGGCCAATTAAAAGTAACAGGACAGCAGAAGTCATTAATTGGAGAAGGGCTCGAGAGTGACGCATACCTTGCTTTCTGTGTTCTCGAATCATAGTCGATGGCTTACAGTTTGATCGGACGATTACTATACTAAGAGTGGTTGTAGGGTACAGCCAGACGCAAAGAAGATTGTGATAATGAATGCGAGTCTTGGTCGCGTAATCGGCGACTCACCCACCACCATATTCCGCCCTCATTTGACGCGCCAGACATTTCGCGAGACCATGGGAGTTTTGGATAGGGTGCTAAAATGTCTCTGGTTCTACAGTACGCCGTCGGTATGCTCCAGGAAGTCGCAGCCGTCGTGCCTTTTCTCGCTTCGAACTCGAACCGTACGAACTGTGTTACCGCCGTCAATGGCGGCACCTCCAGGAGTCTCGCTTAATCTGATGAGTCTTTCCCTGCGTCGCTTTCACCTCTCTCTTATGCCCGAAAGTTTCGCCATCGTCGGCTTCCATCCGACCACTGACATCCCCGCTTGGGCCATGCAAGGCCCATTTTTTTCCATCACTCGCAGCAGCGATGAACTCTCCATCGTCGTCGAAGAATCCCAGGTCCCTCAGGGCGTCCAATCCCAGGGCGGCTGGCGCGTCATGAAAGTCCACGGCCCATTCGTACTCACCGAAGTCGGCGTCCTCGCCTCTCTCGCTGGTCCGCTCGCCGCCGCCAAAATCAGCTCCTTCGTAATATCGACATTTGATACCGATTACCTTCTCGTCGCAGAGGAAAATCTCTCAGCAGCCATCTCCACGCTCGAGCGTGCAGGACACTCTTTTCAAAGGACCCAACCCTGATGCGCATCGCACCACGTACGACCGCCTCTTCGCGCCACCATCGCTCGGCAATCCTCGCTTTCGCCGGACTGTTCCTTGCGATTCTACTCCTTGCGCACTTCGCGCCTCACCTCCGCGCCGACGAACCCTACGCCCGCAGCCGCAACTACGACCTCCAGCACTCCAAAATTGCACTGCGCTTCGATCTGGACCACCAAAAAGTCATCGGCGACGTAACTCACACCCTCACGATCCTCCGAGACTCCACCTCGAAAATTGTTTTCGATTCCGCAGGCCTCACGATTCAGAACGTCACCGTAAACAAATCCACCGCCAAATTCGAAACCAAAGACGACAAGCTAGTCATTTCGCTCTCCACGCCGGCCCACGCCGGCGAAAAATTCGATGTCAACGTCCGCTACGAAGCCAAGCCCACAAAAGGTCTCTACTTCATCCTTCCCGACAAAGACTATCCCGATCGTCCCAAGGAAATTTGGACACAAGGCGAATCCGAAGACACGCGCTACTACCTCCCGACCTACGACTACCCGAACGACCGTCTCACTACGGAAACAATTCTCACCGTTCCTTCCACTTGGATCACCGTCGCCAACGGCAAGCTGATCAACGTCGTCGACGCGCCCAACAACATGAAAACTTGGACTTGGCGCGAATCCGTCCCCAGCTCCACGTATCTCATCACCGTAGTCGCCGGTGAATTCGAGGAAGTGAAGGATTCATGGCATGGCCTCCCCGTCACCTACTACGCCCCCAAAGGCCGCGGCGATCGCCTCCCCATCAATTACGGCCGCACACCGCAAATGATCGAGCTCTTCAGCAAAAAACTGGGCGTCGATTACCCTTGGGAAAAATACGCGCAATCCATGGTGGATGATTTTGTGGCCGGCGGCATGGAAAACTCCAGCGCCACCACGAACACTAGCGACTCTCTTCAGCATCCCAAGCTCGCTCCCGAATACTACACGGGCCAGGACGACCTCATCTCTCACGAACTCGGCCACCAATGGTTCGGCGACCTTGTCACCTGTAAAGACTGGGGCGACATCTGGCTCAACGAAGGTTTTGCAACTTTCATGGAAACCGTCTGGGCGGAAGCTCACTTCGGCAAAGACCAAGCGGACTATGTAAGGTGGGCAAATGCGCACGAATGGTTCGCGCAAACAAATCTCTACAACAAGCCCATCGTTCGCCACGACTTCAACGATTCCAGCGAATTCGACGGTAACGCCTACACCAAAGGGGGCTGGGTCCTCTACATGCTGCGGCACCAGCTTGGCGAGGATGCCTTCTATCGCGCCCTCAAGCACTATCTCGAAGTAAATCGCGGCAAAAACGTGGTCACCGCCGACCTCTCCAAAGCCATAGAAGAAACGACGCACGCCAACGTAGACGAATTCTTCAATCAATGGCTCTACAACGCAGGCGCTCCCAAATTCGATCTCAGCTACAAGTACGACGACGCCAAGCACGAACTGGCGCTCACCGTAAAACAAACACAAAAAGTGGAAGACCGCGTCGGCCTCTTTCGGATTCCCACCGACGTCGAAATCACCACCGCCTCCGGTCCAAAACTTTTCCCCATCACGGCTTACCGGGATACTCAGACTTTTTCTTTTCCCGCGGATTCCGCCCCGCTGATGGTCCTCTTTGATAAAGGCGGCCACATCCTCAAATCCGCCGAATTTCATAAAGAAAAAAAGGAGTGGCTCTACCAGTTGAAAAACGCCGGCGAACTCGCCGACCGCCTCGATGCCGTCTCCGCACTCGGCAAACTCAAGAACGACGACGATGTCGTCGCGGCTCTTGGCGACACGCTTCACAACGATAAGGCCTGGGGCGCCCGCGCCAACTCTGCCGACGCTCTCGGCGAACTAGGTAGCCCCGCCGCCTCCAAGCAACTCCTCGATGCGCTCAACAGCGCGAAGGAACCCTGGGTGCGTAATCGCATCGCCGCGGCCCTCGGCAATTTCAAAGCTGACCCCGCTATCATTGCCAGGCTGACTGCCATCGCCAAGGAGGACACTTCCTATCGCGCCCGTGGTTCCGCTCTTCTCGCGTTAGGTCACCTCAAGCCCGCCGGCGCCCTCGCAACGCTCGAAGCCTCAGTCGCCGCCGATTCTCCTGACGGTTTCCTCCGCAACGCGGCTCTCCGTTCCATGGGCCCTCTGGGCGATGACAAAGCAGTCCCGCTCCTGCAGCAGTGGTCCGCCGTAGGCAAGCCCACCGAATCGCGTACCGCCGCCATCGCGAGCCTCGCGCGCCTTCAAAAGGACAACAAAGACATCACCAATCAAATCGCCTCGTTTCTCGACGAGCCCCACTTCCCCGTCCGTGTGGCCAGCATCTTCGCCCTGGGTGCGCGCGGTGACGCCTCCGCTATCCCCGCTCTGGAAGCCCTTCTCAAGCGCGACGACCTGAGCATCGAAATGGTCCCTATGATTAAAGGCCAAATCGCCCAACTGAAATCCCCATCAGCCAGCAAACGGCATGGCCGCGAAGAACCTGACGAGGAAGAAGACGCGGACTCAACCCAACCAGCAGCTTCGGGCAACGATCAAGCCGCCATCACAAAGCGCCTCGATCGCCTCGATCACCTGATGCAAGAAACGCTCGACCGACTGAAAACAATCGAAACCCGTCTCCCACCTCCAAAGCAATAGCTCCCCCAATAAATATGGCGCCGACCTAAATCGGCGCCACAAAATTCTCCGTTCTCTATGCGCTCCGTCCTCTGTGTCCTCTGCGTTAAGCTTCTTTTTTCTTTTGATTTTTCTCTCTCGTCTCTTCTCTTCTACGGCTCCGCCAACAAAATCCTCAAATCCCGCATATTATTCCCGGTTGGCCCGGTAATAATCGTATCCCCCAACCGCGCAAAATAAGAATACGAGTCACTCTCCCGAAACATAAACCGCGCATTCAACCCAATCGCCTGCCCCCGTTCAAAAGTCTCCCCGTCCGCGACCGCACCAGCCGCCGGACTATTCCCATCCACTCCATCCGTCCCCGCGCTCAACACCGCAATGTTCTTCCCCGCAATTTTCTTCACGCAAGCCAGAACAAACGCCGCATTTCTCCCGCCAATGCCTTTCCCCTTGACCGGCGAACTAACCTCTCCATCCGCAATCACGGCAACGCGCTGCCCCGGATGCGCCTTGCGCTCCGCGTCAAGCTGCCCCAACAAATATTCCGCCGCCTTCTCCACCGGCCAATCATCGGTCGTGTTATCGCACCGCGTCACAAATCCTTTCGCCTCTGCTGCGTGATGCGCCGGATGAAACAAATCCTCCAATCCCAGCAACAACGAAAACCGTGCATTCCCGAACGACGCATGTCCCTCTTTCGGCGTATCCGGCATTTTCTCTTCGTCCATCCACCGCAAAAGCCTCGCCGGCAATTTCCCCCGCAAAGAAAACTCCTCTATCACACGTCGCACATCCGCAATGGAAGTTGGATCAGGCAAACTCGGCCCCGAAGCCAAAGCCGATTCCTTCTCAACAGGCACATCGCTGACCGCCAGCGTAATTTTCGTCGCCCTCCCCGCCGCCACCGCGAGCCTCCCGCCCTTTACCGCCGACACATGCTTCCGCACTGTATTCATCGCATCAATCGACGCCCCGCAAGTCACCAGGGCCCGATGCATTTGCCGCACATCTTCCAGCGTCATGCGCTCGTCCAGCGGCAATTCCACCAATGCCGATCCGCCTCCCGACAAGAGAAAAAACACAATCGTCTTCTCGTCACACTCTTTCAAAAGCTCCAGAATGGCCTCCGCCGCTTTCCAGCTCTGCTCATCCGGCGTCGGATGCCCGCCACGAAAATACTTCATACCCGGTACCGCATTCTCGGGGGCCGTAGGCGCCGCAACAATCCCCTCCAACAAAAATCCGCCGGCCAGCAATCCTGCCAGTCCTTCCACCATCGCGTGCGCCGCTTTCCCGATCGCCACCACGCGCACTCGTTCAAATCCCTGCAAATCCACTGCGCCACCTGGCAGACGCAAAGTCATACCTTCGCGCCGCAGTTTCCTCTGCATCGCTTCCGGAATATCTATCGCCGAAATGGTTTCCTGGAAAATCCGGCGGGCAAGTTGCTTCAGTTCCGCCATAGAAAGGTCGCCGAAAAAAACTCAGCTCGCCTTCAACGCCTGAGGATTCAGCATATTCGCCGGTTTCTGCCCTTTAAAAAAAGCCACCACATTTTCCGCTGCCATGCAAGCCATCTTCGTCCGCGTCTCAATCGAAGCCGAAGCCAAATGCGGCGCCAGCACCACGTTCGGTCTCTTCAATCCCGCATGAATGAACGGCTCATTCTCATAAACATCCAGCGCCGCCCCCGCAATCTTGCCGCTCTCCAATGCGTGTACCAGCGCCGCTTCGTCCACCACCGGCCCGCGCGCCGTATTGATCAAGAACGCCGTCGGCTTCATTCGGTGGAACCGCGCCCCGTCGAACATCCCGCGCGTCTCCGGCAGCAACGGCACATGCAGGCTCACGAAGTCCGATTCCGCCAGCAAATCGGTCATCCCACGATACGTCGCTTTCAACTCCTTCTCCACCGCTTCTGGCGCCTGCACCGCGTCCGCATAAACCACCTTCATCTGAAAACCCAGCGCACGCCGCGCCATCGCCTTTCCAATCCGCCCAAATCCTACAATCCCCAGCGTCTTCCCCCAGACGTCTGTCCCCACCAATTGGTCCAGGTCCCAGCCCTTCCACGCGCCGGATCTCGCCAGCGCCTCTCCTTCGCTCACTCGCCGCGCCACTGCCATCATCAATGCCCACGCAAAATCCGCCGTCGTTTCGTCCAGCACACCGGGCGTATTCGTCGCCACTACGCCGCGTTTCGTGCAAGCATCCAAATCAATATTGTCGAATCCCACCGCAACATTCGCGGCAATTCGCAATTTCGGCGCCGCGTTCAGCAATTCCTGGTTCACTTTCTCCGTCAGCAAACACACCAATCCCTCTTTATCCCTTAGCTTCTGCAACATCTCATTCTTCGAAATCGATTCCGCTTCCTTCCAATACTCCACATCGCATCCGGCATTTAAAATCGCCTGCGCCGCCGGAAACAACGGCCGCGTCGCCAGCACCTTCGGTTTCGCCATGATTCTCCTCGCCAGTCCCCTGCTGAATTTCGGACCATCAAGCTACCACTTTCCGCAGCCGCTTACCGGCGAATTCCGCGCTTACCTTTTCCCTCGCTCCCGGCTGCCCTGTGCTCCCGCCACGCTCATCCGATGCACTTCGTAACGGTTCAAGCCGGCCCGCACCGAAGGGTCCTGCTCCATCAGCTGCCTCACTTCCCCCTCGTCGTCGGCTTCAAAAACGCCTATCCCAAACGCCCCGGCGGCCGCCAGCACCGGACCGTAAACCAGGATCTTTCCATCATTAAACAAATCCTTCGCATACTGCCCGTGCTCCCGCATCAATTCCCTTTCTTCCGGTGTTATGTCCCCCGGAAAAGTAGCCCGCGGCGGAATCAACTTCATAAAGTAGTGTTGTTTGCTCATAAGCCGCCAATAATACCACTCCCAAATTCGTGTGTGGCGCCGGGTTTACCCCGGCGCTCGGGGGCTTATCCCCGCGCTCGGCCCCACACGGCGCCAAGCCCCGTGACAGCGAAGCGGCCGGGGGCAGAAAAGCGATGCGCCTAAGTGTCTCTTCCTGGGCCACACTAGAAGAAGATGTAGATCGCCCAATCAACGCAATATTAACGATTGCCGATAGCAGAACAAATAGATGAGAAGTTTCAAACTGCAAAGGCAACCATCCGCGCAAACTTATTCCGGCTGATGCTTCGCCCTCTGTGGCGTAGAACGATGACCGGACAGTTATCTCGTGAGTTAATAGTCTTGCGACCTAAGTCGCGCGATGTTAATCTCTGCCGAATAACCCATCCGTTTGTCAAAGCAGAAAGGAACCACCAGTGGGAAAGCAAATCCTCTCCTTGGGTGCGAGTTCCCTTTTGCTTTTTGGTTCACTCCAATCAATATTTACAGTTGAATCTCAAAATACAGCGAAACGACAAACCTCCGCGCCAACTGTTCAAACGCCCCAGCCAAATCGTGAAGAAACAAGCCTTCTACCTGGCCAATTCATTCTCCAGGATGCCACTCCAGTTCTCCTTAGGCTCATGCGGAACGTATCCTCAGCGGATGCGCACGTAGGTGATTCAGTCGATTTTGAAGTCCTCGAGGATGTTGCTGTAAACGGTATTCTTGTGATTCCAAAAGGCTCCGCCGCAGTAGGAACTGTGACGGAAGTTCGCTCTAAGCGGCGTTTGGGACGCGCTGGAAGACTTGAGATCGTTTTGGATTACGTGAGTCTCGCTGACACCGGCAAAGCGGCGATTCGCGCGGTCAAGGACGCAAAGGGTGGAAGTCGCCTTGCGGGGATGACCGCCGGAATTGTTGCTACAGGCCTTCTATTTTTCCCCGTCGCTCCGTTGTTCTTGTTGATTCACGGCAATGACATCACGGTCCCGAAGGGCGCTGCATTGGCGGCCTATGTGAATGGCGATGTCCGATTGGAGTCAAGTAAGTTTGGTCCTGTCATAGCGCAAGCGGCGGCGCCAGAGTCTCCCTTGTGGCTGCTCCAAACCGAGCACGTTGTTGGAGATGCGTATGACGGATTCAGAAAGACCTGTGTCATCGTTTCCCCGAACGGCGACTACCATCGTGAGGAACGAAAGCAAGTCCCTGCGGGTGTCCGCGCCGAATCGGAATGGGCACCGCCCAAGGTCTTCAAGGCGAAATTAACTCGGGCTGAGCTCGATGCGCTCCGGGCGATTCTCGCAACTCCGGAGCTCTATTCCATGAACGGCGTTGTTGGAGACAGTGGAAGCATGGGGCATAAGCTGGTTTTTGACCCGCAAGGAGCCGTTAGGCCCCATGACGACATCGAAATCGTCACAATCGCGGTCGCGCGTTCCAATGAGCCGCAGCTATTCGAATTCGCAGATATTGGTTTGGCACGTCAGCAAGCGCCGGTAGGTGAACTCCTCGACTGGATGAAAGGCACGGAACGCCGTCAACAGGAACGCTTGCCTGCGTCCCAAGCCACCAACTGTTCGTCTCAAATCGCGACCGGCTCTTCTTCGGTGGGCGGAGCACCCATGGCCACCGGCATGTCCTTTCCGAAAGCGATCTTCGCGCCCGATCCACAGCTTCCGCATGGCACACCAAAGCCACAGCCGGTCGCGGTCGAAGCCTTGATAAATCCAGACGGAAGCGTGGCAAAGGCATCGTTGGAAAGCCGGCCAAGCCCGGATGTTGCGCAAAGCGTTCTCGACGCTGTCCGGAAATGGAAGTTTCAGCCAGCGAGGCTACTGGGCGTTCCCATTGCAGATACGGTGCATCTCAAAGTTGTAGAATTTCAAGAGAAGTAGCCATGTTGAGCAACCTCAAGTCATAGTCATGGCCGAGCGACCTATGCGCCGCTGGCTAAGGTCTCGGCATCCGCCACGCATGAACTTAGCGTCCCTAGGCCAATGAATTCGTAGCCCCTTTAGAATCAACACTTGCAAAAGTGCATCAAAACAAAAGACTTTATCTATCTTTATATCTTTAGAATGAACACTTATGCAAAAACCCGGGGGAGGGGCCAGCACGCACTCCGCTACAAACCCTCAATTTAAAACTGATAATCTCGCCCACCGTTCGCCCATCAGATAACGGCAGCCATTCGGGCCCACCTTCGCCGAGTGCACCGTTCTCGCGGGAACATCGCAACGCGAATCTGCGCGATACGTCTCCGTCCGGCCTCATGGCGCGAAAATTCTGATTCATTACATTCAATGTTTGATAGTTGGGATAACAAATCCCTTACGAAGTTCCTGCGACTTATTTAGCTCCTTCCATCTAAGTTGGCCTTACTGAGTCAATCACAGGTCGAGTCGGGAGGTGTCCTATGCTGAACGGAAAGACTTCAAGACGCGCTGTATTCGCTTTATTCATCGTCATGGGATTCGCGGCGGCCGCCGCACATGCGCAGACCACCTTCGGTACCATTCGTGGCACGACACTGGACCAGAGCGGCTCGTCCATTCCGCAAGCGCAAGTCGACTTGCGCAGTGTTGACGAGAATACCGATTTCATGGCGACCAGCGATGATCACGGAAACTTTGTGTTTGAAAACGTCAAGCCGGGTCACTACCGCCTGGCGGCAACTAAGGAAGGCTTCGCCAACACCATTGTCGACAAAGTGGAATTGGCAGCGCGACAGGACTTGCGCGTGGACGTGAAGCTAACTTTGGCGTCTCAGAATCAAGTAATCGAAGTGAGTGAGGCCGCTGAATTGGTGAACACCGAAAACGCCACACTCACCGATTCCAAGCTCAATAGTGACATTACCCAATTGCCCCTAAATTCGCGGGCGGTATCAAGCAGTCCGTTGGCGGCCTTGGCTGTTTCTCCCGACGTAGTGAAGGACACCCAGGGCAATATTGCGGTGGCCGGCGCGACGTCGGCCCAGACGGGATTCTCCGTGGATGGAATCTCCACGGCTAATGTGCTGAAGAACGGCGCACTCCAAGACGCTTATCCTTCCTCCGAAGGCATTCAGGAGATGAGTGTCACTGCGTTTAACAATAATGCGGAGTTCGCGCAGATCGGCGACGTGACCTTTACAACGAAGAGTGGCACCAGCCTGTTTCACGGCAGTTTGTTCGAGTACCTGCAGAATGATGGGTTGGATGCCAAGATTTTCAATTTTACGAAGAGGGCTCCTAAACAATTCAATACTTTTGGCGGAAGTATTGGCGGCCCACTAACCATTCCGAAAGTCTACAACGGTAAGGACAAAACATTTTTCTTCTTCGACTTTGAGGGAAACCGCAGACGTACTTCGGCTCCGGAAGAACTTCTCGTTCCCACACAAGCGGAACGAGCCGGCAACCTAAACGCTCTTGTAGCCCAACAACAAGCCGGTCCCGTAATGGATCCCTTTACCGGTCAGCCTTATCCCGACAACACCATCCCCAGCGGTAGTGCGTGCAGCAATTCCAAGGACTGTGTCAATCCTGTCGCGCAAGCTCTCTTGAACTACTATCCGCTGCCCAACGCGAATCTAGGCGTGGCCAACCCCTCTTACAACTATGAAACTTTAGTGCCGATCCCTTCAAGCACGAATGGCTGGGATCTTCGAGTCGACCGAGCGATCACTCCGAAGCAGCAAATCTACGCTCGTTTTAGCTGGAAGAACGCGCTTTACAATGAGGGCGAAATGGGAGCGACGGCGGGCCAGTTTCTGCCCAACGTTGTGGCGCATGATCAAAATCGTAGTTTCCTGGTTTCCTACAACTATGCGATCAGCCCGAGGTGGGTTAACGAATTTCGCTTCGGATTTACGAACTTTAATGAAAACGACAGTTTCCCGATTCAAGGCAGTTCTGCAATTAGTCAGCTCGGTCTGCAAGGCATAAATATCTCCCAACACGCCACGGGCGATGCCTTCCCGACATTCACTTTCTCGGATGGCACATTCTCGTCCATCGGCCAGGACCGAGTTGGAACGACGATCTCCAAAAATATGCAGTCCACCGATAACCTCACCCATGTCGTGGGCAACCATACCCTGCGGTTTGGCGTGGATGCTCGCAAGGTGAGTTACAGCGGCGTCATGTTCTTTGAACCCTCCGACGACTATGGTCTCTTTACCTTTAGTCCGGGTCTGTTTACGAATTATTCTTTCGGCGATTTTATGCTCGGTGTACCGCAGCAATCCTTCTTTGCCGTTACCTGTCCTCAGATTAACGCGGGCGCAACCCAGTACGGCGTCTACGGTCAGGACGCGTGGCAGGTGAATAGCCACCTGACACTGAATCTCGGCTTGCGCTGGGAACTGCTTCCTCCGTTTAACGAAACCATTGGCGACCTGGCCAGCTTCGATCCACAAACCAACAGCGTTCTCATCCCCAATAAGTTTTTGCAGACCATTGCAAATAATACCGATCTGCAAAATCAATACACCGGCTTCCTCGAGTCCTTTAATTCCTGCTCGCTTCCTCAGAGGAATATGGCTCTGCCTTGCTCCAACGTGGCAACTGCTAGTCAAGCGGGTGTGACCCAAGGCCTAAGGAAGCTCTATACGCGCGATTTTGATCCGCGGATCAGTGTAGCCTACAGGCCCTTCAAGGACAGCAAGACGGTCATTCGCGCCGGTTTCGGCATCTTCACCATGACCACTCTGGGACCTATGTCTTGGAACAATGCTGGCAATCCCACGTCCGATTTGATCACCAATGTGAATTCCATCTCCAATATTGCGCCGCAATTTCAGTTCCCGCAGACGGCTCCGACCAGCTCATCGATCACCTACGGGGGTGGCAGCCTGGAGGAGGCCAATGATCCGAACTGGCGAGATCCGCAATCGGCGCAATGGAATCTGACCGTAGAACGGCAGGTTGCGCCCAATACGATCGCCCGGATCAGTTACGTTGGCATGTCCTCGTACCGCCTGCCGTACACCATCGACTTGAACCAGATTCCCGCCAGCACTACACCCTACACCGTGGCTGCGGGGGCATTTGTTGACCCCCGTGCGCCGTATCAAAACTGGTTGCTTTTGATGACCTCCGTGAGCGAAGGCAATGCAAGTTACCAGGCTATGAAAGGCCAAGTGGAGCACAAGTTCTCGCACGGTTTGTCGTTTCAAGGGAGTTACACCTGGGCGAAGAACATCAGCGACGCACAAGGCAGCGACGCGCCCATAGCTTTCGGAAGCGAAGAGCCATACGCTGTCGAGGTCGCCAATCGTTTCGACCTCCGCCAGGATCGCGGCAACGTGGTGGCAACGCCGCGGCAGCGACTGCTGGTCACTGGCACATATCAGATCCCGTTAAAGGGCGCACGGTCGCGGTTTCTAAAAACTGCGTTGGGAGGTTGGAACGCCAGCACGGTCACCACGATCCAGACTGGGCAATGGCTCACACCGACGATTAGTCCGATCTACGATCAGTCGAACACGGATATGGTCGTTCGATCCGGCGGCGGCGCCATGGCGCGTCCAGACTGCATTGGAAATCCGACCCCTTCCAACCAGACGCCCCAGGATTTCTTCAACATCAACGCTTTCGCGCCGACCCCTGTCGGTGCCGGTAGGTTTGGAAATTGCGGTTTGGGCATCCTGCAGGGTCCCGGAATGATTGATGTGGATGCGGGCGTAGCCAAGAATTTCCAGATCACGGAACGGCTTCGTTTGCGCTTTGAAGCTTCCTTCACCAACGTGATTAATCACACGAATTACGCGCCACCGGCCACGAACGTAAGTAACCCGAGCACGTTCGGCGTCCTGGAATCTGCACTGCCGCAAGGTTCTGGCGGAAATCGCACCGGGCAATTGGCTCTGCGTTTCGACTTCTAAGATGCGCAACAACCAGCCCGGAAACATCACCTGCAGAAGTTCAGCCAAGGGACGGTAAAGCTACGGCTGGCTTTTCCGCGTAAGGTCAACGCCGTTCGACAACGTAAGGAAGATAGCCCAACAGCCCTCTCGGGAAAATACCCGAGGCCAATGAATTCGTAGCCCCTTTAGAATCAACACTTGCAAAAGTGTATCAAAACGAAGGACTTTATCTATCTTTAGAATGAATACTTATACAAAACCTAGGTTAGGAGGAGGGGTCTGCCCGCAACGTAACTACAAACCCGCAGTTACCAACCGACGAGCGGATCGCTCACCGTTCGCCAATCAGATAACGGCAGCCATTCGGTCCGATCTTCGCCGAGTGCACCGTTCTCGCAGGAACTTCGCAACGCGAACCTGCGCTATATGTCTCCGTCCGGCCCGCCATGGTCAAGGCCATCTCTCCGCTCAAAATGATGTGCGCAGTCTCACTGTCGTGCGTATGCTCCGAATAAAATGCGTTCGGGCGATCCTCCCAAACGTAAGTCTGGCCAAATCCGTCGCGCTTCAACTGCTCCCCCAGCTCTTTTTCATCCATGGCCGCATTCTACATCGCTAGAAACGGGAACGCCCCTTCCGCGTTGATGGGGGCAGACGCGGAAAGGGCGTACCGTCTTCAGGAGAGAAGATCGTTATGGCTTTGCAGCCTGTTAGCAGCGGGCTGGGGAGAAACCCTCCGCCCACTGCTTCTTTGTTTTATTTAGTCGACAGGAGGAGGACCAGGGCGCCCGCCGCGGCCACCCGGCTCGGGATCGCCGGCCTGCACCGTGTAATCGGCCGGTACTGTGAACAGGCTAGCCGCGGGTTCCGTCCGTTGAACGCTTGTCACGGTATACGTCGTCGTGCCAGTCCGGGGATCCGTCCGCGTGCTCTTCAAGAGGATTTGCAGGTCCGTCGAAACCCAGCGTTCGGAAACAATCTGGAGCGCCTTTTCATTTCCGATCTGTCCGGCCGGGATCGTGCGTGTAGTGCGGGTTCCTTCCGCCACCAGACCGCTGATCGTCTGCGTCCCGAGAGATTCTTTCTTTAGCAGGCCCGCAGCAATGTCTTTCTGCTCTCGCTCCTGCATTCTGGACTCGAAATTAGCAGCAGAGTCCGTGCCCGTGCTTGAGCCATTCCCACCGGGCTGGCGGATGGCCGACTTGTGCGCCACCTTCTTGTCGTTATCCAGCATGATATGCACGCCTGCCACCGGATCGGAAATCGAAATCATGGTCTTCGGTGCTCCCGAAGCCGTAAGCGGCCCGACGCCGCTGAGCGTAACCTCATGGCGCGACCTTCCCTGGCTGTCGCGGTACATCGTCACCTGCGAGGACCGGTGAATCGCCGATCCGTCTTGCAGGGTTTCCGTCGTCTCCGACGTAGCCGTCGCCGAAAACGCCGCGCCCTTGATGACTTTGCCGCCATGCATCCCTTCAAAGCCCATCAACTCCATCGGGGCTCCGAAAGGCGGACCATCCGGACCGTACCTCTGCGCTTCCATCGCAACGGCGCTGAACAACAATGCGCCGCTCAGGACCAAACACGTTTTCATCTTCGAGTTCATTATTCCCTCTCCTCTTCTCTCCTAATCCGCGGGGCTTTCTTCACCCGCGGGAATCCCTTTTCAGTTTTCTTCCTGCGCCAGCCGCACCGCTTGCGGCAGCCCATCGTTCCCGACCAGCAAATCTACCTGAATCCATTCGCCCGCCCGCTCTTCATTTACCGGCAAGCCCAGCGCGCCAAGCGAACCGCGCTGCATCCGCACACGCAAAATCGAGGCCTCTTCCGTCTCGTCCTCCACAGCTCCCGGCACAGGAGTGAATTCCCCTGAGTTGTCTCCGGAGAGCGCCGCGGCGCTCGTGCCCGGCTCCTCGCCTGGCAGCTTTGTGTTGTCGGCAACCAGCGTGGCCTGCGCTTCGTTCTGCTTTGCCACATCAGCCGGCCGCGCACGGCGCGAATTCCACAAGCTCACCGTGCCAACAAGAACTGCCGCGGCCGCCAACGCCCAAACCGCCACAAGCCCCGCGCGCCGCACAAGCACGGCACGATGCCGCATGCGAAATTCCTGCCGCAGCCGCATCTCGACTCGCGACGGTGCGCGTGCCTCTAAAGTCTCTCCGCTCAGCGAACGCAACTCTTCGCGCGCCGCCTGCCAGGATTCCTGCAACGCCGCGCAACGCGAGCAATGGCTCAAGTGGGCCAACGCCGCTGCGCGCTCCAGCGGCTCCGGCCCATCCGCGCGGTCCATATCCAGAACAATCGCTTCCACCTGCTCGCAATTCATTGCATTCCTTCCAAAAGTTCCCGTCATTCGCTTACCTCGCCGCTTTCAGGCGCTGCGGCTCGCCTCGCAACATTTCCAATTTCGCCAGCAACAAAGCCCGTCCCCGGTGCAGCCGCGAGCGAATCGTTCCAATCGGGCAGCCCGTCATTTGCGCTGCTTCTTCGTAGCTCATCTCTTCCAGCTCGCACATCACCACGGCCTCGCGGAACTCGGTGGGCAACTCCAGCACGGCCGATCTAACCCGTTCCATACGCTGTCGCTTTTCCACCCACATCGCCGGTGTAAAATTGTCCTGCAGTACGATCCCTGATCCCGTGCCGTCCTCGTTCTTTTCTTCGAGCGAAACTTCCCTTGGCCTCCGCTCGAGATGCTTCATGACGCGGTTGCGCGCTATTCCAAAAAGGAGCCCGCCCACTGTGCCCCGCTCCGGATCGTACTTTTTCGGATCACGAATCAGTGTCATGAACACGTCCTGCACAATCTCCTCAGCGCCCCAGGCGCTTCCGGTCATGCGGAGGGCGAACCGGTACAGCGCGCCCTGGTGCCGCCGGTAGAGGAGCGCAAAGGCTTCCTCCTCTCCCTTGGCGGCACGCCGCAACAGAAGGTCGTCTGTGTCTTGCGCTGCGATCTTCGTATCTCCGGGTGCGGCTTTTTGCTCAGTGACAGGTGCGTGTTCTGCCTTCCCTCGTATTTCCCGGGGAGGTGGCAAAAAGTTCCCAGGGCGGTCTAGCGCCTGTGCCGGAGGTTTGGTAGGCGTGGGTTTCATAGTAAATGTGGGTTTCACTGCAATTTAGACGCGCGCGGAAGGACGCCCGTGTCAGCAAGGCTAACTTCCAACCAGGGCTTCGGCTCAATCCCCAACCCAAGGGTGGTAGAGAAAACGGATGGGCGAGGAGAGAGGCCGCTCGCGCGTATCCATCTCCTAGGCAAGCCCCTATCGGGCCCCCATCGGGCACCTATCCGGCGGTCCTGTCCTTATACTGCGGAGGGGGAGGGTTTCGTTAAACCTGCGTCTTCGGCTGCGACGCTTCCGATCACGGACCAGTCTTTGTCCTGGTTTCCGCGAGCCATCGCGGTAATAAAGCGATCGCGCACGACGCTCGCGATGGGCATCGGCACGCTGGCGGATTCGGCAGCTTGCAGAACGAGGCGCATATCCTTCAAACCGAGCGGGAGCGAAAACCCTGCGGGCTCATGCTTCCCTTCCACGATCAAATTTCCATAGGTTTTATAAAGCGGCGCGGTGAAAAGCGTGGAGGTCAGAAAGTCCAGGAGCGCGCCCGCGTCCACGCCGGATTTCCGCGCGAAGGCGATTGCTTCCCCGAGCGATTCGAGCACTGTGGCGATCAGGAAATTTCCGGATAGTTTTACGACGTTGGCCAGCGAAGGCTTTTCGCCCACAACAAACAATTTTGGCCCCATGGAATCAAAAAGCGGTCTGCATTTCTGCACCAAATCGGCCGGGCCGCCCACAACCACCGCGAGGCGGGCCGCTTCCGCAGCTTCAGGACGGCCGAACACCGGGGCAGCCAGGAATCCTTGCCCAGCATTGGCGTGCTCGGCGGCAAGTTTGTCGCTCAAGGCCACGCTGATCGTACTGAGCGAAACATGCACGGCGCCGCGCGGGAGCGAGGCCAATATTCCGCCCCCGGAAAACACCAAACTTTCGAGCGCGGCGTCGTCGGCGACCATGGTGAAAACCACTTCGCTGCGGCAAGCTTCGGCGATCGAAGCCGCGACCTGTGCGCCATCGTCGCGAAGCGCTTCCGCGCGCGAAATCGTGCGGTTATAGACGGTGAGGCGATGCCCGCCACGCAGCAGACTTTTGGCGATTCCCGTGCCCATCATTCCAAGACCGATCAAAGCGGCTTCCATAGCAGTGGCCTCCAAGCCTGGATTCGAACAGTACAACGATTACGTCAATCAAGTCGTTTCGTTGGATTCGGCGGGGTCTTTGTCGGGTGCATTCTTCGGGTAGGGCCAAACCACGTTGCGCACGCGGTCACTCTCACGCTTGATGCGGTCCATGAGACGCCGGGCCCACACAAATTCCGCGGCGAGCAAACCAAGCCCTAACAAAATTACAAGCCACCCAGGACCGGGCGTGACAATCATAACGATTCCGACGAGCAAAAGTGTGAACCCGCCCACGATGCGAGAGAGGCGGCGGACTTGCTCGACTGTGCGAAGAATCATGGGACGTTATGGGCTGCGGCTTTCCGGATGGAGGGAGATCCAATCACGATTGAGCTTTCTCATTATCCCTCACTTTTCGGGGGCGTGCACGCGACTCTAAAAAGCGTGTTCCATGACGGACCTAAGTTTGAGTGCGGGCAAGATTGGCAGGAGGGACACAATCCTGGCCGTACTTATTCTTGTTCGTTGACATTTCGTTTATTCGAGCATATATGTCGTCTTTCTAGGTATCGCGATGACCGAAAGCAAACAAGAACTTCTCCGCGGGACTCTCGACATGTTGGTCCTGAAGGTTGTCGCCCTCGGCCCCAGCCACGGCTATGCCATCGCGCAGCGGCTTCAACAAATTTCGAAAGAATTCTTCCAGGTCCACCAGGGATCTCTCTATCCCGCGCTCCATCGGTTGGAAGACAAGGGCTGGCTGCAAGCCAAATGGAAAGAATCCGAAACCGGTCGACAAGCCAAGTTCTACGAGCTGACCAGAAAGGGCCGCAAGAAAATGGAGTCCGAGGTCGTGAATTGGGAACGCCTCTGCGGTGCCGTCGGCCTCATCCTGCGCGCGGAGGAGGAGTCCTAATGCTGCGCTGGATTCGCCGCCTTTTTCAAAAATCCCGCGCGGAGACGGAACTCGATCAAGAACTCCTTGACCACCTCGATCGCCAAATCGCCGGCTATGTGGCCGCAGGATTGAGCCCAGAAGAAGCTCGGCGCCGCGCGAAACTCGAATTTGGCGGACTCGAACGCGTCAAAGAAGAAGTCCGCGACGCCCACTGGGAAACTCACCTCGACAACCTCGTCCGCGATTTCCGCTACGCTATCCGCAATCTTCGCAAAGACCGCCGCTTCACCTTCGTCGCCATTTTTGCCCTGGCCCTTGGCATCGGCGCTTCCACTGTAGTTTTCAGCATTTTCTACAATCTATTCTTCAACGAGTTTTCTGCAAGAGACGCGAGCCGGTTGGTTGTTCCGGTCATTCAAAATATAGCAGCCACCGGCCAGACAGACACCAGCATGGAGTCTCTTACCCTTCATTTGGCAGATCTGGATGTTATACGCGAGCAGAACCAAGTCTTCGAAAATATGGCTGGCTACATCACGGCGGGTGGGATCGTGCTCGCCAACGACGGTTCTCAGATGTACCAGTTCTACGATGCTCGCGTTACGTCCGACGCTTTTGACTTTTATGGCGTGCCCCCGCTACTGGGACGCGGTCTCGTGCCGGAAGACGGAAAGTCCGGTGCTCCTCCCGTTTTTGTGATGAGTTACCAGACCTGGAAACGTGTTTTCCACGAGGACGCTAAAATTCTCGGCAGGACACTTACTGTCGATGGCGAGCCGCGAACGGTCGTGGGCGTCATGCCGGCGCGCTTCGAGGCCTTCGGGACACAAACCAATATTTGGATTCCCATAACCCGCTCACGCGACACCCCGCGCGCCGACGGAGAATTTCCGGCTGAGGTGCTGGCGCGCCTAAAGCCTGGCGTAACGATGGAGACCGCTTCAGCGGACCTTGAGGTGATCGTCAAACGCTTGGCCCTTCTTCATCCCGACGATTTTCCAAAGCATTTCAGGACGCGAGTCGTGTCGGCGGTTGACTTCTTCATGACACCGCAGAAGGGATGGGACGGGGTTAGTTCTGACTTAAAGCATTTGCTCTATAACATGCTCGCGGCGGCCGCGATACTGCTCTTGATTGCTTGCAGTAATGTGGCGAATCTTCTGCTAGCCCGCGCGACCGTGCGAGAAAAAGAGATGGCAGTGCGTTCAGCCCTGGGTGCTACGCGCGGCCGGCTGGTTCGCCAACTCTTGGCTGAAAGTTCCGTACTGGCTGCGGCCGCTTGCGCCGTGGGATGTCTCTTTGCTTGGGTTGGGACGAAATTCCTCCCGGCGTTTGTACCCCGCACGGGAGATGTCGCTTCAGGCGGGCATATTGGAGGTGAAACAGGACTCGGGCTCAATCCGCAAGTTTTATTTTTTGCCCTAGGCCTCACTTTCCTCACGACGCTCATCTGTGGCCTGGCTCCTTCGCTTCACGTGATGCGGGCCGATTTGCAACCGCAACTGGCCGGCGCGGGCAAGGGCGCAAACGGAGGCTTCCGCCACGGCAAACTGCGCGCAGGACTAGTCGTCGCCGAAGTCGCTTTCTCGATTGTCCTTTTGATCGGCACAGGATTGATGATGCGTAGCTTTTTCGTTCTGACGCGCGTTGACCTGGGTTTCAACCCCAAGAATGTTTTGCTGCTCTACTTCATGCCTCCACCCAGTCACGACAGAACTTCCAGTACCCAGAGATTCGCTTCGCCGCAGGGACGGGCCGTATTGCTGGGCGTAGTAGAACGATTGAAAGCCTTACCAGGTGTGATCCACGTTTCGATCGAGGATGCGCTTCCCGGATATTCGCCTGGCCGTGGACTACAGGTGGCCGTACCGGGAGCGACGCACTCTGAGGAGGCTGGCCTTATAGCTTGCGATGAAAATTTTCTAGCAACTTTAGAGTTGCGCCAAATCCAGGGCAGGTGGCTCTCCGAAAACGAAGTAAGAATGGCGCAATACGCTGGCGTGATCAATCAGCGATTAGCCCACGACCTCTTCGGAGATGCGAACCCCATCGGCCAACAGCTTCAAGTAAAAGCTTTCAAGAGCATCACACTGCCGCCGCGGGACTCCGATTTCCAAATTGTTGGTGTCGTGGGGGATATGAAGAACGCCGGACCTCAGCGGCCTGCAATGCCCATGATCTTCCTTCCTTATACCGTTCGGGGGGGACCTGCAATTCTGTTGAAGACCACCGTAGATCCAGCCTCCTTGAGAAACGCCGTTCAAGAGCAAATTTGGGCGGTCAACCGCGACGAGATTATTGGCCTAGCCAGCCCGCTCGAAGATTTCCTGCAAAGATTTGCTTACTCCACGCCCGAGTTTGGCCTATTAATCTGCACGCCGCTGGCGAGCATCGCTCTGGTGCTCGTGATGATTGGCGTGTTCAGCGTGATGGCCTATACCGTTTCGCTGCAGACTAGGGAGCTCGGCATCCGCATGGCTCTCGGCGCACAGCAACGCAGCATTTTGCAGATGATTCTTTCGCAAGGCGCGCGGTTGCTTGCAACTGGAATTGTCCTCGGACTCTTCGCCAGTTACGGGCTAACGCGTTTCCTGGCGAGCCAAATTTGGGGCGTCTCCGCCACGGATCCGTTGACATTTACCATTGTGGCCGCCCTCGTCGTCGCGGTGGGCTTAGCCGCTTGCTACATGCCAGCACTTCGAGCCACGCGCGTCGATCCTCTCGTCGCTTTGCGTCACGAATGATCGCCCCCGGTTCGCTTCGCCACGTAATCGCACAATAAAGTCTACTTGCAAGATCGGTAGAGAGGTTGGGGGCGAGTCATCGGCGACCCGCTTCCATATCCGATGCGTCAGGGAAGCTGGAGGTCAAGCGAGTAGACCTCTTCGTTGCTGATGTCGCGCACCAGCAGCGGAGAGCCGTCGGGAGTAACTCCCGTCCAAGGGCCAAATGCGCCGTAGTAAGGATGGAGGCCGCTGATGCTGGCGATGGCCTGGGGCTGGTGGTCGGAAATGCGCATGCGGTAAAAACCGGGTTCCGGCACTTCCAGAGTGTCGTAAAAGATTTCTTTGCTGTCGCTCGACCACTGCATGTAACCGGTTCGGCCGGCATCCTTGACCAGGGTGCTCCATTTTCGGGTGGCGAATTCATAGAGAAGAATGTCTTCGCTATTGGGATGTGCGGCGATGAGGTAGCGTCCATCGGGAGACCAGCGCGGACAACAGATGCCTTCCGAGCCAGGTAGCAAAGTTGCGCGGCGCGAAACCATATCCAGCATTTGTATGGAGACGGTTTGCTGACCGTCTTCGAAGCGCGTCTGGCCGAAGGCAAGCGTCGAGCCGTCAGGTGACCACGATGGATCGAGATCGTAGATGGCCCCATTGGTAATTTGCTCCGCGGGACCGCCTGCGGCGGAAATCAAAAAGATGTTCCAGGGCTTGCCGGGACGCGAGCCGGAAAAGGCGATGCGCTTGCCATCGGGAGACCAGTGCGGGAGCGCGGCACGAAGAGATGGCCCCGTGAGCTGCGCGGCTTGCGAACCATCGGCTTTCGCCCGCCAGAGGGCCATTTCCGGATAGCGGACGTAAGTGAAGAATTGGCGGTCGCGAGAAGCTTCCACATCCGCGGCGGAGATTCCGGAGAGATAGGGCACAAATTGCTTTGAAAGCGAATCGTAGCGGACGAGTTCGGCGCGTGGCTGCGAGGCGGTTACATAGAGTTTCTTGCCGTCCTCGCTGACGCCGCCCATATAGAAGTTGGGAGGAACGGTGGTGAGTTCGATGGGGGCAGGCGCTCCGGTCCAGAACGAGTGGGTTTCGGGCAACGCCCAAATGCGGCTGGCGCCGTTGCGCTCGGTCTGGAAGAAATAATAGCGGCCATCGGGAGACCACTCCCCGCAACAACGCTCCGTCAAGTTAGGCAAACTGGTCAGAATTTCGTGAAGTCCACTGCCGTCGGCACGCGCTTCCCAAATTGTATGTTGCTGCACATGCTTACTGCCCACCGTGAAACGCAGGCGAGCGCCGTCTGGCGAAAACCGCATGTTGGTCACCGGTCCCGGAGCGGCGAGCAGGTTGCGCGGGTTGGAGCCGTCACCGCCGGCAACAAAAATATTGCCACCGTTCGCGAAGACAATGCGGCCGCCAGGCGCCCACGAAGCAGCCTCGCCCTCAAGGCCGTCGACATTTTGGATGGAGCCGGAAGCCAGGTCCATGAGCTTCAATCGGTATGGGCCCTTCTCCATATTCACCGGGGATCCGATCAGTAACTTCGATCCGTCCGGCGAAATGTCCGCGACATAAAGGCCGGGGTATGCCGAAGCCAAGACCACCGGCGTACCTCCCAAGGCGGGAACCTGCACGAGAGCGGCATGGTTGAAAGACGACTCGTTGAAATAAATCTGGCCGCGCCGGGCATGAACGTTGCCTTTTGCCAAGCCGTCAAACGTGATTTGAGTTGAGTCGCTCACGCGAGGCAGAGGCGCTGAGGTGCGCAGCGTGACGATTAGCGCGCCTACAGCGGCGGCAAGGAACAGCCCTCCAGCGACGACTCCCACGCGAATGGATCGCGGCGGTGCGCCTGCGATCGCCGGCTCAACACCAGGCTGCTGAATAGGGAAAAGTCCGCCGTTTCTGATGACCTGCACAGGAGCCAGAAAGCGATAGCCGCGCCTTGGGATCGTTTCGATAAAGACGGGAACCTCCGCGGAGTCTCCCAGGACTTCCCTGAGGCGCTTGATGGCGGTGTTGAGGCTGGTATCAAAATCCACGAAGGTGTCGGCGGGCCAGAGCGCGGCGTGCAGATCCTCGCGAGCAACCACCGTGCCGGCAGCTTCCAGCAACTTGCGTAGAACGAGGAAGGGCTGATCTTGCAAGCGCTGCTTTACACCGCTCTTGCGCAACTCCCCCGATTGGACGTCCAGCTCAAACGTACCGAAACGATACCTAGGCAGGCTCGCCGGAAGAGGGACAGCACGCGGTGTGACGGACATGGCTGATTTCCTTGCCTATATAGACGCAGAGAGGCTGCAATTGTTTCGTTTGGGGCATGTCAGATGGCCCCGCAAGTTAATGCAAGGACGTGGCTTAGCGTGTCAGGTGGGTTCCAGAGGGGAGTCAGGGGCCAACCATGGTGCTGCTTTTTCATGTCGGCGAGCTTTGACGCTACCGCAACTGCGGTTGGGGTGGCGATATGGAATGGAAAAGTGCGATGGCTTTGGTTCTTGCCGTGGGGCTTACGATGACGGCAAATGATGCGAGGGCCAATAAGCGAACACCGGACGCGACCAATGAGATGCCAGTAGAAATTTACGACGGGTACTTGATTGTGGCGGAGGTCAGCGTGGGAGAGCTGCATGGGCTGCATTTTCTGTTGGATACGGGAACCAGCAGGACGGCGATTGACCGGCGGTTGGCCAAGCGGCTGGGAATCGGCGGGCATCAGACGAAGGTCATTAATTTCGATAAGACAGTGTCTGTGGGATTGGGGGAAGTCCAGGAAATCACGTATGGCCCGGAAAGGGCTTTCAACGTTCCTGTCTTGATCGAAGATTTGCGCTATTTGTACGTTGGCCGCGAGCCGCTGGACGGCGTCATCGGGCTGGACCTGCTTGGCCGCAAGAACTTCCTCGTGGACTACGCGAAGAAAAACGTGGTTTTCGGGGCGGAAGCCAGCAGCGGAATGCGCGCCGCCCCCCTGCGCGTGGAGGGAAACGTGTTGCGTGTGGAAGCAGAACTGGACGATAGGCAGGTATGGATGATCGCAGACACTGGAATGGTGGGAGCTGTACTTTATGAACGCGGCCACGACACGACTCCGGACAATTGCCGGATGGCAGGGCCAAAGCCAGGCCGCAGCATCGGCGGGGCACTTGAAAGCCGGAGCGCTTTCGTAACACGATTCAAGCTGGGCGGACAAGACCTGGAAAGGCGAGTGGCGCTGGTCAGTCCGCCGGAGGCAAAGGCGCTCAATGATATTGCGGGTTTTTTGGGGCCGGTGTCCCTGCATGCGAAACAGATCGTATTTGATTTTGAAGCGAACGAACTACGCTGGAAAAAGTGATTTCAGTCAAACGTACGAAGGCTGGTGCGCTTTGCGAGCAGCGCTAATTTTTGCTCGTGATTCATGGGCTCCCAAGGGACGAGTTTTTCGGCGAGAACATCCATTCTGCGAAAAAGAGTCAGCTCGAGGAAAAGCCCCATAAAATCCAGGTCGCGAAAAACCAAAGCGCCGGCTTTCTTCATGCGATCACTGATACGCTCGAAATGGGCGGGCATCTCGGTCCAGTGAAGGCTGGAGCGGTGGTGATGGCAGAGGTGGTACCCTTCGTTCAGAAAGTTCACTTCGTCCATGACGGTGACGCTGTTCGCAAAATAATCCTCGGGATGTTCGGGATCACAGAAAGCGTGCTGGACCCAAGCGGTGATGGCGTTGATGAAATTCATGCACAGAATCGGGACGAGGACGAAGAAAATTCCAATTTCCCAGTTGTAAATAAAGACCGCTGAGAAGTATGCGTAGTAGCGGGCCATTCCCCAGAACATGCGTTTACGGTTTTTTTCGTCTCCGTGCGCCTTGAAGTAGGCGTAGGGAGCAACACCTAGGACGGTCCACATATTGTCCGAGAGATACCAGAGGAAATCGAGACGACTGGTGCGATCGTAGCCCATGTTGGTGCGCGTGTCGTCGGGGCCGGCGTTTTCGCGGTGATGGAGACATACATGCGCGGTGCGCCCGAGTTCGGGAGCGTTTCCATAAAAATAGCCGAGGAAAAATTCAAGGTAGCGGCCAAAGACTTTGTCGTATTTTTCAGCGAAGTAGCCGTTGCGGCGGTGAGCTTCGAGATGGCTGGCGCTGAACATGCGCACGAAGCGCTGAAACTTGGAACCATAGAGGGCAAGATAGAAAGCAACCACGAGCAGCAGGCGCGGTTTTACCAGCACGAGTTGGATCGCGAAAATAGGAACGACGGTGAGGGTCAAGGAGACCATCAGGCGCAGCGCGGGGGCGTCGCGTGGGTCGCGCAGAATTTTTTGGGCTAGGCGCTCGATGATGCGGTCGTAAGTCCGCGAGAAAAATTCGTACAGCTGCCGCAAAGGCCAAACTCTGCCGAGTAGGAGGGCTAATCCCCAGGATCCGAAGGAAAGCGCAGCCACCGGCACGGCGGCAACGATGCTTGCCACGCCCATCAGGACGGCCAACCACCGATAGAGGAAGAGAAACCTAGGCCTGGCGCTGAAACTCATCGCCAGGGAAGCGGCGCCTATTTCGGGGCTGTCCATTTCCATGTGATCACCGCGCGGGACGATCTGCTTGTAGACCCGAGTGGCCATCTTAGGCTGCGGCGCGGAAGCAAGTCAACGGTATCGTGGCTGATCGTGAACGACGCAAGCAAAAATCCCGAAAAAGCCGCGCGATTCCCTTCCCTGCCGGGCGAATGAAAAACCCCGCTCGAGCTACGGAGCGGGGTCTTCGTTTTTAGGATTGCGTCGTGGTTAGGCTACGGGATGCTTCAGGACTTCCGCCAAAGAATGTATGCGTGTCGAATCGACAGGGCTCTTGGCGGTCCCGGCGTTCGTTTCCACGGTCGCCGACATGGTCTTTAACTTCGCAAGGCTCTTCTTGTTCAAGTGCGATTTCTCCGCACCGAGGATGGCCTCGCGCAAAGAGGCAATCTGCTCTGCCGGCAAAGCCTGCGACCGTTCCAGTTGATCCAGGTACGCCTTGGCAATGACCAGCTTCGCCGGCCACTCAAGCTTCTGCTGGTTCTGTACGTTGAGTTCGTTCACGTGAACGGTCTTCGCAGCGTCGATTTCGTTCTGCGTCAGGAATTTCGTCGGCGTCAGCTCAAATACATCGAGTCCGCGTGCGATTTCCGAGCCGTAGATCGAGCCGTTGTACCAATAAGCTGACCAATCCCCGCCCAGAATCAGCATTTTGGGGTCGATCGGCCCGCGGTCGAAGTAGGCCATTTCAAAGGGGTGAGCGATGTCCGTGAAGTCCACCACCGAGACACCGCCCTGATACCACGCCTGCACTTCGATATCGCGGCCAGGAACGGGGATCAGCGAGCCGTTGTGCGCCACGCAGTTTTCCGTGTCGCCCTGCGCCGCGGGAAGCTTGTAATAGGTTTCGAAATTCAGCTTGTTGTCCTTCAAAGTGAACAGCGCATCCGCGCCCCACTTGTTCGGATCGTTTGGACGGCACCGCGCGCCGAGGCCGCCGCCCCACTCGTCGGTAAACACGACTTTCGTTCCATCATTCGAGAACGAAGCAGAATGCCAGTACGAGTAGTTCGGATCGTTCACTGCATCTACACGCTTTGGATGCACGGGATCTTTGATGTCCAGCAAAAGCCCGTTGCCCGAGCACGCGCCGGCAGCCAACCCAATCGCCGAGTACACCGTGATGTCGTGGCACTGGTTGGTGTCCTTCGGCGTTTCCGCTCCCTTGCCATGGCTGCCGCCGTTGTTGAGGCCGTTGATTGCGCCCGTGCGCGGATCGATGAACACGCGGGGACTCGATACGATCTTCGCGTCCTGCGGCGCCGCCATCGGAACCTTGATCACATCAATGCGAAAGAGCGAAGTATTCGGATCCTTGTCGGGTTCTTCGTTCGAGCAACCAGCCAGTTCTTCCGGCTGGCGCACGAACGATGTGCCGGACACGTAGATATAAGCATTTTCCCTGTCGTTTGGATCGAGCACGAGCGTATGCGTATGCGAACCGCGGCAAGTCTGTACAGCCGCCACTTGCTTGGGGTTCTTGATGTCCGAAATGTCGAAGATCCTAACGCCGCGAAAACGGTCTTTCTGGGCCGCTGGGATGTGACGCTTTTTTTCTTCACCGGCAGGCGGCGGAGGCTCCGGCGGAAACCCTTGTGAGCCGCAATCCACCCGTCCATTGGGCATTTCCACGGACATGAACAGCAGGTTCTTATAGACCGAGACATCGCCTTGCCCGCCAGGGCAAACCAGCGTGGTTAGCAGGGCCGCCTTCGCGGGATTGGAGATGTCGTAGATGCTCACACCATAGAAGTTTCCCTGGAAGAGGTGGGTGCCTTGAAAAGCAAAGTCCGAATTCGAGAAAGCGAGCTCAGCGATAACCAACTGGAGCGGCTTGGGCGCCTTCGAGGCGTTGCCCATGCCAAGCAAGCCGAGTGTCTTCTGCACCTTCGGATCGTCGGGGTCCGTGGTGCCCAGCTGAAACACATCCGGCTTCTTGAGCAACAAAACGTGTTTCAGACCCATGGAAGTCTCGCCAGCGTCATACAATCCCGGCGTCAATGTGTAGCGCGGGTCATTTGTGTCCGAGCCGGTCATGCCAGGCGGTAGCGTCGGAGCGGGCTGCGGCGCAAACGGATTCCCTTCATCTTCGTCCGCTTTCGCTGGCGCTTTGTCGGGCGCCTGTGCCGGCGGGGGCGTAGGCGTTTGCGCGTGCATCGTGCTTACACCGAAATAAAAGACATTCGCAGCCAAAGCCAGACGGAAAATAAAACTTTGCAATCGGTTCATCATTTCTCCTCGAGTGATTACTTGTCTAAACCTTTCTTGTCCAACATGGACTGCATAATCCGGATCTCCGCTCGCTGTGTGTTATCCGCGTCCGTCGCGAAGTTGAAGATGTCCGCTTCCTGTCCCGCACCCGCGGTATCAAACAAATCCTTGACCATCGTCAGCGCGCCATTGTGGTGCTGAATCATGCCAATCAAAAACAGGCGGTCGAACTCCGCGCCGTGGGCTTTGCGTAGCGCCTCCATCTGCTCCGGCGACAACATGCCGGGCATGAGAGCCATAGCGGGCCCAGACTTATCCATGTCCGGCATTCCCGGCATGGCCATTGAGATAGCTTCTCCGCGGGCAGCGAGCCACCGCTTCATAAATTTTATTTCGTCTGATTGGGAGCTGCTGATGCGCGCGCCGAGCGATTGCAATTCCTTGTTCTCGGTGTGAGACGGGATCAAAGCGGTCATCTCCACCGCTTGAGCGTGGTGCATGATCATTCCCTGCATGAATTCCACATCCGCGGGAGATTTTGGCGGAAGCGTACCCTTCGTCGAAGGTGGCAGCGTCTTGCTGGGCTTCCCCGGCGCGCCTGGCTGCACGACAACGGGCGGGGTTGTCGAATTCTGTTGTTGCGCGCGCGCGTCAAAAGATAAGGAGGAAGCAAGAGCGCTCGCGATTAGAAAGCCGCAGCGCAGCCCGACAACCTGGGTTCCGGTCCGGCTCGCGCTCTTGACCGTGAATAACTGCAACTTCGCGTTCTGTCTGTAACCAAACATTTTTAGGCCCTTCACGCTATCACAATCCAATAGGATGCACGGCGGAGAATTGTAGTTCGCCACCCGAGAGGCTTCCGAAACACGCTTTGTCCTCGACCGAAGACAACTAATTAGCCAGTAAAAGGAATCTTGGCCACGCCCTCAAACTTCGCTTCCGGGCCTTTCAGCTATGCAAGAAGCAATTCGCGTTATGATGATTCCCTAAACAGCTCAGTATTGACGTGAGGTTCGCTCTTGGCGAAATCGACGCCCCACATACCGACGTCGCTGTCCGCGATACAGGGTTACGGCCTGGCGGTTCTTTCCTTCGCCGCGGCTCTTGGCGGAGCTGTGCTTCTGGAGCGTTTCCACTTCCGCGACGTCGAGGTTCCGCTCTTCCTGTTTTCCGTCGCTTTGAGCGCGTGGTATGGCGGTACTGGGCCGGCCATTCTGGCGCTTGTCCTCTCTTGTGTGGGGTTCGACTTCTTCTTCGTACAACCTCTCTATACGTTGTATATCACGCGTGACGACCTGCCTTACTTCCTTGTTTTCGCCGCTTTCGCGTCGCTGGTCACCTGGTTCAGCACCGTGCGGCGCCGCGTCGAGCGCGAACTAGGAACACGAACGGCCGAACTCGAAGCAGTAAACAAGGAGCTGGAGGCCTTTGCGTATTCCGTTTCGCATGACCTTCGAGCGCCTCTCCGCCATATGGCTGGATTTACGCAGCTTTTGCAAAGAAGTTCAGATTCGGTTCTAAACGAGAAAAGCCAGCGTTATGTAAAAATGATCCTCGAATCGGCAAACCGGATGGGCGTGCTGATCGACGACCTGCTATCGTTCTCCAGAATCGGCCGCGCGGAAACCCACAAGAGCTTGTTCAGTCTCGATCAACTCATGCAAGAAGTTCTGACGGAAGTCCGTCAAGAGACGGAGGGCCGCAACATCTCCTGGAAGGTTGCCAGGCTGCCTTCTTTGTATGGAGACCGTTCCATGCTCCGCCTCGCTCTTGTGAACCTGATTTCCAATGCCATGAAATTCACCCGTACCCGTTCTCAAGCCGAGATCGAAGTGGGACATACGGACCAGCAAGATAAGGTTATTGTCTTTGTTCGTGACAACGGCGTTGGCTTTGATATGAAATACGTTGATAAACTATTTGGAGTCTTTCAACGACTGCATCCTTCAGAGGCTTTTGAAGGCACCGGCATTGGGCTGGCCACTGTTCAGCGCATCGTGCTTCGGCACGGGGGCCGCGTGTGGGGTGAAGGTCAAGTGGATAAGGGCGCCACGTTTTACATTTCGCTGTCTAAATCTCAGGGAGTCTGACAACTTATGAGCATTCTTGGACGCATCTTGATGGTGGAAGACGACCCCAAAGACGTGGAGCTTTCGCTCACGGCTTTGGAGGAATACAACCTGGCCAATGAGGTTGTCGTGGCGCGTGACGGCGAGGAGGCTCTGGACTATCTTTATAAGCGCGGCAAATTCGCGGACCGCCTTAACGGCAATCCCGCCGTTCTTCTGCTCGATCTGAAACTGCCGAAGATCAATGGGTTGGAAGTCCTGCAACGAGTGCGCGCCGATGAAAAGCTCATGATGATTCCCGTGGTGGTGCTCACCTCATCTCACGAGGAAAAAGACATGGTGGCCAGCTACAAGCTGGGCGTGAACGCCTACGTCGTGAAGCCTGTGGAGTTTCATCAGTTTGTAAACGCAATCAAAGAACTTGGCGTTTTCTGGGCCGTCATTAACCAGCCGCCTCCAGGAAGCATCCGAAAGAATTAACATCCGGAAATGAAATCTCCGCTGCGAATCCTGCATCTGGAAGATGACCCGCACGATGCGGAACTGTTGCACGAAACGCTCGAGAGCGAAGGGATCGCCTCCGAGGTCACCCGCGTGGAAGCGGAGGCCGATTTCGTCGCGGCTCTCCAGCACAGCAGTTTTGATTTGATACTTGCGGACTACACCCTCCCTTCTTTCGACGGCCTCTCCGCTTTGAGAATCGCACAGCGGGATCGGCCGCAGATACCGTTCATCTTTGTTTCGGGAACCCTTGGCGAAGAAGTCGCGGTTGAGGCCCTCAAGTTTGGGGCCACGGATTATGTTTTCAAAACGCGCCTCTTCCGAATCATTCCTTCCGTTCGGCGCGCGTTGCGCGAAGCCAAAGAACGAGCTGATCTCCAGCGTTCGGAAGCGGCACTCCGGCTCAGCGAAGCCTATCTGACCGAAGCCCAGAAAATCAGCCGCACCGGCAGCTTCGGATGGAATGTTTCGACAGGAGCCGTCTACTGGTCCGAAGAAACCTTTCGGATTTTTGGCTGCCACCCGGCGACCGAAATCAACCTGGACTTCATTATTCAGCGCATTCACCCCGAAGATAGAGAGTCTCACGCGCAATTGCTCGAACGCGCGGCGAAAGAGCGGCAGGAATGGGTTCACGAACATCGGCTGCTCATGCCCGATGGAACCGTCAAGCATCTGCGCGTCATCGGACATCCTTCCCAGGACGCCTCCGGCCAGTTCGAATTCGTAGGCGCGATCACGGATATCACCGAGCTGAAACGCAGCGAAGAGGAAATGCGGAAGCTTGCCTCGCTGGTGGAAAACAGCACGGATTTTATCGGCATGGCTTCGCTACAAGGCGACGTTCTCTTTCTCAATCCCGCCGGACAAATGATGTTGGGCTTAGCGGGAGACAGACAAGTGCGGGAATCCAAGATCGCCGACTACATCGCGGAGCAGGATCTGCAAAAATTGATGAACGAAGTTCTGCCGGCTGTTTTCAACAAGGGCCGCTGGGAAGGTGAAACGCTCTTCAAACATTTTCAGACCGGCGCATCCGTTCCCGTCTGGCAATATATTTTCTTTATCACCGAGGAAGGCAGCGGGCGCCGTCTGGCACTGGCCACAATTTGCCGTGATATCACCGAACGCAAGCGGGTCGAAGAGGAGTTGCGGCGCAGCGAGAACAACCTGGCGCAGGCCCAGAGGCTCACGCACACGGGCAGTTGGGTCTGGCGCGCCAGTGATCGTGCTTCCGTGCACCTTTCCGAAGAATGGTTCCACATTTTCGGTTTCTCTCCGGACGAAGGCATGCCCGCGTGGGAAAAAAGATTGGAGCGCGTGCATCCGGAAGATCGCGGCCTCTGGCAGGGAGCAGTGGACAGGGTTATTCGTGAAAGATCGAGCCTGGACCTGGAATTCCGAATCAATCTCCCGGATGGCACGGAAAGGTGGTTGAAGTCCGTCGGACAGCCAGTTTTTGATTCCTCCGGGGAATTTGTAGAGTTCGTGGGCAGCACGATGGACATCACCGAGCGCAAGCGCTCCGAGTATGAGTTGCGGCGGAGTGAGACTTATCTCGCCGAAGCTCAGAAATTAAGCCACACGGGCAGTTGGGCTTTCAGCGTCCCGGCTATCGAGAACGTTTATTGGTCGCAGGAAATGTACCGCATCTTCGGCCTCGAGCCATCTCCGAATCCACCATCTTACATGGAAGTCGCCAGTCGGCTGCTTCACCCGGAAGACACCGAGTATCACTCCATCGTGCAACAGGCGATTCGAGACAAAACCGATTATGAGACGGAATACCGCCTGGTTTTTCCCGATGGCACTCTCAAATATATCCGTGCTACTGGGCATCCGGTCCTGAATGCTTCCGGTGAGGTCGTCGAAGTAGTCGGTACGGCCATGGACGTCACCGAACAGAACGAAGCGCGCGCTGCTCTGGAGATCGCTTTTGCGGAAATAAAAAAGTTAAAAGACCAGCTCCTCAAAGAGAACATTGCCCTGCGCGATGAAATCAACAAGACCTCCATGTTCGAGGAAATAGTCGGAGAGTCTCCTGCGTTGCAGTCGGTTCTGGCCCGGGTCGCTAAAGTTGCTCCGACGGATTCCACCGTGCTGATCACCGGGGAAACTGGCACGGGCAAGGAACTTATCGCCCGCGCCATTCATAAACGCTCGCCGCGCTCCTCGCGAGCGTTCGTCAGCGTCAATTGCGCGGCCATACCCGCCACCTTGATTTCCTCGGAGCTTTTCGGTCACGAGAAAGGAGCCTTCACGGGAGCCTTAAGCCGCCGTCTAGGACGTTTTGAGCTTGCCGAGGGCGGCACCATCTTCCTGGATGAAATCGGCGAGCTTCCCCCGGAAACACAGATCGCTCTGCTGCGCATCTTGCAGGAGCGCGAGTTCGAACGTATCGGCGGAACTCATCCCATTCGCGCGGATATTCGCGTCATTACCGCTACCAATCGGGATTTGGAAAGTGCCATCGCCGCAGGCACCTTTCGCCGGGATCTGTTTTACAGGCTCAATGTATTCCCCATTGAGGTACCACCACTGCGCGAACGAAGAGAAGATATTCCTACGTTGGTGAAATACTTCATCCATCGCTATTCCAGAAAAGCCGGGAAGAAGATTGAGACAATCGAAACAGCTACCATGGAATTGCTTCAATCCTATGCCTGGCCCGGAAACATTCGCGAACTGCAGAACGTGATTGAGCGCTCAGTCATCGTTTGCGACACATCCCAATTTTCCGTCGATCCTAGCTGGCTTTCCCTGGATTCTTCCCCCTCGGGCCGTCACGCGATATCCACGGGTCCTGTTCCCAGGAAATCCGCCGCGCAAGAAAGAGAAGCGATCGAGGAAGCTCTTGCTGCCACCGGTGGCCGCGTTTCCGGCCCCCAAGGCGCAGCTGCCCGCCTTCTGATGCCGGCCTCCACACTGGAATCTAAAATTCGAGCCCTCAAAATCAACAAATTCCGGTTTCGTGGAATTTGACGTTCCCCGGTTTACGCCCCCGTGTTATGTCGTCGTCTGAAGCAGGCACATCTTTCTGCTTTACTTAGCCATTACGTTAAATACAAAGGCTTGTGTTTTGTATTTAACCTCGTGGTTAAATATAAGTCCGTGTCCGCAAAACCGTGGAGTTCGCGAAAACTTCGCGAATTCGCGAGGTTCGCGAGCGCGTGTTTCCTATTAAACCACTTATTATCAGCAATTTGCATTGGCACCTTGCTTGCACTGTTTGTGCTCTATCAGGTACCTATGCTGGTCATTAATCGCTCGTCAGATGGTGGTTCGGTTGTTTTCAGGCTGAGTGGGCGGATTGAGCCCGAAGATGTCGAGGAGCTGCAAAGGCTCATCGGTTTGGAGCAAGGGCAGGTTATCGTGCTCGATTTAAAAGACTTAACGATCATCGACCGCGAAGCCGTGACGTTCCTGGCGCGATGCCAAGCAGCAAACATCAAGCTGGAAGCTTGCCCAGCTTATATACGCGAGTGGATAGACGCAGAAAGAGGTCGAGGCGGTCGGGACTAGAGTAAGGTGTTGAAAATTAAGGCCCTTATCGTTCGGCGAATCGTAGCTTAGGAGGATTGCAATGAACTTCAACGGTCTCGGAACTCCGCAATTGCAATATAGCGCGATAGGCGCGGTGAATGGTCTCGCCGGAATTGCAGATAGCGATCTGACTTATGAACCGCTTGCCGAGAAAGCTACTTACGATCCAACTTCAATCCTAGATGTGCATGCAAAGGCGCGGCTTGCCGAACGCACGCGCATTGCGCAAGAACTGCACGACACGTTGCTACAGGGATTCTTCGCCGTTTCCATGCAGTTGCACGCCGCGGTGGACCAGTTGCGCGCCGACACACCAGCTAAGTCTCGATTCAGCAATGTCTTACAGGCCATGGACCGCGTCATGGAAGAAGGGCGGCGGGTGGTGCAAGGGCTACGGTCTAAGCCGAGTAGTTTCTCTTCCTTAGCACGAGCGCTCGCCGCCGTTCCTGGCGATATGGGTTTCACTTCGGCCATCAAATTCCGCGTACTCGTAGAAGGGCGGCAACGCGAAGTTTGGTCCGGGCTCAGCGAAGAGTTGTATCGCATTGGGCGGGAAGCCATTATCAACGCGTATCGCCATTCCAACGCTCGGAATGTTGAGGTCGAAGTTGAATATCGAGCCAGCGGGATACGCATCGTTGTGCGAGATGACGGCAGCGGCATAGACTCCCAACTTCTGCAATCAGGACGGGAGGGACACTGGGGTTTGTCTGGAATGAAAGAGCGCGCGCAAAGCATCGGCGGAAAGTTGAGGATCATGAGTCGCGCGGGGGCCGGGACGGAAGTCGAGCTATTTGTGGGTGCGCGGATCGCTTTCGAGGCGCCTCCCGACGAACTTTCCACAGAATGGCAGAACCCGCTTTTTCAGGGGACGAAGGCGGCGAACATTCTTCATTTCAGGATGAGCAGGGTCAGTGAATAAAGAAGCCCCCATCCGCATTCTAAGCGTAGATGACCACCCTCTTCTGCGCGAAGGCCTTGCTGTCATCATCAACAACCAGCCGGACATGCAACTTGTAGCGCAGGCATCGAACGGCAAGGAAGCCATTCAGCAGTTTCGGCAGCACCTCCCCTCCGTAACTCTAATGGACCTGAGGTTTCCAGACGAAAGTGGCATCGACGTAATGAAAGCGGTCTACACGGAATTTCCTGAGGCGCGCATCATTATGCTGACGACGTTCGAGGGAGACGTAGAAATCCAGCGGGCGCTTGAAGCCGGCGCCCGGGGCTATTTCTTGAAAAGCATGCCACCGAAGGAACTGGTGGAGGTGATTCGCCAAGTTCATTCCGGGAAGAAGCGCATCCCGGCGCAGGTGGCCGCACATCTCGCAGACCATTTAAGCGACGAAGACCTGACGGAGCGCGAGGTCGAAGTCCTGGAGCACGTTGCCGCAGGGAATCGCAATCGCGACATCGCAAAGAAGCTGTTCATAACGGAAGAAACGGTCAAAGTTCACGTGAAGCACATCATGGAGAAGCTTGGAGCCGTAGATCGCACGGGAGCCGTTGCGATCGGCATCCGCAGAGGAATTATTCGCCTGTAAGACCTGACCAGCCCGCTGCTCTCATTCACCAAATAGCAGAAAACAATTCTGCAATTTAGGATTTCACCCAGCATGCTTGTTCGCGAATCCTCTCCGTGCGTTTCTTGAAAGCGCGGCAAGGAGAATGCGCTGCAAAAATTATTTGCCACGTTTCCTGGAGGCTGGCCGGGCGCGGGTCTCGAGCTGCGAAAAAACCGGTTGCACGGGCTCGCTAATTCGGTCGAAATCTTCCATCTACCAGCAAAGCGAATGCGGTTTCGAGAGTTACGCCAGCGGACAAGAGCGGTTTGATCGAGTTTTGATGGAACTTCTCCGGGCTTTCTTCACACTCGTTCAGGATGCAATCGAAGGCTTCCAGAATCCAACGGCGTTCCATGTCTTCGCGTTCCAGTCTTTCGCGATACTCTTGGGCGGCCATTTTGGAGCGTTGATCATTACCTGCGAGAATCGATTTGTCTTTGCGATTTTTCATGAGTGCTCTTCCTTTTAGATGCGGCTCACGGCGGTTTGGTAAGACAGCAAGCGCCTCTTCCGTCCCAGCGCCAGCCTTGAGGGGCTGGCGCCAGAAACCGGAAGAGGCGCACGGAAGCCGGGCCAACCGGAATTACGAAGCGATGAAAAGAGTTCGGCCCTCGCGATTCACGAGGAGCAGCGGATCCGTTCCGCTCTTGCGAACAGCGCTCTGGAACTCAGAGACGTTTTTCACCTGCTGATGGTTCACTTCCTGGATCACGTCGCCCTTTTGCAATCCGGCGTCGGCCAACTTGCTGGATGGGTCCACATCGGTCACCACAACGCCCTTGGTGGAAGCAGGCAGATTCAGCTGCTCGGCAATTTCCGGATTCATGTTGCTGACATCCACGCCATCCAGAGCCTTTTCCACGCCTTCCTCACCGGACTTGGCCTTGGCCGTTTCGGTTGGCATCTCGGCGAGCTTAACGGACAGCTCACGCGGGCTGCCATTGCGAACCAGCTTCAGTTTGATGGTGGTGCCTGGCTCCATCATGGAGATGGTCATGCGGAGTTGGTTGCTGTCGTCCACCGGTTTGCCGTTCATCTCCTGGATGATGTCGCCGCGCTGCAGGCCGGCTTCTTGCGCTGGACTGCTTGGTGTAACGTCACCGACAACCACGCCCTTGGCATCTTTCTCGCCAAAAGCTTTTGCCATCGTAGGAGTGACGTCCTGCGGGAGAATTCCCAGGTATGCGCGAGTCACTTGGCCATTCTTTAGAATCTGGCCCATGACGTTGCGCGCGAGGTTCACCGGAACGGCAAATCCAATACCCTGGCTGCCGCCGGAGCCGTGCGTGATGATCGCGGTGTTGATGCCAACCAACTCGCCGCGATCGTTGACCAATGCACCGCCGGAATTTCCCGGATTAATCGGCGCATCGGTTTGAAGAAAGTCCTCGTAGTCTTCGATGCCGAGGTTTCCGCGGCCGGTGGCGCTGATAATGCCCTTGGTGACGGTTTGTCCAACACCGAAAGGATCGCCGATGGCCAGGGCCACGTCGCCAACTTCAACCTTGGACGAGTCCCCAATGGTGATGGGAATCAGCTTTTCCGCGTCAATTTTCAATATGGCGACGTCCGTCTTCGAATCGGTTCCTACGATCCGCGCCTGGAATTCGCGTTTGTCGGAGAGAGTGACGCGAACGTCGGTCGCCCCATCCACGACATGGTTGTTCGTCAAAATGTAGCCTTCCGGGCTGACGATTACGCCGGAACCCAGAGCTTTCTCTCTGCGGTCTTTCGGAACATTGAAATGTCCGCCCTGGCCCCCTCCGAAAAACTGTCTAAAAAAAGGATCCATCGGCTGCTGCTCGGCGGATTCCTCGCCGCCGTGAACAATTTTCGAAGATGAGATGTTAACGACAGACGGTAATACCGCTTTGACAACGGGGGCGTAGCTTGTCTTGCTCGGCCCTTCGTTGACATCGGCCAGCTTAAGAGTCGCTGGTGGATTTTTGGCCAGCGAGTTCGCAGTCGTGTGAGCGATGGAGATGCCAGCCGCCCCCAGAACGAAGCCAACCGCCAGCGCCAATAGTTTTGAGCCTGACGACGAAATAAATCGGTTCATGTGCCCTTCCTTCTCTCTGATGGCAACCTGCCGAGCGTCCCCGGGCGGGTTGTGTTTTTGCCACACTCCATCAGACGTCAGGAACCAGAAGATGATGCTCCCGGGCAGTGGGGATATTCCATACCGACGATTGGGTAGGAGGGAACCCCTCTTCTATGCAAAAGGAACCGCAAAAGAATGGATGCGGTTGGAACTACGAAATGATGCCTTTTCGAACGGCGTACAAGATTAGTTCAGGGACACCGCGCAAATGGAGTTTTTCCATAATATTCGAACGATGGGTTTCGACGGTGTAAACGCTTAAATTCAGAAGGTTGGCTACATCCTTGTTCGATTTTCCCTCAGCAATCAACTGAAGGATTTCGCGTTCGCGCGGCGTCAACAGATCGTAGGCATCTTCGGATCCGCTGCGTTTCAGTTTGCGCACGTAGTCGTCGAGGAGAATCTTGCTGATCGCGGGGCTGAAGAATGACTTTCCGCCAGCTACCGCATGTACAGCTTTGATGAGATCCGCTTCGGCTGAATCCTTCAAAAGATAGCCCTTGGCTCCCGCTTTCAGGACGCGAAGGACATAGCTTTCGTCCGAATGCATGCTGAGCATGACCACGGCAATTTCCGGGTGACTTTGCGTAATTTGTTGGGCCGCTTCAATGCCGTTAAGATTCGGCATACCGATATCCATTACGACCACGTCCGGCTTGAGGGATTTCGCCAGGGCTACTGCTTCCCTGCCGTCGCCCGCTTCGCCGGCCACGGCTAAATCGGGCTGCTGTTCCAGCATGAGGCGCAGGCCTTTGCGCATGAGCTGATGATCGTCGGCGAGTAGAATGCGAATTTTTTTCATGAAATCAGAGTGATTTTGCCGAAGGCAGCGGGAGTTCCGCTTTCACGGTGGCACCTTTCCCCGGGGTGGACTGCAGAGCCAGCGTTCCACCAAGGCGTTTCACGCGCTCTTCCATCCCCAGGATTCCCATGCCACGCTGGCGCTCGGGTTCGAAACCGCGACCGTCGTCAGAGACTTCGACGGAGATTTCGCCGGCTGCCTGAATCACCGAGACCTTTACATTTTTGGCTGCCGCGTGCGTGGACGCATTATTCAGTGCTTCCTGCACCAAACGATAGATACAGACTTTAATTTCGTCGGACAGTTTCTCCGACACGTTTTCAGAAACAATTTCCACTTCCGTCTCGCTGCGGCGGGAGACTTCGCGCGCTTGCCATTCGAGGGCTGGGACCAAGCCGAGATCATCGAGCATGGGGGGACGGAGCAAAAGCGCCATGTCACGGATGGATTTCACAGCGCGTTCGGCGACGGATTTAATGCTGTCGATTTGTCCGTGGATGGCGCGGTCTCCGGGAGGGACTAGTTTCGACAATTGGCCAACGTCAACGAGGAGTGCTCCGAGAGTTTGCCCAACTTCATCATGAAGCTCTCGAGAAATGGAGTGGCGCTCTTCTTCCTGGACCTCAAGGAGACGGGCAGACAGACCTTCCAATTCTTCCCTGCCACGCAGTAAAGCCTGATAGCGCAAACGGCCCTGGCGCTCGAGGCGGAGGATGTAAAGTCCGGTGACGAGGGACAACAAAATTCCAGCCGTCAGGCTGAGGATGACCATCCACTGAATCCTCGTCTGGACATTCACAAAATTCACATCGAGAGCCGTTTTCTCTTCGCCGAGCTTTTTGCGATTGAGCAAGGAAATTTCCTGAGAAACCTGAAGGAAGCGCATGCGCTGAGGAATGAGCTGTTCGCCAATGAAAAGATGAGTGCGTTTGTCGCGGTCCTCGGGCCCCCAGGAGGAAGTGGCGGCGAACGCGTTTTCCTGCTGCGTGAGTACTTGCAGGAGCTCCTGGACGAGGAGTTGTTCGTCCGGCTCCTCGTCCGATGGATAGCTGAGGAGCGCGGCGTGAATTTCGGCGCTGCGGGTAACGGGATCAAATGGCTTCGCGGAATCCGCAGTTTTTTGACCCCGCAAAAGAGATTGCTCCATCTGGTCGTCATAGACATGGACAGAAATGACGATAGCGGAGAGTGCCTGGCTGTGTGTGACGAAGCGGCGGTTGACTTCCTGCTCGATGCCGCTGAGTTTGCGGACGGAAAGGAGGGCGTTCAGTCCGCCGAGTATCAAGAGGAAAAGCAAGCCTGCAAACGCCGCGAACAGTATTCGGCCGAGTTGGCGCGAGTGCTCCTCAGATTGGGAATCTTCGCCGGGAGCGCGCGTGCGCGAGATATTTTTTTGTGAAGAGGCTGGCATTGGATCAGGCATGAGAATCAGCGTGCGGCAGGCATTGGTATAACGTTTGCGAGTTCTTCCGGCTCGACGAAAACGCCGTCACGGAAGGAGACAAGTTTGCCGGAATTTGCAGGGACGCGTTTGCCCGGGACGATGATGCCGGCAAGATTCAGCGGATCGGCTGCGTGCACGGTGACGAGCTCACCGGCAGGATGGCGGCTTCGCATGACTCGTAAGGACTCGACGGCAACGGGCAAAGCGAACTGCTCGCCCAAAAAGCCGCTGACAAAGCGGCCGCCGCGGATCTCGCCGCGATCTTCGAGCCGGCGGAGGGTGATGAGCAGCTCGCGCCATTTGGGGAGGATCGTTTCGCCCATGCGGAGTTCGCGAAAGACAATTCCATAGCGATGCAGCAACATCCAGCACGTGGCTTCGAGCGCTTGAGCGCGGTCCTGGATTTCGCCGGAATAAAGAACAGACCAGCGGCCTGCGCTGTGCCGGGGGCGTGAAGTCCGTCCGATGCCCTGGCCGGAACGCCGCTTGGGATCGATCAAGGCGCGGAGATTATCGAAACCGTCGGCTGTAAGAACGCCTGCGGCCACGAGTTCCCAGAGACCAGTTTCTACTTCAGATTTCAATCTGCCCGTGCCACGCACAATGTCCACGAAAAAAGATGCGCCTCGTTGGCGCAGGAATTGCAAGATTGCATAGGCATCGGGGCTGAGGCCGATTGTTTCGGCCTCGTTAGCTTCACGCCGTGGGGTCATCCAGTCCGCATCTTCGCGAACGAAAAAAGTAATCGGGGCAACGCTTGTCGGCATGACGCGGCGTTTTTCGTTCGTGAGCGCCCCGAGAGTCGCGGGATGCGGAGATAGCCGGCCCCATCCAACCGCTCCCGTCAGACAAAGCTGGTCGAGTATCTTGGGGTCGAAGTCGGCAACTCGGCGCTTAAGGATCTGGCTTTCCCAGGAGTTGGCGGGAGCTTCGAATCCCTGCACCTGGCGAATGGCTTCGAGCATGCCGCGGTCGCCGAGGAGTTGCGTGCCAGGAGCGACATGCTGCCAGGAAAGCAGCCAGTTCATGAATTGGGCCGGCGTGACGGGCTGAATTTGTTTGCGGAGTTGTCCGAGAGTCAGGCGATGGATCCGTGCAAGCAAGCGGCGCTCGCACCATTCCGTTTGCGGTGAGGAGGGATCGGTGAACTTGCCACGCAGAATTACGCCGCTGGATTCCAGACGCAAGAAAGTTTTTTCGATGTCTAAAACCGGTACTGCGAGCACTTCGCTTAGATGGTTGGCTATGATAGGGCCGCTGTGGGAGATCCATCCTGTAACGAGGGAGAGCAGGGCGTCTTCTCGAGACTCGGCCGGTGACCCGATATTTGCGAGCGGTGCGTCGAGGACGGCAGAGGGGAATATCTGGGTGAAGACGGGCAGGCGCTCAGCGGCAACCCAATAGATATTGTTGCCCACGGAAACGCGCGCGGCTCTTCCTTCTTCTTCTAGATAAGCAAAAAACGAGTTCCAGGCTGGCAGTGATTCCTGGAGCTTGGCGTACAAACGATTGCTCGCGTCCTCGACCGCTTCGACGCAGACGGGCCAGGCAATCAAAATCTGCAAGGCATCGTGGAGCTCTTCGGCGTCGCGCACATCGGGCCACGCATCCTCGCGCACTTCTGCGATCGCTTCCGGATTGAGGCGGCCAATCTCTCCGAGCACGGCATCGGGGAGGACGCGGCGCATTTCTACGGCGCGTGCGCGGCGCTCCTCGAGAGGAGCGTCATCGAGATAAGCGTAGGGATTGGCGTTGAGGATTTCGTGGGAAAACTGCGAGGGCATGGGCGTATCTACGGCGAGACACGTGATGCGGCCGCTGGCGATATCGCCGAGCACACGCTGGAGGCCATCAAGGTCAAGCGCTTCGGTGAGTACGTCTTTCATCACCTCGCGGATGAGCGGGTGATTGGAGATGTTGATTTCTCCGGGGATATTCTCCTGGCAAGCGAGCGCTTCGGGAAAAACAGCGGCCAGCAAATCATCGGCGCGCATGCGCTGGATGGGCGGAGGAATTTTTTTGCCGGCACGAAAGCGAGGCAGAGCCAGCGCGCGGCCGGCGTCCCAGCGCCAGCGAGTGGTGAAAAGAGGAGAAGCGAGAACGGCCTGCTCCAGAACCGAGCGTACGGAGTTTGGATGGAGGAAGTGAAAGACATCGGCGAGCGGGAAGCTATGTTGCTCGCTGAGCGAAATGTTCAGACCATTGTCGGTGGCTGCGGCTTGCAGTTCAAAATTGAAGGAGCGGCAGAAGCGCTTGCGTAAGGCGAGGCCCCAAGCTTTGTTGATGCGCGCGCCAAAGGGGGCGTGAATGATCAGTTGCATCCCACCGCTTTCATCGAAGAAGCGCTCGGCAACGACGGTGGTTAGCGAAGGAACGGCATGCAGGAGTGCGCGTCCTGCGGCCAGGTACTCTACGGCCTGCTCGGCCCCCGCTTCGTCGAGCCCGCATTCGAGCTCGAGCCAGTTCATCGCGGCGCTGGCGCCAGTGCCATTGGTCGCGCAAGTCTGCTCTCCAGAACCGAGCTTCTCCAAAGCCCATGGAACGAAATCGCTGATTTTTTCGCGTAATTCCGAAACGTGAGCGGAAAGCTCGTCGGTTCGCGATGGCGCTTCCCCGCGCCAGAACGGGACATTGGGCGCCGCACCTTGCGCGTCTTCCACTTGTACAGTGCCGGAGGAGGTCACGCGCCGAATACGCCAGGAAGTGTTCCCGAGCAGCATGATGTCGCCCGCCAGACTCTCCACCGCGAAGTCTTCGTCCACCGTGCCGATGATCGCCCCTTCGGGCTGCGCTACAACGCTATACAAAGAGTTTTCTGGAATCGCACCGCCGCCCATGATGGCCGCGAGGCGTGCGCCACGCCGTCCGCGCAGCATGCCGTTCACACGGTCGCGATGGAGGTGCGCGCCGTAACTTCCGCGCTGACTGGCGATGCCTTCGGAAAGCATTTCGACGATTTCGTCGAAATCCATGCGCGAAAGATTGCGATAGGGATACGCTCGGCGGACGGAGTGGTAGAGTTCCTCCTCCTTCCAATCTTCGGCGGCGCACATGGCGACGATTTGCTGAGCGAGGATGTCCAGGGGCGCTTCGGGAATGGCGATGCGGTCGAGGTCACCCTGGCGAATCGCTCGCACCAGCGCAGCGCACTCCAACAGGTCGTCACGCGTTGTCGCGAAAATGCGTCCTTTCGGAATTGCGCCGCGCCAGTGACCTGCGCGGCCGATGCGCTGTAAGGCCACCGAAATCGAGCGCGGCGAGCCAATCTGGCAAACCAGATCGACACTGCCAATATCAATCCCCAATTCCAGGGATGCCGTCGCGACCAGCGCGCGGATTTCACCAGCCTTTAATTTTTTCTCGGCGATAAGCCGCAGCTTGCGCGACAAGCTGCCATGATGCGCGGCAACCGTATCTTTGCCCAGGCGTTCCCCAAGATGATGCGCCATGCGCTCCGCGAGGCGCCGGGTGTTCACAAAAACAAGCGTCGAGCGGTGCTGCATGGCGAGCTCGGCGATGCGGTCGTAAATTTCATCCCACATTTCGTTGGACGCAACCGGGCCAAGCTCACTTCTGGGAACTTCGATGGCCAAGTCGAGTTCGCGACGATGACCTATTTGCACGATTACTGGATCGGGCTGGCCAGCACCGGTCAGAAAATTGGCCACCAGTTCGATGGGCTTCTGCGTGGCGGAGAGGCCAATGCGCGTGAGGCGCCTGCCGGCCAAATGGTCGAGCCGTTCCAGAGAGAGCGCCAGATGCGCGCCACGCTTGTCATCGGCCACAGCGTGGATTTCATCCACGATGACAGATTCGACGTTTCGCAGGATCTCCCGACTTTTCGCAGCCGTCAACAGGATGTAGAGAGATTCGGGAGTCGTGACCAAAATGTGCGGTGGATGCGTCAGCATGGCTCGTCGTTCGTTCGCGAGGGTGTCGCCCGTGCGAACGGCAGTGCGAATCTCCGCCATCGCCAACCCACGCTCGGCTGCGAGATGCAGGATTTCCGCGAGAGGAATTTCGAGATTTTTCTGAATGTCGTTGCTGAGCGCCTTGAGCGGCGACACGTAGAGGACTTCGGTGGAATCGGTCAATTCCCCGCTCAGGGCCTTCCGCACCAAGCGGTCAATGCAGATGAGAAATGCCGCCAGGGTTTTTCCTGAACCAGTGGGAGCAGAAATCAGCGTGGTTTTGCGGGCCAGAATATGTGGCCAGCCCTCTTGCTGCGGTTCGGTAGGAGAGCCGAAGCGGCTGACAAACCAATCGCGGACGAGGGGGTGAGCCCATCCGAGGAACGAGGGAGTCGGCAGCGAATTCTCGGCCAGCATGGCTTGCAATTAAATTATAGCGCGAACATTGGGAGCGCGCCCCGCGGCGGGCCAGCCATCCTGCAGGAAGCTGAACTACGGATAGCCTTCTCTTGCGGCATCGCGGCCGAAACGGAGAGGAACTCTACTCGGAGTCAAAAGGAGAAGGTCTGTCAATCGGGCTGGACGGCAGAGCAGTGTGCAAGAAGGCAGGTTGGGTGCTTCGTCCCGTCAGAAGATGGATCGTTAGAATGGCCGCGGGAAGCAGATAAATGAGCGTGATACAGGTCCACATCAGAGCGCCGGCGCACTGCTGGTCGTCGAGGACAGAAAAACCTAAGGGGCGGGTGGTGGAAAGGTACGCCGGGTAGGCGACGCGCTCGGAGAAGACCAGAAAAGCGGAGAGGATGTCACATGGCAACGTCGCAAGAAACAAGTAGAAGAGGATGGCCCAGCGCGAACATTTTTGAACGCTTGGCCAGGGCTGAACAACAGGCCACCAAAAAAGGAATCCGGCGCTGAGGAAAGAGGAGTGCTGGACGATGTGCCATGCTTCGGAGCGCAGCGCGAGATTAAACGCCGCGGGAATATGCCAACCCAACAAGGCCGCGGCGGCGGCCAGCCAGCAGAACACAGGCTGCGAGAGAAGATGCCCAAGCCGCTGCAGCGGCGGGCAGCGGAAGATAGGAGCGAGAACGGTCTTCACGAATGTCCGCGGCAGACCGTGCATGAACGGCATCACGGGCGCACCGAGCAGAATCAGAGGAGGGGCGATGGTCATAAGCAGCAGATGTTGAATCATGTGCACCGTCAGCAACTGCTCGTCGAACACCGAGAGCGGCGAGCCCAACGCAATCCAAATTGAGAACAAGCCGAGGAGAAGACTTCCTGCCCGCCAACCGGGAATTTCATTCACAGAAGACAAACGAAGCCGGAGCCATCCGCGAAGGTACACAAACGCGGCGAGGATCAGAGCTAGCGTAAGCGGAACCGGAATCCTCCAGGATTCCAGGGCGACTTGAAGAGTTGGCGGCATGAATTGTCTTAAGGTTGCGCTGGAGCGTGTCCCTCTGGAGTCTCGCTGAGTGCCAAGTCACGCGAAGCATCTCGCGCGGGAGCTTGTCCGGCCGGATGCAAGGTCTCAAGAAACGCCACAAGCGCGGTTGTTTCCGCAGGACTCAGATTCTTTCCGTAGGCGGGCATGTTGCCGCCACCCTGAATTACCTGGCGGATGAGTTGGTCTTCTGTGAGCCGCACAGCAACGCTATCCAAAGCCGGTCCTCGCTGGCCGCCCAAGTCACCGAGCGAATGGCAGTTGCGGCACTGCTTCACCTGAAATACGAGCGCGCCTTGCCGTTGAAGCGCCGTCGTGCCGTGGAGAAATCGATCCGGGACAGGATCACCGCTCCACGCGTTCATGTGCGGGCTCCAGGGCGTATAGCCTGAAAGATGCGTAAGGGTGCCCAGCGATATCGCGATCAACGAAATCGTAAGAACCGCGATCGGCCGGCGGCGCCAGCTTTTTTCTCCCTCGCCGGAAAGGAATGGCAGAAGGAGTAGAAGCAGGATGACAACGACGGGGCCGATGAGAAGCGCGGGCGTCTCCATAGAAGGAGGCAAAAGAGAAAGCAAGGCGTAGAGCCACAGGAAAAAGTAATCGGGCTTCGGCGATGTCTGGATGATTGTGGGATCGGGGCGGCCGGTTGGACCGAATGGGCCGAAGTAAACCGCACAAGCGGCAATCGCCACGAGGATGAAGGCCACGAAGAACATGTCCTTCCAGACGGCGTAAGGGACGAACGGCGCGCCATCCTTTTTTGTTAATTCGTGGTATTCACTCACGTAGGTCGAACGCTTCACGAGGCGCCCGGGCATCGGCCATTCGTTGATTCCCAGCTTCAACACCATCAAGAGATGCAAGCTGACGAATCCGACGAGCATCCCCGGAATCACAAAGACATGCAGGGCGAAAAATCTGGAGAGTGTTGCGCCGGCGATAATCGGGCCGCCCAACATCAACTTTACGGCAAACGGACCGATGATCGGAACGCGGCTGGCAATCGAAGCGCCAATACCGAGTCCCCAATAAGCGTCCTGATCGAAGCGCAGAACTTGTCCGCTGAACGCCATCCCCAGTGTCATCAACAAAAGAAAAATGCCGATGATCCAGGTGAGTTCGCGCGGAAACTTGTAGGCCCCGAAAAGGAAGACTTGCATCATGTGAATGAGGACCACCGCGACCATGAAGTTCGAGCCCCATCCGTGCATCGCGCGGATAAACCAGCCAAGAGTCACGTCGTGGTTCAGGGACTGAAGACTACTCCACGCTTCGCCGGCCGAAGGAACGTAAATCATGGCGAGCAGAATTCCGGTAACGATTTGAAGGACAAAAATAGTCAGCGCGGCGCTGCCAAATACGTACCACCAGCTGGCCGAGCTGCGAGGAACGGGGTGCTCCGAGATTTCACGAATGGGGGCGGCCAGCTGCAAGCGCTGGTCGAACCATTCGCCGATCTGCGAAATCAGGCGCATGGAAGCTTCTTTCCAATGAGGGCCGCGCTGGCTCCGGGTGTCGGCAATTCGCCCGCCTGAATGGTGATCAGGCCGTTCTCCACTTTGTGCGGATATTCAAACAGGCCGCGTTCCGGCGGACCCGAAGCGCGCGAGCCATCACGATAATAAGCTCCGCCGTGGCACGGGCACATGAACAAACCGGATTGCGGAAACCATCGCACTGGACAACCGAGATGCGCGCAGTTGATAGCAAAAACCTGGAATTGGTCGCCTTCGACTCGGCGCACCCAGCACGACGTGTCCACGGTCTTGCCATCGGTCGGCATCACGTTAGGATTCTTGAACGTCGCCAGCCGCGTTTCACCTTCCGGAAATTGATTGACTGGCCCGAGGGGCACCCACGCAAGGTAGGCGTTCGAGCGCCCACGCGTGATGGACGACAACACGAATCCCACAATGGGCACCGCCAGCGCCGTCGCCACCAGGCCATTGAAGAGGATTCCCAGTTTCATGAATAGCCCGCGGCGCGAAATGGATTCATCTGCCATCGTAAAACTCCTAGTGATTCGCTGCATTCGAAACGGAATACGGCCGGCCCGGGTTCCGCGCACGCCGGGAAATGAGCCAGGCAACGACGTCGCTGATTTCCTGGTCAGACATCGGCTTGCCCGACACATTGGCCCGCCAGTCTGGCGCACCCAATTCAGGTCGGCCGGTGATGACAATGGTTCGCAGCCCTTGATCGCTGACAAGCGCCAGGAACGAGTCATCCGTGATGGCGCTTCCCTTTTGCGCTCCGCGGCCGCCCGGGCCGTGACATGATTCGCAATACGTTTTGTAAGCGGCTTCGCCTTGCTGGGCATTGCCGGAGGACTTCGACGCATAGGAAGGCGGATTTGCCGCGTCAAGAATTCCGGGCTTGCTCCAGTTCGATCGGATTCCGCTGGTGATTATTTCAATCTGCTTGTCGGTCAGCAATCCGCCGGCGCTTTCTGCGAAAGCCGGCATCGCGGTTCCCGGCACGCCCTTGGAAATGTCTTTACGAATGGTCGCGTCATCCGCAATCGCCAGATAAACAGGGTTGGCCAGGCCGATGGCGGCGCCTCCATGCCCTTCCGTGCCGTGGCAGCCCGCGCAGTTTTGGGAATAGAGCGTGGCAAAGTCTGAAATTTCGCTGGGAGCGATGGTTTCCGAACCCGCTTTCGGTTTTCCGGGAGCGGCATCGCAGCCGGAAAAAAAAATCGCGCCGAGCATTGCGAATGCGCAGACGTTGCGGAGAGGATTCACGAGCGATTCTCCCCCTCCCCCCGGGTTTCCATCATTCCCGGAGCTTCAATCCCCGCGCGTAAAGCGAAGGGCATATTTTCGTGGGTTCGCACGCGCGATTGGCGCACGACGACAAGCCCCGCCACAACGCCAAACGCTACCTGAGAAGCGATGAACCATACCCAATGAATGTGGCTGCCGAGCACGGGATTCAAAAGGTCCATGGTGGAATACAAGAGTCCAGACCAAAGAACGGGAACGATAAGGCCGCCCAGGACGATAGGCCGGCGCGCAAACATAGGGAGCATCGCTCCATAAAGCAGACCGACAAGAGTGGATCCGGTGATATGCAGAATCGCGGCGATAAGAAACATCCAGGGGTGAAAAGAGTTCAGCCACTCCGGAGTCAACGCCCGCGCCTCTTGCCGCGAATACACAACCGCCGCCAGCAAGTTGATGGGATACCAGATGCTTGCCTGACTAATGAGCCCGTAGAGGCACGCGATCACGGCCATCGCTGCGCCACCGGCAATGCCGCCCTTCAGACCGGCAGAAATTGGGTAAGTCTCGACGGGCAGCCACGCGCGCAACTGATCCGGGGCGATGGCGAGGGGGAAACTGTCCACGACGCGACGCTCCGTGGTAATGGGAGTTTCGTCGGCGAGGATCGGCACGACCTCCTCGTGTTCGTGAGGAAATACCTCGCGGAACCATCCGACACAACCAGCAATCGCGAGCACCCCGCCAAGTACGCTTACAGAGACACTCGTCAAGAGTCCCGCAAAAAGCAAAGTGGATCCAAATGCAAGGACCAGAGGCCATGCTGTCCGAGCAGGAACTTCGATCTCGCTCGGGGTGTAGGTGCCGCGGTCTTTTTGTTCCGCGGATGACAGCGTTGCCATTTCTTCTCCTCAGCGCCCGACCACGTAAACGACAGTGAAAACAACGACCCAGACGGCGTCCACAAAATGCCAGTACATGGCGAGGACTCCAACGCGCTTGGACTGTTCCGGGACGACACGGCCGGCCAGACCAAACAGCAACACCGCCGTGAGCATTAGCAGACCAACCGTTACGTGCGTTGCGTGCAAACCTACCAGCGAATAGTAGGTCGTTCCGAAAAGGTTGGTAGAGATGGTCAGACCATGCTCGTAAATCAGGCGGTGCCATTCCATGCCAGTGCCGAACAGAAAGAGGCCGCCGAGCACGATGGTGAGAAGCCATAATCCGAGGAATCCGCCACGCTTGCCGCGTTCAAGAAATCTTGCGGCGAAATGGATCGTCAGGCTGCTCGACAGTAGGCAAATCGTGTAGAAAATCGGCGTCTCGAGAACTTCGCGCGGAGTCGGACCCGTGAGGCTTTTGCCCACATAGAAAAGATAGGCCACAACGAAAATCGTGAAAATGGACGATTCCGCGATAATGAGGCAGGCCATCCCGACCGTCCCGCGATAAGGCAGGTTCCAAACCGGAGGCGCCTGCGTGATGGGAGCTGTGGTTGTGCTCATGGCTTGTTCCCTTCACTCATAGCGGCTGTCCGGGTCTTCGGGATGCTTGATATCCCACAAGGGCCGGCGGCTCGCCACGGTTGGGATTGTGGCGAAATTGTATTCGGGCGGCGGTGAACTCACCGACCATTCGAGCGTCCAAGCATCCCAGGGATCGTTTCCAGCGTCGCGTCCTTTGAAATAAGAAATAATCAGGTTGGCCACAAACACCAGCGTGGCGATGCTCTGGATCAATGCGCCGATCGTGACCAGCAGGTTCCAGGTGTCCCATCCGCGGCCGGGCTCGTACGTATAAATGCGACGCGGCATGCCGAGCAACCCGGGAATGTGCATCAAGTCGAACGTCATGTGAAATCCAATAAAGAAAAGCCAAAAATGAATTTTGCCGAGGGTTTCGCTGAGCATTTTTCCCGTGATTTTCGGGTACCAGTAATAAAACGCGCCAAAGAGTGCGAAAAGAATTCCACCCACGATCACGTAATGAAAATGCGCCACAACAAAGTAGGAGCCGGTAAGCTGCCAGTTAAAAGCCGCGCTGCCCAGCATGATGCCGGTGAGTCCGGCAATTAAAAACTGAAACAAAAATGCGATGGAGAAGAGCATCGGCGTCTTGAATTGAATCCTGCCGCCCCACATGGTGCCGAGCCAGTTAAAGATTTTGATTCCTGTGGGGACGCCTACGGAGAGAGTGGTGATCGTGAAAAAGGCGTTGGCGTACGAAGTCATTCCGATGGAGAACATGTGGTGCGCCCACACGCTCATGCTCACGAAGCCGATGCAGACCGAGGCACCAACCATCACCGGGTAACCGAAAATCGGCTTGCGCGAAAAGACTGGAATGATCTCCGACATGAACGCAAAGCAAGGAAGAATCAGGATGTAGACTTCCGGATGTCCGAAGATCCAGAAAAAGTGCATCCACAGTGTTGCCGAGCCGCCTGCCTGGGTATCGAAGAAATGGCTTCCAAGATAGCGGTCCGCGAGCAGCATAATCTGCGCCGCTGACAAAGGCGTGAGAGCGATGAGCACCATTCCGGACATCACCAGATTTAGCCACGCCAGCAAAGGCATGCGGCCGAGCGTCATGCCCGGGCACCGCATGCAGAGGATTGTGGTGATGAGGTTGATGGCCGTACCGATGCTGCCGAAACCGGAGACGAGCAGAGCGATTGTCCAGTAATCCGTGCTGTGGCCGGGGGAGAATGCGCGCGAAGTCAATGGAGCGTATGCCCACCAGCCCACGTCCGGGGCATTCCCGGCTCCATAGAGGCCGCTCCCTCCCACAAAGCTGAAGTACAAGAGAAATCCCCCGAACGCGGACAACCAAAAACTAAACGCATTCAGGCGGGGAAACGCCATATCTCTCGCGCCTACCATCAGGGGAACCAGATAGTTGGCAAATCCGAAAAGCACCGGCATGGCCACGAAAAAAATCATGGTAGTGCCGTGCATCGTAAACATCCGGTTGAATACCTGCGGTGAAACAAAGTCGTTCAAGGGTCGTATCAGCTGGATGCGAATGATGACCGCTTCTATTCCGCCGATAACCAGAAAGACCAGCGCGTAAACTATGTAAAGAACGCCCAGCCGCTTGTGATCGACTGTGGTCACCCACTCGTGGAGGATCTCGACCCATGGCCGACCCGCAGCTTCCGCGGTCCGAATGGCCATCGCATCCGATGACATAGCTGCTCCCCCAGTCCTTCGACTACTAAGCCCTGCTTAAGCTCTATTTCAGCGTCTCGAGATAACGCACGAGCGCGTCCAAATCAGCGTCGCTCAACTTCATGGCTGGCATCAGCGAACCGAACTTGATAGCGTCCGGGTTCTGAATCCAAAGTCGCAGATTCGCTGGGGTGTTTTCAGCTGCGCCCGCCGCGATAGTTTGGCGGCTCATCAAGTGCGTCAGATCCGGCCCAAAACGTCCCGTGCCGTTGGTGCCGCCCACCGCGTGGCAGTTCAAACAAGCCGTCGTCTCGAAAACGCGTCTTCCCGCGGATTCCTTTTCGTCCTGAATCGCAGGCTCCTTTTGCGCCTGAATCCACGCGTCAAAATCTTCCTCGCTCTCTACGGATACGCGGAGAAGCATTTTGGCGTGCTGCGTGCCGCAATACTGTGCACACTGGCCGAGAAAAAGCCCCGTCTCCTGCGGCGAGAACCAGATCCTGTTGATGTGATTCGGTATGAGATCTGTCTTCCCGCCCAGCTGAGGAACCCAAAAGCTGTGATCGGTGTCCGCGGAAAGCAGCTTAAGGAATGTGGGCCTGGGATGCGCCCGATCGCTCACGGGGATATGTAACTCGTTCGCCGTGACTACGCCAAGGGCCGGAAACCGATATTCCCACCAGAACTGATGGCCTATGGCGGTAACCTCGAGTGCCTCCGCGGGCTCCGGGGCATCCTGAATCGCGTGGATCACACGCGCCGTAGCCAAAAACAGCACGACCACAATGAGAATCGGGATGACCGTCCAGGCCAACTCAATCTGGTTGCTTCCGTAAACCTGGGCCGGCTCGCGCCCGGCATTCGTTGGCCGTTCGCGAAACCTTATGACCACGTAGACCAACAGAGTGAAAACAACCACAAAAATCAAACCTGTAATGGAAAGCACGAAGCCCGAGAGCCGATAGAGGAGGTCAGCATTTCCCGAGTGCGGATCAAAAATGCTGGGAACCTGACTATGATCCGCTGGGCTTGCAAGGCACAACTGAGCAGCAAAGAGTATCCCCGCCAGGATCACCAGCACGCTCAAAACCCGGCCCAAGACTGCTCCGCCCTCTATCTGCCCATTCTTCGCCATGGTCACCTGCGTTTCCTTCTCAAACTGCTACGAGACCAACTCGCCGTCCAACGGGGGCCGCCAACTTACTTCTTCTCGAAGCATGAAAACAATCTTAATTTTTTGAATTTCTGTAATCATCGGACGACTTTTTCTTAAAGTGTTTCTTAAAGTCTAGATACACCCACACTCGCCGTGCGCACCCTGCGTTCAATACAACCTGCTCTCTCAACTTCCAGCCATCTCTCTTATTAGCAGCAGTTTCGGGCTGATGCCCGGCAATCCAAATTCTAGAAGCAGTAGTAATGCCCCGTCGCGAGATGACAGGTCCGCGAATTCCTTGACGGACGGAATCCGAATTCTTTCACCTACTTCAGCTAATGGATGCGCGACGCCTACCACGAGATGAAGTTTTTTTTGGTGTGAACAACATAGGGGCCATGCCCAAGACAGGCGTCCTTATTTGTGGAATTACCGGGGAAGTTAGCTCCGGAACCGCTTGACTGGCAACTAGGTCTAACTAACCCGGTCACCCGTTGGAGGCTATCGCAGCTAAAGCTGCGTGGCGCCATTCCTCGTCAAGGACTCGACCTTTTGGAAGGGCTCGAAGCTGCTGCAAACGTTAGGCACGAGGTTTTGAATATACAGGAAACACTGTAGGCCCGGGTTTCCGCCATTGTGGTATTTCTGCATGTAAATACATGACATGGATGATTCCTGTGGCTGTCGCAATCGTCCCCACCTTAATAAATCGAACCCGGCCCCGTAGGGTCGTGAATTTTATTTTGGCGATGCCTGGAGCAGAAAATGAAAAGAGGTAACCACAATTCAGCGGGAAATAAGGGCAGTTTGCCGTCTCAGGCGAGCTCTGAGGCAGCAGGTGTGACGAGCGCGCTCGCGGAATTCTCCGAGCCCAATCTGGGTGTAATCCTTGCTGGCTTGCAGACCATGCGGGACGGGGATTTTTCAGTGCGCTTGCCCGGGTCCTGGACGGGGCTCGCCGGGAAACTAGCAGACACGTTTAATGAAATCGTTACCGCGAATCAACAGATTGCAAACGACTTAAATCGCGTGGGAAAGGTGGTAGGCAAGGAAGGCCGAACCAGGGAACGGGCCCGTTTTCATCAGTCGCGAGGCGCCTGGGGCGACATGGAAGTCTCCGTGAACACTTTGATGGACGACCTGCTGCGGCCTACCACGGAGGTTACACGCGCCATCGCTGGAGTCGCTCAGGGAAACTTGACGCAAACGATTCGTCTTGACGTGGACGGCCGGCCGCTCGAAGGAGAATTTTTGCGATCCGCGACGATCGTGAACACGATGATTCAGCAATTGAGCGTTTTCACGGCTGAAGTGACGCGTGTGGCGCGGGAAGTCGGTACCGACGGAAAACTTGGAGGCCAGGCGCAGGTTCCCGGCGTGGCTGGGACCTGGAAAGACCTGACGGATTCCGTGAATTCCATGGCCAGCAACCTGACTGGACAGGTGCGCAACATTGCTGAGGTCGCCACCGCGGTTGCCAGCGGAGACCTCTCGCGCAAGATTACAGTGGATGTGCGCGGCGAAATTTTGCAGTTGAAGGAAGCCATCAACACCATGGTGGACCAGTTGCGGTCGTTCGCCTCGGAAGTGACGCGTGTCGCCCGTGAAGTTGGAACAGACGGCAAGCTGGGAGGGCAAGCCGTCGTGCCAGGCGTTGCGGGAACGTGGAAGGATCTAACCGACTCCGTGAACGCGATGGCGGGGAACCTGACAGCTCAGGTCCGCAACATTGCGGAAGTAACCACAGCGGTCGCGCGCGGAGACCTCTCTCGCAAGATCACGGTCGACGTGAAAGGCGAAATCCTTGAACTGAAAAACACCATTAATACGATGGTGGACCAGCTGAATGCCTTCGCGGGAGAAGTGACGCGTGTCGCGCGCGAGGTCGGAACCGAAGGAAAACTGGGCGGGCAGGCACAGGTGCCCGGTGTCGGCGGCACATGGAAGGATCTCACCGACAACGTCAATTTCATGGCCAGCAACCTGACTGGACAGGTGCGTAACATCGCGGAAGTGGCGACCGCAATCGCCAGCGGCGACCTTTCGAGAAAGATTACCGTGGACGTCCGCGGAGAAATTCTTCAGCTCAAAGAGACGCTCAACACGATGGTGGACCAGCTCAACCGGTTTGCCGGTGAAGTCACGCGCGTGGCGCGCGAGGTTGGCAGCGAAGGGCGACTGGGAGGACAGGCGAACGTCCCAGGCGTGGCTGGGACGTGGAAGGACCTCACGGACTCTGTTAATTCGATGGCAGGTAATTTGACGGACCAAGTGCGTAACATCGCCGAGGTGACCACGGCGGTGGCGCGCGGAGATTTGTCGCGCAAGATTACGGTGGACGTAAAAGGCGAAATCCTGGAGCTGAAAAATACGATCAATACGATGGTGGATCAGCTGAATGCTTTCGCCGGAGAGGTGACGCGCGTGGCGCGCGAAGTCGGTACGGAAGGAAAGCTGGGAGGGCAGGCGCAAGTTCCCGGCGCGGGCACGTGGAAAGACTTGACGGACAACGTTAACTTCATGGCGAGTAACTTGACGGGGCAGGTGCGAAACATTGCCGAGGTGGCGACCGCGGTGGCGCGCGGAGATTTGTCGCGCAAGATTACCGTGGACGTGAAGGGCGAAATCCTGGAGCTGAAAGACACCATCAATACGATGGTGGACCAGCTTAACGCGTTTGCCGCCGAAGTAACGCGTGTAGCGCGCGAGGTCGGGACGGACGGCAAGCTCGGCGGACAGGCGCAAGTTCCCGGCGTGGCGGGAACCTGGAAGGATCTCACAGACTCGGTCAATTCGATGGCCAGCAACCTGACTGGCCAAGTCCGAAACATTGCGGATGTGGCGACCGCTATTGCAAGCGGGGACCTTTCCAAGAAAATTACCGTGAACGTGAGCGGCGAAATTCTTCTTTTGAAGGACACCATCAACACGATGGTGGACCAGCTGAATGCGTTTGCGGGCGAAGTGACGCGCGTGGCGCGCGAAGTGGGTTCCGACGGCAAGTTGGGCGGGCAGGCCAAAGTCCCGGGTGTCGCCGGTACATGGAAAGATTTGACGGACAACGTCAACTCCATGGCAGGAAATTTGACGGGCCAGGTGCGCAACATCGCGGAGGTCACGACGGCAGTAGCTCGCGGAGACTTGTCACGCAAAATCACAGTGGACGTTAAAGGCGAAATTCTTGAGCTGAAAAATACGATTAATACGATGGTCGACCAGCTGAATGCGTTCGCCGGAGAAGTGACTCGCGTCGCGCGCGAAGTCGGCACGGAAGGAAAACTGGGAGGGCAGGCGCAGGTGCCCGGCGTCGGCGGCACCTGGAAGGATCTTACCGACAACGTAAATTTTATGGCGTCGAACCTGACGGGCCAGGTTCGAAATATTGCCGAGGTGGCAACAGCGATTGCGACCGGCGACCTTTCCCGCAAAATCACGGTGGACGTGCGCGGCGAAATTCTGCAACTCAAAGAAACTCTGAACACCATGGTCGAGCAGTTGCGCTCGTTCGCCGCCGAAGTAACCCGAGTAGCACGCGAGGTGGGCAGCGAAGGGCGCCTGGGCGGGCAAGCCAACGTGCCCGGTGTCGCGGGGACCTGGAAGGACTTGACGGATTCCGTAAACGCCATGGCTGGAAACCTGACCGGCCAGGTGCGCAACATCGCCGAGGTCACGACGGCCGTAGCCCGGGGCGACTTGTCCCGCAAGATTACCGTGGACGTCAAAGGCGAAATTCTTGAATTAAAAAACACCATCAACACGATGGTGGACCAACTCAATGCCTTCGCCGCAGAAGTGACGCGCGTTGCGCGCGAAGTTGGAACCGACGGAAAACTTGGTGGTCAGGCCAAAGTCCCTGGCGTTGCAGGAACCTGGAAGGACTTGACGGATAACGTAAACGTGATGGCCGCCAACCTCACGGAACAGGTGAGAGGTATCGTGAAAGTGGTGACTGCCGTCGCCAACGGTGAACTCACCCAAAAGCTCACCGTTAATGCCAAGGGTGAAGTCGCCGCACTCGCCGACACAATCAACAACATGACCGACACACTGGCCACGTTTGCCGACCAGGTTACGACGGTTGCGCGTGAAGTGGGAGTGGACGGCCGGCTTGGCGGACAGGCCAACGTTCCCGGCGCATCTGGCACGTGGAAAGACCTCACCGGAAACGTGAACCTCCTCGCGGATAACCTCACTAACCAGGTGCGTGCTATCGCAGAAGTTGCAACCGCCGTGACGAAAGGCGACTTGACGCGATCGGTTCAGGTAGAAGCACGCGGTGAAGTTGCCGAGCTAAAGGACTACATCAACACGATGATCGACAACCTGCGGCTCACCACCGACCGCAACAAGGAACAAGACTGGCTGAAAACCAATCTCGCGCGGTTTACGGGTATGTTGCAGGGACAGCGCGACTTGAGCACTGTCGGGCGAATGTTGCTCTCGGAATTGGTTCCGCTTGTAAACGCGCAACAGGGCGTGATCTACCAGATGGACGCCGAGGAATCTTCCGAAATGGCTTTGCTATCCGCCTATGCGGACGGAGGTCACGATGGGCACATCCTTCATTTGCGGGTGGGCGAGGGTCTGGTAGGACAGTGCGCTGCTGAAAAGCGGCGCATGTTGATCACGGACCTCCCTGCTGAGGCGGTCCCCATACGGTCCAGTCTTTTTCAATCCGTGCCAAGAAACGTCATCGTTCTTCCCATTCTCTTTGAAGACCGGGTAAAGGCGGTCATCGAACTCGGCTCCTTAAGTACCTTCACAGCCTCACACCTTTCGTTTCTCGAACAACTGACGTCCAGCATTGGCATCGTGCTGAACAGCATTGAAGCCACGATGCAAACGGAAGGACTGCTCAAGCAATCACAACAACTGGCGAAAGAATTGCAAACTCAGCAAACAGAACTTCAGCAAACGAATGAGCAGCTCGCGCAAAAAGCTCAACAACTCGCCGAACAGAACGTGGAAGTCGAACGCAAGAACCAGGAAATTGAACAGGCCCGCCGGGCCGTCGAAGAAAAGGCCAAGGAATTGGCACTCACTTCGAAATACAAGTCAGAATTTTTGGCCAACATGTCGCACGAACTTCGCACTCCGCTGAATAGCATCCTGGTTCTCGGGCAGCAGCTGACCGACAATCCGGATCGTAATTTGACTCCGAAACAGGTAGAGTTCGCCCGCACAATCCACGGTGCGGGGACGGATTTGTTGAACCTGATCAGCGATATCCTCGACCTGTCCAAAATTGAATCGGGGACTGTCTCCGTCGAAGCGGAAGAGGTATTTTTTGCCAGCTTGCTCGAGATGATAGCGCGTCCGTTCCGCCACGAAGCCGAGCACCGCCGGTTGGCGTTCGAAATCCAGACAGCCGCGGATCTCATGCGCAGCATGGTCACAGACTCGAAACGCTTGCAACAGGTTCTCAAGAACCTCTTGTCCAACGCATTTAAATTCACAGAACAAGGGAGCGTAAAGCTTTCCGTCTCGATTGCCGATGCCGGCTGGACCGAAGATCATCCCGTTCTCAGCCGCGCAGGCATGGTCGTAGCCTTTGAAGTGACGGATACCGGGATTGGCATTCCTTCGGAGAAGCAGAGAATTATTTTTGAAGCATTTCAACAGGCAGATGCCGGAACCAGCCGCAAGTATGGCGGTACGGGATTAGGCCTTGCCATCAGCCGCGAGTTGGCCGGACTTTTGGGAGGTGAAATTCAGCTGCGGAGCACGGTAGGCGAAGGGAGCGTATTTACACTTTACTTGCCGCAAACCTATGTAGGCTCATCAACGGGTGTCAATCCTCCGGACAGAAAATCTGCGGCTCCTCCTATCGCTCTGCAGACGGCATCGGCAAATGTCGCCGACCGTGCCCATGAGCGTGTGCCCGATGACAGGGAAAATCTGCAAGAAGGCGACGTTATCGTGCTCATTGTCGAAGACGATGCGCATTACGCCCGCGTGCTGAGCGATTTGGCACACGACAAAGGATTTAAGGTTTTGGTGGCGGCACGAGGTGCTGACGCCCTGACCTTGGCTCGCGAATTTCACCCCAGCGCGGTGTCCTTGGATGTTTTCCTGCCTGACATGTTGGGCTGGACGGTGCTCAACCACTTGAAACAAGATCCTTCCACGCGACATATCCCGGTTCAAATTCTAACCATGGACGAAGACAGGCAGCATGGATTGTCACGCGGCGCGTTTGCGTTTCTGACGAAGCCAACGACAGCGGAAGGCATCGAGGCCGCATTTGAGCGAATGAAGGAATGCGCGACTCCGCGGATCAAGGAGCTCCTGATAGTCGAAGACAGTCCCGCCGAACAGCTGAGCATCCAGGAACTGCTCGGTAGCGACGATGTCCGAATTACGGTTGCCTCTACGGGTGGCGAGGCGCTTTCCGCGGTCGAGGAGAGATCCTTCGACTGCATGGTGCTTGATTTGCGTCTCCCAGACATGTCGGGGTTTCAGGTATTGGAAAAGCTTCGCGATACACCATCGCTAACGGACTTGCCGGTTGTCGTATTTACAGGCAAGGATCTGTCATCGGATGAAGACTCGCGATTGTATACACTGGCGCGCAGCGTGGTCGTGAAAGGCGTCGAATCTCCCGAACGGCTGCTGGACGAGACGGCGCTATTCCTGCATCGGGTTGTCACGGACCTTCCTCCGGAGAAGCAAAGAATGCTGGAACGACTTCACCGGTCTGACGACGCGTTGGAGGGCAAGAAGGTCCTTGTCGTGGACGATGACGTGCGAAATATTTTTGCGCTCAGCAGCGTGCTGGAACGTCGAGGTATGGTTGTGCTGACCGCCGGAACCGGGCGTGAGGCAATCCAATTATTGGAGGCAACACCGGACCTTGCTATCGTGTTGATGGATATCATGATGCCGGAAATGGATGGTTATGAAACGATGCAGGTCATTCGGCAAAACGCATTGTTTCGCCGGTTGCCAATTATTGCTCTAACCGCCAAAGCCATGAAAGGCGATCGTGAAAAATGCCTCGAAGCAGGGGCTTCCGAGTATTTGGCGAAGCCGGTGAACACCGAGCAGCTTTTGTCCGCGCTTCGGATGTGGCTGCATCGCTAGCCAAGACCTTACAGTCAGCGGAGGTTTTTCTGAATCTCAATGTGGCCGAGAGCAGAATTATGGGCGCAAATGAAAAAGTAAACATCCTGATGGTTGATGACCAGCCCAGCAAGCTATTGAGCTATGAGGTCATCCTCGGAGAACTCGGGGAGAACCTGATCAAGGCCCGCTCAGGCAGGGAGGCGTTGGACTATTTGTTGAAGACGGATGTTGCCGTAGTCCTCATGGACGTTAGCATGCCTGATCTGGACGGGTTCGAATTGGCTGATATGATCCGCCAGCATCCCCGGTTTCAAGATATAGCGATTATCTTCATTTCGGCTGTGCATTTGACGGATCTGGATCGCTTGCGCGGCTACGAGCAGGGGGCCGTAGATTACATTTCTGTCCCTGTGGTCCCGGAATTGCTACGGGCAAAGGTCAGCGTTTTCGCGGATTTAAACCGGAAGACTCGCCAGCTGGAGACATTAAACGAGGAACTGCGGCGGCTTTCCGCCCGCCTGATTGCCGCACAAGATGATGAACGCCGCAGGATTGCGCGCGAACTCCATGATGGGCTCGGGCAAGAGCTGGCCGCTGCCAAGATGATGGTCGATGGGATCTTGAGACCCGGCCAGACTGCCGAACGAAAAGAATCGGCAGCTTTGGAATGCAGTTCCATGATTGATCGGGCCGTACGGCAGGTGCGAAGCATCTCTCATCTCTTGCATCCCCCTTTGCTTGATGAACTCGGGTTGCAATCCGCGCTTCAATTCTATGTGCAAGGATTTACAACCCGCAGTGGTATCGCAACAACCATGAAATCGGACCCACCCGAGTTTCCACGGCTCAGCGCCGAGATGGAAACCGCGATATTCCGCGTTGTGCAGGAAGCTCTTACGAATGTACTTCGACACTCCGGAGCGAGTAAGGCTCTTGTGGAATTAACGCATGCCGGAACTCAGGTTGTGCTTTCCGTACGCGACGACGGTAAAGGTATGTCCGAGAAAACTATTCAGTTTCAAGCGGGAAGCGTGGGGATCGGTATTGGGGGAATAAAGCAGAGAATCGAGGAATTTAACGGCCGAATCCTGTTAAAAAATACGGACCCAGGGTCACTGGTCGAAGTGATGATTCCCGTTAGCTCCAGTGGTTCTTAAGATGGGCGCAAATCGAACGTCTCAAAATAAATAAACATTCACTGCAGCAGCCACTGATTAGATTTTCCGACTTTCGCAGCCGCGTTCTCTATAATCCTGACAAGATCCCAGGCCTGAGCCTTCGAAACGACCGCTGAAACACCAGCCTCGCGTGCTGGCCCTTCCAGTCCCTCGAGGTCTAAGACCGTAAACAAAATAACAGGCACCCTCGGATTTAATGTAGACATACGCTTTGCGACTTCCAGCCCATTAAGACCGGGCATGGCCAAATCAACAATCACCAGGTTGGGCCTTAGCACCTCGAATTGACTCACTCCTGCCCAACCCGAGTTAGCTTCGCCGCAGATCGTCCACTCATGAGACTCCACAATCGCCCGAATAATCCTTCGGGTCGTATCCGAATCGTCGACAATGAGAATGCGCATATCCGTTGGGCTATTACTGTCCACATTTTTTATATCGAAAGAGAGAGTATCTAGAGAATACAGCTTATTACTGATGCCCGAGCCGCGTTGCCACATTATTACTTCCTCTATTTCGGGGCGTTCTACGGCATTGCTGCTCGGAAACTCGGCAATTCCACCGATACCACGCAAGCTTGACCTGATGTTATCTGGGGCCGGTTCCGCTTGTATCCAAAATTGCTTTAATATCCGTCCATATATTACGGATTAGGGTGGTACCGTCCGAACTATGCGAACTACGTGTTCTGAAGAGGTTTGACTTGACTGATCAAAATGAACACCCCGACGACGGGCTGGGAAGCCAGGCGTCCGCAACCCCACCGAAGGAGCACAAAGCCGTAAAGGGGATTGTGTGGATTGCCTTGCTGTTGATTTTCGGTGTCGGATTCTTTCTCGTGCTGCGCCATCATGACGATACGGCAAAGGCCGCGAAATCCCCCAAGGGTGGAGGCGGACCGATCACCGTCACAACGGTAACGGCGCAGAAGGGTGATATCGGCGTCTACTTGGACTCGATTGGGACGATCACGCCGGTCTATACCGCTTCGATTACAAGCCAGGTAAATGGAATTGTCATCGCCGTTCACTACACCGAAGGACAAATTGTCCAAAAAGGCGACGCGCTAATTGATATTGATCCCAGGACGTACCAGGCCACGCTGCTGCAGGCCCAGGGCACGCTCGATCGTGACGACAATATTCTGGGGCAAGCGAAAATGGATCTCGAACGTTACCGCGATGCCTGGGCTCGGAACGCCATCCCCAAACAGACTCTGGATGATCAGGAAAAGATCGTCCTGCAAGACCAGGGCACGGTAAAACTCGACCAGGGCGTTGTGCAATACGACCAAATCCAAGTCGAGTATTGCCACATCGTCGCCCCGATCAGCGGCAAAGTGGGTTTGCGGCTGGTGGATCCCGGGAATGTAGTGCAGTCCACGGGAACGCTTACGCTGGCGGTAATCACGCAATTGCAGCCCATTACCGTAATCTTCACCATTCCGGAAGATAATCTTAACCAGGTGCAACAGCGGCTTCGCAAAGGCGCCAAACTCACGGTGGATGCATTCGACCGCGCGGGCCAAAAGAAAATAGCCTCAGGAACGCTGCTTACTCTGGACAATCAGATTGACACCACAACGGGGACCGTGAAGGGCCGGGGCTCGTTTGAAAATCGAGACATGTCGCTTTTCCCGAACGAGTTTGTGAATGTGCGACTGCTGGTGGACACGGAGCATGGCGCAACCCTGATTCCCGCATCAGCCATTCAACACAATGGTCAGGCGGCATTTGTTTACGTTTTGCAGGACAACACGGCGCACGTGAAAACCGTTAAGCCCGGAGTGTCGGACTCCGGACAGACCGAAGTAACGGGCATCAATCCCGGGGATGTCCTCGCGAACAGTAGTTTTGACAAACTGCAGGACAACGCAAAGGTTGTCGTAGCAAGCTCAGGTAAGCAGGCTCCTGGAAACTCCACTGGGAGCGCCACTCCTTGAGTCCGTCGCGTCCTTTTATTTTGCGGCCGGTTGCGACGGCTCTGCTAATGGCGGCGATCCTTCTCGTGGGGATTGTCTGTTATACGCAACTGCCTGTCTCGGCTTTGCCGCAGGTGGACTATCCCACAATACAAGTCGTAACTTTTTATCCGGGGGCAAGCCCGGATGTCGTGGCCACGACGGTGACCGCCCCACTGGAACGCCAATTCGGCCAGCTGCAGGGCTTGAGCCAAATGACCTCGAACAGTTCCGGCGGCTGCTCCGTCATCGTGATGCAGTTCAACCTGAGCTTAAATATTGATATCGCGGAAGAAGAAGTGCAGTCGGCGATCAATGCCTCGCAGACTTATTTGCCCGCTAACCTGCCTGCACCGCCGATCTACAACAAGACGAATCCGGCCGATGCTCCGGTGCTGACTTTGGCAGTCACTTCAGACTCCATTCCGCTCTCGCAGGTCGAAGATCTGGTGGACACTCGGCTGGCTCCCAAAATTTCGCAATTGAGCGGCGTCGGCCTTGTAAGCATCAGCGGCGGCCAAAAGCCTGCGGTTCGCATTCAAGCGAACCCGGCGGCGCTTTCATCTTACGGCATCAATCTTGAGGATCTTCGCACTGCCGTTACACAAGCGAGCGTTAATGCCGCTAAAGGAAACTTTGATGGCGCGCGCCAGGATTTCCAGATTGACGCCAACGATCAGCTTGTCACCAGCAAGGACTACAAAAAGGTCGTCGTTGCCTACCGCAACGGCGCACCCGTCATGCTTACCGATGTTGCCAAGATCGTCGACGGTGTGGAGAACAACAATCAAGCCGCGTGGATGAATAAGTCGCCGGCGGTCATCGTCAACGTGCAAAGGCAGCCCGGGGGCAACACGATCAGCGTGGTGAAACGCATTAAGGCTCTGTTGCCGCAACTGGAGGCAAACCTGCCGAAAGGTATTGACGTCACCACGCTGACGGATCTCACCACCCCGATTCAAGCTTCGGTGGACGACGTTGAGTTCGAGTTGATGCTGACGATTGCGCTGGTCGTCCTGGTTATGTTTCTTTTTCTGCGCAGCGTCTACGCGACGATTATTCCCAGCGTGGCCGTGCCTCTCTCCCTCGTCGGAACCTTTGCTGCGATGTTTGCTCTAGGCTATAGCCTGGATAACCTCTCGCTGATGGCGCTCACTATCTCGACCGGATTCGTGGTGGACGACGCCATCGTCATGGTCGAGAACATCTCGCGATACATCGAAGAGGGCGAGAAGCCCATGGAGGCGGCGCTCAAAGGCGCCGAACAGATCGGCTTCACGATTTTATCCCTGACGGTTTCCCTGATCGCTGTGCTCATTCCGCTACTTTTCATGGGCGACGTGGTAGGGCGCTTGTTCCGGGAGTTCGCGGTGACTCTCGCCGTGACCATTGTCGTCTCCGCGGTCGTCTCCCTAACGCTCACCCCGATGATGGCCTCACGCATCCTGAAACATAATCCAAAGGATAAACAGGGAAAGCTTTTCCAGGCTTCGGAGCGCGTTTTTGACAGCATGATCGCCTTTTATGGCCGCACGCTGAAGTTTGTTCTTCGCTTTCAGACAATTACTCTGCTCGTTGCGCTCGGCACACTTCTGCTCACTATATTTCTCTACATCATCATTCCTAAGGGCTTCTTCCCCATTCAGGACACGGGGATCATTCAGGGCATCTCGCAAGCATCGCCCACGATCGGCCCCAAAGCGATGGCGGAAAAACAGCAGGAGCTCGCTAACGTCATTCTTGCCGATCCGGCGGTGGACAGTCTTTCCTCATTCATCGGCGCCGACGGCACAAACATCACCATCAACAGCGGAAGAATGTCCATCAACCTCAAGCCGCTTGGAGACCGCAAGATCAACGCTTCGGACGTGATCCGCCGCCTGCAGACAAAGCTCGAAGACGTGCAAGGCATTCAACTTTTCATGCAGCCGGTCCAGAACATCACCGTGGACGATCGGGTGAGCCGCACGCAATACCAATACACGCTTGAGGACCCAGACCCCAATGAACTGAGCGACTGGACAAATCGCTTTGTAACACGGTTGAAACAATTGCCCGAGCTGGAGGACATTGCCACTGACCAGCAACCTGGAGGCTTGGCGGTATCGCTCGTCTTCGACCGTCCCACGGCATCCCGGCTCGGAATCGCACCTACTACCATTGACAACACTCTCTACGATGCCTTCGGCCAGCGTCAGATCAACACGATGTACACGCAGTTGAATCAGTATCACGTCATTTTGGAGGCCGAGCCGCAATTCCAACTCGACCCGGACAAGCTGAACAAGCTGTATATTCAGGCGAACGCTGCGGCGGGCACGACCGGTGCAGCGGCGTCCTCCACGGGCAACGGTTCAACCTCGGCCGGCTCTAATGCCGTTACAACTTCCCCGCTCTACAATCCGTCAGCGAATACCCTTACGCCGCCGCCGAACGCGCTCACACCGAGCACTTCGACCGCAAATTCCAGCAAAGGCGCCACGTCCGCGGGAGCCACAAGCTCCGCAATAGCCAGTGCTGTGCCGCTTGGCGCTTTCTCGCATTTTGAAACGAAGACGGAACAGCTTTCCATCAACCATCAGGGACAGTTCCCGGCAATCACCGTCTCCTTCAATCTCGCTCCTAACGGAGCGCTGGGCGGCGCAATCTCTTCCATTACTAAACTACAAAAAGACATGCACATGCCTGCCAGCTTGCAGGCCGATTTTCAGGGCACGGCCGCATCTTTCCGAAACTCGCTCTCAAACATGCCGTTGCTCATTCTCGCTGCTCTGGTCACCGTCTACATCGTGCTCGGCGTCCTTTACGAGAGCTTCATCCACCCGGTTACGATTCTTTCCACGCTGCCTTCGGCTGGTGTCGGCGCCTTCCTGGCGCTGATCCTTTTCCACCAGGATTTGAGCGTCGTTGCGATCATCGGCCTCGTACTGCTTATCGGTATCGTCAAGAAGAACGGCATTATGATGGTTGACTTTGCGCTGGAAGCGGAGCGCCACCACGGGAAAAATTCCACGGACGCAATCTACGAAGCCTGCCTGCTTCGTTTCCGGCCCATTATGATGACCACCATGGCGGCATTGCTCGGCGGGCTGCCGCTGGCATTCGGCACTGGCTTTGGTTCAGAACTGCGCCGTCCATTGGGCATCGCCATGGTGGGTGGCCTTCTGGTGAGCCAGGTTCTTACGCTTTATACGACGCCGGTGATCTACATTTTCTTTGACAATCTTGCGCAGCGATTCTCTAAAAAGAAAGAAGAAGCACCGCGCACCGGAATCGAGCCACAACCTGCGGGGGCTCCATGAACGTATCGGAACCCTTCATCCACCGGCCGGTCGCGACCACATTGCTGACGATTGCTATGGCCATCGCCGGCGCTATCGCTTTCGAAGTTCTGCCTGTTTCTCCGCTTCCCCAGGTGGACTTCCCCACGATCTCGGTCAACGCGGGTTTGCCGGGAGCCAGTGCTGAGATCATGGCCTCGTCGGTGGCCACACCTTTGGAGCGCCAGTTTGGCCATATCGCTGGCGTTACGGAGATGACTTCGACCAGCAGTCTCGGGACATCCTCGGTAACCATCCAGTTCGACCTCAGCCGGAACATTGATGGGGCCGCTCGCGACGTCGAGGCCGCGATCAATTCCGCGCGCACCTATCTGCCTGCTAACCTTCCTGCCAATCCTACTTACCGCAAGGTTAATCCGGCCGATTCGCCCATCATGATCATTGGCCTTACTTCGGATAAGTATGGTCCAGACAAGCTTTACGACGAGGCCTCAACGGTCATTCAGCAGAAATTGTCGCAAATTCAAGGCGTGGGCCAGGTAAACGTGGGCGGCGGCGCGTTGCCTTCCGTACGCGTAGAAGTCAACCCCACAAAGCTGGCCAGCTACGGACTGGCGATGACCGACGTCCAGTCTGTGCTGCGTTTGCAGAACTCCGATCTCGCCAAAGGGCAAATTACGGACGGCAACACAAGCGCTGACATTCTCGCTAACGACCAGATTTCGCACGCCGAAGACTACAAGCCAATCATCGTCGGCTATAACAATGGCGCGGCCATTCACCTTGCGGACGTAGCGGAAGTGATTGATTCGGTGCAAAACGTTCGCACCGCGGGATATTTGAACGGCAAACGCGCCGTGGTGCTGATCGTCTTCCGTCAGCCAGGCGCCAATATTATTGACACGGTCGATCGAATTCGCGCCGAATTGCCTTCCATTAAAGCTTCCATCCCGCAAGGAATTGATTCCACGATCGTGCTGGACCGCACCACAACAATTCGCGCGTCCGTCAACGATGTGGAGCGCACCTTAATCATCTCGATCGGCCTCGTTATCGTCGTTGTCTTCATCTTCTTGCGGAACGGCCGCGCGACGCTCATCCCAGCCGTGGCTGTTCCGGTCTCCTTAATAGGGACTTTCGCGGTGATGTATCTCTGCGGCTATAGCCTGGACAATCTCTCGCTCATGGCGCTCACCATTTCGACCGGCTTCGTCGTGGATGACGCCATTGTAGTCATGGAAAACATTACGCGCCATTTGGAAGCAGGCATGGACCCGTTTGCCGCCACTCTAAAAGGCGCGCAGGAGATTGGTTTCACCGTTTTATCCATAAGCATTTCGCTGATCGCTGTTTTCATTCCGCTCTTGCTGATGGGTGGGATCGTGGGCCGGCTCTTTCGCGAATTTGCCATCACGCTCTCCACCGCCATTCTTGTCTCCATGGTCATTTCTCTCACGACTACCCCGATGATGTGCGCCTACCTCCTGCGCGACGAGCATTCCAGGAAGCATGGCCGGCTCTACCAGGCGTCAGAGAGATTCTTTGAAGGCATGCTGTCCCTGTATCGGCGAACTTTGCATTGGGTTTTGGCAAATCCGGGGCTCACCCTCACCGTTCTTTTTCTGACCGTTGCCCTGAACGTCGCGTTGGTCATCAAAATTCCCAAGGGCTTTTTCCCTCAGCAGGACACCGGCTCGCTCGCCGGCTCGGTGCAGGGCCCGCAAGACTCTTCGTTTCCCGCCATGAACGACGCCATTCAGAGGCTCGAGGCTGTTATCAATAAGGATCCAGCCGTCGCTAACGTAATCTCTTTCACCGGCGGCAACGGCGCCACAAATACGGGAAACATTTTCATTGCACTGAAACCTCTGAACGAGCGAAAAATCGGCGCTCCGGAAATCATCAACCGGCTGCGCCCGCAATTGAACCGCCTGCCCGTGGCCTCCGCTTTCCTGCAGGCGGCGCAAGACCTGCGCATCGGGGGGCGTTCCAGTGCCGCTCTCTATCAATACACCATTCAGTCCGACAATATTTCTGAGCTGGCTACCTGGGCGCCGCGCGTTTTCGCGGAAATGAAAAAACTCCCCGGCTTGCAGGATGTGAACTCCGACCAGCAAAATGGCGGCCTTGATATTTTGCTGAATTACGACCGCGTCACCGCCGCCAAACTTGGGCAAACCGCGCAGTCTCTCGATAGCGGCATCTACAGCGCCTTTGGCCAATCCGAAGTCTCGATTATCTATACTCAGCTCAACCAATACTATGTTGTTCTGGAAGTCGATCCGCAGTATTACCAAACTCCGGATGGCCTGAAGAACATCTATTTTCACCCCGCGGGAAGCAGCAGTGTCACTGCCGTCGGAAACGTCCCTTTGCTTACCATGGCTTCGAGCCAGTCAAGCACAATACCGCTCGCCATCAATCACACGGGACTTTTTCCCTCGGTCACTGTTTCGTTCAATCTTGCTCCCGGCGTTTCGCTGAGCGACGCCACGCTGAGTATCGCGGAGATGAAGCAGCGCCTCGGTGTGCCTTCCACGCTCCTTGGTTTTTTCGCAGGAACACTCCAGGCTTATCAACAATCCCTAAGCAGCGAACCCATCCTGGTGCTCACCGCACTTCTTGCGGTTTACATTGTTCTTGGCGTCCTGTACGAGAGCCTCGTACATCCACTGACGATCATCTCAACTCTGCCCTCCGCGAGTGTCGGCGCCATGCTTGCTCTCATGCTCTTCAAACAGGATCTCAACGTCATTTCCATCATTGGAATCGTCCTGCTCATCGGCATCGTAAAGAAGAACGCCATCATGATGATCGATTTTGCTCTGCAAGCCGAGCGGGAGCACGGCAAGAACACGGAAGACTCCATCTTCGAAGCCTGCATGCTGCGCTTCCGCCCCATCCTCATGACCACCATGGCTGCACTTTTCGGTGCGCTGCCTCTGGCATTTGGAACGGGCACCGGTTCAGAGCTGCGCCGGCCGCTCGGGATTACCATCGTTGGAGGACTCATCGTGAGCCAGCTTCTTACGCTCTACACCACTCCCGTCGTCTATCTCACCCTCGATCGTCTGCGGCTGAAGTTTCAGGGGAAAAAGAGCGGCTCGCTCCATCCAACGGGTGCACCCGCCCCTGCCGCGGAAGGGTAGTCCGGAGCCAAACGTCATGCATACCTTTCAACGCAAAATCTTATTCGGCTCCGCCATTGCGGCTCTCTCGCTTGCGGGGTGCATGGTTGGGCCGAAATATCATCAGCCGGCCGCCACCGTTCAGCCGCCGCCACCCTCCTACAAAGAGTCTCCCACGCAGTTCCCCGATGCTGGTGAATGGAAAGTCGCGCAACCCGGCGATGCCATGCTCCACGGCAAATGGTGGGAAATTTATAACGATGCCGAGCTAAACAAGCTCGAAGATCAGCTGAACATTGACAACCAGAATATCAAGCAGGCGTTTGAAAATTTTATGGCAGCGCGCACCCTGGTTGCGCAGGCCCGGTCGCAGCTTTACCCCACCGTGGCCATCAACCCCTCTTTCCAGAAGGCGCGCACTTCGGGAACTGTAAGCAGTATTCCGGTTGGCTCCAGTTCAGGGAGTGGCACTGCGACCGTAACGCCAAGACTCGAGACTGGAATTTATTCTCTGCCCGTTTCTGCTTCCTGGGAGCCGGATCTTTGGGGCAAGGTTCGCAGCCTGATCCATGAACAGCAATATAACGCGCAACTCAGCGCCGCTGACCTCGAAAACGAGAAGCTCACGGAGCAAGCCAGCCTCGCCATGTATCTCTTTGAACTTCGCGGCCAGGATGCTTTGCAGAAAATCTTCGACGAAACCATTGATGCCGATAAGAAGTCAGTAGACCTGGCCCGCGCGCGCTATGAAACGGGCGTGGATGATCAGATCTCACTCGTCGAGGCACAGAACGCCCTCGAGAGTGCCGAAGCGCAGGGCACCAATCTGGGCGTTGCGCGCGCGCAATATGAACACGCCATCGCCGTGCTCATCGGCACCAATCCGTCCACATTCTCGATTCCCGTCAAGCCGCTCGAATTGGTCCCCCCCGCAATTCCCATTGGTATTCCGTCGCAACTTCTCGAACGCAGGCCTGATATCGCCGCTTCCGAGCGAACTATGGCCGCCGCAAATGCCCAAATTGGAATTGCCGTCGCTGCTTACTATCCGAACCTGACCATCAGCGCGGAGGCCGGTTTGGAGAGCTCTTCCATTCAAAATCTTTTTACTTGGCCAAGCCGAATTTGGTCCGTTGGGCCTTCGCTTTCCGAGACGATCTTTGACGCCGGCCTTCGCCGAGCCACCGTCCTGCAGTATCTTGCAACCTACAACGCGGATGTCGCCGGTTATCGCCAAACGGTCCTGACCGCTTTCCAGCAAGTGGAAGATTATCTCGCCGCCGTGCGCATCCTCTCGAAACAGATCCGGCAGCAGGTGGAAGCAGAACAGTCCGCTGAACGCTATCTTGAGTTGGCAAAAGCCCGCTACTTTACCGGCGTGGATACCTATCTGAACGTCCTGGTGGCGCAAACCACTCTGCTCTCCGACCAGCAAACTTTAGCGACTCTCCGCACCCAAGCCATGACTGCGTCTGTCCAATTAATTGAAGCTCTCGGCGGCGGTTGGGATCTCTCGCAACTCCCCACTCCCTCCCAAGTCTCCAAAAAAGTCACAAAATCCGAAATCGAATCTCAGGAACCCCAGCAATAGAGTCATTCGCACTCAACCTGACGGCCTTGGTTTAGCTCCAAGGCGCTGTTTTCGCCGCTTCCAGGCCGAATTTCTAAATTCCGGTAAGTAATTCAACCTCCGCGCATCATCGATATGGAAGCAACTTAGGAATCGGGAGGTTCTTTCGTGAAAACTCTGCTTGTGTCATTGGCATCGGCCGCGCTGCTCGCAGGAATTGGCGTCGGCGTGTATGAATACGAAATTAGTAACACTGTTGTCGTCCAGCGGCTCACCGACAACGGAACGAAACATTCCGCGATAGTGGAGTCCGCAAGCGTCCGTTACGAAATTCATTGTGAAGACCGAACCGCACCGGACCCTCATCGGTGCTACCAATTGGAGGAAGGCAAGCGTTTCAGATTTGGCACGTTTATTGATGTAATGGAATTCTACGACGAGCACAGGGATTTCTTAATCGCCTGGACAATTTCAAGATCGCAACCGAAGGGAACCCTAGGTCGGCGACCTCGTTATGTACGTAGCGGCGGGTTTACGCCGCTGCTTTTTATTTTGCCGCCTATTCCATTTGCAAGCCGGGGTTTCTGGCCATACTTCTGTATTTGAGAAATTCGCGAATGCCGCCCCCAAGCGTCCCGTATACAACTCCCAATAGGATTCCCAAAGCGACCACGGCAATAAAACCAAAGCCACTGTCTATCCCAAATATCACAGCGGCAGGACCAGAGAAAGCTGTAGTGAGATCTGTTGCAGCTTCGACTCTTTTGTCGGAACCCGTAAGAAAATTCATCAAAGCTATAAATCCCCAATACCATGCCCACACAACGTAAACGGACATTCCGGCGAACTTCAGCGAGAAGGTCCAACCTACTCCGTTGGTGACAAGCAGCATCAGAATCGCCAGCGGTCCAGCCGCGGTAAAAATCCATGATGTCCTTAAACGCCGCTTTGCATCCTCGGACGCGGGCGATTCCACGATCTCCGCCCCGCGAAGGGCTACACCGAAAATACGGAAGCCTTGAGGCGAACTCGCAGTCGCTTGCGGCCGTGGGCAATCGGCCTGTTCGTAGGGATTTAGTCTTGGCAGCGTGGGCACGTCGTGGGACATCCTTTTAAGTTCAGGCGGGCGCACTTTCCGCAGTCCGTCACTTAATATAAGGCGCAACAGGCGCACTGACAACACATTCCAAATGTTCCCAGCGGAATCTTAATCTTCGCCAATTCATCGCTCGCAAGGACCTCCTGCTCATTAAGAAGAATCCCTACGAGCATGTCTTCGATTCCTGCTTCAAGAGCACCCCAGACGGAACCCTCCGTGCCAACATCCGTGAGACACCGGTAGTACCCTTAATTAATGAGCAGGGCGAGAAAGAAAAAGGAAGAAATGAGTGGCATTTCTCTTGGTGTTCTTTCCTCGGGGGCTTTGGCTGGC